>Ga0316604_10002454_pt1 | contig 14211 bp, 12 predicted proteins | sample OWC_soil_day20_C_FD_207650 | JGI IMG/M metagenome (GOLD analysis project Ga0316604, IMG submission 207650) | Wetland soil microbial communities from Old Woman Creek delta, Ohio, United States - OWC_soil_day20_CT | ecosystem: Environmental > Terrestrial > Soil > Wetlands | place: USA: Ohio... | reverse complement strand
GCCGGTATCTATCAAGAAAAATTAATCTCTGATGTCAGTGAAGAAGATTATAATACTATTATGGATGTCAATGTAAAAGGTGTTTATTTCATGTGCAAATCCGCTTTACCTGGACTGCGTAAAGCCGGTGGAGGCTCTATCATCAACCTTGCTTCTGACGCAGGTATCAATGGTAATCTCTTGTGTACAGCCTACTGCGCTTCCAAAGGAGCAGTCATTGCTCTTACCAAGGCATTAGCTTTAGAATGCGCCCCCTATAACATCCGGGCCAATTGTGTATGCCCTGGCGATGTGGCTACACCGCTACTTGACCGCCAACTTACCGCTCCCAATAACATCTGTACTCTATCAGATATGGCAAATTTATACCCGCTTGGTCGCATTGCGCAGCCTTTAGAAGTTGCCCATGTTATTTCCTTTTTAGCCTCTCCTGCTGCATCCTTTGTCACTGGTGCAGTGTGGACAGTTGATGGCGGATTAACTGCCTGCTAAATAAAGTAGCCTTATATCAATGAATCCACATTTTGAGTTAACATCACCGGCATTCCTTGGCGATGCAGCAAGTTATTCACATAAATTGGGATAAATCTCTTTCAGCATTATGATGAAACTAAGTACAGCTACTATCTTTGTGAAAGTAATATTTTTTTAATAACTCTGGTATTTCATCCCAGATATAAAATGGACAGCTTCAGGATACTAGTATCCCAAGGCTGTCCATTTATATCTTTATATCAGCTTCTGTACACATTGGTAATCTGGGGTTTCAATCTGAATCGCTGCTTGCTGAATCTTAAACTTTTCGCGTATAGTGTTTGTAGCCTGCACTAGTATATTCTGCCCATCTGCTGCAGGCTCAGCAACTAAGTGACAACTCAGCGCATTGTAGCCACTTGTTAGGCTCCACACCCGCAGTTCATGAACCTCGCGGACACCGCTGATAGCAGCAAGGTCGCTTTGGATCTGACTGGCATCCATATTCGGAGGTACTCCCTCCATAAGAATATGCAATGCCTGTTTGGCCACTTTCCAGGCCCCTTTGCTGATGACAAGCGCAACCAGCAAACTAATGATTGGGTCAACCAAATACCAGGAGTACAGGTACATAAGCACCCCGGCAACGATGGCCCCGACCGAACTTAGAGCATCACCAATAACATGCAGATAAGCGCTGCGCATATTGATATTCTCCTGAACATCACCCTGTTTTAAGAGAGCCACGGCACTTATTATATTGGCTAGCATCCCAATAAAGGCAATGACCATCATCGAAATACTGTCAACAGCTTGTGGCTGCTGAAACCGCCGAAACGCTTCCACAATAATAAACCCCGATATGGCAAACAAGGTTATGGCATTAAATAAGGCCGCTAAAATTTCAAACCGCTGATAGCCAAAGGTTTTTCTTATGGACGGCGGTTTCGCGGCAACCGTAATTGCCAGCAAGCTAAGCGCCAGTGAGCTTACGTCACTTAACATATGCCCTGAATCAGACAGGAGAGCCAGGCTATTGGTAACCAAACCACCAATGAACTCCAGAAACATTATACCGAATGTTACAATCAGGGCAATCCCTAATCCGCGCTTATTATTATGCGTTTTCTCTCCATGATGTAAACTCATTATTTCGTAACCCCTCTACTAAAAAATCTCGGTATTTATCTTCTGCAAAGCCTTTAATAGCTGCTCACTCTCTTCTTCAGTCAGTACTCCCAAAACTTGTCTGGACAACTCTGAGTGATATTGATGGTGTTCATCATAAGCCTGCAAGCCTTTTTCGGTAAGGCTGATTAAATATACTCGTCTGTCCTGCAGGCTAGGTTCTCTTTTAGCATATTCTTTTTTTTCTAACCGGTCAATTGTCACTGTTGTTGTTCCTGTTGTTACACCCAGTTTCATAGCTACATTCTTCATATTCATTTGACCATATTGTCCAAGCACTTCGATAGCATGAGCCTCAGACACAGTCAAATCACTTGCACGAATAACCGAATTTTCCCATGAAGAAAATCCGTTAAAAAAACGAAAAAGCTCATCGGTTAGATCTTGCAAACTGTCACCCCTCTTTTAGTTTGAATTAAATATTGTTTGATATTCTAATATTATTATAATCAAACTTAATATCGATAGCAATAGCAATTCCTTTACTATTGAAGATGGTCTTTGCGTTGGTCTTATCGACGAAAGCGGCAGTGGCAAAAGTACATTCACCCGGCTGATTTAAGGCCTAGATAAGCCTGATAAAGAAAGGCAATGGTGCTATTTTCTAATCGAGAGCCAACCTGTGCGTCAGTGGATAAAGGCAAATCAGGGAAAAATGAGGTGGTCTTTCACTGTAGGAAAATAAAAAGCCATGAAAGTTACCCCCACAATGCAGGGAAACAACCTTCATGGCTGATGTTCATATACTATACAATTGTCTTTCTTTCAACTGGTACACTCGGCAATGGGAAAAATATATTATCACTTCGAGTGTTTAAAGGAAAATATGGTTATTTGCATTTTTGAGAAATTTGCCTTAACCAAAACACTCGCGCGCATACAAAATACGCTATTACACCCCCCAGTAAACCTGCTAATTAGAAGCTTTGGATAAGTATTATATAATGCTAAAAGAATTCACTATTTTACACCTTTACGACATTTGATGGCAAAACTTATATAGTTTTCTAAAGTTTGGACCAATAAGAATTTCAATCCTCAATCAAAATAACAAAGCTCGTTATGTTTTCGATGTTGGATTATCTGTGGCCGAATTACAACAGATAAAAGAAGATTTAGTCCAACGCCGAAAACGGCAGTTATAGCAGGAAATTGCTTCATCTGCTACCGTTTCCTCTTCCACGTCAGAATGAAATGCTAGACATCTATCAGCCGCAGAAGCGGCTCCATTCCAATCCTTCTTACCACCACTAAACTCTTTTTCGCCATTTTCATTGGTTTTCCACAAGTGTTCTCAGCTCCTCATAGTTAGCAAGTTGTTTTTTAGAGCAGGTTGTCCATAAACTTAAATCATTAGCTTCATCTGATTTGTGGACTAAAACTACTGCCCTACCCTCCATAATAATCGACTTAACCATAGCTCCCAATACAATTAATTCAGAATCTTCCAAATATCCCCCATGCATGTTTCTTACCTTGTCAATAGCGGGATGGGAACAAAGATCCCTAACATTTATGATGTTATTAGGTGCATTAATTTTGATCTTTCCTTTTATCCAGCCATCGTTGTCACTTAAACGCAAACCTGCTCCAGCTAAAGCCCCGATGATTCCCTGCCCAGTGCCTCCATGCTCAGAAAGATGAACATTCAACCGGCTAGCCAAGTTATAGGCATCGTCTTTTGTGACTACTTCCCGCTTTACTCTGTATCCAAAATCTATCAAACTCTTAGTATCAAGAAAATCATCAATAACGATTACACATAAGCCGGGATCTGCATCTACTTGACTTTCCTGCTCTAGAAAATTAGCTGCATAGTCAATAATCTGCTGCAAATATTCAATGTTGATATCAGCTTTAAAACACATTGAACTATTATGCGAGGTATATGGCACAGCCGGATCAAGCAGCAACTGGTGGCGTGTAATCCAAGAACATTTACCCCAGTCCTGTTTCTCAATGGCCTGCGCAATCATTTCGGCCAGTTCTCCTGTTCCTCTACTTTCTATATTATCCGTATCATCAATACACACCAGAATTTGCATATCTTACACCTCCACTCTTAAAAATATACTAGTATTCAAAAGAAATATGGTTATTTACATTTTCGTGAAATTTGTCTTAAAAAGGCCAATCGCTCACATATGAAATACGCTATTGCACCCCCAGTAAACCCGAGCATCAAATGGGACACCAATACAACACCAAGCCCTAGAGATAAGAAAGAGATTGGTAAATTCAGGATACTTCCAAAAAAATAACTAACTAAAACCTTTGATAGGTGGGCTAACCCAGCTACAGTTCCGATCATATACCATTTACTTACTGATAACGGAATTGCGCTAACAAATACATCCATTAACATTCCTGGCAATAGAAAATCCAAAAAAGCAAAAATTCCTTTGGCACCCGGCGCTATAAACACCGTAACAAAACCACCAATAAAACCAGCAAGTGTTCCTGCTCCCGGTTTCCTTATCATAATACAGCATGCAGTTAATGCTAACATAATAAACAGACCCCTATGTCCTGGAATATGCAAAGGTAATTTTAAGGCTATATTCCCAATAGCTGCCACTACACCAAAAATAGTAATCACCAATGCTTGCTTAAGGGTCATCCCAAAAATTCTAAAGTTATTTCTAATTACCGATTGATTTTTTTCCAACATCATTAAATCTCCCTTTAATAAACTGCCTCATATCACAAGAGATGCTTTTGGAAAACTGCCTTTGTCTTGGATTAGAATTAAGATGCTTAAAAAGGTGATCATTCCTTTACTATGACTACATCTTTAAACCATTCAACAATTGATTAAAACTTAATGGTTGTTCCGATCTCTATATACCGGCCAGGCGCGACAAGGTATGACGCCGTGTAATACTGCTGATCAAGTAGGTTGAGAACTTTAACATAGTACTCGGTATTTTTTATCGTCTTACTGACTTTTAAATCAACAGTATGGTAGCCCGGCAAATTCTTGGTCCCCCAATATGCATAAGGAGTGTTGCTTAAGGTTGAATTGCCGTCGCTGTTGCCATTGCCGTTACCCTGACTATACATACTTCTTACTGGTCCGACATAGTTAACTGCCAGGTTGGCAGTTAGGCCTTTTTCGGTGTAATTTAAACCGTATGAGAATTTACGATACGGGATATCAGACACTTGCATATGCATTAGAGTATCATAAGCATTTGTATAAGAGTAATTTACAAATCCCTTAATTTGCTTATTAAATTTTTTGCTGATTTCCGCCTCAAAGCCATGCATTTCAACATTAGGTATGTTGTAATACTGGGTGCGCCCGCCGCCGGCACCGCCGCCTTTAATCATATTCGTAATATCTCTGGAGAAGTAGGTGACATCAAAGCCAAGCCCGGATTTGGTCGAGGACTCCAGCCCCACCTCACGGTTAATCCCTTCTTCAGGTTTAACAGTGGTATAAAGGGGTGCAGACCTTTCCATAGCATTGGGGGATCGGAAGCTTTTCCCGAAGGAACCATGTATAGCGGTATTTTTGCTTAGATTGTAATTTAAGCTGATAACTGGAACGTCAGAGGTATAGACGCCTCGTTCTTGGTAATGGTATAGAGTACCATAAGTAGGAAATGCTTTTGTATCTACAATGATGCCATCATTGACTTTGTCATGCCGGTAGCCAAAACTTGCGGCCAGTTGGGAGTTGATATTTATAGCATCTTGAATATAAAAGCTTTTGCTGGTGTAATCATAGTCGCCACGGTTAGTATAGCTTGAATCATAGGGCGTTAGTTCCACAAAACTTCTGGTTTCGTAGGAATAGCCCCAGGTCGCGGTATTTGCCCGGCTGGTTTTAATCGTATGCTGCAATTCATAACCATTTGTACTGCCATCCCACTCCACACGTTGATAACCGTTAGAGGCGGTAAGACCTTGTGTAGTAAGTAGACTTTTTAAGGTGGAGCGATAAACTTTCAAGCTGAGATCGTTATTATTGTTTAGCTTTTGGTTATATACCGCGCCGATGTATGATTCTTTGATAGGATCATATGCCCAATTATAAGTAGTTTGATTGACACCAAAGGCATTACCACCACCAAAATAGTTGTTTCGTGAGGTAAGCGTGCCGCCTGAACCGGGATATGGCAGTATACTTATTTTGCCTGTACTTACATTATAACCATAACGATTAGGCAATTCTTTGGTTTCGTCTGAATACGAACCAAATACAGTCAGCGAAGCTTTAGGATTAAAATCCCATTTAAATTTTCCATTGAAGTATTGTGACTTATCGGCAGTATTTTTTTTATAGCCGCCAATGTTTTTTGGATTGTCGTCATAGCCAGCGGTATTGCTTAGCTTTTCGGTAAAATAATAGTTGGCCTTTCCGGCATTTCCGCTAAATGAGAAAGAACCGATGTCCGTATCCCAGCTTCCTCTGGCTATGGTTAGCGCGCCGGAAGTTTTACCAGTGGCATTTTTCGTTGTGATAAATATTACACCGCCGGTAGCATTCGCGCCGTAAATAACAGGAACAGGACCTTTGAATATTTCAATTTTCTCGATATTTTCGGTCGGTATTATTGATAAATCAGCTCTTCCGTCGCCGCCGCCATTAATCATCACGCCGTCGATAATGACCTTAGTACTATTAGCATCACTACCACGAATTTGGGCTACACCTTTACCCTTTACATTACTACCGGTAACATATAAGCCTGCTACATCTTTCAATGCCGCAGCCACAGTTTGAGCCCCCTTGGCTTTTATCTCATCCGCTGTGATAACAGTCATTTTAACAGGAATTTTGAGTGGATTGAGCTTGGAGCCAGTTACTACTACTTCTTCAAGTGTTGTATCACTGTTATTGGCTTCTTCTGCAGCTGCCATAGCCGCAAAACTAGAATATATCAGCATGCAACCAGCTATAACTGCGACTTTTTTTGTTTTTCTCATTGTCTTATACCCCTCCATAAACACCCTACCTAAGTGCATCTAATCGTGCATTGGTCTCTTAACTATTTCAAAATAATTATTCCTGCAAAAGATCTTGCCATGCAGGCTCAAAGTACCTCATCCCCCTTTTCAGCGTATCTTTACCCGATGTCCCCCTTCCCTGCACCAGTGACTTATTTATTCTAGATTACAAACTTGATGCTAAAATTTCAGCGATATCCAAAACCTTAATCTGATTATGAAAACCTTCCAATTTAACTACTTCAGAGAAAACCATTTTACAAAACGGACAGGCAGTACCGATTACTTCTGCCCCGATTGCGACAGCTTCTTTGATGCGAGTACCGGTGATCAGATTGTCGGCTGTAGGCATTGTCCAAATCCGACCGCCCCCAGCCCCGCAGCAAAAAGCTCGTTGCTTTGAACGCGGCATTTCCGCTAGCTGAGTCCCAGGAGCAGCTTTGATAACTTCCCGTGGCGGACTGAATACATCATTATACCGCCCTAAATAACAAGGATCATGAAATACAACCACCTTAGCAAACGATTGAGTGGGTACTAGCTTTCCCTCCAGGAGCAAGCCCGCCAAAAAATCAGCGTGGTGTAGTACTTCAAACTCGCCGCCATATTGGGGATACTCGTTTTTCAAGGTATTAAAACAATGTGGACAAGTAGTAATGATTTTTTTAATCCCCAACTTATTCCAAGTATCAATATTAGCATATACAGTCTTTTCAAAGAGAATTTCATTACCCATGCGCCGGGCAGTATCCCCACAGCACCATTCTGAGTTACCAAGAATGGCAAAGTTGACGTTTGCCGCCTGTAAAAGTCTCACAAAAGCTGCTGCCGTTTTCTGCGCCGCTGCATCAAAAGTAGCTGCACAACCGGCGAAATAGAGATATTCCGCTGGTGGATTTTCCTGAATAGTAGGTACAAACAACTCCTTGGCCCATGGAAGACCGTCTTTGCGACTATAACCCCAAGGATTGCCCTGCCCGGCAATCCCGGCAAATACTTGCTTCATCCCCTCACTGCTATTACCTGCGGTCAATACCAAATAACGGCGCATATCAATCAGTTTAGGAATATGTTCAATCGATACCGGGCAGGCCTCCAGGCACGCCCCACAGGTTGTGCAACTCCAAATAAAATTCTGTTTAAACAATCCTCCGGCCAGATTTTTTTTAAATTTATCTCCATTGGCCTTTTTATCTGTCTTATTTGCTTTATCTGTTTTTGTACCTAGTTCTTGTTGTGTGACAGCCCTCGAAGCTGTTCCCTTTAGTAACAGGGGAGCTCTTGCTTCGATGTGTTTACGCAGACGACCGTTTATGGCCCGTGGTTTAAGCGGTTCGCCACTTAATTGACCCGGACATTGGCCATTACACCGGCCACATTTAACACAGGAATATACATCAAACAGTTGCTTCCAGGTAAAATCCTCCATGTAGTTGGCCCCGATCACAGCTTTGCATTTGCCGCTGGTCTGTTGGATTTTACTTAAAGCTCCCTTAGGCGCAAGGGTATGCCAATAAGCGTTAAAAGGAGCAAAAACCAAGTGTAAGTGTGAAGAATTAGGAATAATAAAACATAATGAAAATACAGCCTGAAAATGAGTCCACCAGAAAATAGACATAACCACACATAAAGTAACTTCATTAATACTTACAAAAAACTGCGAACTAGCAAAAGCCAGCGGGGCAGCCGGAATCATATTCAGGTCTTGCCCTAAGGCAAAGCGGATACCGTGAAAGCCAACTTCAGTCAATACGATGGTTAAAATCAAGCCAAGTTTAACAAAGTCGGCGACACTGTTTTTCAGCCATTCCGGTTTCCTGACCGTTCTGCGGGTTGCCGCTCCTAAAACACCAATTATGATCAAAGCATTACAAAAATCTTTTATAAACAAAAAATAATAATTATCTCCTATATAATGAATATTGGTATTAAACAGTCCTTCTTTGGCCATATTCGGCATGCCAACTAACAAAACCAGAAAGCCGATCACTATGAACAGGTGAAACAAACCAAATACGGGGTATTCCCGGACCTTCCTTTGCGCAACTACATTAGTAAAAAAATATTTCCACCGTTCAACAGGACGATTGTGACGGTTTTCTCTTCTGCCTAATTGCGTAAAACGATAACGGCGAATAACTTCGCAGATAAAATAGCCCACAGAGGTTAATGCCATCAGAGAAAAGATAAATACGTTAAGTTCCCTGGCACCAGTTTCATTTATTAACCACAAGATCTGTCATCTCCTAAAAATAGTTAGTTGAACTAAATAAATAGTGTTGCGATCCTTCCCGGTTATTAGTTTATTTATCTGCGGTTTTTCGCTTGAGGTGTAGTCAGTCATTTTTTGCTGCGGAAAGCGCTTAGCTAATTTCCCAATAACACTATTAAAAATTGCTTTTCTTCCAGACTCAAGTACCCGAGTGGACTGGCCAATTTTTTGACAAACTTGGATTCTGCGTGGTGAACTATGTTTTGTCCCTATCAGGGGTCACCACACTCTGCATATCATAACTCAAAAATAGTTAGTTGAACTAAATAAATAGTGTCACGACCCATCTCGGTTATTAGCTTATTAATCTGCAGTTTCTCGCTTGGGGAGGCGTCAGTTATTTTTTTGCTGTGGAAAGTGCTTAGCCAATTTTTCCAATAACACTATTAAGAACTGCTGTTCTTCTGGGGACAAGTACCCGAGTGGACCGGCCAATTTTTCGACAAACTTGGATTCGGAATGGTAAAATATGTTTTGTCCTCTATCAGTTAAACGGATTATCCGCACTCTGGCATCGGCAGGATCTGTAAATCGGGAAACGAAACCGGCTTTCTCCAAGCGTTCGAGCATTTGCGACATGGTACTGGGACGAACGCCTATCATTTTTGCAAGATATCCGGCAGTACATTGCTTCCGCTCCCACACAGTCTTCAATATCCACCACTGAACCTTTGTAATAGGTGGTAATATATGCTGGTCTGTCGAGTCGAACTTCGGGTTCCGCAGTTTGCGGTTAATCTTATGAATCAAGGTATATAGCTGCTCTGTTTTATCATTTAAAGACAAGGAATCACCTCAAATATATTTAGTTAAACTAAATATATTTATATTAGTTATTGTTAGTTTATTAATTAAGATATTACAACAAAAAGCCAAATAAATCTGTGATTAAAGTAAACTTACGCATCGTATAGAATATAATCAGCATTAACCTATATTCGCATCCACCATTTAGTATGGTTATGTTTATTTATATTTGCTGTTTTAGTTTTTATATTTTTTCTACATTGATTATGAAATTCCTGCCATGCTTAAATAAATATTTAGGTAGGAACGTCTTACGCCACGCTCGCATCCCCACCCCCAAGGCAGCAGTCGTTTTTCTCTTGCCGGTTTTCGTGTTTACAATAATCAATACTAAACAGCGATGCTGTTTGCGTACCAGAAGTCACAGAATCTCTGATTTTCCTGAGATAATACGGAAATTGACAGGAAAAAGACAGGCCATCCTGGGCCTGTAATTGTCAGCGATACCAACAGCATTGTCACTAAATCGGTCAGTGTTTTTTTGATGGGCAAATCATCTTCCCCCTTTTTGGAGCGATTAGATAAAAAAATGCAGCCCCTGTATTTTCTAAGGGATGCATTTTTTATTGGATTTGCTCCTCATTACAGTGGCGGGACCGCAACGGTTTTTCACCGGACTTCCCTATTAAGCCCCGTAGGGCACCTAACTCAATAATATTTTTTATTTATCGTTCTTTGTTTTTATTCAAATTAATCCATATACATATTACTATTCAATCGTTGGAATAGCAGGTCTATCTTTGCTGCGCTCTTTATACTTATTATCAATAGCATCTTTTGTGTGCTGTACATAGATATCTTGAATTTCCGGGTTTTCTCCTAAGCCGTGGATATAAGTTTCAACCTTAAATCCGGCTGCCATTAATTGTGATTTAAAGGATTCTTTATCTTCGCCAGCCATATCGTTATTTGCATGATCGCCAGCAACCAGCATCATCGGCATTAAAGTTACTTTCTTAATTTTGTTTGCTTTTAATTCCCCAATGAGGTTTTCAATTGTGGGATATCCTTCAACCGTGAATACAAAAACATTTTTAAGACCGGCATCCTGTAGTTTCATTTGCAACGCAGCATAGGCAGCATTGGATGGATTGACGCCACCATGGCCCATTAATGCAACAGCTTCATTCTTGCCCAATTTGGGAAACTGAGTCTGTAACGCTTTTATAGCAATTAAATAATCATCCGGCTTTTCTCCTTCTTGTCCAGTATAGTAAAGAACTGGACGACCAACCGATATTTTATCAAAAGACTTTTCATAGTTTGCAACCACACGCATGAGTTTTTCATATTCATCCCCGGCTTCTATATGAAGAGGTTGAATAATAATTTCTTTGTACCCTTCTGCTTTCAATTTATCCAGTGTTTGTTTTTCGGTATCAAATTTCAGCCCATCCCGCTCAGCCAGCTTTTTGATAATAATTCGGGAGGTAAAAGCATGACGGACTTCATAGTCAGGGAAAGCTGCCCGGATTTTGTTTTCCACTGCTTCAGTAGTCAGTTTTCGGGTATCTGCATAAGTAGTACCAAAGCTTACCACCAAAATAGCTTTTTTTCCTGCATTAACCGGTGCCGCTGCAGCCAGCGAGGGCATCAGGCTTACGCAGCCAAATACAGTAAGCATGCAGATGGTAGTGATTAGGGAATAGATGTTTTTCATAGGTAAAATACAACTCCTTCATTTTTTAGTAGAATAATGCTCAGAAAAAGTTCCAACTTTCTTTTATTGTCGCATAGGCAGCCTCCTTGTTAAAAAGTCTCATTTATATCATAGCGGAATTGTAAAAAGGAAGGGTCAAAAATGACCCGCGCAAAAAAGCGCAATATTCAAAAGGAGTGTAGAAAAGAAAAATGGTATAAAATATTAAAACTCTCAACCGTTAAAAGTTGAGAGTAATAAACAGTAGCGTAAATACAAAACTCCTGGCGTATAAAACCAGGAGTGAATTAGCTCAGAACGCCAAAAGCGCCTACTGTAATCCCCTCCCCATACCTCGTGGGTAACAAACGGTGATTGTCAGATAGGCAGTTCTCCTGACTTCGGATCATTGCTTGCTTAAACCTTCCCAGGACTATCATCCCAGTGGTATATCTTAAGCTTGCTCCCCGTTACAGTGGCGGGACCGCGCCGGCATTTAACCGGACTTCCCTATTAAGCCCTTAAGGCACCTATCTCGTACATATTTAATTCAAATTTCTTTTTTTATAATACCATGCCTGGGAATAATATGCAAGTCATTAAGATTTACATAAATACTGAAATCCTTTGCCGATGGAAAAAACAATTCCTAATGTCAGTATTGAACCTAGGATACCTGCTATAGAAGTACCCGTATCAACTGCTGGCCAGGCTGGCTTAGAGTTATCTTCTGATTCGTCTTTTGAGGATTGCTCATCATGCTTAAAGTTATAATCAGGCATTATGACAATCTTCTCTTGAATCTCAGCAAAAAGATTATGAATTCCATCCGGAGCTTTTAGTTCTTCTTCGCCAATAATTTGACCAACTGACCATTCAAGTCCATCCGGATTAGCTGAGGCGAACCAGGATAATGTGCCAGCAGTAACGAGTGTACCAAACAGGAGTGCAACCATAATTCGCTTGATAGCAATTGTGCCAATAGGCTGATTCATGGCTGCTTTTTTAATAATTTCAGGAGATTCTTTCAGGATAAATAGAACAACAGTCGCAGTAATTAGTCCTTCAAAAAAACCAATTGCAAGATGTATCGGCTGCATGAGAAGAACAAAGGTGGTAAAAGGTAGTTCAGTGATTCCCGAAAAAAGGGTTTCCAGTACCACGCTAAACGCACCAAATTGCAGCCCTATTACCGATGCTGCTACAGCACCAAAGAACAACCGACCGCGAGAAGGATCATCCCCAACGAGCTGTTTGTAGATTAGTGGATACCCAATATAACAGCCAAAGAAGCCCATATTAATGATATTAGCACCAAGCGCCAACAAACCGCCATCTGCGAAAAATAACGCCTGAACTGAGAGAATTGAAATCATGGTTAAAAAAGCAGCATGCGGTCCTAGTAAGATAGCAAGTAATAGTGCTCCACAGATATGTCCACTCGATCCTGTCCCAGGAATAGTAAAGTTAATCATTTGGGCTGCAAATACGAATGCCCCAAGAACTCCCATCAATGGAATTTTACGTTCGTCAATGTCATGTTTTACATTACCAGAGGCATAAGCGGCCACACCCGCCATTGCCATCCACATTGTGCCACCTACTGCGGGGGAAATTAGTGCGTCTGCCATGTGCATTGTCAAATCACTCCTATTTTATTTTTATTTTTAGTCAATAAAAAAGACTACAAAGAACCCTTTGCTTTCTTTTGCAAAGAGAGACCTTCATAGTCCTAATTTAAGCGATATTAAGCTTTAAAACCAATCGAACTCAGGTATCTTCTGATACCTACAACAATTCCTGCTAATTAAACAAGATTTTCTTAAACATTTTTGAACAAGCTTTAGCTCAATTACTTTCTTCCAGAGTCGGTTCCAAAATAATACGATGGTCAACTAAGTTCAATTCTTTAATCCTAGCGGCGACAGTTTTTCTCTGTCCCCAAATGCTTTCCAGATAGATTTCACCATTCTGAGGCACAACTCGATCAACGCGTTCCATCAATAACTCTTCTTTATCATCTTTAAATAGATAAGCATTCGCTTCGCACATAGGACTATTCCCTCCTTCCACTTTGTATGTATTGTTTCATTTGCAGAACCAAATCCTCCACCATATGAGGTAATGGCTCTGAGTGTATACCAATTAGATCAATATTGCTCCGATGAATTGGTAAAAGAATCTTCCTTGCCTTACTGGTAACCACTCGCCTAGCCATTTTGGCTGTTAGCTCACCCTTCATTGCGTTAGGTAAGATTATACTAAGTGAGCCAAGTATTAAATCCACTTCGTCAATGTTGCAAATAAGTGCATTTTCGCCAGTGGCACCTTCATTTGCCCCAGCCCGTAACATAACAGAAGTAGCCTGCGAATTCGTCCCAATAGCCAAAATTTCAACGTTATTACGAAATTCATTTCGAACTCTATCAATTATGACTCTGCCAATTCCGCCCCCCTGACCATCTACAACAGCAATGTACACAAAATCCCTCCAAGCATTACAAAATCAGGTACTAAGATCAACCTCTATCGCGCTGACCCTATTTTATATCAGCATTATTGTACATTACTATTTCATCCCTTTCCCTATAACACAAGTGAACTCCTGCATGTGAATGAACCATATTGCTCATTTCCTAATTCTTTAATCCTTAATCAATCAAAGCGGTTAATACCTCCGATATATGGTTAACGCACAGTAGCCAAAAGTGTGAACAGCGGCGCATAAAAACGAAAAAACCATGAAAATATCGCTTCACACGAAACCTTCATGGTTATATCTTAATTACAGGGGCTATTTCCAAGTTGTTCAATAAACTAACCGTACTTCATACGGCATTTGGCAGCTTCAGCTACCTTCATTATTTTAATTGTA
>Ga0316604_10002453_pt1 | contig 14215 bp, 13 predicted proteins | sample OWC_soil_day20_C_FD_207650 | JGI IMG/M metagenome (GOLD analysis project Ga0316604, IMG submission 207650) | Wetland soil microbial communities from Old Woman Creek delta, Ohio, United States - OWC_soil_day20_CT | ecosystem: Environmental > Terrestrial > Soil > Wetlands | place: USA: Ohio... | reverse complement strand
CTGATCCAGAAGGTGACCCGCGAGCCGGTCGAGAACGAGGCCAGCAATGGACTGTCGAACCTGACCGGCACCATCGCCATGGCGCGCACGACGCAGCCGCATTCGGCCACGGCACAGTTCTTCATCAACGTCTCCGACAACAGGTTCCTCGACCATCCCGGACAGGACGGCTGGGGGTACTGCGTGTTCGGCAAGGTCACCGCCGGGATGGACGTCGTCGACCGCATCCGCAAGGTGAAGACTGGCACCCAGCAGGGCTATCAGGACGTGCCGGTCGAGCCCGTGATCATCGAGAAGGCGGTGATCTCCGAATCGTGAAACCGCAAATCCTGTTCGTCTCGGATCTGCATCTCGCGGCCGACCGCCCGGGCGCCACCGAGATCTTCCTGCGCTTCGCGCGGGGACGCGCCCGCGAAGCCTCTGCGCTGTACGTCCTCGGGGACCTGTTCGACGCCTGGATCGGCGACGACGACGACGGCCCGCTGGCGATCGCGGTACGGCAGGCGCTGCGCGACCTCGCCGCTGCCGGCGTCGCCGTGTTCCTGCAGGGCGGCAACCGCGATTTCCTCGTCGGCGAGCGCTTCGCCGGGGAGACCGGCGTCCGGCTGCTGCCCGATGTCGCCGTGGTCGATCTCCACGGCACCCGCACGCTGCTGATGCACGGCGATCTGCTGTGCACCGACGACGTCGACTACCAGCAGGCTCGCGCGATGCTCCGGAATCCGGCCTTCGTCGCCGATTTCCTGGCCAAGCCGCTGCCGGCGCGCGCCGCGCTGGCTGCCGAGTACCGCCGCCGCAGCGGCGAGGCGACCTCGCTGAAGGCCGAGGACATCATGGACGTGAACGCCAACGCGGTGGCGCAGGCCATGCGGGAGCACGGCGTGCGGCGGCTGATCCACGGCCACACCCACCGCCCGGCGATCCACACCATGATGCTGTATGGCGCGGCGGCCGAACGCATTGTCCTCGCCGAGTGGCACGATGACAGGGGGCATTGCGTGTCCGTGACGGCCGGAGGCGTCAGGGTCGAGACGTTTCCATGAGGAGCCGCCTCCAGGCCGCGATGCTGATCTGGTCGAAGCGGCCAACGCCGAATCGCGCCGTGGACGGCGCTCCGGCAGGCCGTCGTGCTGGAAAAGCCGGTAGTCGGCCTCCAGGCCGCGATCCTACGGGTGCGACAGGTCCCCACGATCAGCCGATCGACCGCCTTCGCACATCGCCTGCAGGCGGGTCAGCTCCGACTCGCTGAAACCCGCCTCCCGCCGCGCCTCGAGCTGCAGCGGACAGCGCAGCTCGCCGCGCAGATAGGTGTCCAGCAGGGAGAAGTAGGTCGCTTCCGGTTCCAGGCCGCGCTGCGCGCAGAGGTGGCGGAACCACCGCGTGCCGGCGGCGACGTGCCCGATCTCATCCCGCAGGATGATGACCAGAAGGTCGGCGGTCCGATCGTCCCCGGCACGGCGCAGGCGCTGCATGATGCCGGGGGTGACGTCCAGGCCACGGGCCTCGAGCACCCGCGGTACGAGCGCCATGCGGGCGAGCACGTCGCCGGCGGTGCGCTGCGCCATGTCCCAGAGCCCGCGGTGGGCCGGGAAGTCGCCATAGTCGTGGCCCAGCTCGCGCAGCCGGTCGCGCAGCAGCCGAAAGTGGTAGGCCTCCTCCGCGGCAACCCGGATCCAGTCGCCGAAGAACGCCTCCGGCATGTCGCGAAAACGGTAGACGGCATCGCAGGCCAGGTTGATGGCGTTGAACTCGATGTGCGCGACGGCATGGACGAGGGCGGCGCGACCTTCGGGCGTGCCCGAACCCCGCGGGGACAGCCCGCGGGCCTCGACGAGCTCGGGGCGAGCCGGCCGGCCGGCCTCGGCCACCGCGGGCAGCACGGCGTCGCGGTCGACGGCCAGGCGCCCCGACAGCCAGCTGGTCTGCAGAGTGTCGGCAAGTGCCGCCTTGCGGTCGGGATCGGGCTCGATCAGGCAGCGGTATGCGCCAGCAAACAGGCTGTCGGTCATCGGCCGGCACCCCCGGAAGACCCCAATTTCATCTGTGCTAGACTCCCGCACCGCGCGTCCGGCCGACCGGCCGGTCAACCGTTTCCGCCGCCCCGCCATTCCCCGTCATCGCTGCCGAGGGCAGGACGTTGGACAGCATAAAGCTCCGCCGCAACTACAGCCGCAACATCCTGATGCGCATGATCGTGCTCGGCGCCATCGTCGCCGGCGTGATCGTCTACAACTGGGACTTTCTCTCCGACCTCTACCTCAAGCGGCAGGAGACGCCGGTCGGCCTGCTGATCAACGGCTTCATCCTCGCCCTGTTCGGCCTGGGGCTGCTGCGCCTTATCCTGAACTTCATCTTCTACATGCGCGAGGAAGGGGCGGTCGCGCGCTTCCTCGTCAACCTCGAGCGGACGCCCGACGACGCGCTCCGCGGCATTCCCCGGCGCAGCATCATCGGCCGCCGCTTCCTGACGATGCACGAGCTGCACGACTCGCACACACCGATCTACCAGAGCGTGCTGGCATCGACGCTGGTGGCCAGCGAGAGCAGCCGGGCAAGCTTTCCGAAATACGTCAACAACATCCTCATCCTGCTCGGCGCCTTCGGCACGATCGTGGCGCTGTCCGTGGCACTGGTGGGCGCCTCCGAGATGCTCGAGAAGATGGCGAGCGCGACCGGCGTCGGCACGGTGCTGCACGGCATGTCGACGGCGGCCAACGCCACCATCACCGCGATCAGCTGCTACGTCTTCTTCAGCTATTTCTACCTGAAGCACCTGGACGTCCAGACGCAGCTGATCGGCTCGGTCGAGCAGGTCACCACCACCTACCTGCTGCCGCGGTTCCAGGTGCAGACGGACAGCGTGCTCTATGAGTTCACCGGCCTGATCCGTTCGCTGCAGGGCCTCGTCAACCAGATGGAGCACTCGCAGCGGGTGTTCGCGGAGGTGGACAAGCACTTCATCAACACGGCCGAGGCCTACCGCGCGCGCGTCCAGTCGCTGACCGAGGACCTCGAGACGATCAAGCACCTGCTGCGGATCGGTTTCCGCCTGCACGAAGGCGAATGAGCGCCGACGACGGCTTCATCGAGCTCAGGCTCAACCGGCAGGACGAGCTCGCCGGGGAGAACTTCTGGCCGTCGTTCACCGACATCATGACCGTCGTCGTGATGATCTTCCTGATGGTGATGGTCGTGCTCGTCTTGTACAACCAGGAGCTGGTCCGGGACCTGCAGGCAAGCATCGAGAAGGAGCGGATCGCCCAGGAGACGGCGCGCGCGACCGGCGAGGAGAAGGAGAGCATCGCCGTGCGACTGCACGCGGCGGAGAGCGAGGTCGCCGAGCTGCTGGCGCGCCTGCGGCGCAGCGAGGAGCTGCGGGGCCAGCAGGTCGCGGCCCTCGACCGGCAGTCCAAGAGCCTGGAGCAGCAGTCGAGGCAGCTCGGCGAGCAGGCCGATCGTCTCACGGCGCTCACCGGGGAGCGTGACGACCTGAAGCGTAGCAGCGACCGGCTCGCCGGCGAGCTGCAGATCGCGACGGCCCAGCTCGGCACCAGCCGTCAGGAGGTCACCCAGCTGGGACAGTCCCTCGCCGCTGCACAGGGGCGACAGGACGCGCTGGGCGGCGAGCTCGCCGCGCTGCGCGCGACGGCCGCGGACCAGCGCCGCGAGCTCGACCAGTCGCGCGAGCAGCTGCGCCAGTCGGCAGCGACGCTGACGTCGATGCAGAGCGACTACGGCGAGCTCAAGATCAAGTACGACAAGCTGGTCCGGCCGGCGCGCTCGCCGTCAGGGCGCCATACGGTCGAAGTGCGCTACACGAAGTCGGGGGCCGGCTACCAGATCCGGTTCCGCGAGGGCGACGCGGGCGACTACACCGACCTGACCCGGGAGAAGCTCGACCAGCGCCTCGCCAGGCTCAAGGCCGACCACCCCGAGGGGCTCTACGTGCGCGTCGTGATCCCGGACGGCAGCGGGTTGTCGTTCAGCGAGGCCTGGGACTTCACGAATCACCTGCACCGGAACTACGACTACTACTTCCAGGAGTCGGCCGTCGGCGGCGACGCGCCCCGCTGACGCCTGGCGCCCCTGAGGGCGGCGGGCCCAGCGCGGGACATACGTTGTTCCGACACCGCGGGCCCGCTACTTTGCGCCGCCGCGGGATAGGCGAAGTTCTTCTTAAACTACTTTTAACAAGACTCCCAAGAGGCTGTTAAAAATGGTGAAAAGTTCCACGTCGATGGTCCCCGTCGCCCTGCTTGCCGTTATCCTGGGCGTCACCGGCAAGTCGGCCGCCGTGGCGGCAGCGACGTCCGCCTCGACGTCCCCGACCACGCCGAAGGCGGCCAGCACCGCCCCCAAGCGCGCAACGACCGTGCCGGCGGCCTCGCGGAAGACGACCGAGCAGAGCGCGGCCGCGGAGACGAAGACCCGGGGAACCAAGGCGGCGGTCGTCGCCAAGGCGCCCACGAAGCCTGTCAGAACGGCCGGCAAGCCGCGTCGAGCGACGCCTCCGGCAGGGGAGCCCTTGGTCGCGGAGAACGCACCGTGCTACGAGCGCAGGGCCGGCCGCGGACGCTGCGAGCCGCAGTGCCTGCCGTACACCCGTTGCCGATCGGGGATCTCGAGCTGCCGCACCGGCCACGAGAACGGCCCGGTGACCTGGTTCCGGTGCGAGCAGGCACGCGGCAACACCTCCGCCGAGCCGGCCGACGGGCGCGTCCTCGTCCTCGGGCGCAACGCGCACAACATGCCGACCGGTCACACGCTCTACGTCGAGAAGGCCGAGCCCCGCGACGACGGGCGCTACGAGCTCACGCTCTCGCACACCAACTACGACCGGCGCTGCAACCTCGAGACGAACATGGTGGCGGAGTACGACCCCGCGTCGAAGACCATCGATGTGCGCGTCGGCGAGTGGGAGCAATGGGGCCGGGACCTCAGGGTCGCGGGGTTCATCCACAACTGACGACGCGAACGGGGTGCCCGGTGCGCACCCCGCGCCGGCGTCGTGCTTCGATGCGGCGGCGAGGCTGCCCACTCGGCACGAACGGATGAGGAACCCGTTCGCCCCCGACCAAGCTGCCGGCGGCGGACGTGAAGCGCGTGCCGAAGGTCGATTACCGCTTGATCCGGCCCCTGCTACGGCTGACGCTTCCAGGCGACCTGGTCGCGGAGGTAGACCGGCAGTGCCCGTTCGGCCGGCACGGCCAGGCCGGCCGCAAAGTCGACGACCGCGATCCATGCGACGTCCTGCGCGTGGCAGTGCGCGTCGGCATTTACGACGGTCACCCGATCCCCGAGCCTTTCGGCGAGGACCGCCGCATACGCGGCCCACCCCGAGCCCACACCGTGCCAGTCGCCACCGGCCGGCAGCGGAACGGCGGCCGGCGGCACGATCCGCTCTTCGCCGACGACGCGCATCACGCCGGCCGCGTCCGCCGCGCAGGCCGCCCAGTACAGCTCGTTCATGCGTGCGTCGAAGGCAGCCAGAGTCCGTGCATGACCGGTCTCACGCAGGTGACCCTGCGCCAGGGCCGCGAGCGTCGAGACCGGCACGACCGGGATGTCGGCGGCGAAGGCCGCCCCCTGCACGACGCCGGTCGCGATGCGCACACCCGTGAAGGAGCCCGGACCCCGCCCGAAGGCCAGGGCGTCGAGGTCGGCGACCTTCATCCCTGCCTCGGCGAGGAGCGCGTCCATCATCGGCAGGATCAGCTCGCTCTGGCGTTGGGGCTGGACCGTGAAGCGTTGGCTCACCTCGCCGTCGAGGTACAGCGCGGCAGAACAGGCCTCTGCAGAAGTCTCGATGGCGAGGAGCTTCATGCGACCGTCACTCCTGCAGCGCCTTCATGCAGGCAGGGGTCCTGCGCGGCCTCGGCAAAGAAGCACTGCACGTCCGAGAGCTGCTGCGTGCGGCGGAACGGCGGCAGGCTGCGGACGAAGACCTGGCCGTAGGAGCGCGACAGCAGGCGGCGGTCGCAGACGACGAGCACGCCGCGGTCGGTGACGTCGCGGATCAGGCGCCCCGCGCCCTGCTTGAGGGCGATCACGGCCTGCGGCAGCTGGTACTCCCGGAACGGATTGCCGCCCTCGGCGCGCAGGGCGTCGATGCGCGCCTGCAGCACCGGGTCCCCGGGCGAAGCGAACGGGAGCCGGTCGATGATCACCACCGACAGCGCCTCGCCGCGCACGTCCACGCCTTCCCAGAAGCTGGCCGTGCCCAGCAGCACCGCATTGCCGAGTGCACGGAACCGCTCGAGCAGCTCGGACTTGGGCGCGCTGCCCTGCACCAGCAGCGGGTACGGCAGCCGGCCGGCGAGGTGGGCGGCCGCCTCGCCGAGCGCGCGGTGGCTGGTGTAGAGCAGGAACCCGCGACCTCGGCTGGCGGTCAGGATCTCGATGCTGAGGTCCGCCACGGCGCGGTTGAAGCCAGGCTCGTTCGGCTCAGGCAGGCCGCGCGGCAGGAACCACAGTGCCTGGTGCTGATAGTCGAACGGGCTGTCCCATTGGGCGGTTCGGGCCTCGTCGATGCCGAGGCGGTGCTGGAAATGCGCGAAGTCTCCACCCACCGCGAGGGTCGCCGACGTGAAGATCCAGGCGCCACGGCGGGCCGCGAAGCGCGCGCGGAAGGTCTCGGCGATGTCGAGCGGGGTGCGGTTCAGGCGGAAACCGGTCTGGAAGGTCTCGAACCAGCGGATCTCGCCGGGGCTCGCCGCCTCGGGCGCGGTGAAGGCGTGCAGCTCGCGGCCCAGCGACTGCGCCCGCGCCAGGCAGCTGTCGAGGCCGCGGCCGCGATCGCCGCACGCCTCAAGCGCGGCGGCACAGTCGGTGAGCGCGGCCTGCAGGTGCGCCAGCGCCGAGCTCACCTCGGCGGTCGCCGCGAGCTCTGCCCAAGGCGCCCGCCGACCATCGACGCCCAGCGCCAGGCGAAGGTCGCGCGCGCCCTTGCCCACGCGCTCGCCAACCTCGCGCAGCGCCGGCGTCGCGGCACCCTCGCGGTGCGCTTCGAGCTCGATGTCGCGGGCGAGGTCGTGGAGCTGCCGCGTGCTCAGGGTGTGCCCGAAGAAGTCGCTCGCCGTCTCCGGCAGCTGATGCGCCTCGTCGATGACGTAGCAGTCGGCCGTCGGCAGCAGCTCGCCGAAGCCGTCGTCGCGGAGCGCGAGATCGGCGCACAGGAGATGATGATTGACGATGACGACGTCGGCCTCCTGGGCGCGCCGCCGGGCCTCGACGAGGTGGCACGTGGCGTAGCTCGAGCATTCCTGACCGAGGCAGTTGTCGGTGGTCGAGGTGACCAGCGGCCACACCGGCGCGTCCTCGGGGATATCGACGAGCTCGGCGATGTCGCCCCGCTCGGTGCGTGCCGCCCAGCCGCGCACTCGCTGCAGCAGGTCGGTGATGGCGCGAGAGCGGTGTCGGCCCTCGAGCCAGACGGTCTCGAGACGGTGAGTGCACAGGTAGTTGGCGCGTCCCTTCAGCATGGCCACCGTGCACGGGACGCCAAGCACGTCGCGCACGCGGGGGACGTCGCGCTGGTAGAGCTGGTCCTGCAGGTTGCGCGTGCCGGTCGAGATGACGACCTTGCGGCCGGACAGGAGCGCCGGGACGAGATAGGCGAAGGTCTTGCCGGTGCCCGTGCCCGCCTCGCAGATCAGCACCCCGCCCTCTTCCAGGGTTTCCGCGACGGTCCGGGCCATGGCGGCCTGCTGGGGTCGATAGTTGAAGCCCGTCACCTGGCGGGCCAGGCGGCCGGCCGGACCGAGGAAATCGTCGACGGCCAGCATCGGCGGTCAGTCGGGCCGGCTTTCCCAGAGCTCGGGGTCGTGCCCCCCGACACGATCCCAGAGCAGCCGGCCGATGATCTTGAAGCGGGCCACCGACAGCGCGCCGCGCTTTGCCCGCCGGCTCTCCGACTGCGCCGCGTACTCCTCGAGATCGGCCCGATCCGCCTCGTAGATCTCGTACGGCTCGTAGTTCTCGTCCATGAGCACGAGGACGACGCTGTCCCAATCGAGGCCGAGCTTGAGCTGGCCGACGCGCTGCCCGCCCTTGTCCTCGTCGAAGATCGTGCGGGCCTTGATCTGGATGCGCTTGTCGCCGCGGGCAGGATCGATCGCGTCGTAGCCGATCTCCTCAGCCGGCCGGGATGGCGGCGCGAGCCCGAGCAGCCGCATGGCGTCGAACTCCGCGATCTCGCTGCTGATCCCCGGCAGCGGCTTGCCCATGGCGCGCCGGTAGTCGGCAGCGAGCTGCCGCGCCTGCGCGATCAGCTTCTCCTGGGCGTAGACGGTCACGATCGAGGCACGCGGTGGTTGGCCCGGCGACCGACGGGCGGGGCCACCGCCGGCCGCCTCCGCCAGGTCACGGGACCGCTCTGCTCACTTGCGCGAGCGTGCGATCAACTTGTCGTTGTCGCGCTTCAGGTTCTCGTCGCTGCCCGCGAAGGCGTTGGACTTGGCGGCGAGCTCGCCGGCCAGTCCGGCCTGCCCCTGCTCGGCACGGACGTGCGCTAGACGGTTCCAGACATGGGCGCTCTCCGGCTCGATGCGGAGCGCGCGCTCCAGGGTCGCCGCGGCGCCGGTCAGATCGCCGGACGAGCGCTGCAGCTCCGCCTGCTGAATCAGGGTCTTGACCGCCTTGCTCATCGACGGGGGCGGCGTGGCCAGCGCCACCGTCTCGCGTTCGGCAGCGCCAGGCGCAGCTGCCTGGGCCGGTTCGGCAGCGGGCACGCCCGAGCTGGCCGGCTGGTAAGTCTTGACGGGCGTCTGCTCCACGGTCGTGATCTCCGGCGCCTTCAGCGGGGTCACCGTGACGTTGCCCGAGGATGCGGGACCCGGCGCGCCGTCGCCGCCGGGGCCGATGATCGGCGCGGGAGGGCCCTGTCGAACCGCCGGCGAGCAGCCGGCGATGGCGAGCAGTAACCCGGAGAGCATCAGGATTCGTGTCGGAGTAGTCATCGCAACAGATTCTTGAAGAAGCGGCTGATCGGATCGTCCTGTTTGCCGGGTGACGCGGGTGCGGCCGCCGGCTCCGGCGCACGCAAGCCTGTCTCGCCGCCTCCGCCGCAGCCCTGGCCCGGGCTCGGCGCGTAGCCGGCGATGAACGGCACCTTCGCGGGCGCGTCGCAACCCACCCACTCGACCTGCACCGTGTCCGGCGGAACCAGCCTGAGCGGCCCGGGGTTGAGGTCCTTCATGAGGTCGCCCCAGACGCGCAGCGCACCCGACGCACCGCTCAGACCGGTGGGCTTGTTGTCGTCGCGACCCACCCAGGCGACGGCCACCATATCACCCGTAAACCCGGCGAACCAACTGTCACGCAGGCCGTCGGTCGTACCCGTCTTGCCGGCGACGCCGACGCTGGGCGGCACCGAGGAATTGAGTCCCCGTGCAGTCCCGCTCTGCACCACCGCCTGCATCGCCGTGTCGAGCAGATAGACCGGCCCGGGCTCCGCCGCGCGCTGCACGGTCAGGGGGTAACGCTGCAGCGGGCGGGCACTCTCGTCCAGCACCTCCCGGATCGCGCGCAGCGGCGTGCGGAAGCCGCCCGCGGCGAGCGGCTGGTAGACCTGGGCGACCTCCAGCGGCGACAGTGACACCGAGCCCAGGAGCAGCGAGGGCACGACATCGATCCCGCGCTCGACCCCGAGCGCCCGCAGCGTGGCCGCCACCCGATCGATGCCGACGTCCAGCCCGACGCGCACCGTGGCGAGGTTGTACGACTGGGCGAGCGCCGTCTCGAGGGTCACGGTGCCGTGCGACTGCTTGTCGTAGTTCTCCGGCGACCAGCGGCTGCCCGGCACCTTGACGGTGATGGGCGAGTCCTCGACCGGCGTGATCAGGCTGTAGCGCTGCGGCATGCCCAGCGCGGTCAGATAGACCGCCGGCTTCACCAGCGACCCGATGGGCCGAACGGCGTCGAGGGCGCGGTTGAACCCCTGCAGGCGGGCCTCGCGTCCACCCACCACGGCGAGCACCTCGCCGCCCTGCGGGCTGGCCACCACGATGGCGCCCTCGAGCGTCTCGGCCGGCAGCTTGCGCTCCTTCTCGATGCGCTCGAGGCGCGCGGCCAGCGCCCGCTGGGCGTGCTGCTGGATCCAGGGGTCCAGAGTCGTGTAGACGCGCAGTCCGACGGAGGTCAGGTCCTCCTCGCGGTAGTCGCGACGCAGCTGGCGCCGAACGAGGTCGAGGAAGGCCGGGTAGCTCGCGGCGGTACCGGTGCCGCGCGGCGCGACGCCGAGGCCGGCGGCCTTTGCCCGCGTCGCCTCCTCCGCGGTGATGAGACCCTCATCCTGCATCATGTCCAGCACCAGGTCGCGCCGCTGCTTCGCGCGCTCCGGGTGGCGGCGCGGGTCGTAGAGCGACGGGCCGCGGATCATGCCGGCGAGCAGCGCCGCCTGCGGCAGGTCGATCTCGCGCAGTGGCCGGTTCAGATAGAACAGCGCGGCGAGGCCGAAGCCGTGGATCGCGCGCTCGCCATCCTGGCCGAGGTAGATCTCGTTCGCGTACGCCTCGAGGATCTCGTCCTTGCTGTAGCGCACCTCGAGGATGACGGCCATGATGGCCTCGTTCACCTTGCGGGCGAGGGTCCGTTCCTCGGTCAGGAAGAAGTTCTTCACCAGCTGCTGCGTCAGGGTGCTCCCCCCCTGCACGACACGTCCCGCCTGCAGGTTGGCCAGCGTCGCACGCCCCAATGCCAGCGGATCGACGCCCCAGTGCGAGAAATAGTGCCGGTCCTCCACCGCCAGCAGGGCGTCGACGAGGACCCTGGGGATGTCCTGGCGCTGCACCAGGGCCCGGTCCTCGTTGTGCGAGGGGTAGATGCTGCCGATGATCGGGGCCTCGAGGCGGAACAGGGCCACCTCGGTGCCGGAGCGCGCGTCGCGCATCTGCTCGATGCCGCCTTTGCCGACCGTCACCTCGATAAGCCGGCTCGGCTCTGCCGCATCCCAGAACTGGAAGGGGCGGGTGCTCAGCTGGTAGCGGTTGCCGGACACGGACCAGGTCGCCGGCTCGCCGGCCTTGTCCTGTCGGCGGTAACCGAGCTGCTCCAGCTCGCCGACCAGCTGGTCGGCCCGGATCGGCGCGCCGGCATAGAGCTCGAGCGGTCGCCCGTAGACCCGCGCGGGAACGGCCCAACGCTTGCCCTCGAACTTCACCGTGACGATGTCGGACAGGTAGACGGTGTACAGGCCGAGGGCGGCCGTGCCCGCAAGCAGAGCCAGCACCAGCAGGAACTTGAGAAGACGAAAGCCGTCGCCCCGCGCACGGCGGGCAGGACGTCTGCGGCGGTTCCTCGAGTTACGACCGGCTGACATGGCGGGAGTGTCTGCAGCCGGGACGGGCCCGGCCGGCAGTCACCCTAGCACAGCCCTGCGACGGCATCACGTCTTCAGCCCGATGCCGCGGCGCAGCAGCCACAGCGCGAAGGCGACCAGTGCGGCGATGAAGCCGAGAATCAGCGACAGGGCAACCGCGAGGTCGATGTCGCTGACGCCGAGCAGGCCGTAACGGAACGCGTTGATCATGTACAGCACCGGATTGACCAGCGACACCCGCTGCCAGAACTCGGGCAGGAGGTGGACCGAATAGAACACGCCCCCCAGGTAGGTCAGGGGCGTGAGTACGAAGGTCGGGATCACCGAGATGTCGTCGAAGCTGTTCGCGAACACCGCGTTCACGAACCCGGCCGTGGCGAACAGCACCGAGGTCAGGAAGAACACCGTGAAGGTCAGCGCGACGCTGTGCACCCGCACGTCGGTGAAGGCCATGGCGACCAGCGTCACCGCCGTTCCCACCACCAGGCCGCGCGCCACGCCGCCGGCGACGTAGCCGGTCAGGATCACCCAGTTCGGCACGGGCGAGATCAGCAGTTCCTCGACGTGGCGCTGGAACTTCGCGTTGTAGAAGCTCGACACCACGTTGGCGTAGCTGTTCGAGATCACCGACATCAGGATCAGGCCGGGGAAGATGAAATCGACGTAAGGGTGGCCGTCCATCTCGCCGAGCCGGCTGCCGATGAGCTGTCCGAAGATCACGAAGTACAGGGCGGTCGTTACCATCGGCGGCAGCACGGTCTGGATCCAGATCCGCGAGAACCGCAGGATCTCCTTGGTGAGGATCGTGCGGAAGGCGTTGCCATAGAGCCGCCAGTTGGTTACGGCGCCGCCCTCCGCGACTGCCGGTCGCGGTCGACGGTGTCCATGAAGAGCTGCTCCAGCCGGTTCTGCTTGTTGCGCAGGCTCGCGACCTCGATCCCCTGGCGCGACAGCGCCGCGAACAGCCCGTTGAGCGCCTGGCTGCGCGATACCACCACCTCGAGCGTCAGCGGGTCGAGCTGCGCGACGGCATAGCCGTCGACGGCAGGCGGCTGCGCGAGGGGATGGCGCAGGTTGAGCACGAAGGACTCGGTGTGCAGCTTGTCGAGCAGGGTCGGCAGGCTGGCGTTCTCGACGATCGCGCCGTGGTTGATGATGGCGACGTGCCGGCAGAGGCTCTCGGCCTCCTCGAGGTAATGGGTGGTGAGGATGATGGTCGTGCCCTGGCGGTTGGTCTCGCGCAGGAAATCCCACATGGCGCGGCGGATCTCGATGTCCACTCCGGCCGTCGGCTCGTCGAGGATCAGCAGGCGCGGCCGATGCACCAGCGCCCGTGCGATCATCAACCGGCGCTTCATGCCGCCGGAGAGGGTGCGGGCCATGATCGTCCGCCGGTCCCACAGATCGAGCTGGCTCAGCACCGCTTCGGCCCGGGCCCAGGCCTCGCGACGCGGCACGCCGTAGTAGCCGGCCTGGTTCACCACGATCTCGGCCACCGGCTCGAACTGGTTGAAGTTGAACTCCTGCGGCACCAGTCCGATGCAGGCCTTGACGGCTCCCGGCTCCTGGTCGAGATCGTGCCCGAACACCTCGACCCTGCCGCCGGTCTTGCGCACCAGTGAGCTGACGATGCCGATGGCGGTCGACTTGCCGGCGCCGTTTGGTCCGAGCAGCGCGCAGAACTCACCCTGCTCCACCGCGAGATCGATGCCCTTGAGCGCCTCGACGCCGCTGCGGTAGGTCTTGCGAAGGTCCTGCAGGGACAGGGCGAGCGTCATCTGGGCTTCTCCGCGACGAGGTACGCCACGTCGCGCAGCCCGCGGCCGGTGTCGCCGAGCGTACCCTCCTCCCGGTAGGCGCGCACGACCAGACCCGCAAACAGCGCCAGCAGCTCGTTGCGCGCCAGGCGCCACTCGGGTGTCGACGGCCCCCGACCGGACACCGGCTCGCGGCTGAAGGTCTGATACAGCAGCAGCCCGCCCGGCCGCAACGCGGCGTTCAACGCGGGGGCCATCGCACGTTCCAGGAAGTGCGTCACCACGACGACGTCGAAGCTGCCAGGCTCGGGCGGTCGCGCGACCACGTCGCGCACGACGGCGGACACGCGCAGCCCACGCGCGGCAGCGGCGCTGTCGAGCATCGCCATCGCCACCGGCGAGAAATCCCAGGCGTGGACCTCGAGCGCCGAGTGCTCCGCGAGCCACAGCGCATTGGCGCCGCGGCCGCAGGCGAGATCCAGCGCCACACCTCGCGCCGGCAGCAGGTGCGCGTTGCGCAGCAGCACTTCGGCCGGCGCGCCGATGTCGCATGCCGCGGCGTGGCGCCGATCCCAGCGCGTCCGCTCCGAGTCCGTACCTGTTTCAGCCAAGGTCGGACGACAGGCCGCGCGCCAGGTCGGCAATGACGTCGTCGACGGCTTCGAGGCCGACGGCGACACGGATCAGCCCTTCGCCGATGCCGGCGCGCTCGCGCTCTTCGGCGGTGAGCCGGCCGTGCGTCGTCGTTGCCGGGTGCGTGATGGTACTGCGCACGTCGCCGAGATTGGCCGTGATCGACAGCATGCGGGTGCGGTCGATCACGCGCCACGCGGCCTCCCGCCCCCCCTCGACCTCGAAGGCCACGATCCCGCCCGCTGCGGACTGCTGACGTTCCGCGAGACCCCTCTGCGGGTGGGAGCCCAGTCCGGGGAAGTGGACGGCCGCGACGCCCGGCTGCTCCTGGAGCCACTCCGCCAGGATCTGGGCATTGCGGGAGTGCTCGCGCATGCGGATGTGGAGCGTTTCGAGGCCGCTCGAGAACACCCAGGCGTTGAACGGGCTCATCGACGGCCCGGCGGTCCGTATGACCCCGAAGATCTCCTCCCCAACCCGCTTGCGGTCCCCCACCACGGCACCGCCG
>Ga0316604_10002452_pt1 | contig 14223 bp, 10 predicted proteins | sample OWC_soil_day20_C_FD_207650 | JGI IMG/M metagenome (GOLD analysis project Ga0316604, IMG submission 207650) | Wetland soil microbial communities from Old Woman Creek delta, Ohio, United States - OWC_soil_day20_CT | ecosystem: Environmental > Terrestrial > Soil > Wetlands | place: USA: Ohio... | reverse complement strand
AGGAATCCGGACCGGAACGATATGAAATTAAACAGCAGATTCTCGAGCAGATAGAGAAATTTGCGCCTTCTGATGCGATCATAGCCAGCAGTACGTCCGGATTGCTGGTCACGGAAATTGCCAAATACGCAAAAAATCCGGCGCGATGCATCGGCGCGCATCCGTACAATCCGCCCCATATTATTCCCTTGGTTGAAATTACAAAAGGAGATCATAGCAGCGAAGACGTAGTGCAGTGCGCATGCGAATTTTATACCTTGTTGGGCAAAGAACCGATCGTATTACAAAAAGAATCACTGGGATTCATTGCGAACCGGCTGCAGATTGCATTATTCCGTGAAGCGGTAGATTTGGTTACCAGGGGCGTTTGCTCTATCGAAGACATCGATAAAGCGGTAACTTTTGGTCCGGGTTTGCGGTGGGCACTCTTAGGGCCAAACATGATCTTTCAATTGGCTGGGGGGCAGCACGGGATCAGAGGATCCTCACTCCATATGAACCCTTCGGCGGAAAAATGGCTGACGGATATGGCGACATGGGATAAGTTTCCCGAAGGCTGGCCCGATATTGCCCAGGCTGGCGTTGACGCGGAAATAGCGAACCGGCCGGCTGAATTTGGCAAGGCGAACGAGGAGATCATTCAATTCCGGGATAAAGGTTTGTTCGAATTGTTAAAGTACCACAAAAAGATGTAGTTAACTCATGTTCAGAAAAAACAACTGAAAAAATATTATACGAAGATGCACAATGGCACGAATATTACAAATGATGATATTGAATATCAATATTGTTTAAAAACGGTACAATGTTTTTGGATACAGTAATGTTTTGAAACAGCATCCTATTATTTTGGTACTACTGGATGAAGCAGCGCAGTTGTTAAGTATATTTTTACGCTACTAATTTCTAAAAGGGCTGTTCCAATAAGGCGTGTGTGAAGTAGGTCTAACCACCGAAGAATCCGGGGGGGAAAGGAGGAATGAGGGGTTCCCCGGTTTTCGCAGTAGGTGATGGATATGAAGCGAAGACGATCCGCGGATATGGAGAAAACAAAGGCAAACTCTATTCCCGCTTGTTTTTCGTTCATCATTAATCGAAACTCCACAATAACTAGTTACAGAACACAAGATTGGAATTGGTTAAAGCAAGGTTAGAAAGCGAGAGGGGCGTTACAATGAAAAAATCTGCAATACTAGTCCTAATATTAACATTCCTACTGTGCTCAGTTGGCAGCGTATTTGCGGGGCCATTTGCCGATGTTCCAGCAAATCACTGGGCGTATGGCGCTGTTAGCAAACTTGCTAAAGCCGGTGTAATCGACGGCTATGGCGATGGTACATTTAATGGCGACAAAACCATGACGCGTTATGAAATGGCGCAAATCGTAGCGAAAGCGATGGAGCATTCCGATAAAGCGGATGCTGCGAACAAAGAACTTATTAATAAGCTAAGCAATGAGTTCTCAGCCGAATTAAACAGCCTCGGAGTTCGGGTAACGAAGATCGAAAACCGGTTGGATCGAATTTCTTTTGACGGCCAATACAGAATGCAGTGGAGAGGTTTGCGGGACCATTATCCCGCCAATGTTCAAAAGAATTTTGGCGAAGGCCAATTGCTCCTGAATTTTAATTACAAAATTGATGATACGGCGAACTTGTTTGTTCGTTTAGCGGAACGTCAATTCTGGGGTGAGGGCGCGTTCAGCAACGTCAAAAACTGGAACGAGGGTAATCTTGACCATTACGGCATCACCAAGAAAATCGGGACGACCACTTTTTCCATCGGCCGTCAGGCAGTGAAGCTTGGCCAGGGCGGAATCCTTTGTACCGGTACTGATTTTGGCTTTAATCCTTATTTTGAAGGCGCAATCGTTTCTACAAAAGTCGGCACTGTTGCCGTCAACATGATCGGCGGTTATACCACCACCAACGGCGACGTGGATGAGGGAGGCGGAATTCTGGGCTTCGATCCGAGTTATCAAGGCGCGGGTTGGTATGGCTTGGATGCCTCGGCAAAAGTGGGTGATCGTGTAACGCTTGGAGCTGCTTGGGCGCATGAAAACTTCAAATCTGGCTATGATTTTGTTGCCAATGCACCCAATCGGCAATATTATTCCGTTAACACAAGCATTAACTTGGGTGGCGGGTTCATGCTGAACGGCGAATGGATGAAATCCGATGTCAATAACGACAATACGGCATATTCGGTCACCGGTATTTATCACCAGAATAAGGATACGTTCGTGCTGGGCCACTCCAGTACTGGTAAAAATGCGATTGACCAGTATACGAGCATCACCCAGGGAGGCTGGCAGTGGGTACTCGGCGTGCCGCAAGGACTCACCGGTGCGAACTGGCAAGGCAATTATATAGTTTATATTCATGATTATTCCAAAACCCTGCAAGCTCGCATATTATATGAAGATATCCATTCTGCTGGACAAGAAAACCGCGAATGGGGCGCAGGGTTCCAATTCAATTTCTAATTTGGCCTAAACGCTAAATGCAAGAAACGTCTGCTGTAGCTGCGATTGTCTAAATTCTATACGGTGAGATAATTGCAGCTGCTGTAGGCGGTTGCTTGGTTAAAATAATAATAATAGCTAGGAGGAAAGTTGATGAAAAAGCAGATTACTATCTTAGCTCTTTGTTTTTGTTTCCTGTTTGCATCAATAGCACAAGCGGCTCCGTTTAAGGCGGTCGTTCCGACTGTTGAAGATCATCACTATAACGTGAAACTTGTAATCAATCCGACTTCTTTTCTTGGCCACGGTACGAATGGCAATATGTTCGATGCCAATGATAACTATTATGTAGGCAGCGTTTCCGGGGCATCTACTTATAAGGTAGATACCAAAACCGGTGAAGCTACTTTGTTTATTGGACCGCCTAACGGTGGGGCAGATGATATGATCTTCCTTGAAGATGGAACGATTGTCTGGAACGTGTTTTTCAACGGTGAAGTTTATAAACGGACTCCGGATGGCAAAGAGACTCTTTTAGGAACTAACATTGCAGGCGCTAATGCGATAGCACTGAATAAAGAAGGACGTGTTTTTGTTACGCAATGTTTCTTCGGAAGTGCGCTTTGGGAAATCGATCTTTCCGGGCAGCAAAAGAACCGTAAAATCTGGGAAATCCCCGGTGCAGGCCCTAACGGCAGTTCTTTCGGTCCGGACGGTATGCTGTACACTCCACTCTGGTTCAAAGGCCAGATCATTAAAACCAATGTGGATACCGGCGAATGGTCGGTAGTAGTATCTGAAGGTCTCAAGGTACCTTGCGCAGTTAAATTCAATCATAAAGGGGAACTGTATGTAGCTGATACAGCAACCGGCCAGATCTATCGCGTTGATACCACTAATGGTCAACTGACTTTGGCAGCTACAGTAAAACCGCATCTGGATAATTTTGCATTTGATTCTCAAGACCGGATGTTTGTTACCGAAATGTCCGACAATGCAGTATGGGAGGTCAATGTGGCGACTGGTGAAACCCGTAAAGTTACTGATGCTTCCGTTGTTTTCCCGAACGGACTTGCAGTGGCTCCGGGACCGGACGGCAAAGATTTGCTGTACCTGGCTGACAATTTCAACTACAAAAAAATCAATCCTTATACTGGTGATGTAACTGTTTGCGATAACAAAGCCGCTTTTGTTGACACAACTACGATTTCCGATGATGGCAAATATGTGCTGATGTCGGCGTGGTTCACCGGAAAAGTTCAAGTGTTTGACAGAAGCAATGACCAATTGCTCTATGCTATTCCTGGCTTCAAACAAGCAGCCGGTACTTTGATGCTTTCCGATGGCAGTGTACTCGTAGCTGAAGGGACCGGCGATATTGTTAAAGTAACCGATAAGGAAGGCAAACAAAAAACCGTTCTCGCTGATGGCTTGCAAGCCCCGACCTTTATGGCGAAAGCAGCCGATGGATCAGCTATTTATGTTACGGAATATGCTGCTGGCCAGATCACCAAAATTGACCTTGCTACCGGCAGTAAACAAGTAATTGCCAAAGGTCTGCAATCCCCGAAAGGCATCGCCCTTGATGCAGACGGAAAACTCATCGTGCTGGAAGCTGGCACCAAGAAACTGCTGGCAATTAATCCGGCTAATGGGAAAAAGAAAGTGATTGCCAGCCACTTAGCCAGTGGCGCCAATATCCCTGTAAAAGGTTTTGGACATCCGGCATTTGCTTTTGGCCAAGTGACAATATCCCAGTCGGGCAACATTTATGTTTGCGCCGATGAAGATAACACGATCTACATGTTCTCCCATAAATAATCGAGAATTATGCGTTAGATTGAAACTTTATTTTTCATTGTATCAAAAGTAAACAAAGCAAAATGCAAAAGGGGCTGTTCTGTTATAGACGGTCTCTTTTGCATTTTTGCTACGTACAATAAAATGTAATTTTTTCGTCTTAATAAACATAGTAATTGGCAAAAAAATGATTATTTTTACTTTTTTACTTACACAGGCCAAATTGTAAAATAATATAACAGGCTGAATAAATTATTGGCATATTGAATAAAAACACGAAGGACATATACTATATTCACTTTTATTCTACCGGTACTATGGCTATTTTAATAGTGCCATAGATTTTCGGTTGCAAAAAAAGTGAAGTATATCTATGCATGTATGAAACGGAAAATGTAAAAACTATTGAAAAAAATGAATAAATGCATGGCGTAAAGTGGTATGCTTTTTGATCGAAGTGGCATGATTATTGCAAGATTGATATTGGCAGTGTTTTGAACTGGCGCAATATTTTTTCTTTTCAAACGATGGCACAATTATTGCATATATTTTCATTTTAGAAACAGGGAATAAATACTAAGAGACAATCCGTTATTGTTAAATACGTCGAGTGTATAGTTCGCGACTCGCCATATGGTCTGGGCACCGAAGAAAGCTGGGGTAGAAAGGAGGGGGCCGCATAGAGTTCCCTGGTTTTTCACAGTAGGTGATCGATATGAACCGGATGAGATCAAGAGAATACCGAGAAAACAATTGGAAACTCTATTCTCACTCGTTCTTAGGCTCATCATTAACAGAAAACTCTGAAACAGAAACAGCATATTACCTAAAATTTGAGGAGGAAGAACGAATGAAGAAAGTATTAGTCACAGCGTTAGTATGTATCTTTCTGATGGGTCTGGCCGGCGTTGCCATGGCTGCACCTGCAAGCATTTTCAGCGATGTTCCTGCTGACCACTGGGCGTATAAAGCCGTAAATACCTTGGCTAAAGACAAAATTGTCGAAGGTTATGGCGACGGAACCTATCGTGGCGATCGCACCATGACTCGTTATGAAATGGCGCAAATTATCGCCAATGCCATGACGAAAGTAGACAAAGCGTCTGCTGAAGACAAAGCTCTTATCAATAAATTAGCGAAAGAATTCGCTGATGATTTGGCACAAATTGATGCTCGTTTGACTAAAGTTGAGAAAAAAGCCGCTGCCGACCACTTCAACTGGGCCGGTGAAGCAACATTGCGTTATATCCAATTTTCTGATGTAAAAAACTCCGGAAAATTCCAATCCAATTATCGTATCTGGATGAGCGCACCGGTCAACGACAAAATTACTACTAACTTGCGTTTTATCAACATGAGACAAACGACTTTTGGTACGAATGATTCCGATTCGACAGACAATGACAATTTGAATACCTGTATCGAAGCAAACCTTGTAGCCAAAGATTTCTTAGGTATGGGCAATGCAACTGTGACGGCAGGCCGTTTCAATGTAGCAAATGGCGCTACCGGCTACTGGATGAACTTCTGGGGCGTAGACGGTGCGAAACTGGTATTCGACAATAAAAATGTAAAAGTAGAAATCGGAGGCGGTGATTTCTCCAATCCGCTGACTGCATATGGCACTACGACGCAAACCGCGCCGATCCAATTCAAAGATGCATACTACGCTAATGTGAAATGGAATACCAGTAAAGCAACCCAGTTGCAAGGCTACTATTTGAAGAGTACCAATGTGGATACCGCAGATATCTGGGGCGTTGGTCTTTCCACAAAATTTGCGAAGAACTTCCTTCTGCGCGGCGACTATATTCAAAACAGCGCTTACAGTGCAGACAATACCGCAACGTATGTCCGCCTGAACTACAAAGGCAACGACCTGAAAAAACCTGGCAGCTGGGGCCTTGGTTTAGGCTATGTAAAAGCTGAACCAAACGCATCCGTAGGTTGGGGCGATTACAACACCACTTCTCTTTGCCCAACCAGCAATGTGGAAGAGTATGAAGCTATCCTTTATTACACAGTGGCTAACAATGTTCAATTGCTCCTTGGACAAGCCTTTGAAGCCAAAAACCCTGTTACTGGCGCTAAATATGGCCCTGGTAACTGGAGCCGTGTACAACTTGGCTGGTTCTTCTAAGCAGTTTTGCTAAACCGTTGAGATCATTTGTTCAATTGTATACATAGTGAATAATCCTTTGCTTGGATAAGTCAAGGGGCTTAAGTTAATAGTTTTACAGAAAATGAACAATTTTAGCCCCCTTAATAGGCAGGAAATATGATCAACATATAACTGTTTATTGAGGGGGGCATTTTTGTGCAGTTGCGTATAACCAATGGGCTGCAAAGGGGAGGTACGTTGCATGAACAATCCAATATTGGAAACGATCAAGTCACGCAGAAGCATCCGAAAGTATACAGCGGAGCAAATTAAAGAGGAAGAATTGCAGACCATTTTGGAAGCCGGAATGTGGGCGCCCAGCGCCGGCAACAGCCAGGGCTGGCATTTCACCGTTGTCCAGCAACGGGAGGTCCTGGATTGGTTAAACCGGTCGGCAAAGGAAGCAGCTAAGAAGTTTGAAATTGAATACATCCAGAAGATGGCCAACAATGAAAAGTTAAATGTATTTTATAATGCACCGACAGTGGTTGTGGTTTCCGGCGATGCAAGCGATACAGAGGCCGTGGAAGCAAATTGTGCCGCTGCTACGCAGAATATGCTGCTGGCGGCCGAAGCGTTGGGGCTTGGCGCCTGCTGGGTCAATTTTATCCGCCATCCATGCAATTTCTTTGCTGAAGAAGATAGAACAGAATTTCTTCAAAAACTTGGTATTCCGCAAGGTTATAAGCCGTACAGCTCCATTGTGTTGGGCTATAAAAAATATGACGCGTCTGTTGCGCCGGAAAGAAAACCGAATTTGGTTAATTATATACGGTAAAATAAAAATCCAGCGCTGTTTTGCGTTGGATTTTTATTTTACCGTATGCGTTGAAAAAAGATGTGTAGAAAAAAGTATACAAATTATCAAAAAATTGTTTCAAATCTATACAATTATATTTTTCTGAATACGCAATCCTAGGATTGAAGCAGACACTTGAAATGATGATGATTTGGCATCATTTTTGCATTTATTATCTATGGTGTGTGTTGAACATTGGCCAAACGTAGGAGTGGCATAGAAAACCATCCGGCAGGTTTGAGCATCTGTGAATTGTTTTTGTTGCAGCGGCAGGTGCATGTGGTTTGGTTTTTGAATGTACAACATTGAATATTTTTTATAAGCAGGAGGAGGAAATTACCATGAATGTAAAAGAGATGTTTGATTTAAAAGGTAAAACCGTAATCATTACCGGGGGCTCGGTTGGTCTTGGCGCTCAAATGGCGACTGCGGTAGCGGAAGCCGGCGCTAATGTTGTTATCGCCGCTCGGAAAGTTGACCGTTGCACTGAAATTTGTGACAAACTTGAAAAAGATTGTGGCGTCCGTGCTATCGCGGTTGCTTGCGATGCCAGCAAAGAAGCAGATTGTCAAAACTTGATCGATGTTACCATGGAAGAGTTCGGTAAAATTGATGTTTTGGTTAACAATGCTGGGATTGCTTGGGTTGCTGATGCACTGAATTTCCCGATGGACAAATGGCAAAAAGTTCTTTCTCTCAACCTTAACGGAACGTTCCAATTGTCGATGCTGGCTGGCCGCATCATGAAAAACCAAGGTTACGGGAAAATCATCAATACAGCATCCATTGGCGCCTTGGGCGGCGACCTGCCGGAAAATGCAAACTCGGTAGCTTACACCGCCAGCAAAGGCGCTGTTGTCAGCATGACAAAAGATTTGGCCGTTAAATGGGCCCGTTATGGCATCACTGTTAATGCAATCTGCCCCGGATGGTTCCCGACCAGCATGAATGATAAATTGCTGGAGCAAATGGCTCCGCAAATCATGCCGAGAATTCCGCTTGGCCGTTACGGCGGGGAAAATGACCTCAAGGGCGTCATCGTATTCCTGGCAGGCGCTGCATCCAACTATATGACCGGCCAACTGCTGGTTGTTGATGGCGGCCAAACCTCTATGGTATAAGACAAACACTGTGAATATGCATTGATTGACCCGTTAACGGGTCAATCAATGCAATGAATTACCTGGTTATCTTTTTGTATAGTACATTGATAATGATGGAGGGTAAACCATGGAAGTAAAAACGATTGGTGTTGTTGGCGCTGGCAAGATGGGAAACGGTATTGTATTGACTGCGGCAATGTCTGGATTTAATGTAATTTTACAAAACAGAACCGCTGCTAACTTGGACAAAGCGATGCAAGGCATCGAAAAACAAATTCAACGATTTGTGCAAAAAAATACGATTACTGCGGAAGAAAGTGCTGCGGTATTAGGAAGAATCCAAACAACGTCTACCTACGAAAACTATGACAAGGTCGACTTTGTCATCGAAGTTGTTGCCGAGAACATGGACATCAAGAAATCTACGTTTGAGAAGCTGGATGAGATCTGCAAACCGGAAGCCGTTATGGTTACCAGTACTTCAACGTATTCAATCACCAAGATTGCTGCGTTTACGAAGCGGCCGGAAAAAATTGCCGGCATGCATTTCTTCATTCCGCCTTCCAAACTGGTTGAAATCACCCGTGGTTACTATAGCAGTGATGAAACGATTGGGATTGCCAAAGCGGTAGGGACACAGATGGGCAAAATCAACGTCGAGGTGAAAAAAGATTCACCCGGGTTCATTGCCAACCGGATTTATACGCCGCTCTTCCTGGAAGCTTTCAGAGTATACGAAGAAGGCTTGGCAACCAAAGAAGAGATTGATGCGGCCATGAAGGCTACGTATCTCCCGATTGGACCGTTTGAATTGGCCGATATTATCGGTTTGGATGTTTTGAAAAGCGGTTTAGACTATTACGAGTCTGAAATCGGCGCGCAATGGAAAGCTCCGTTGGCGATGAAACAGTTGGTAGATGCCGGCCGTCTGGGCAGAAAAACCAATAAAGGCTGGTACGACTATTAATTGCTCCATGCTGAACAAGCATGTAATATAAAATGCTTATACCTGCGAAGAGAGCCCGTGTCGGAAATTGTTCCGGCACGGGCTTCTCTTTTACTTTTGCACCATCATCTCGGTTGCTTTCATTATAGCGGTGACGGGGCTTCCCAACTGTAAATCGAGATCATCCACCGAATCGGTGGTGATGACGGCCATAAATTCACGCCCATCATCTTTCATGACTACTTTCGACATTACCGGACCGCGGACAATTTCGGTGACGATTGCCGGGAATTTATTGCGCCCGCTTACTTTTTCATGAGCCAGCCAAGAGGCTGGCGGATCAGCTTGCCGGCCTTGCTCAATAAACAAAAATTGATTTCCCATGCTCTTTGCTTCTTTCGGATCATGTGTAACCAGAATAAATGGAATGCCCCAGAGTTTTTGCATTTCCTTCAATTCGGATTGCAGTTCCAGGCGCGTAGTGTTGTCGAGCGCAGATAAGGGCTCGTCCAATAACAGGATTTTTGGTTCCGCCATTAAGGCTCTGGCCAATGCCACCCTTTGTCTTTCACCGCCCGATAGTTGAGTAGGGTGCCGTTTGGTGAGGTGTTCGATTTTTAACAGGTTTAATAAGCGTTCATACGTTTGTGCAGTATGGGAAGTAGGTTGTTTGGCGCCATACCAGATGTTTTTATGGACACTCATATGAGGAAATAACGCATAATCTTGGAATACATACCCCACTTGTCTATCTTTGGGAGCGAGAAAAATATCGCGTCCGGAATCAAATAGAGTTTCTCCATCATACAGGATTTGTCCGGAATCTGGTTTGATGAGTCCGGAAATACAGCGCAAAATAGTTGTCTTGCCGCAGCCGGAATGGCCGAATAATACGAGGATATCTTGCTCGATTTGGAATCGGATTTGTAATGTGAAGTCAGGTAATTGTTTGGTAATGTCAACGGACAGCATAGAAGCACCTCACGGCAAAGACTTGTTCTGTTAAGTTGGTTTTAGTAATCTATGGTTGTAATTATAGCGCCACTGGTTAAGGTAATGCAAGTTTCTTTTGAAATCATGCCTGGAAGATTGTTTGATACTTGTGATGGGATATAAATTTTAGGCAATGCTTACTGTTAAACAGCAAGGATTCGTAATAACAACAACGAATATTATCGAGTAAACCTGTCAGACAGCCTGACGAATTAATTCTTGAATTGGACGGTGGTAGCGTGGCGGATGGCGAGGAAAATGTGGTCATTATCGGCAATGGCAGTGCCGGAGTAGAATGTATCAAATCGCAGCGAAAAAATGGCTATAAGGGAAAAATTCATGCCATGACGGATAGTGAATGGCCGGCCTACAATCCAATGCTGACTACCTATTTTGTTGCCGATAAAATAGGTTTCTCACAACTTTTTCCTTATGGATCTGGGAAAGGCTATTTATCAGAATATGCTGTAAGCCTGATTTCCGGTTCGCCGGTAGTTTCTTTGGATGCGGAACAAAAGGTGGTAATGAATGGGGAAGGGCTGCGGCTGAAATATGACCAGTGCTTAATAGCGAGCGGGGCCTCGCCGGTATTGCCGACTGTTCCGGGAATAGACTCCGCCAATGTTTTTGTTATGAGAACGGTAGATGATGCTATAAAGCTAAAGACCAAGATGGACTGCAAGCCGCAAAAAGCACTTGTAGTTGGAGCGTCTATGGTAGGGATCAAGCTTGTTGAATTGTTTTATAAGGCAGGAATGGAAGTGTGCTTGGCGGATATGGCGGAGCATCTGTTCCCTTTGGCCGCTCATCCGGCGTGCGCGGCCATCATGGAAGAACGATTGTGCCGCCAGGGAATTCGGCTTCGTTTTCGTTCTTGCCTTGATGAACTGGTGGAATACCCCGGCGGGCTGGAAGCCCGGTTTGCCGATGGCAGCCCGTCGGAGAAAGCCGATTTGGTATGCATATGCGTTGGGGTGAGAGCGAACATTGGCTTCATCAATAAATCGCAAGTGGCGTGTAAGAATGGTATTCTTGTCGATGAACGAATGCAGAGCAGTGTGCCAGGTTTGTACGCTGCTGGCGATGCGGCGCAAGGAAAAAACCGGTTAACCGGTGTTCCGCAGATCATTGGTCTATGGGCGAATGCCCGTTATCAGGGACGAACGGCCGGAAAGAATATGGCAGGCGGTTATGATGCGATACCGGGCAGCATCCCGCAGAATATCACACACTTTATGGGGATGGATTTTGTGGGGATAGGCGATGTAATGAATTATGATGCCACGAAAAGCATCAATGACAAGAATCGCCATATCCAGTCGTTTTGGCGGGACGGCCGTTTACAGGGAGTAAACATACTCGACGATATTGGCAGCCCTGGCGTTCTCCGATCTGCAATGTATAAAGGGTTGAAGCGGCGGGATCAGCTTTTGCAACATTTTTCTAACGGACAGCATTTGTTGATTGAGGAAATTTTAAAGGAGGTTATGGGAAAATGAATGAGAAGGAAAGACTGTTAAAAGGGAAGATCCCCGGGGCGGAAACCGGCATTGAAGTCAAAAAGTCAATTTGCACGATTTGTGATCCATTGACACAGTGCGGGTTGGATTTGTATGTAAAGGACGACAAGATCATTAAAGTGGAAGGCAGCATGGAAAATCCATACAGTAAGGGAACGTTATGTCCCAAAGGAGTGGCAACCCGGCAATATGTTTATCATGACGAACGCATCAAAACCCCGTTAAAAAGAGTTGGCCCCAGAGGTTCGGGGGATTTTGCCGAAATTTCCTGGGACGAAGCGTTAACCACGATTGCCGATAAATTGAACGGGATAAAAGCCGGGCAAGGTGCGGAAGCGGTTGCGTTTTTTTCCGGCTACACCAAGTATTTCCGGCCCTATCTGAAACGGTTAGCCCATTCGTTTGGTTCTCCCAACTATCTGACCGAGTCCAGCACCTGCTTCCAAGCTATGGTCTTAGCCCAAAAATTGGTGTTTGGGCAGCCGGGCGGGCCGGATTTGCTGAATACGAATTGTCTGCTTGTATGGAGTGCGAACCCTTTTCATAATAATCCGGGCAATGCCAGAGCGATATTGAAGGGCAAAGAGCGGGGCATGAAAATGATCGTTGTGGATCCCCGTCACACGCCGACTACGGCAAAGGCGGATATTCATCTGCGATTGCGTCCGGGTACAGACGGAGCCCTCGCTTTAGCTATGGCGAATGTAATTATTGAGGAAAAATTGTACGATCAGGACTTCGTTGCCAACTATACCTACGGTTTTGAAGAATATCGGGAATATGTCAAACAATTTTCACCGGAAAGAGGGGAAGAAATTACCGCAGTGCCTGCCGGCAAGATCCGTGAAGCGGCCCGGCTGTATGCCGCGGCGTCAACTGCATCGATTATGCCGAGCGCAGCGCCGGTAGTCCATCATACCAATGGTGTGCAAAATTACCGGGCGGTATTTGCTTTAACGGGATTAACCGGCAACTATGATGTTACCGGCGGAAACCGTGTCATCCCTCCCAGTTTTATTCATACCCCGGGGATGATCCCCACCCGTGAACACGATTTTGTCCAGCCCCGATCCTGGGCTGAGATGGCGCCGCGGGTCGGATCGGAACGATTTCCTGTCTGGAAAGAATTGATTACCGAAGAAGGCCAGGCGATGCATCTGCCGGAACAATTGCGGTCCGGCAAGCCGTATCCGCTAAAAGCGCTGGTTGGTTTTGGATTGAACTACCGAATGTGGCCAGACTCAGAAGGTTTCTTAAACAGTCTGGAACAGCTCGATTTCTTCGTGAATATGGATATTTTTATGACTGACAGTTGCAAGCATGCAGACATTGTGTTGCCGGCGTGCACTTCGGTCGAACGCAGCGAAGCGCGCTGTTATGGCATGGGATATTTTATTTATACGCAGCCGGCTATTTCACCGCTCTACGCTTCCCGGCCCGATACAGAGGTTATTTATGAGCTTGCCGGTCGTATGGGCCTGGATGACCCGCTTTTTCAGGCCGGTTATGAAGCAAGTATTGATTGGATTTTGCAGCCGAGCGGGATGACAATCACCGACCTCAAGAAACATCCGGCAGGGATGTTTGTTCCACAGCCGATGAAGTTCGTCGAAAAGAAATATCGGCAGAAAGGGTTTGCCACCCCATCCGGGAAAATGGAGTTTAAGTCAAAGGTGCTGGAAAAATATGAAGGAAAGCCCGGGTTTGAAGCGTTACCGGTGTATACCCCGCCTAAATATAGTCCGGTTTCTACCCCGGAAGTTGCCAAAGAATATCCATTCATTCTAAACACGGGATCCCGGCTGCCGATGTTTGTACATACCCGGACCTTCAGACTGCCATGGACGGCCAGCCTGCGGCCGAATCACCCTGCCGCCGATATCCATCCAGACGATGCCGTGCGCTTGGGCATCCAACAGAACGAGAATATCCGCATTGTTACGGAGAAAGCTTCTATTGCGGTAAAGGCAAATCTTACCCGCATGGCGCAAACCGGTGTTGTTCATATGTATCATGGCCATCCGGAGGCGAATGTAAACGATTTGCTGGAAGGGGATTATCTTGATCCGCTTTCCGGGTTTCCGGGCTTTAGATCGGCGTTATGCCGAATTGAAAAAGTGGCTGAAAAGGCGGTGGAGTAAATGAAAAAGACAATTTACCTCAATTCGGATGTCTGTATCGGCTGCGGCGCCTGTGTGGTGGCGTGTATGGACCAGAATGACATCGATCCGGCGAAAGGACAGCCGCCGTTTCGCCGCTATTACCAGATAGAAGATGAGAGTGGTGTGCAGTATTTTTCAATGGCTTGTCAGCATTGTGAAGACAGTCCTTGCCTGATGGCCTGCCCTACCGGCGCGATTGCCAGAGATGAGATAACAGACAGCGTTATTGTTCAACAGGAATTGTGTATCGGCTGCCACAGCTGCGCGCTAGCTTG
>Ga0316604_10002451_pt1 | contig 14223 bp, 14 predicted proteins | sample OWC_soil_day20_C_FD_207650 | JGI IMG/M metagenome (GOLD analysis project Ga0316604, IMG submission 207650) | Wetland soil microbial communities from Old Woman Creek delta, Ohio, United States - OWC_soil_day20_CT | ecosystem: Environmental > Terrestrial > Soil > Wetlands | place: USA: Ohio... | reverse complement strand
TGCGCTCGAACAGGTCGACAAAGGTCGCCGCCAGAATCCCGGACACCGCCGCACTGAAACTGTAGGAGGCGACCAGCAAGCCGAATTCATGCGTCCCGATGCCAAAGGCCGACATCAGGATCGGCCCGAGCGGCATCATGATCATGAAATCCAGCACATGGCTGAACTGAATGCCGGCCAGCGTCAGCAGAAAGAAACGTTCGGCACGGGGATCAAGCGCGGTGGTCATGAATGGGGAAACGGAATCGTGGCAGAAGCGGGCGACAAGGATACGTGCTTCGGGCGCTGCCCGCTAACTTGGCGCGCATCGCCCGAAACGTTCACTCAAGCCTTAGGGGAGCCAGCCCGGTAGATGATTTTTGCCCGATTCCTGCGGTCGACCGCAGGAATCGGGCTGTTTTCAGGCTGACCGCCGATTAATTCGCGCCGCTCTTGGCCCCGAGCTTGCCGCCCGAAGCAATGACCTGATCGCGCAACGCCTGCAACGTTGCCTGGGCCTCATCGGCGGCTTCCTGCATCTCATCCTGAGTAAGCGGCCGAACCAAGCCTTCCAGTTCGATACGCAGAATGTTCGGACACTTCCCGACAACGCCGGCCAGAATGCTATCGACCTTCTTCGCCCCCAGACCGAACAGCACCTTTTCCAGCACGAACAGACGAACGATGATGATGTCCTCTTCGCTCTGCGCCGTCGCCTGGACCGCCTCAATCTCCCTGCGCAGGTAGCCCCGGAACTTGAGCGGCGTCACTTCGGCAGGCACCTGCAAAATGACAGAACGGTATTGGCCTTGGATCATGGTTGGGCTGAAGATTGAAAAACGGCAATTCTCGCAGAAGGACGAAGGCTGAGAAAGTTCGGCACTAGTCCAGCCCGCGCCGCAGCGCCCGGATTTTGCTCCACAGCACGGCCTTGGGCAGATTCATCGCCATCAGTTGCATACAGCGCTCCAGCCAGTCCGGGCGGTTTTCCAAACGCTCGATGGCGCGATCGAGATCGCGGGTAATTGACTCGCCGTAGGCCCCCTGAGCTTTGAGCACGGCCTTGCGCAACAAGGGCAACGAGGGGCTCATCATCGCCAGATCGATCACGTCACGGCTGAACACGGCGTCATCGCTCCACCGATCAGAATTTGCCAGCAACTTGCTGCTTGCCATGTCGAGCGGAGTCAGCGTCGAAATGCCGCAAACCTGGTCTTTCCCGGTTGCTGCCTCAATTTCAATTCGGCCTTCAAGGACGATCTCAAATTTGATCGGCTGATCATCAGCCAACAGCGTCGTGCGTATACCGTACTGATCGGCGCGCACCTCCCGCACCAGCCGGAAGTGTTCGCCAGCCGGCCGCAACAACCCGGCAAAGCCGGCCTCGCCGGTCAATAACTGGCGCAAACGGCGATAACTGCTCAGGTCCGACACCAAAAAATCCATGTCGACCGATTCACGATACTCACCAAAACGCAGCGCCATCGCCGTGCCGCCGCCAAACAGACAATTCGCCTGACGCAGCAAATCACCATCCAGCGCCAACAATACCCGGGCAATCCGGCGGTGATGCGGGCGCTCAAACATCGCTGGCTCCGGGCGTATCAGCGCCGCCGAAAGCCAGGCGCAAAGCATCAATCAAATTCCGTTCGCGTGGCAGCAATGCCGCCTCATCGAGATGTCGCCAGTTGCGCTCGTAAATCCCCAGCGCCTCACGCGGCGTCAATTCATCCGCCCCCTGAAGCTGCCACGCCAGTTGCTTCAAAGCTGGGTAATCAGCCAAACGAACCCGCACCGGCAACCAGCCAGCCTTGTCGTCCGATGTATTTCCCGACGCCGCATCGCCCAGCGCAGTCGCCGAAAAAGTCATCCCCAGGGCAGCCAGCACATTCAGGTAAGCCCCCATCGTCACCGAAGGCTCCCCCTGCTCAATGCGATGCACGCTCACCCGCGACATCCCAGCCGCCTCCGCCAGCGCCGTCGCGCTCACCCGCAAGGCCTTGCGCTGCGCACGAATACGGGCGCCGAGAGCGGCAAGCTGCTCGGTGACGAATGAGGGGTTTGCGGGGGCTTTAGCCGGCATAGTGTTTCTCATATTATTCAAACACTGCTTATTGTCAATATTGAGAAACACATTTGTAAACTGTGTCGACAAAGGAAAGCCGCAATACTACGAAGCTGGCCTCTTCGATGCGGAAACCCTTTGCAGACGATGGCGGTGCAGATTAGCCAACCGAGACCAGTTTTCCGAACCTTCCGCGGTCAACTGAAAAAACGGCGAAGTCTCAAAAAACAGAAACAACAATAGGGGTTTGACCCCTATTGCTCTAAGGCGGAGAAAGACCGACATCAGTTGCATGCAGCGCACCAGCCAGTCCAGGCGGTTTTTCGGGCGCTCAAACAAGCTTGGCTCCTAGAGGATTGCTCACGAAACAGGCAAACAAGCCGATAGATCGATCCAAAATTTAGCACGACCATGCTAATATTTAGCCATGTCGATTGCCACCGCCCTTTTCACCGATAGCCAAGCTCGCCTGTTTCGCTGGCTGTTCGGCCAGCCTGAACGCAGCTATCACCTGAGCGAATTGCGCCGCCTCACCGAACTAGGCAGCGCCTCACTGCAACGGGAGTTGAATCGCTTGGTCGAGGCCGGCCTCGTTCTTTCCGAACGCGTCGGCAACCTGCGGCGCTTTCAAGCCAACCCGCACAGCCCTGTTTACGAAGAATTAGTCACCCTGACGCGCAAGACGCTCGGCGCCGTACCCCTGCTGCGCGAAGCCCTGCAACCCATCGCCGCCCGACTGGAGAGCGCGTTCATCTATGGCTCAGTCGCCAAACAAACCGACACCGCACAAAGCGACATCGACCTGATGCTGGTTGGTGAAAACCTCTCCCTGAACGAAATCCTGACCCTGCTCCTCCCGCTGGAAACGCAACTCGGGAGGAAGATCAACCCCAACTGCTATACTCAATCCGAATATGCGCGACGGCTCGCCGAGCCAGACTCCTTCGTCAATCGCGTTCTCGCCCAACCCATCCTGCCCCTGATCGGAAAAGACATTGCCCTAGTCAGCGCTGGATAATCTGGTTCGCATCGGCCAACTCAAGGCCGAACCGCGCAATGAAGCCGAAGCCAGGCGCATGCTGGCCATGGCGCGCACCCGACTGGCCGATGCCCAACTGGGCACTCTCTCCGCTGAAGGCCGCTTTACCAGCGCCTACAACGCCGCCCATGCCGCGGCACTCGCCGCACTACGCTGGCACGGCTACCGCAGTGAAAACCGCTACACAGTATTCCAGTGCCTGCCCCACACCCTCGGCTGGTCCGCCGTCCAATGGCGCATCCTGGACAACGCCCACCAGAAACGAAATCTCGCCGAGTACGAAGGATTTCTCCAAGTCGAGGAATCGACCATTGCCGAGTTGTGCGCGCTGGTGGCAAAACTGATTGCCGATGCCCAAAAGATAATTGAGGGTTAAAGCAATTAAGCGATAGCATCAGGGCCCTGAAAAAACAGAGGATTGATTCGAAAGCACTCCCTATTTGACCGACCAAGGTCGGTTTGCGGAGGCTTCCTGAATCAACAGGTAAACGGCCAAATTTGAAATTAAATAACAATAAATGGTCGGCCAGATCTTACCATCTATTGTTTATTGCAATAATACGCTACCAGAATGGAGTCATTGTGAATTATATTTAACTCGCCCTAGCCACTTTTATTTTTTAACTTAACTGCGTTAAGGCTGACTCCACTGTCCATATGATTATTTTCGCCAGCGGACTTTAATATTTCCAATTGTTTTTCCCTCAAGGTCAACATAGTGTCCGTCACTTGTGTCGTGGACATATATTGCAGACTCTCGGTTTTTGTGGTTACCAGACAGTAAATCAATTGGCCCAAAGCAGTCTGTTCCTGCTGTTAGTTCGATCATTAATCGTTCGCCAAAAAAAATATATCTATCATGAAATGATTTTAGGCACGATTTAGTTCCTAAGTCAGTTATTACCTTCAGAGATGGGAATTTATGAACCAGGTCATTTTTAATTTCATTTGGGCTTAAGCAACTCCCACCTTTGTCGGATGTTATTATTACAACCTCGGCATTAGGGAGCAGTCGCGAACAAAGATCTTGAATTAATACCATCCCTGCGCCGTTAATATATTTGTCATATATCACCACGCGATCTTCAGGGTAAGCATATCGAGTAATTAGCTCTGGCGAGGCGACTCCTCCTTTTTTTAAATTAATGCAGTTTACAGGGTTGTCAGCATGAAACGGCTGGAGAGGGCCTGAAATTACTTCTTTAACATCAAAGCCAATATTCGTAAGCGCCAAAATGTCGGTAGCGCAGTAATTTGACTTTGAGTCAAATATTATATTTCCAGCGCCGTAATATGCTGCGGAAACATAACAATTGTCGATATCGCTAAGCTTGGGGAACGAGGCTATGGTACCAGGTGAGTTATTGGGGTGAATTGATATTCTGTTTTTGCTCGTTGCGGAATTGAACCAAGCTAAAAACAAAATATTTTTCTTGAGTTCTCGGTCATATTCTTCCAGAACCAGATCGTTTGCTGATATTACTGAAGCAGTGATTTGCCCATAAAGGACAGGGTCTGCAGAGCTGTCGAAAACTCTTGAAAGAGCATTTACGTGGGCAGCAAGCTTCATAGTTAAACCCTCTTTGATTTATTTTTGAGCAGCTCCATAGCTAATCTGTATGATTCATCAAAGAATCCCGCCGGCCATTCCGACTCAAACTCGCCCCATTCGTTTAATTGAATTGTGCTTATGTCAGCGGGCGAAGGGGGGACATAATAAAAGCATATATCTGTTCTTGACAATCCTAAATTGTTATTCAATCTATGTTCTGAAACGGCCAACTGTAATCCACGAACAAAATGTTCGCTATGCGTTTCAATTATGAAACGTTTCCCTTTTTTTGTCGCATCAGCAATCACTCGTGCTAAAGCAGCCTGAGCCATTGGGTGTAAATGTAATTCTGGTTGCTCAATGATTAATGTGGCATTCTTTGGCATTACCGCTGCTTGAACCAATATTGGAAACACCTGAGAGAATCCAAATCCAACATCTGAAATAGCCTCTCTGCCGAGGTCATTTTTCCCTCCTCTAGTAACTTCAAGCTTTACTAGTTCGTCTAGCGATTTGGGTTGTACTCCACGTCCAGGAAAGATCAAGTTCATCCAGCCAAGAAGGTTTTGATAGCCCTCTTTATATAAACTACTCTGTCCTCTAGATTTGTTTGCCTTTGCAACCAAATTTGAAAACACACTAGGAGTGTGCTCACCATTTGCACCAACAGATAGTGAGTGCGCAGTGCGGGTATATGATCGAGCCGGACTTTTTCTTAATGGTCCAAGATAAAAGCAATCTCTATCAATACCCCGCAGAAACGTTGATAGCAGCGAATTAAAAATATACAGAGGCTCTATATCTAGAAAATTCTTATCTCTACTTTTGTTTGATGATATAAACGTATATTTCTCATAGTGTTCCAATGATATCCCTGCGGTCCATTTACCTATGATTTCTTGGATATTGGATTTATCATCCTTACTCATCCATTTTTCAAGTAATAATTTGGCATGAGTGTCGCTAAATTTTAGCGTATAAGAACTTCTCGTCTTTTTTCGTTCAAGCAGTAGTACGAAATCACCGTCTGGATCTTCTTTTATCGTTACGGACTTTATTCGTGATTGCTCACTTGCGTAATCATAGTCAAATATGACTTCGATATATATTACCCCTGCTTCAAAAAGCTCCGTATATACCGGGCGAGATTTATCAAAATCCGTTAGACACCCTATCGAAAACTGACTCTTGATGTCGTGATTTCTAACGTAATCTCTATATGTACCAAGGTCAACGTAATCTCCTTGAGCAGAAAATGTCTCGTGCTCATTACCAAGTGAGGCTGTCTGTTTTAGTCCAATTATAGATTTTATTATTGATGATTTACCCGAGCTGTTTGGGCCTAGGAATAGATTTATTGGAGATGATATGTCGATTGAAATATTGTCATATCTTTTAAAATTACCAAGTCTTAACATATTAATTTTCATAAAACTCTTTTGCCTTATTCATTGATATCAAATCTTGTTAAATTGTTGATTTTTTATTCATTAAAAACAATAAAATATATTGTTATTTTGCGCCCCCATGAATACTAATTGAATATTTAGTTCCGATAGTTTTTGATATCGAAATATTTCCCTGCAAGCAAAATGGGGCAACATCAATTGGTTTAACATCCAGCCATAACCAACTCCCGAGTCGCCCTAGTCATCGCCACATACAACAACCGCGCCTCCTCATCCTTCCGCCCTTCATCCAAGTCCGCCCTACCCGCCCCCGGTATCACCACCAGCGGAAACTCCAGCCCTTTGCAGCTATGCATGGTCAGGAACTTCACGGTATCTTCCTTTTCGGCAAAGGTGATGTCGTCCTGGTAGGTGACCGGGATGCCGGCTTTGCGTAGCGTCGCCAGCACCGGTTTGCCGATGTGCGGGTAGTCGCGGTAGATGACCGCCATGTCACTCCACGGGGTGCCGGTTTTATGGGCTTCTTTGAGGTGATTGGCGATGTAGTCGGCTTCTTCCTGAATGTTCGGCAGCTTGATCAGCAGCGGTTTGGGGCCGTGGCGGCCGGCGCTGATCGGCGCGACCAGCGGTACGCCATCTTCGTCCGAGGCGCTGGGCTTGAGCAGTTCGCTGGCGATGCCGCTGGCCAGTTCGAGCACTTCCTGCGTGTTGCGGTAGTTGACCTTGAGGATGGTGGTACGACCCTGCGCCTGGATGCCAAGGCTCTTGAAGCTGAGCTTGCCGCGCTTGTCGCGGCCGTAGATCGATTGGGCATCGTCGTAAAGGACGAGCAGCGAATTGGTACTCGGGCTGACCATCTGGGCGACGAGCTTGAGCCATTCGGGCTGGAAGTCATGGCCTTCGTCGATCAGCACGGCGTCGTACTGGCCGGCCGGGATGATGTTGGCGTCAACGGCGCGAATGATGCGGTCGACCAGCTCCGCGGCGTAAAAATCGTTGTCCTTGCCCTTTTCCGGCAGGCCGGCGTCGTAGGCGACGAGTTGCGCCCGGCACCACTGGTGAAAGCTGTGCACCAAGACCTTGTCGGCCAGCCCCTTGGCCGCCATGCTGCGCGCCAGCCGTTTGGCCAGGGTGCGGTTGTAGCAAAGAACGAGAATGGGCCGGACGCACACCTTGGCAAGGTGTTCGGCCCGGTAGCCGAGGATCAGCGTCTTGCCGCTGCCGGCGACACCGTGGATGACGCGGTGGCCTTCGCCAAGGCTGCGGGCGAGTTGCTCCTGCTGGATATCCATGACGCGGACGATGTCGGGAATCTCCGGTTCGCCTTCTTCGAACAGGCCGCCTTGGGCGGGTGCCGCGATGCGGATTTCCGGGAAGAGGTGCCAGCGGATACGGTCGATCTGCGGCAAAGAGAGCGGCACGCTGCGGGCAAACGGCAACATGCCCCAGAGGCGCTCCTGCAGCGCTTCGGCATCGACCGCTTCGGTCATTTCATCCTGGCAGATGACCCGATGCGCTTCGAGCACTTCGCCAAGGTTGGTGCTCTCGAACTGCTTGCGGGTGATATTGGCCAGCACGACGCCGTAACCCCAGGGGAAGAGCAAGGTACCTTGCATCCTGCCGCTGTTGATGGTCAGTTGCGGATCACGCTTGAGGAGATCGACCACTTCATGGGCGTATTGCCGGGCCTGTTCGAGCGGATTGACCTGGCGCTTGAGGCCGTCGGCGGTCAGCAGGCTGACGCTTTGCCGGTCGATTTCCTGAATGGTATCGAGGCGCCAATCCTTGACCTCCAGCACCAGCAGGCCACGGCGCGGGTTGAAGACGACGAAGTCGGGATGCACATTACGCGGGCCAAGCGGTACGTCGTACCAGAGCAGCCAGTCGTCTTCGAGCTTGTTTTCTAGGCGCTGGGCCAGCCGCCGCTCACCGCCGGTCATGCGTGAAACGCAGGTACCGATGGCCGGAATCAATGAAGCCACGACTCTCCCCTTTTTTTGTTATGACTTTATCGTTGATCGATTATGCCATGTGCGGCAATGCACCTGTGCGCACTCCCCGCTGTTAGACAAGGCTCTGGGCGTTTTCTGGCGACGATTTCACCTGATCGCCAGCGTGCCTGTCCGGCATCGCTGCTGTAGCAAACCAATAGCCCCCGCCAACTCGAAAATAATCAAATACGGGTATTTTTTAATACCGGAGTACCGGTCAAGATTTCAGAGGTCGATGCCTGATACATATTCCATCAACAAGCAGGCAAAGACAGTTCCATATCGCATCGAGGTGCATCCGGTTCGACGGTTTTGCCGTTGGCTGGCTGCGACGCGGAGACCATTCGATAGAAAGCGAGGAATCTTGTGCTGAGACAACACAAGCCTGTAGGTACGCACCTTCCACACGTCGGGCATGATGCTGACTGGCAAGCGGTTGCCCGTGCCCATTCATCCAATCGTCAGTCGGCCGGCGAAAAAATGCCTGGGCCGCAACCTGCCGGCGAGGTCGCAATTTCGGACCGATCGCCGACAATCCAGTATCTGGTGAGCGAAACGGCTCGCCTGCAGCACCGCCTGGCCGAGCTTTACCCGGCCCTGGCGCGAAGTCAGCAGTTGCATGGCTGAGTGATCGACTGCCGGCGATGGCCCATCAGCTTGCCCCGTTGAATACGCTTGAAGCAATCAATCAGCGTCGTTCAGTGCGGGCGTTTTGCAGCAAAGGCATCTCGCGGGAAACCGTCCGCCATTTGCTGGCCGCTGCGGTGCGCGCCCCGACGGCGATGCATCAGGAGCCGTGGGCCTTCGTCGTCATTCAGGATCGCCAGTTGTTGAAAAGTATCTCGGACCGGGCAAAACCACTTGCCCTGGCCGAGATGCAGCGCGCCCAGTGCGACGCCGAAGTGCTGAATTTGTTTGCCCACCCGAAATTCAATATTTTCTACAACGCCGGAACCTTGATCGTGATCTGCGGCCAGATCGCAAACCCGGCGGCGATCGCCGACTGCTGGCTGGCGGCGGAAAACCTGATGCTGGCGGCCTGCGCGATGAGCCTGGGCAGTTGCGTCATCGGCTCGGCCAGCGCGGCGCTGAATACGCCGCCGCTCAAGGCGGAACTGGGCATCCCGGAAGAGATGCAAGCATTGGCACCGATCATCGTCGGGGTGCCCGAGGTGGCGGGCAAACCGTCACCGAGAAAAGAGCCGCGGATTCTGTGCTGGAAATAAGTCGGGTTCGACGGCCGAGGCTGTCGGCGCGGCAAGCCAGGGCTTGCCAAAGCGGATCGGCAACGCGGCCGATGCCGATCGACCGTCCCTGAGCGGCGAAGCCGCCTGCAGGGTCGGCCGGTGTTGCCGTCTTAGCTGGCGCTGGAAAGCTGGGCGCTATCCATCATGCTCTTGATGAACTGACGGTTCATCTCTGGAACCTTGTCCTTCATCAGGTCAATCACGGTGTTCTGGTAGTTGAGGCCGTTGGTCAAATAGCCGGTTGCCCCTTCCGAGCTTACGCGAATGGTGTTTTCGACGATTTTCGGCAGATTATTGATGATCGCCGACGGCTCGCCGGACTTGATGATCTCGCGATAGCCGGCAGTCGCGCTGCTATAGACCTTCTCGGTGATGTCCAGTTGCGACTGGAGCAGTTGTGCGGTGCATTCCATCATTTGCTGAGCGTATTCGAGGGCGCTTTGTGCGCTGGGCAGAAACGGGCCGGCTTTTTTGATCATGGGAACTCTCTGATTGAAGACGATTTAAGCAGTGCGGCCCCACCAAACTGAGTCGGTGACTGCATTGCAGGAGTTGGCAAGTTTCTTTTCTGTAACAATGTTCTGGAATACCCGGAGTACGGTAATCCGTTACCGGCTTACGCCTATTTTTGTCGAATTTCGCACATATTTAGCATAATTTCTGACCGGCTTTCTTTGGCGGTTCCTTGCGGAGCGGCTTTTTTCGGTGGCTTGGGTGTTTTGCGCCGGGCTTTTTCTCCTCGTGCGACAGGTGCTGCATTGCGTGCAGTTCCAGAAGATGCGTCGCTACCAGGTAATTGATGCTGCCCTCGGGCACGACGTCGTTGGCGTCGGCATCGCCCGCCGGCAGGCCGGTGAGCAGTTCGATCGCCTGATCGACGTGGTCCACAGCGGCAATCCGGAAGCGCCCGGCGGCAACGGCCTCGACCACAGCCGGCTTGAGCATCAGGTCGCGAACGTTGGCGGCCGGGATGATGACGCCCTGCTCGCCGCTCAGGCCACGGCCAGCGCAAATATCGAAAAAGCCCTCGATTTTCTCGTTGACCGCGCCAATCGGTTGCACAGCGCCATATTGGTTCACCGAGCCGGTCACGGCCCAGCACTGGCGGATCGGCACGGCGCCAATCGCCGAGAGCAAGGCACATAGTTCAGCCAGCGAGGCGCTGTCGCCCTCCACCTCGCCATAGCTCTGCTCGAAGACCAGGCTGGCATTGAACGCGAGGGGCATGCCGCGGCCGAAGCGGGCGGAAAAAAAACCGGACAGCGTCATCACGCCCTTGGAGTGGATCGGGCCGCCCAGTTCGACTTCGCGCTCGATGTCGATCAACTCGCCTTCACCGATACACACTGTGGCAGAAAGGCGAACCGGGTGGGCAAAAACGAAATCGGCCAAGGCGATGCTGGCCAGCCCGTTGATCTGCCCGACCAGCTCGCCGGCTGTGGCAATGAGCAGGATGTTGCGCTGGATTGCGTCGAAGATCCGCTCGCGCAGGCGGTCGACGCGTCGCGTCCGGGCGGCCATTGCCTGCTCGACATGCGCCCGGCCGATCAATTCGGCACCACCGGCCAGGAAATCGGCTTCCTGCATCAATTCGAGCAATTCCCGGGGCAGCACGCTGAGTCGCTCGGCATCGTCGGCCAGGCGGGCGGCATGTTCGATCAGGCGGGTCACCGCCGCCCTCGCCAGCGGCTTGAGCTGGTGGCGGCGGGCCAGGGTCGCCAGATAATGGGCGAACTGGCCACTGTTCTGTGCACTGCGGGGAATTCGGTCGTCGAAGTCGGCGGCAACCTTGAACAGGCTGACAAACTCGGGGTCGAGTTCGGCCAACAGGTAATAAATGATCGGCTCGCCGATCAGCACGACCTTGACCTTGAGCGGGATCGCTTCCGGCTGCAACTGCAAGGTGCTGGTCAAGCCGTAGATTTCGCCGAGCGACTCGATGCTGACCCGGCCGTTCTGCAGGGCGCGCTTCAGGGCATCCCAGGCGCCGGGCTGGTTGAGCAGGCGGACCGCATCGAGGATGAGAAAGCCGCCGTTGGCCCGGTGCAAGGCGCCAGCCCGGATCAGCGTGAAATTGGCGAGCAGCGTTCCCATGTGCGAAACGTGTTCGACCCGGCCGAGCAGGTTGGGCAAAGTCGGCAGGTTTTCGCAAATGACCGGCTGGCCTTGGGTCGCCGCGTTATCGACCAGCAGATTGAGGTGGTAGCGCTGAACCGAGATGCTGCCGGTGAAATGCAGCGTTTCGGGGTCTGCCTCTTCCTGCCGGGTTTCGCGCAGCGTATCGCCGGACTCGACAATATCGGCCTCGACGGCATCGAGAAAGGCCAGCACGGCCGGTAGATCGGCATAGCTGGTTCTGATCTCGGCCAGCAGATGGCTGATGGTCTGGCGAATGGCATCCCGGCCAATCTCGCGCAGGGCCTCCTGCAACTCGTGCCGCCAGCGAGGGAAGTGAGCGAGCAGTTTCTCCAGCGGCGCCTGGAATTCCTTGATGATGCCGACCAGTTCGTGCTGACGAGCCTCGGGCAGTTGCTCGAAGGCCTCCTTGTCGATCGGCTCCTTGCTGGCCGGATCGATCGGCGTGAAAGCAAAGCCGGCCGAGGTGTGCATCAGCGCCACCCCACGCGCCAGGGCGGTATCGCCCAGTTCGCTCAAGGCGCCCTCCTGGCGTTGCTTGAAGCCCTCTTCCAGCGCATTGACCCGGGCCCGGTATTCCTCGCTTTCAAAAGCCATCGCGATGGCCGGGCCAAGGCGGCTGGTCATCTGCTGCATGTCGTCGCGCAAGCGTGCCCCGCGGCCGGCCGGCAGTTGCAGCAGGCGGGGCGCATGCGGGTTCTGAAAATCATTGACGTAGCAGTAATCGACGTGCGCCACCGCCTTTTGCCGAACCTCTTCGATCAGGTGGCTGACCAGTGCATGCCGGCGGCTACCGCTTTCGCCAAGGACAAAGAGATTGAAGCCTGCCTTCGGCATGGCCAGGCCGAAGCGCAGTGCGTCGACAGCTCGCGGCTGGGCAAAGCTCTGATCGACATCGGGCAGTTCCGAGGTATTGCTGAAAGGCAGGTCGTCCAGTGTGCTGACCGTATAAAGCTGGTGGGGCTCAAGCAAACGGGCGGGCATTGCGACACCCTTTCTCGAAGAGGTGACGTCAGCGGCGGCTGCTCATGCTGGTTTCGGATCGCCGAATGGTCAGCGAAATTACCGCGGCGCTCCGCTTTGGCGACGCCCGGCCGGTTGCTGGCGGTGAGGCCTTGCCCCGGTTCAGCAGGCCAATACGATGCAGTTCCTCCTTCAGTTGGACGAAGGATTCCCACATCAGGGCGTGGATGCGCTGGCTGGCCACCAGTGGTGAACTGGAGGTCTTGCGGATGCCGTCGATCCTGAACTGCAATTGGCGCAGGCGAAGCTGGACACCTTCGGGCGCCCCGGCGATATAGCGCTCGATCAACTCGCTGCGCAACGCCTCAAGTGCTTCGGGATCCTCGCTGGCCAGCCTGGCCAGCTCATCGTGCGGGGGCAGTATTGCCACCGGTCGGTTCTCGTTCATCGTGTCACCTCCCCTTGCCCGGTCCTTCCTTGCTCCACGATCGAAGCTGAAAGACAGCGCTGAAAGGATCGGCGCATCGCCCGGCCCCTTCCAGCGTCACCTCAATACTGCCTGGCGTGAAAACGCGTCAGGCGCCAGTCATGCCTCGCCCTTCCTGCCCTCGGGCAGAAATACGGTCATGCAATGGACGAATTTCATTTCGTTCCCCCATCCAATCGCGAGACAAAGACAAAACGGCAAATTGAAGCAATACAAGCGGCGGGTCAGCCTGTGAATGCCACGGGCTTAGCCTTCGTAGATGTCAATCAATCTACGATTGGCCGGGCCAGAAAAACATACGTTGAGCCCAGTATTGTTGCTACCGGCTATCGAGTAGGCAACGCGCGCCTTGCGCATTCGGCCAGCGCTTCCGGTTTTTGCCATTTTTTTGACGTTGACCGCCAGAGTCGCCTGGCACAACGACGCGTTTCCTCAATTTGGCGGCCGGACAATTTTGATCTTGGTCATGCGCCACCACCTAATACCATAGTAAATTACTCAACATTAACCGCATTCAAAAAAGGAAGCCGCATGTTCGGAAGCAAAGCAAAACGGGAACTGGCGGCAGCCCAGGCAGAGAACGCCCAATTGAAAACCCACCTGCAGGCTCAGCAGGAAGAACTGGCCCGTACACAGGCCCAACTCGCCCAGGCGACGGCACAGGAACAGCAACTGGCGAACCGGCAGACCCTGCTCGACGGCGTGCTCGGCAACATCCCCCGCTTTGGCGAATCCCTGGCTGGCATGCGCCAATCGTTTTCGGGCCTTTCCGGGCAATTGAACGAGGACTCGGAGGCCGCCCTGACCGCCGCCGCCGAATCGGACAGCAACCGGGGCGCCTTCGAGAAAATCGCCACCAACCTGCATGCCATGTTCGAGCGCATCAGCGCCGCTGGCAAGAGCGTCGAAGGCCTGTCGCAACGGGCCGGCGAAATCGGCGGCATCGTCCAGTTGATCAAGGAAATTGCCGAACAGACCAACCTGCTGGCGCTGAACGCTGCCATCGAGGCAGCGCGGGCCGGCGAGGCGGGACGCGGTTTCGCGGTCGTCGCCGATGAGGTCAGAAAGCTGGCCGAGCGCACCGCCAAGGCAACGACGGAAATCGGCAGCCTGGTCACCGGCATCCAGCAGGAAACCGGCAACGCCAAGGCGATCATGGATCTCGGCGCCGACAATGCGGCCAACCAGAGCGCCGAGAGCGAGGCCGCGATGCGCAGCATGCAGCGCCTGCTCGAACTGTCGCAACGCATGCAGGGCAGCATCGCCTCGTCGTCGCGGCTGGCCAATGCCGAACTGGCCAATATCGAAGAGCTGACGCTGAAGCTCGAAGTCTACAAGGTGCTGCTCGGCCTCTC
>Ga0316604_10002450_pt1 | contig 14225 bp, 13 predicted proteins | sample OWC_soil_day20_C_FD_207650 | JGI IMG/M metagenome (GOLD analysis project Ga0316604, IMG submission 207650) | Wetland soil microbial communities from Old Woman Creek delta, Ohio, United States - OWC_soil_day20_CT | ecosystem: Environmental > Terrestrial > Soil > Wetlands | place: USA: Ohio... | reverse complement strand
GGCAAAGTCGAGCACGGCGCCATATTCGGTATCGGTACGGAACAGAGCGATGGTCGAGGTCAGCAGCGACCGAATGTCGGTTTCGACGAAGGCACGGGCAGCAAGCACCGCGTTGAACACCTCGCCAAGGATGCCGTTGCCGGCATGCGACACCTCGGCGTCGATCCAGGCGAGGCGTGCGGCTTCGTGTGCCCGGCCCGGAACGACCATGCCACACATGACCCCGCGCATCTGGGCGCCGATCCACTCATCGAACGGATTGTCCGTGGTGGCAGTGTCCGGCGGCAGCAGACCTCGGCGCATGCTGGTCAGCGCGATCGCCTCCGCCGACCAAGCCGTCGGAATGAGGCTGGTCCAGCGCTCGCAAATGTCGGCACCGGTGACGCCAGGCCCCTTGGCACCGTAAGCTTCCAGGAAAGCGATCTCGAAGGTGATGTCATCGTTGTAGGTATTGGGTTCGCGCACGTAGGAGCGGATCGGACCAAACACCTTCAGAAGATTCTCGGCCGAATAGCCTTCAAGAGCGGTACCGGCCGCCGCACCCACCAGTTGGCCAAGCCAGCCGGCGGCGAGACGATTCCGGAGCTCAGCGTCATCGTAGGCCGGCACCACGTCGGCCGGCCAGGTGACCGTCCGCTCGAATTCCGTCCAGCAGGCGTGTCGCACCGTCTTCTGCGAGGGATGGTCGGGATCGGGCCGCGCCGCCCGCATCAGGGCGCGCAAGCGCATGTCGATGACGTAGAGACGCTCGAAATCACCGGCGGCCAGGGCAGCAAGGCCCTCGGTGAGAAGCTCGGAATACGGCGCCAGAACGAAGCCCTTGTTCTCCAGCGACTGCAACGCCGCTGCCATCAGGTTCTCCGGCGCGGCCGACCCCGGCACGTTGCTCTTCCAGAACAGGGCAAGCAGGAAATCCTGCCCGGCCATGGCGGCGCTGGCATCCCAGGTCTGTTCCTCCTCGCTGCGGACGACCGGCATCGTCTGTCGCAGGAGATCGCGCGTCACTTCCCAGGCTTTCATGGCTTTTTCCATTTTATCAGCGGGTTATCTGTGAGCCGCACGTTTGGCGCGGCCGCGGGCGGTCCATACGGTGAGAATGATGATCGGCACCACATAGGGGATCATCTGCATCAGCTCGTTGGGCAGACCGAAGGTCTGCATGGTGATGGCCGACGTCTCGGCGATGGCAATGACGACGGTGGCGGCGAGCGTGCCCCAGGCGGTTGCCATGCCCATCACCTCGATGGCGATGGCGATGAAGCCGCGCCCGGCCGTCATGTCCTGGGCAAACCAGGAGACGTAGCCCATGGAGAGATAGGCGCCGGCCATGCCGCCGAGCATGCCCGACAGGATGAGGGCCTGAAGCTGTATGAGCTTCACGGAAATGCCGACCGTGGCCGCCGCCTTGGGGTCGACGCCGACGGCACGGATGCGCAAACCGAACGGCGTCCTCGCCATCATGATGCTGACCAGCGGCACGGCGAGCAACGCTGCGTAGGTGAGCACGTTGTGGCCGGAGACAAGCGGTCCGATGCCCGGGATGTCCTCGATGAACGGCAGGTCGAGGGAGGGCATGACGCCGCTCTTCAGCGCCCCCGACATGCCCTTGTCGCCGGTGGCAAAAAACAGCGCCAGTGTCGTACCCGAGGAGGCCGCCAGGTTGACCGCGATGCCGGTGATGATCAGGTTGGCGCCGAGACCGTTGACGGCGACGGCCATCAGCGCACCGATCAGACCGCCGGCGATGATCGCCGCCAGCAGTCCGAGCCAGGCGCTGCCGGTCCAGGCACTGACCAACACCCCGGCGAGCGCACCCGTCAGCATCATGCCTTCCATGCCGAGGTTGAACACGCCGGCACGATCGGAGATCAGAATACCGAGCGCCGCCACCAACAGCGGCGTCATGACGCGCAGCACGGTGGCAAATGTGGCGGGGTCGGTGACGATGCTGATGAGGTCGGTCATCGTGTCCCCTCCGCCTGGCGAATCCGGCGGATCAGTCGCAGAACGGCCGGATGCTGGAAGATGGCGGTTGCCGTTACGGTCAGCATGATGGCCGCCGTGACAAGGCCGACCACTTCGCTGGGGATGCCGATGTCGCGGGCCAGAAAGTCGCCGCCGACCTGCAAATAGCCCAGGAACAGGGCGGCCGGCACGACATAGAAGGGGTTTTCCCGGGCAAGGATGGCAATGATGATGCCGGTCCAGCCGAGACCCGGCAGTTGCGTCCAGGAAAAGCGTGGATAGAGGCCGAGCACCTGGATGGCGCCGGCCATGCCGGCGATCAACCCGCCGACCAGTTGCGCCTGCATGATGATCCGCCGCGACGGCAGGCCGAGATGAGAGGCGAATACCGGTCCCTGCCCGACGATGCGCAGATTGAGACCCGAGCGCGTGAAATACAGCCAGACGCCGCCGGCAAGGCAGGCGACCAGCGCAACGATGGCGCCGGAGTTGAGCCTTGTCCCAGGCAGGAGACGATCGAGCTTGGCGTCAGCCGGGATGCGGTAGGACATCAGCGAGCCGGCGGCCGGATCGCGCAAGTAGTAGTTGAGGAAGAACACGCCAGCGTAAAGGATGGCGAAGTTGAGGACCAGCGACGTCACCATCTCCGGCGCCTCCCAACGCAGGCGAAGCTCGCCGGGGATGATGCAGGAGAGACTGCCGACGACGGCACCGGCGATGATGGCGACAAGCGGCGTGAACGGCCCGAAGGACGGCAGCAGCAGCGCCGCCGTGGTGGCGGCGAGACCTCCGAGGAAGACGCCGCTTTCAATGCCGAGATTGAACAGGCCGGAGCGGAACACAATCGTGGCGGCGAGGCCGGTGAAGGCGATCGGCGTTGCGTATTCGGCGACATTGCCGAGATGCCTGAGGCTCGACAGCGGTCCGAGCAGGAAGGCGGCAATGACGGCGCCGGGATGCTCGTGCGGCAGCGCGAAAGGGATCAGCACCGCGAGAATCACCGCCGCGATGACCGAGAGCGTGATCGCCAGACGGACGAGGCCTGCCAGAAGGATTCGGTTCATGGCATGCCCTCCAGGCCGAGCATGTAGGGGCCGAGCCGCTCTGGCGTCAGTTGCGCTTCGTTGGCGAGCACGGCGGTGATCTGGCCGGCGAACATCACGACGACGCGGTCGGACAGGCGGAGAAGTTCGTCGAGATCGGCGGTAACGAGCAATACGGCAGCGCCGCGCTCGGCAGCGGCGACGATGCGCGTGTGAATGAAGGCAGCGGCGGCAACGTCGATGCCGCGCGTCGGCTGATCGGCGATCAGAAAGCGTGGCTCGGTTGCCAGCTCACGCGCGGCGATCAGTTTCTGCACGTTGCCGCCGGACAGCGAGTCGAGCCTTTCGCCGATCGACAGCGCCCGCACCGAATAATCCCGGACCATGCGCTCGACCGCCGCGCCGATGGCGCTGCGGCGCAGGAAGGGACCGCGCTGAAACCGTTTGTCGCCGTCGGTACCGGCGATGGCGTTCTCGATGAGCGTCAGCGCCGGCACGCCGCCTTGCGTGAAGCGATCGGACGGCAGATGCGCCATGCCCTTGGCCCGCCAGCGGGCAGTTGAGGCACCGGCCATGTCGTGGCCATCAAAGCGGATCGAGCCAACCGTCGGCCGGGCAGCGCCGGTGAGCAGCGATACCAGCCCGCGCTGCCCGCTACCGTCTACGCCAGCAATGCCGACAATCTCGCCAGCATGGATGGCAAGATCGACGCCCTTCAGACGGTCGGCCGGATCGCGTGATGCCAGGCCGACCCCGAACAGGGCGAGCAACGGCTCGCCGGTCATCCGGCGCGGCTGACGGCGGGTGATCTCCACGGGCCGGCCCATCACCATCTGCATGATCATGTTGTCTGGCACGTCGGCAAGACGGGCGGCGCCGGCCAGTTGACCGGCCCGCAGCACCGTCACGCTCTCGGCGAGGCTGCGGACCTCATTGAGCTTGTGCGAGATGAACAGGATGGTGATGCCGTGGTCGCGGAGATCGCGGAGCCGGCTGAACAGCTCGCTGATCTCCGGTGGCGACAGGACGGCCGTCGGCTCGTCGAGGATGAGAATCCGGGTGTCGCGCGACAGCGCCTTCAGGATTTCCACCTTCTGCTGGGCGGCGACCGGCAGACGACCGGTGATGGCGTCCGGATCAATGGCGAGACCATATTTTCGCGATAACGCCTCGACCTTGGCCCGGGCGGCGGCGCGGTCGATCAGCAGCCCCGTCCTCGGCTCGTGGCCGAGGATGATGTTCTCGGTCACCGACAGCGTCGGGATCAGCGAGAAGTGCTGATGCACCATGCCGATGCCATGCCGGCCGGCGAAATCGCGCGTCGCGGTCGCCACCGGCTGGCCATTGAGCAGAATCCGGCCGGCTGTCGGCTCTTCGAGGCCGAACAGGATCTTCATCAGCGTCGACTTGCCGGCGCCATTCTCGCCGCAGATGGCATGAATGGTCCGCGCGGGAACCGAAAAGGACACGTCGCGGAGCGCGACGGTTCCGTTGGCGTAGGTCTTGGAGATGCTATCGAACGCGACGACGGGCGCAGGCCCGGCGGCTCGCTCCTCGTCGTCGCGCCCGTCGGTCATGGCTTCACGGAGTTGCGCAGCGCGTTGAGGTCGTCGCTGGACATTCCGAAGGCGCTCGGCACCTTGATCTCGCCGCTGGCGATCTTCTCCTTGGCGGTCTTGATGGCCGCGAGCAGTTCCGGCGTCGCCAGCTTCTCGTAGTTGCCGCCCTCGACCAGACCGACGGCGCCTTTGGCAAGGCCGAGGCTTTCCTCCGAACCGAACTTCAGTTCGCCGGCCGCGTATTTGTCGTAGGCCTGCAACAGGCTGACGTCGACGTTCTTCAGCACCGAACTGACCACCTGCGAGGCGATGGCCGGATCGCTTTCGGCAAAAATGGCTTCCTGATCGGAATCGACGCCGAGCACGTACTTGCCGGTTTCCTTGGCGGCCGACAGCTGCCCCAGGCCGGCCTGCGAGGCGGCGGTGAAGCCGATGCCGACCCCAGCGCGGTATTGGGCGAGACCGAGTTCCTTGCCCTTGGCGGCATCGGTGAACGAGCCGACATAGGAGACGGCGACCTTGATGTCGGGTGTCACCGACTTGGCGCCGGCAATGTAGCCGACCAGGAAGTCGTTGATCACCGGTATGTCCATGCCGCCGAGGAAGCCGAGCGACGTACCGATATCGGCCTTGAGCTTGCCCGACTTCAACAGCTCGGCATTGTAGACGCCGCCGAGATAGGAGCCTTCGTTCTGCTTGTAGGAGATCGAGTAGACGTTATCAAAGCCGCCGTCGGCATAGGGCACCGAGGCGTCGAACAGGATGTACTTCTTGTCCGGATATTGCTTGGCGACTTCGGCCAGCGTCTCGGAGATCGAATAGGTGCCGAGGACGATCAGATTCCAGTCCTGCTCGGAGGCGTCGAGCAGCGCCGGCTCCCACTTGGTCGCGTCATCACCGATCTCAAGGACGCGCGTCTCGACCTTATCGGCATACTTGGCCTTGATCAGCTCGATGCCGTGATTGGCGGAATCAAAGAACGACTTGTCGCCGAGGGCGCCGTTGATGATCAGCAGGATCTTGTCGGCCGCGGCTGCCTCGGCGACAGCGACAACGCTCAGAAAGCCGGCGGTGGCGAGAACCAGGCCGGCACGCAAGGCGGATCGCCTCGTCTCGAAACGGATCATGATGTCCCCTTTTCTTTTATTGGACGACACGCGCATTCCCCTGCGCTGGCGGGCCGTCGTGCCGTTGCCGGGCCGCCAGTGAAGCGCTTTGCCTAAGTGAAGCGCCCTGTTTAAACGTGTAAACGGAGAGTTCTGAATATCGCCAGCCTTGTCAAGGGTCGATTTACACGTTTAAACAGAATCAGACTGGTTTCGAGTGGCATGATGGCGGCCGAAAAATCCAACGGCAGGACTCCAACGATCAAGGACGTGGCGAAGGCGGCAGGGGTGTCGCAGGCGACGGTGTCCTACGTTCTCAACAATCTCAATAAGGTATCGCCCGGAGTCGACGCCCACGTGCGGCGCGTGGCGCGCGAACTCGGCTACAGCCGCAACCGGGCGGCGCGGGCGCTGAAAACCGGGCGCAACAACGTCATCGGCTGCATCATGCCGTCCCTGCTCAGCCCGGTGTTTCCCGAGATCGCCCAGGCGGTGCAGCAGCGCGCCGAAGAACACGGCTTTGCCACCTTCGTCATCGATTCCGGCATGCAGACCCCGGCGCGGGAAGCGGAGGCGATCCGCGTGCTGGCCGAGCACGGTGCAGACGGCGCCATCGCCGTGCTCGGTTCACCGCGAACCGCTTCAGACCGCCCGACGTTGCCGCTGGTGGTGATCGACCAGCCGATGGACGGGATGGATGGGGTCTACGCCGACCATCGGGGCGGCGGCCGACTGCTCGCCGAATACGCCATCGGCCTCGGTCACCGTCGCGTCGGATTGCTGTCTGGCCTGCAGAGCCTCTACAGCAGTCGCGAACGCCGCGAGGGCTTCGTCGATACGGCACTCGGCCGGCTCGACATCGTTTGGGAAGTCGAGGTGCCGCTGACGCCGAACCTGCCCGAAGCGGCCGTCGGGGCCCTGCTCCGCCGCGACGTCACGCTGATCGTCTGCGTCAACGACCTGATCGCCATGGTCGTCCTCAGCGCCTTGCGGCAGGCGCGTATCCGCGTGCCGGAGGACGTCTCGGTAATGGGGTTCGACGACATGCAGTGGTCGGGCTGGCCGCTTCTCAACCTGACGACCGTGCGGCAGCCGCTGGGCCAACTCGGCCGCGACGCCGTCGACCTCCTGGTGCGCCGCCTCGACGCGCCGGACGCCGAGATCGCCAACATCGTTCTACCCGTCTCCCTCGTCGAACGCGGGTCGACGTAGTCCATCCCGGCAATCGATCCCACTGAGCCGTCCTCCATCTGTCGGGAACCGGAGCGCTGGCGGCGATGGCCGTTGCGCTCTCTCGGGTGTCTTTGGAAAAAAATTCCACGTCATCGCGAAAATTCGCCCATTCCCTGCCCATACCGCCGACGGGATTGATGCGAGGATAGGCAATCGGAATAATTTTCCTCCACTTCCGGGGCCTGAAGACGATGAAATCTGTTCGACTCTGGGCGGCCGTCGCCGCCATTCATTTCGCATTCGCTGGTGCTGCCGTGGCCGCCGACGACCTTGCCGCCATCAAGGAAGCCGGCGTCCTGCGCATCGGCACCGAAGGCACCTATGCGCCCTTCACCTACCATGACGAGAGCGGCAAGTTGGTCGGCTTCGACGTCGAGATCGGTGAGGCAGTGGCCGGAAAGCTCGGCGTCAAGCCGGAGTTCGTCGAGGGCAAGTGGGACGGCCTGATCGCCGGTCTCGACGCCAACCGCTACGACACCGTCATCAACCAGGTCGGCATCACCGACAAGCGCAAGGAGAAATACGACTTCTCCAAGCCGTATATCGTTTCCAAGGCGGTGCTGATCGTCCGCGCCGACGACGAGGATATCAAGGGCTTCGCCGATCTCAAGGGCAAGACGTCGGCGCAGACGCTGACCAGCAACTTCGGCGCGCTGGCCACCGCGTCTGGGGCCGAGCTGGTCGGCACCAACGGCTTTGACGAGTCGATCCAGCTCGTGCTGACCCGGCGTGCCGACGCCACCATCAACGACAGCCTGTCCTTCCTGGACTTCAAGAAGCACAAGCCCGATGCACCGGTGAAGATCGCCGCGCAGAAAGAAGATGCCGACGCCTCCGGCATCATCGTGCGCAAGGGCCAAACGGACCTGATCGGCGCCATTGACAAGGCACTCGACGACATCAAGGCGGACGGCACCTATCAGAAGATCGCCGACAAGTATTTCGGCGAGGACGTGTCGAAATAATCCGCTTCGCCGATCAAGTCTCCATGACGACATTGCGCTTTCCGTCGCGATCGTCCTGAATCCGCCGGGATGGCAGGCGCGCCTGCCATCCCGGTACTGCCGTGCACGCTGTTCCACGTCCCGAGGAGTTCCGAGGTGCCGTCCTGGCTTCATCTCATGGCGGAGTCGCTGCCCTCCCTGCTCTGGGCCGGGCTCGTCTTCACCATCCCGCTCACCATCCTGTCCTTCGCCTTCGGCCTGGTGCTCGGCCTCATAACGGCACTGGTGCGCCTGTTCGGGCCGCTGCCGTTCGCCCTCCTTGCCCGCTTCTTCGTCTGGGTGTTCCGCGGCACGCCGCTGCTTGTTCAGCTGTTCGTGATCTTCTACGGCCTGCCGAGCCTCGGCATCTATATCGACGCCTTTCCGGCAGCGCTGATCGGCTTCACGCTCAACGTCGGCGCCTACGGCTCGGAGACCATTCGCGCAGTGATCTCCGCCGTGCCCAAGGGGCAATGGGAAGCGGCCTATTCCATCGGCATGAGCTGGCGGCAGTGCCTGATCCGCACCATCCTGCCGCAGGCCACCAAGATCGCCGTGCCGCCGCTGTCCAACAGCTTCATATCCTTGGTGAAGGATACCTCGCTCGCCGCCGCCATCACCGTGCCGGAGCTGTTCCAGGCCGCCCAGCGGATCGTCGCCACCACCTACGAGCCGCTGATCCTCTATATTGAGGCGGCGCTCATCTACCTCGCGCTGAGCTCGGTGCTGTCGCATCTGCAACAGCGGCTCGAGCACCGCTTCGGCCGCTACGGCGGCAGCCTGGAGGCGAATCCGTGATCGAGCTCAGGAACATCGTCAAACGCTTCGGCGAGACCACCGTGCTGGCCGACATCAACGTCACCATCGCCGAGGGCACTGTGACGGCGCTGGTCGGTCCGTCGGGTGGCGGCAAGAGTACGCTGCTGCGCTGCATCAACCTCCTGGAGATCCCGTCCTCCGGCACGCTCATCCTCGGCGGCGAGAGCCTGACCTTCCGGCCGGGCCATCGGCCGGGTTGGCCAGCCATCCAGTCCATCCGCCGCCAGACCGGCATGGTGTTCCAGAACTTCCAGCTGTTTCCTCACCGCACCGCCATCGAGAACGTCATGGAGGGGCCGCTCACGGTGCTGAAATGTCCAAAGGACAAGGCGCGACAGCGAGCCGGCGAACTGCTCGAAAAGGTCGGCCTGTCGCACAAGGCCGACGTTTGGCCGGCGACGCTGTCGGGCGGCCAGCAACAGCGCATCGCCATCGCCCGGGCGCTCGCCATGTCGCCGCGCGTGCTGCTTTGTGACGAGCCGACCTCTGCCCTCGACCCGGAGCTGGCGCTCGAGGTGGTCGACGTGCTGAGCCGACTGGCGGCCGAGGGAACGACGATGGTGATCGCCACGCACGACCTCCGCCTCGCATCCCGCATCGCCCAGAACGTCGTTTTCCTGGAGTCGAGCGTCGTCGTCGAGACCGGACCGGCGCGGGAGATCTTTACCAAGCCGGCGCAGGAGCGCACCAAGCGCTTCGTGTCGTCCATCACCGCTCCCCACGTCTACGACATCTAGGATATCGAGCGGCTCGACGACGAGAACTGCAAAGCAGCCGAGCCGTGGCAGTGCCGAGACCGAGACGTTATCCCGGATGGGCCGAACGGCAGAGTCCCATTGAACTTGGGGCCTCTGCCATATCGGCCGGTACCTTCTCTTTTTGGGGGGCACGCCGGCCGGGCGCTGGCTCGCTCGACCGGCGTCTTGGCTCGGCTCAGGCGCCGATCTTGCGCAGCACGCCGTCGACGAAGCGCTTGGCGCGTGGCACATCGGCCTCGTCGAGATGCTCGATGATCAGAGGCATGTTGGGATGCAACGCGGCGAGGCGCTTCAGATAGAGCTCGTAGTTGAGCGAGCCGAGACCGGGTGCGGGCAGTTCGACAGCTCCGGCTCCGCGGAAGGTGTGAGCCTCCGAAGCGTCGATGTGGGCGTGCTTTTCAACGGCACTTTCGGCGCGCTTGCAGTCCTTGGCGTGGGCGATGCGGATGCGTGGACCGAGTGCATCGAAGATCTCGTTGAGGGTTTCGTCGACATGGTCGATATGCGCGTCGTCGAAATAATTGGTCGGATCCATCAAGAGACCGAGGCCGGGATGCGGCACGTCGGCAAATAGACGCAGGACTTCGCGCACCGAGCCGATGACGTTGTTGACGTAGTTCTCGACCAGGAACACGGTGCCATGGTCATAGGCTTCCTGGGCGAGTTCCTCGATGACCTTGAGGCAGGTCTCGTAGCCTTCCTCGGTCTTGTTCTTCGGATCGTGGACCCAGTCGCTTTCGGTGTTGTAGGTGCCGGTTTCAGAGATGACGTAGGGCGTACCGAGGTCGCGGGCGTGGCGGATGATTTCCTTCAGCGCGCCGACCCGCCGTCCCCGTTCGGCCAGATCCGGGTGAATGATGTTGGTGTAGCCGGAGATGCAGGATATCGGCAGGTTGGCATCGCGGAAGGCGTCGCGCACCGTGTGGCACTTGGCCCTCGTGATGGTGCCGGGCGCGAAGTCGAGGTCCTTGAAGGCCAGGTCGAGTTGAACGGTGCTGAAGCCATGCCCCTTCAGCTTGGCGATGGTCTCATTGAGGGCATAGGGGAAATAGCCGGTGAAAATGCCAACGGGGATCATGTTGTTTCCTCCCTTTCGCGGATAGCTGGAAGCGCCGTCCGGATCCTCGTCCGGACGAAACTCATCATCGATCAGAGATTGAACTCGTCGAACCGGACGGTACGTTCCTCGGCAATCGACCGGTAACAGGCCTCGACGCAGGCGAGCGTCCGAAGGTTGTCGCGCCCCGACAGTTCCGGCTCGGTGCCGTCCTCGATGGCGCACATCAGTTGGGCCATGGGGCCGGCGAAGGCATCCGGGAACCACACGGCATCCCAGCTCGGCGCGATCCAGGCCTTCGGTGTGAGCGTGGTCGTGAAGGCAAAGGTCGATGGCGTGCGCGCCGGATATTTGGGCCAGCCGATGCTGCCCTTTGCCACCCCGGCCGTGCCTTCGACGCGCCAGCGGATGTAGATATCGTCGTCGCTCTCACCCTTGGGACCGGTCCAGACATCGTCGAGACTGGTGGCCATCACGCCATTTGCATATTGGAAAGTGTACTGGGTGATGCCGTCGATATGCTCGAACTTGGTCCTGGGATCGCGACGGGCAAGGCAGGTGATCTTTTCGGGATCACCGAACAGGAAGCGGAAGGCATCGATGTGGTGGATGCCCATGTTGATCAGCTCGACCCGGTTATATTTGTGCAGGAAATCCTGCCAATGGGGGATGGCCCGCATTTCGATGGTGGCCAGCACCGGCTCGCCGAGCCAACCGCGGTCGAGCAGCGATTTCAACGCCCGGATCGACTGGTCGTAACGCATGTTGGAGTTGACCGAGAGGGCGATGCCGGCGTCGGCAGCTATCTTCACCGCCTCGCGCGCCTCATCAAGCGACATGGCAAGCGGCTTCTGCGCCTGAATGCCTAGGATATGCGAGGCTTGCCGAGCCGCCGCTCGGATGACCTCGATCTGCAGATCCGGCGGGATGGCGATGTCGAGAATCTGGACCTTTGGATCTGCGACAAGATCCTGCCAGCTGTCATGAACGACACCGATGTGATGCCGTGCGGCGGTGGCCTCGGCATGTGCCCGGTTGCGGGAAGCGATGGCGTAGGGATTGAAGCCGACCTGGCCATAAGCTTCCAGGTGGCAGTCGCTCATGATGAAGCCGGAACCGATGCAGCCGATGCGCATCGAACGGTCGCGCGGCATTGGCGGCGCGATGCCGAAGTCGAGATCCAGAGTCATGCTTATCTCCTCCCGTTTTCTAGTCGGAGCCGGCCTCCACCGGCTCCGCTTTTTCTTGTCCTTGTTGCGGTTCAGTCGAGTGCCGGTACTTCCCTCGCCGTCATGCGAGCGCGCCGCTCCACATAGGCAGGCAGCGGTTTGACGTCGGATTCGGCTGTGAACCAGGCAAAGGGATCGGTGCTGGCAACCAAGGCAAAGTTGGCCCATGGCGCGAAGGAGCCGGAGCGGATCACCACTTTGGCCCGATGGGCAAAGTCGCCGCACAGTATTTCGTGTGTGGTACCCTTGAAGACCGCACCGGAGCCGGTGAAGATCTTCTGTACGTCGGCGTAAAGTGAGGGGTAGCAGTCGCGCACTTCGGTGGCGAAGTGCACCTCCTCGAAGAAGGCCTCACCGCTGACGACCCGCAGGATGTCGCGGACGTCGGGAATGCCTTCCCAGAAGCCGAGATCGATGCGGTTGGCGTCCGGCGGAATGGGGAAGCCGGCGTCGGTGACCATCACGATGTCCGTGTGTCCGAGCGTCGCAATTGCTTCGGCCAAGGCCGGATGGAGGATGCGTCCTGGTCTCATTTGTCTTTCTCCCGGCGGAGCGCAGGCGGCACTCCGCCTCCCTTTCGATTGTTGATCGCGTTCACTGAGCGGCCAGGAAAGCGTTCACCTCAGTCCGATTGTGGTAGGAGGGGACCGTTTCCCATCGCGTGCAGCAAAGGCCGGCCACCGCGTTGGCAAACCGCGCCGCTTCCGCAAGAGGCTTGCCTTCCGACAGCGCCACGGCGAGGCCGGCGTTGAAGCTGTCGCCGGCACCGTTGCTGTCGACCACGTCAACCGGGCACGGGGCGATCGCGGTCGAGCCATCGCGCGTGAAAACGCAGGCGCCAGCGGCACCGAGCGTCATCACCACGGCCCGGCAACCACGCCCGAGCAGAATGGCGGCGATGTCGGAGAGCGGTACGTCCGCCTCTGGTGGCAAGCCAGCGACGATGCGCGCCTCGGTCTCGTTCGGCGTGACGATGTCGACCGCCGAAAGATCGGCATCGCGCAGATCGCGGGCCGGCGCCGGATTGAGGATGGTAGTCGCGCCCGCCGCCTTGGCCTTGGCAAGACCATAGAGCGCCGTCTCCAGGGGGATTTCGAGCTGCGCGAGCGCGACCTTGGCGCCCTTGAGAAGCGGCGCCGACGCATCGACGTCCGCCTTGCCGAACAGGCTGTTGGCGCCCATGTCGACAACAATGGCATTATGGCCGCGCGTGTCCTTGATGATGATGCCGACGCCGGTCGGCTTGCCGGGATCGACCCTAAGGCCTTTGATGTCGATCTTCTCGGATCGCATCAGTTCGGTGAACTCACGGCCGTGGGTGTCGTCGCCGACGACACCCACATAGGCGACAGACGCGCCGAGACGAGCGGCCTGAACAGCCATGTCCGACCCCTTGCCGCCATAGGTTTCACGATAGTCGCTGCCGAGTAGTGTCTCGCCCTCTCCGGGGATACGATCGGCGGTGATAACCAGCGCCTTGGCATAGCTGCCGATAACGACAACAGACATGGCTGTCCTCCCGTGTCTCTTACGCCAACTCAGTAGTTCGCGAGGCTGCCGACGCGGCTCTCGACGATCTCCGGACCGGAGCTGGTACCGACCAACTCGGCGCCCGCCTCGAACATCGCCTTCATCTTCTCGATGGTGTTGACCTTGCCGGACACCTTGACGCGGCAGGGCGCCTTGATGTTGGCCTTGAGGATGCGGACATCCTCGACGGTCGCCGCACAGCCGCCCTTGCCCCAGCCGCTCGACTGCTTGACCCAGTCGATACCGGCCTCATAAGCGTAGCGAGCCGCCTTGATCTTCAGCTCTTCGGTGGTGATGTAGCCGAATTCGAGCATGGCCTTGACCCTCATGCCGCCGTCATGGGCAGCTTCGGTGACGGCTTTCAGCTCTTCGAAATATTCCTTTTCCATGCCGCCGAGCAGGAAGCCGGGGTTGGGCGGGAAGTCGAATTCGTCGGCGCCTTCCTTGGCCAACTCGCGGACGACGGCCACCTTCATGGCGGTGGTGTCGTTGGCGATCGGGAAGTTGCAGGTGGTGGCAACGCGAACGCCGGTGCCTTTCAGAACTTCCTTGGCGAGCTTCACCCAGCAGGGGCCGATCATCGCCGCGTCGAAGTCGTACTTCTGGCAGATCTCCAAGTGCTTCAGCAGATCCTCGCGGGTGAGGTCGGGGTTGACGTTGGTGAACTGAATGGCCTTGGCGACCTGCTTGGGATCGTTGAAGTCGATCATCTGGCTCTCCTTGCGCAGCCCTGCATGCGGAGTCGCCATGTGCGCCCCCTGGACTGAATGGTGTATTTTGGCGCTTATTGCCCAGAAGAGACCAAATCTCCTCCGGTCAAGACGTCTACATTCGACGTAAAATGGTGTCAATTGTCGAATCATAAGTGTTGCAAAATGGTGTTTTTTGGTGTTATTCAGAAATCAACGAGCTTGGATGGCAACACATTGTCAAAGCTGCCGAA
>Ga0316604_10002447_pt1 | contig 14236 bp, 10 predicted proteins | sample OWC_soil_day20_C_FD_207650 | JGI IMG/M metagenome (GOLD analysis project Ga0316604, IMG submission 207650) | Wetland soil microbial communities from Old Woman Creek delta, Ohio, United States - OWC_soil_day20_CT | ecosystem: Environmental > Terrestrial > Soil > Wetlands | place: USA: Ohio... | reverse complement strand
GCGCCGCCTGATGCAAGCCCTCGTTTTCCTGGTCGATGCCGTCGTCAGCTTTTTCTGCACGCTGTTCCTGCTGCGTTTCATGATGCAGGCGATGCGCGTTTCCTTTGCCGGGCAGATCGGCGATTTCGTCGTCAAGCTGACCAACTGGGCGGTCAAGCCGCTGCGCCAGGTCATTCCCGGCCTCGGCGGCTTCGACTGGGCCAGCCTGCTCGCCGCCCTCGCCCTGCAACTGCTGCTCTCAGCGCTGCTGGTCGGCATCTCCGGCCCGGTGATCGGTGCCGACGCCGGCACCATTGCGCTGATGGCGGGCTGGTTCGCCGTTCGCACCCTGCTCCGGCTGGCCGTCTATATCCTGATCGGCGCACTGATCCTGCAGGCAGTGCTGTCCTGGATCAATCCCTATTCGCCATTGTCGGCGCCGGCCCACCAGCTGACCCGGCCGCTGCTCGACCCGATTCGGCGCATCGTGCCGGCGATTTCCGGCATCGACCTGTCACCGCTGGTCGCCATCCTGCTGCTGCAGGCCGTGCTGATGTTCCTGTGAGCATTTGGTGGCGCTTGGCGGCCGACGGCCGCATCACGCTGACCCTGCACATCCAGCCCGGCGCCAAGAAGACCGAAGTCGCCGGGCTGCATGGCGAGGCGCTGAAAATCCGGCTGGCGGCACCGCCGGTCGATGGCAAGGCCAATGAGGCCTTGATCAAGTTCGTCGCCGAGGCGCTACGCCTGCCCAAATCGGCGGTCAGTCTGAAAAGCGGCCAAAGCTCGCGGCACAAGGTGCTGGAACTCGTCGGCACGACGCCGGCCGCCGTCGCCGAACTGGCGCCCAAATGAAAAACGGCGGGCAAGCCCGCCGCCAGCAGGACAACTCCAGCCCTTATTTCTTGGCCACCGCCTTGGTCGGAGCGGCCTCGCCGACCGTCAACTCGGGCCGCAGTTTGGCGACGCTCTTCTCGCCAAAGCCCTTGACCTCCTTCAAGTCATCGACCGACTTGAACGGGCCGTTTTTCGTCCGGTAATCGACGATCGCCTTCGCCTTACTGGGCCCGATGCCCTTGACGGCATCCAGCTCATCGACGCTGGCGGTATTCAGATTGACGGCGGCAAAGGCCATGCTGATGCAGGACAGCAGGGCAACAATCAGTGCCAGAAAACTTTTCATCGGGACTTCCTCCTGTTTAGGAAAATCATCAATCGCTCGGAACAAAAACGCCAGGGCACGAACCCTGGCGCAAAATATTCTAAATGAATATGACGATTACGTTAATCAGGAAAGCAGCCCCGTTCAGCGGCTGAAAACGACGCGCCCGCCAACCAGCGTTGAACGAACCTGGCCGGTCATCAGGTAGCCTTGCCACGGCGAGTTCTTGCCGCGGCTCTTCAAGGCTTCCGGCGTCAACTGCCACGTCGCCTGCGGGTCGAAAATACAGACATCGGCCGCCGCACCGACTGCCAGATGGCCGCTGTCGAGGCCGAGAATTTCGGCCGGCCCGCAGGTGATACGGGCCACGGCGTCGAGCAGCGAGACCTCGGCCGCCTCGGCCCATTTCAGGGTCAGCGGCAACAGCACTTCGAGGCCGGTGGCGCCCGGCTTGGCTTCGCCGAAGGGCAGCAGCTTGTCGTCGGCCCCGACCGGCGTATGGTCGGAGCAAATGGCAGCCAGACCGCTGACGGCTGCGGTCGACAGCGCCAGACGGTCGTTTTGCGCGCGCAAGGGCGGGCAGAAACGGGCATGCGGATTGAAGAAACCGATGTCGTTTTCGGTGAGCAGCAGGTGATGGACGCCGACGTCGCAGGTGACCGGCAGGCCGTCGTGCTGGGCGCGCTGGATCAGCGCCATGCCGGCCGCCGAGGAAATCCGGGTCAGATGGACGCGGCAGCCGGTATCGCGCACCAGTTGGACAATGGTGGCGATGGCGATGGTTTCGGCGGCGACCGGAATGCCGGCCAGACCGAGCCGGCTGGCGACTTCGCCTTCGTGCGCAATGCCGTTGCGCGACAGCCAGTAATCCTGCGGCTGCAGCCAGACGGCAAAGTCGAAGGTGGCGGCGTATTCCATGGCGCGCAGCAGCGCTTCGGTATCGATCACCGGCTTGTTGGCCTGCGAGAAGGCAACGCAACCGGCCTTCTTCAGCCCGGCCAGCTCGGCCAGACGTTCGCCCTTGAGGCCCAGGGTCAGCGCACCGAGCGGCAGCACACGCGCCTTGCCGATTTCCTCGCCGCGATGGACCAGGCGATCGGCCAGTTCCGGTTCATCGAGGGGCGGATCGGCATCCGGCGGCACGACGACCGAGGTAACGCCGCCGGCGACGGCAGCGGCCAGTTCGGCTTCGATGGAGTTCAGGCGGGCGCCGAGGTCGATCAGGCCGGGGCAGACGACGCAGCCGGCGGCATCGATCACTTTGTCGGCAACGAAGCCGGCCGGTGCCTGGCCGAGGCCGGCGATCTTGCCATCGGCGATGTAGAGCGAGGCATTGCTGCGGTCGACGCCGTTTTTCGGGTCAATTACGCGGCCATTTTCAATAAGGATGTTCATCAATCAATTCCCCGCAACGATGCTCATGACCGCCATCCGGACAGCGATCCCGAAAGTGACCTGGGGCAGGATCACGGCCTGCGCGCCATCGGCCACCGCCGAGTGGATTTCGACGCCGCGGTTCATCGGCCCCGGGTGCATGACGATGGCGTCCGGCTTGGCCAGCGCCAGCTTCTGCGGCGTCAGGCCGTAATGGCGGAAGTACTCGCCGGCGGAGGGCAACAGGGCGCCGGTCATCCGTTCGTTCTGCAGGCGCAGCATGATGATCACGTCGACATCCTTCAAGCCTTCGTTCATGTCGTGGAAGACATGTACGCCGAGCTTGTCGAGATGCTTGGGCAACAGCGTTTCCGGCCCGATGGCGCGGACTTCCGGGACACCGAGCGTGGTCAGGGCGTGTATGTCGGAACGGGCGACGCGCGAATGCAGGATGTCGCCGACGATGGCGACGCGCAGTTGCGTGAAGTCCTTCTTGTAATGACGGATGGTGTACATGTCGAGCAGACCCTGCGTCGGATGGGCATGCCGCCCGTCGCCGGCATTGACGACATGCACGTCGTCGCGGCCGATGCGCTGCAGGTGCTCGGCGATCAGGTAAGGCGCACCGCTCGAAGCGTGGCGCACGACAAACAGGTTGGCGTGCATGGCGCACAGGTTGTCGATGGTATCAAGCAGGGTTTCGCCCTTGCTGGCCGACGACTTGTTGATGTCGAGATTGATCACGTCGGCCGACAAACGCTTGGCGGCGATCTCGAAGGTGGTGCGGGTCCGCGTCGAGTTCTCGAAGAACAGGTTGAAGACGCTCTTGCCACGCAGCAGCGGGACTTTCTTGACTTCGCGGGCCGAGACTTCCATGAAGGAAGCGGCGGTGTCGAGAATCTGCGTCAGGATGCGCTGCGGCAAACCTTCAACGGAGAGCAGATGGATCAGCTCGCCATCCTTGTTCAACTGCGGGTTATGCATTTTCCAGCCTCCAGGCAAGTTGACCGTCATCCTGCTTGCCGAGCACCAGGCTCTGGCTGGCGCCAAGATCGACATCCCAGACGCCATAGGTGGCGCCGATCGGCAGTTCGCGGCCGCCGCGGTCGGCGAGCACGGCGAGATCAACCGCCGCCGGCCGGCCGTAGTCGAACAACTCGTTGATCGCCGCCCGGGTGGTCCGCCCGGTGTACAGCACGTCATCGACCAAGATGATGTGGCGGCCTTCGACATCGAACGGGATGACGGTCGGCTTGACCTGCGGATGCAGGCCTTTTTCGGCGAAATCGTCACGGTAGAAGGAAACGTCGATCAGGCCGATGTCCTCGGACAGGCCAAGCAGTTCCTGCAAGCGTTCGGCGATCCAGGCGCCGCCGCTATAGATACCGACCAGCGCCGGCTGGCGGTGCAGGTGCGGGCGAATGAGATCGGCCAGTTGCCGGCATTGTGCTTCGGCATCGGGCAGAGGATTAGTCAGGGGTGACATGGTGCGGGCTTTCGAACCAGGTTTGAAGAATGAGCTGGGCCGCCACGGCATCGAGCAGCGGCTTGGCGCTCCTGCTGTTGCGGCCGGTTTCGCGGAGCCGGGCCCCGGCGTCGAGCGAGGTCATCCGCTCGTCGGCAAAGCCGACCGGCAGATTGAAGCGGCGTTTCAGGCGTTCAGCGAACTTGGTCGCCAGCCGGGTCATCTCGTGCGGCGTGCCGTCGGCGTGGGTCGGCAGGCCGACGACCAGTTGGACCGGCTGCCACTCGGCAATCAGCTTGCCGATCGCGGCGAAGCGGTCGTCGTTCGTTTCGGCACGAATCACCGTCAGCGGATGGGCGCTGCCGAGCAGGGTTTCGCCGGTCGCCACGCCAATCCGTTTTTCGCCGAAGTCAAAGGCCAGCACGGTGCCGTCAGGCATGCCCGGCCACATCGGAAAGCTGGGTGAAGCTGATGCCGAGCTTCTGCATCGCCGCCGGCAGGCGCTCCTCGGGCGGCAGATCGAAGAGGATTTCGGCCTTGGCCGGCACGGTCAGCCATGAATTCTGGGCCAGTTCGTTTTCCAGCTGGCCGGCCTCCCAGCCGGCATAGCCGAGGGTGACGAGGATTTCGGCCGGCAGGCCGGCACTGCCGACCGAGGTCAGCACATCGCGCGAACTGGTCAGGCCGACCTCGCTGTTGACGGCCAGCGTCGATTGCCATTGGCCGAGCGGCCGATGCAATACGAAGCCGCGATCAAGCTGGACCGGGCCGCCAAAATAGACCGGCAACCGCGCCATTTGCTCGGCTTCCAGCTTGATATCGATCTTTTCGAACAAGCCAGCCAGATTCATGTCGATCGGGCGATTGACGATAATGCCCAAGGCGCCGTTCTCGTTGTGTTCGCAGATATAAACGAGCGCGTTGGAAAAATACGGATCCTCCAGCGCCGGCATGGCGATGAGGAAGTTATCGGTCAGATTGACGTTGTCCATAACTGGAATTTTAATCGCCGACGGGGTACAAACCAACCATGAATGCAGAAAAAGCCCTCGTCTGGTTTCGCCGCGACCTGCGCGACCACGACCATGCCGCGCTGAGCGCCGCCCTGTTGGAAGCCAAGGCCGTCTATTGCGTCTTTGTCTTCGATACCGACATTCTCGATGCCCTGCCCAGCAAACAGGATCGCCGTGTCCATTTCATCCACGCCTCGCTGCTCGAACTGGATGCCGCGCTGCGCGCCCGGGGCGGCGGCCTGATCGTTCGCCACGGCCGGGCGCAAACCGAGATTCCGTCCCTGGCGGTGCAACTGGGGGTCGCTTCGGTGATCACCAACCGCGACTACGAACCGGCCGCCAAGCAGCGCGACATGGAAGTGGCCGAAGCCCTGCGCGGCTCGGGCATCACGTTCCACAGCCTGAAGGACCAGGCCATTTTCGACCGCGAGGAAGTGCTGACCCAGGCCGGCAAACCGTTCTCGGTGTTCACGCCGTACAAGAATGCCTGGCTGAAGCGGTTGACCGCCGGCGACTGTGCCGCCTATCCGTGCTCGGGGCAACTGGCCGGCAGCGACCAGGGCGGCGTGCCGAGCCTGGCCGAACTCGGCTTTGCCGAGACCGATCTCGCCGCCCTCGGCATCCAGCCCGGCATGAGCGGCGCCCGCGCCCTATGGGACGACTTCCGCCGCGAGCGCATCAAGCGCTATGCGGTGCTGCGCGACTTTCCGGCCGTCAAGGGCGTCTCCTACCTGTCGGTGCATTTGCGCTTTGGCACCATTTCAATCCGCGAACTGGTCCGCGCCGCCTCGGCTGAGGCAGCCGAGACCTGGCTCAGCGAACTGATCTGGCGCGACTTCTACTTCATGATTCTCGACCGTTTCCCGCACGTCGTCGGCCATGCCTTCAAGCCGGAATACGATGCAATCCAGTGGGAGGACTGGCCGGAAGGCTTCGCCGCCTGGTGCGCCGGGCGCACCGGCTACCCGCTGGTCGACGCCGCGATGCGCCAGCTCGCGCACAGCGGCTGGATGCACAACCGGCTGCGCATGGTCGTCGCCTCCTTCCTGAGCAAGGATCTCGGCATCGACTGGCGACTCGGCGAACAATACTTTGCCGAGCAGCTGAACGACTTCGACCTGTCCGCCAACAACGGCGGCTGGCAATGGGCGGCCTCCAGCGGCTGCGATGCCCAGCCCTATTTCCGGATCTTCAACCCGGTGACGCAATCGGAAAAATTCGACCCGGACGGCAAATTCATCCGCCGCTACGTACCGGAGCTGGCCAAGGTCGCCAACAAGTACATCCACGCCCCGTGGCTGATGGGCCGGGTCGAGCAGGAGGGACTGGGCGTCGTCATCGGCCGCGACTATCCAGGCCCCATCGTCGATCACGCCCGGGCCCGGGAAAAAACCCTGGCCCGCTACGCGGTGGTCAAAAAAAGCACATGAAAAAGGGGGCCGCTTCACCCCCTTGTTCCGACAGTTCGCTGCCGCCGCTACTGACCGCCCATGCCGGCGGTCGACCTCGCTTATGAAGCCTTTTTGCAGTAGCCGGCGACCAGGCCGAGCAATTCCTCTTCGTCGTACGGCTTGCCGAGGTAGTGGTTGGCGCCGATTTCCAGCGCGTAATTGCGATGCTTGTCGGCGGTCCGCGAGGTGATCATGATCACCGGTAGCTGGCGCAGGCGTTCGTCGGCCCGGATGTTGCGCAGCAGATCGAAACCATCCATGCGCGGCATCTCGATGTCGGACAGGATGACATCCGGCATCACATCGATCAGTTGCTCCAGGGCATCGACCCCATCCTTGGCCAGCACCACCTGATAGCCTTCGCGGTTGAGCAAACGGCTGGTGATCTTGCGCATGGTCAGCGAGTCATCGACCACCAGCACCGTCGGCACGTGTGGCACCGACGCAGCCTCGGGCGCCGCTGCCACCGGCACCGCCATCTGCACGCTGACCGTCGGCAAACGGCTGGCCAGCGCGACCGGGTTGAGGATCAGCACGACGCGGCCATCACCGAGCACCGTCGCACCGGCAATGCCGACGACCCGCGCCAACTGGGCACCGATGTTCTTGACGACGACTTCCTGGTTACCCTTCAACTCATCGACCTGGACGGCGACGCGCTGCGTCCCCGAGCGCAACAGCAGCACCCAGTACTGGCGATGCAGCTCGGGCACGGCAGCGGGATCGCCGAGTAGATTCGGCAGGAAATGGAAGGGATAACGGTTGCCCTGCCACTCGGCCTCGCCTTTTTCGCGCAGCGCAGTGAGCGGCTTTTCCTTCATTTCCATGACCTGCTCGATCATCGTCGACGGCACGGCGTAAAGTTGGCTACCGGCCCGGACCAGCAAAGTCTGCGTCACCGCCAGCGTCAGCGGCAGGTAGAGACGGAAGGTCGTGCCCTGCCCCGGCTGCGAAACGATTTCAATACGCCCGCCGAGCGCCGCAACTTCGGTCTTGACGACGTCCATGCCGACGCCCCGGCCCGCCACTTGGGACAATTCGGCCGCCGTCGAGAAACCGGGCTGGAAGATGAAGTCGTACAGCACGGCCTGGTCGGCCGCCTGCCCGGCCGGCAACAGCCCCATCGCCTCGGCCCGGGCCCGGATGCGCTGAGCGTCCAGCCCCTTGCCGTCGTCCGACATCGACAGGATGATTTCGTTGCCTTCCTGGGCCAGCGCCATGGTGATTTCACCGGCTTCCGGCTTGCCGGCAGCGAGACGTTCCTCCCGGCTTTCGATACCGTGCGTCACGGCATTGCGCAGCATGTGTTCGAGCGGCGCCATCATCTTGTCGAGCACCGAGCGGTCGATTTCGACCTGGCCACCAACGATGTCCAGGCTGGCCCGCTTGCCGACGTCCTTGGCGGTCTGCCGCACGATGCGGTAGAGACGCTCAGACTGGCTGGCAAACGGGATCATCCGGACGCCCATCAGCTCCTGCTGCAGGCTGTGATTCAGCCGCGACTGGGCAAGAATGGCCGCATTGGCGTCATCGAGATTCTTCAGCAAGTTCTGTTGCACCGTCGCCACGTCGTTGACCGACTCGGCCATGAAGCGGGTCAGTTCCTGGAAGCGGGTGAAACGGTCGAGTTCGAGTGGGTCGAACTGCGTTTCGCCTTCCGGCGTATGGGCGACGCGAGCTTGAATCTGGCCTTCGGCCTGGATTTCGATTTCACGCAACTGGCGACGCAGGCGAATGACGTTTTCGGTCAGGTCGAGCAGCGAGCCCTTCAGGCTGCGCATTTCGCCTTCGATCCGGGTACGTGCAATCGACAATTCACCGGCTTCATTGACCAGGCGATCGATCAGATCGGCCCGCACGCGCAGCGTTGCCCGCTGGCCGCCGGCTTCGCTTTCGCCTTCGCTTTCGGCAGCGGTTGCTGCCGGTGCGGCAAGCGGCACTTCCGTTTCCGGCGCGGCTTCGACCGTGGCCGGCACTTCCTGCGGGCCGGCCCGCAGGCGCTCGACGGCCAGGGCCAGGGTATCGCAACCGTTTTCGATTTCGTCGATGAAGCTCGGCGTCACCTGACCGGCGCGCATCGCCTCCTCGACCCGGGTTTCCAGCAGGTGGGTCAGTTCGCCGAGGTTCATCGCCCCGGCCATCCGGGCATTGCCCTTGAAGGTGTGGAGCAATCGGGCGATGGCGTGCGGCGGCACATCGCTGCCGAGATCGGCCCGCCAGGCACGCGACTGCGTGGTCAGGTCGCGCAACTGGTCAGCCGCTTCCTCGAGAAAGATCGGCAGCAATTGTTCATCGAGTTCGTCGGTCAATTGCGGCAGAACCGGCAGCGCTGCGGCGGCGGCGATTTCCGGCATGGCGGCCAGGCCGGGCAGCGGAATGATTTCAGCCGTTGCCTGTTCAATAACCGGGGCCGCTTCCGGTGCCTCGACCGCTGGCGGCGGATAAATATCGTCCAATGCGCCGATCAATTGCCCCTGCTCTTCCGGCGCCTGCTGTTCGGCCAGGGCGGCAAACATGCCTTCCAGCGTAATGATCGCCTGGCGAACGGTTTCCAGTCCTTCGATGCTCTCCGGCTGGGCCGAGCCGTCACGGCGCAACAGCGCATGCTCCAGCGCGATGGCCAGGTGATGCAAGGGCATCAGGCCGACCGTTGCCGCGATGCCGCCGAGGGTATGGGCGGCGCGCGTCATCTCGAACGTCGTCGGCGCCCCCGGATTGGCTTCCAGCTCGGCGTAACTATCGAGCAGGGTCTGCAAATGGCCACGCGCTTCTTCGCGGAAGATATCGTAGAGCGTCGGCGAGGCGCTGGCGGACGGCGGAATTTGCTCGTTTTCGGCCGTCGACCGCAGCAATGCCTCATCCGGCGCCAACAAATCTTCCAGCGCCTCGGCCGTCGCCAACAGGTGCGGATCCTCGATGACCGGTTCAGCTGCTACCGACAACGGCTCGACTGCCGGTTCACTGTCCGGCAACAGGTCGTCGATGGCCGGCAATTCAAGAACGATCGCCGGTGCTGCGTCGAACACATCCGGCGCCGGCAACTCAAAGAACTGGCTGACGGCAGGAGTCTCGGGCACCGTCGCGACCGGCAATTCGGATACTGCTTCGGCCACCGGCACGACGGGCGGGGCGACTGCCGGCGCCAGCGCGGCTACCGGTTCCTCGACGCCGCGCAGACGAGCCGCCAGCGCGACCAGGGCCGAGGTCTCGGGGACCAGTCCGTCGCCACTTTCCAGATGCGCCACCCAGGCTGAGAACAGCCGGTGTCCATCGCCAATCATCCGCATCAGCTCCGGCGTCACCAGCTGATCCTGACGCAGCCACTGATTGAGGGTCTGCTCCAGTTCCCAAGCCGTTTCACCGAGATCCTTGAGGCCGACCATGCGGCCGCTGCCCTTCAGGGTATGCGTCGAGCGGCGGATATTGGTCAAGGCATCGACATTGTGCGGGTCGACCGCGAGCAAGGCCGACTGCTCCTCGATCGAGGCCAGTACTTCATTCGCTTCTTCGAGGAAGATGGCGAGCAATTCGGCATCGATTTCCTCGTGGCTGGATTGCGCCAGTTGCAAGGTCTCGGCCGACGGCAGCGGAGCCTCCGCCTGAACCGGCTTCAAACCGGAAAGGGCGGCATCGACATCGACGCTGGCAACATCGCCGGCTTGCAGAGCCTCAAGGGCCGCCTTGGCCGTTTCACCCAGGGCGTGGTTGGCCACCAGGTCGGCATCCTTCTGGATGGCTTGCAGATTCTGCTTCAGTTCCTGCTGCAGCCGGGCATCGGCCGGCGCTTCCTTGAGCGCCTCGACCAGGGCATGCGTCTCCAGGGCCTGTTGGGCCAACTGGCTCTCGACACTCGGCGCTGCCGCCGGCTCGCAGGCGACAGCTTCATCGTCGTCGTGGAGCGTCTCGCCCTTCATGCGCCGGACAAAGGACTCGAAATCACTTTCGCCGCTGGGCAAGGCATCGACGAAGAAGCCGAGCAGCGACAATTGCTGGGCGACTGCCTCGAAATCTTCCGGCGCTGCCTGGTAACCGACCGCGCCAAATTGCTGGATGCGCTCGCCGCAATCCTTCAGGCTGGCAACCGCCGCCATGTGGCCAAGCATGGCGAGCGCGCCGCCGATCTGCTTCAGCGGCCCGTCGAGCAACGAGAGATCATGCCCCTTGCCCGGATCGCGGAAGTAGGCGTCCAGGGCCTGTTCGACCTGGGCCAGATTGTTCTGGATTTCGCGCGCGACTTGTCCGATCAGCAGTTTTTCCTGCGCCCGCCGCGTCATTTCGTCGAGCAGCGGCATGCCTTCATCGGCCGCCGGTTTGCCGGCAATGCAGGCATAAAGACGGGCCACCATCAGATCGACCTGCTGGGCGAAATCGGTGCCCAGCCGCTTGAAACTCTCCTGCGCATTCTGCAGCAGCAGGATTGCCGTCGCCACTTCCATGGCGACCGTATCGGAATAGCGACTGGCATCCTCGGCCAGCCAGCTGGCGATCGCGCCCAAGCCTTGTCCCAGACGCTTGAGATCGGTATGACCGATCTCCTCGGTCAAGCTGGCCGTTGTCTTGGCATGTTCGGCAAAACCATTCAGGCCGCCCGGACTACCCGAGCAGACCTTGTTCCAGAACTCCTCGGTGCTGGCCAGCACCTCGCGCAAACGACGCAAGACCGCATCCTGCGGCTGAATGAGAGCCACTTGCGCCGCAGCAGGCACCATCGCCGGCAGGCCGAAAGTGGCCTGCACCTGCGACAGCAACTGACTCCGCCCTTCGGGCACCTGGGCAACGTGATAGAGCGTCTCGCGCATCAGGCGTTCGGCCAGACTGCTGGAGCCTTCCAGCAAACGGCGAATCTGCAGGTCGATCCGGGCGCTCACTTGGCGCACCGCAGCATCGTTAGCAACCAGCGGATCGCCCAACGCCTCGACAAAAGCTTGCGCCGTCCACCAGAACGAACGGGCGGCCGGCGTTTCCTGAGTGGCCTCGATCGCGGCCAGCGCCTCCAGCATCAGCAGGCGTCCGGCCTCCGCTTCTTCCGGCTTTTTCAGCCAGCTGAGCAGACCTTTCTGGTAGCGCACGCGTTCCTTCTTCAAGACCTGGCGCAGCGTTTCGGGGTTCATCGCCGCGGCCGCGACCGGACGTTTCGGCGGACGCAACGAAAGATCGGGGAAAAACAGATCGCTGGCCTGGGCGGTGGCAATGCCACGCACCGCGGCCAACTCCTGATAGACCGGCAGCAGGCGCAACGGCTGGTTGGCCTCGCCGGCCATCAGTTCATCGAGGTAGAGATGAATGCCAGCCAGCGCCTGGCGCAATGCCACCATGACCCGCTCATCGGCCGCCAGCCGAGCTTCTTCAAGCGCAACCAGCAGCGCTTCCAGCGACTCGGTGACCAGGGTGACGCCGTCCAGCCCGACAATCGACAGCGCACCATGCACCTGGTGCACATGCGTGCGGCAGAACTTGAGCTGTGTCACATCGGCACTCGCGGCGTAGAGACCCAGCGCCTCTTCAGCCCGTTCGAGCGCCAGATCGATCTCGCCCTTGACCCAGGTCAGTGGGCCCAAATCAAATTCAGTTGCCGCGTTCATAGTCTCTCGCGATCGAAGTCGGTCAATCCACCTTGAAGCCGGCGACCGAACCCTTCAGTTCGGAAGCCAGCGCAGTCAGTTCGTCTACCGCCTCGGCCGTACGCTGCGTGCCGGCCGTCGTCTGCTCGGTCACTCGCAGAATATCCTGCATCAGCGTCGCCACCTGCGTCGCCGAGTTGGCCTGCGTTTGCGTCGAAGTCGAAATGTCCTGAATCAGTTCGGCCAGGTCGCGCGACACCTGACCGATTTCGGTCAGTGCCTGACCCGCCGCGTCGGACAGTTTGGCCCCTTCAACCACGCCCTGCGTCGATTGTTCCATGGCCGAGACCGCATCCTGGGTATCGGTCTGAATGGTCTTCACAATCGCCGCAATCTGCTTCGTCGCCTCGGCCGAACGTTCGGCCAGACGCTGCACTTCTTCCGCCACCACGGTAAAGCCGCGCCCGGCGTCACCGGCCGAGGCGGCCTGAATTGCCGCGTTCAAGGCCAGCACGTTGGTCTGTTCAGTAATGTCGGAAATCAGTTCGACGATTTCACCGATCTCCTGCGAGCTTTCGCCGAGGCGCTTGATGCGCTTCGAGGTTTCCTGGATCTGGTTGCGGATTTCGTTCATGCCCTTGATCGAGTCATGCACGGCCTGCGTCCCCTTTTCGGCAGCCATCAGCGACTGCCGGGCAACCTGGGCCGACTGCGTCGCGTTACCGGAAACCTGGCTCATCGACCGGGCCATTTCCAGCGCCGACTGACCGACTTCCTGAATTTCGGCCGACTGACGCCCAGCGGCATCGAGCAGTTCGGCCGAGGTCAGACGGGCGATTTCGGTCGCTGCCGTCACCCGGTTTGCCGCGTCGTTGATTCGGCCGACCAGCACGCGCAGTTCTTCAATCGTGTAATTGATCGAGTCAGCGATGGCGCCGGTGATGTTTTCGCTCACTGTCGCCGTGACCGTCAGGTCGCCGTCGGCGAGGTCACCCAGTTCGTTCATCAGGCGCAAAATGGCGTCCTGGTTTTCGCGGTTGGTCTGCTCGGAAGCCTGACGCTGATGTTCGGCATCGAGGGCGCGACGACCGGTATCGTCCAGATAGATCTTGGCCAGCATGGCCAGCGCCGCCAGTGCGAGGACGGTCAGCACGATCAGCAGAATGATGTACAGGCCGCGCTCGCTGAGGGTTTCCTGATAACCGGCCGCCAGATCGTCGGTTGCCTTCAGCAACTCCTCGCTTTCGCGGAAAATCCGCGAACCGGCCTGTTTCGACAGGACCAGCGGCTGCATGTTGCCGAGAATGCTGCCAATTGCCGACTGATACTGCCGGAAGGCGGCATCGAGTTCGTTCAGTTTTTCCCGGGTTTCGGCGTCGTTGTTGCCGGACAGGCGCAGCGTGTCGCTGCCTTTGGTCAGGCCAGCCAGAATGTCACGGAAGGCGTTGGTGTCCTTGCCGAGCAGGAAGGCCACTTCCGGATTGATTTCGTCACCGACCAGCAGCGCGGAAGCGTTCTTGGCGATCCGCTGGGTCAACATCACCAACTGGTTGGCCGAAGCGATTTCCCGGGCCGCGCTGCCGGCCTGCAGTTTCAGCGCAGCAACCTGTTCGGTCAGTTCGAGCATCACCGCATTCTTGTTGTCGATCGTCGCCACGCTCTTGCCGAGTTCGACCAGGCTCTTCTCCTGGCCGATCACGGTCGCCGCATCCTTTTCGGTGGCCATCCAGCGCTCAATCAAGGCCGTCAATTGCGGCCGCACCTCATCGGGCGAAGAAGGCACATTGACGCCGCTGATTTCACCGCCGACCGAAAGTCGCTCAAGCAATTGCGCAAAGGTGTCGCGCGACTCCTTCAACTGGCTGAAAGCGACCGGATTGCCCTGCAGCGCCAGCGACGAGGCCTTGGCCAGGCGCTGCGACAGCATGCGCATCTCACCCGAGGCCGCGATATAGGCGGTACCGTGGGTCGACTCGCGGTTATCGTGGAAAACCAGGCCGGCAATCAACAGCAGCAAGAAGACAAAAATACCGCCCAACACCTTCATCTGCTGGATGACCGGCTGCTTGGCCAGAAACTCCGGCAACAGGGATTTCATCGCCGATCCCGCCCCCTCGAGCGACATCGCTGTCGACACGGTCATCTGGTCGGATGCCTCATCTTTTGCACCGGCACCCAACTTGGGCAGTTTGAAACTGAAAGCCATGGAATTCCTCCGCTCTGGGGTGGGG
>Ga0316604_10002446_pt1 | contig 14243 bp, 9 predicted proteins | sample OWC_soil_day20_C_FD_207650 | JGI IMG/M metagenome (GOLD analysis project Ga0316604, IMG submission 207650) | Wetland soil microbial communities from Old Woman Creek delta, Ohio, United States - OWC_soil_day20_CT | ecosystem: Environmental > Terrestrial > Soil > Wetlands | place: USA: Ohio... | reverse complement strand
ACCTTTGCCTCGGTCTTCCAGTGCGCCTATCGCTTCAACTCGTATATTGCGCTGGCGGTGGCCGGCATGTTGTTCGGCTCGCCGGGCATTGCGACGATGGGGCTGATCGTCGGCGCCGCGGTGCCGGTGGCCAATCTGGTGTCGGTGTGGATGCTGGCTCGGCACGGCGAGGTCGGGCTGTGGCGGGAAGTGGCGCGCAATCCGCTGATCTGGGGAACGGCGGCCGGTTTCCTGCTGAATCTCGCCGGTTTCGTGCCGCCGGCGCCGCTGCAGGCGTTTCTCGGCCGGCTGGCCGATGCGTCGATCGCGCTCGGCCTGATCACGGTCGGTGCCGCTTTGCGTTTGGAAAACACGCCGGGCGTGCGCGGCGTTTCGCTGTGGCTGGTGACGGTCAAGCTGCTCGCGCTGCCGCTGATTGCCGCCGTGACCGGCCGACTGCTCGGCCTGCAGGGCTTGAACTACCAGGTGGTGGTGCTGTTTGCCGCCTTGCCGACGGCCTCCTCGGCCTACATCCTGGCCATGCGCATGGGCGGCGACGGGCGTAGCGTCGCCTGGCTGATCTCGGCGACGACGCTCGGCTCGATGCTGACGCTGCCGCTCTGGGCAGCGTGGCTGCTGCGCTGATTACTTCTTGGCGCGCCGGCTGGCCGGTTTTTCGGGCGGCGTTTCGACCGCCTCATTGACCGCGGCGGCAGCGGCTTCGGCCGAGTGCTGCAGCTGTTCGCGCATCTGCTGCATCATCTGCCAGGGCCACATCGCGGCTTCGGAAAATGCCGTTTTTTCCGGGTCGACCGCAGCATTGAGGAAATCCGGCTGCGGCGCGGCAGTTTCTTCGGTCGGGCCTGCCGCCATCGACTTGGCGGTATCGGTCGCCATCTTGCTCATGGTCTGTACGGCGGAAACCGTGGTGCGCTGCATTTCCAGACTCTGAATGGTCATCTGCAACATCGACAGGTTCATCCGCAGCCAGCCTTCGACAGCCTTCATGTCCTTGATGCGCTTGTCGAGTTCATCGAGGTCGAAGGTCGGGGCAACCATGCCGGGCAGTGAGAATCCCATGTTGCCCCACATGTTGCGCATGAAGTTCAGCGGGTCGTTTGCTTGTTGGTTCGACATGTCTCGCTCCTCCGGTTGTATTACATCATCTTAAACCACTTCGTAATACAAAATGCTAAATTAGCGCCCGGTTGATAAGGGGGAAAAATGCTTAAGTTGCTGGTGGTGGAAGATCACGCGCTGGTGCGCGAAGGGCTGGTCCGTTTGCTGGGCCAGATCGAAGAGGGGGCAACTGTTTTTGAGGCGGCCGATTTCGAGTCGGCGCTGACCGTGCTTGATAACGAAGAGGAATTTGACCTCGTCCTGCTCGATCTCGCCTTGCCCGGAATTGACGGTTTTGCCGGTCTCGACATCCTGCGTCGCCGTTATCCGGCGATGCCGGTCGCCGTTGTTTCAGCTTTCGACGATACGCCGACCATTACCCGGGTCTTGAACCTGGGGGCCTCGGGTTTCATTCCCAAGGCATTTTCCGGCGAGGCCCTGCTCAGTGCCGTGCGCGAGGTGCTGGCCGGCAACATCTTCCGGCCGAGCGGCCAGAATGGTGCCCGCCTCGACGATGCGACGCCGGTGCCGCCGACCAAGGTCAGCGTCCGGCCGGACGAAGTCGGCCTGACCGACCGCCAGGCACAGGTCCTGTGCCTGATGGTGCGGGGCTTGTCGAACCGCGATATCGCCGATCAGCTCGACCTTTCCGAAGGCACCGTGAAAATTCACGCGACCGCCGTCTTCAAGGCGCTTGGCGTGACCAGCCGGACCCAGGCGCTGGTCGCCGTGGCCCGTTACGGCATCGACTTCGAAAACGTTTTCTGAAGCTGGCTGATCAGGGCCCGCAGCTTGGCCGGGCGAACCGGTAGCGGCAGGGCGTGGGCCCCGTTCGGCAAGGGCGGGTGATCGGGGCCGACCAGTACGATCAGCGGTGAATTGGCCGGCAGTTTGCGGCTGACGGCGGGCGCCAGATCAATCTCGGTAATGATCAGCGTCTGCGACGGCAGCACCTGGTCGCTACCGCCATCATCGTGGCTGACGTTGTAGTGCCAGCTTTCCGCCAGCTTGATGCAGTCGTGCAGGGCTTCCGAGGTGCCGATGCAGAAGATCCGGCCGGCGGCCAGCAGCTGCTGTTCCGGCGGCTCCCATTGCGGTGCCCTGCCGGCCCGGACATGCAGCGCGAAAGTCGTGCCGCGGCCGACCTGGGAGTGCAGGTCGATGCTGACGTCGAGGGCGCGAGCCAGGCGGTCGACGATGGAAAGACCGAGGCCGAGGCCCTTGGTATGTTCGCGCGCCGCATTGCCGACCTGATAGAACTCGGCAAAGATCGCCGCCTGGTGTTCGGGGGCGATGCCCATGCCGCTGTCGCGGATTTCGATCAGCACTTCGTCGCCGCGTTTGCGGGCGGCAACCAGCACCCGGCCGGCCGGTGGGGTGTAGCGCAGGGCATTGGAGAGCAGATTGGCGATGATCCGCTCGATCATCACCGGGTCCGATTCCAGCCACAGGTTGGTCGGGCGAAAGCGCAGGCTCAGGTTGCGGTCGGCGGCTGTTCGTCGGCCCGAGTTGGCCAGGCGCTCGAACAGCGGGCCGAGTGGGAAATTGCGGATTTCCGGTTTGACGCCGACGACATCGAGCCGGGAAATATCGAGCAGCGAGTCGAGCAGTTCGCCGAGAATGGTCGTCGAGGTCGAGATCTGCTCGGCCAGGCGCGGCAGGTTGTTGGCCGTGCCGCTGCGGATCTGCCGTTGCAGGTCGGCGGCAAACAGCGACAGGGCATGCAGCGGCTGGCGCAAGTCATGGCTGGCGGCGGCGAGAAAGCGGCTCTTTGCCTTGTTGGCCCGCTCGGCGGCATCCTTGCGCCCGGCCAGTTCCTGCGTTGCCGATTGCACCCGCTGTTCGAGCAACTCGTGGCCGGCTTCCAGTTCGGCAGTCAGCGCCGCCATTTCCCGCACCTGGCGCCGAACCAGCAGGCCGCCGACGAGTAGTACGGCGGTGACAAGCAGGGCGAGGGTGCCGAGTTCGATCAGCCGGCTGCGCCAACTGGCGAGCAGGGTCGCTTCCGGGATGGCGGTCAGGATACGCAGGTCGGCAAAGCCGGGCACCGGGGAGACCGAGACCCGCATGTGCTTGCCGCTGGCCAGTCCGGTTTCCGGGACGACGCCGCGCAACTGGCCGTCGAACAAAATATCGGCGGCTTGCGCGCCGAGCACCGGTGACTGGCGGCTGAGATCGGTCGGCCGACAGGAGGCGACAATCTGGCCGCGCGCATTGATCAGGACCGATTCGAAATCGTCGGAGAGCCGGTTTGACCAGCAAAAGTCCTGCATATAGGCCGGTTCGACGGCGGCGAAGGCGACCCCGGTGAAGGTGCCGCCCTCGCCGTTGATACGGCGGCCGATGGCATAGCTGTAGCGTCCTGAGTTGCGTCCGATGTAGGGGCCGTAGCTGGCTGCTTCGGCGCCGTTTTCGAGGGCGATAAAGTAGGGACGATCCTTGACGTTGATATGTGGCGGCGGGAAATAGGTCGAAATGAAACGCTGGTTGCCGTAGCGGTCGAAAATGATCAGGTCGCGCAGTTGCGGCATGGCGCGCGAGTGGCGCTGGGCGACGTATTCCCAGCCCTGGCTGGCTTCCCATTTTTCCCAGTTGCGCCGGTTGTGCGACAGGTCGGTGGCCATCTCGCGCAATAGCACGTCGATGGCTTCGAAAGAGCGGGCGGTATGCTCGGCCATCATGATGCCGAAGTGCTGCAGACGACGCTCGCCGGCCTCGATGTCGCGATGGCGGGCGACCAGCAGGTCGGTCAGGAAGACCATCAGGATGGTCAGTGTGCCGATCAGCGCGACGAAGAGGGCGAGGGTTTCCGGCTTGCGTTTGAGCACGGGGTCAGAGCTGGTAGCAGTAGAGCGGACGGGGCGGCGTGCAATCGACGTCGATGATGCGGCTGGGACTCAGGCCGGGAACCGGAAAGCTGTTGCTGATGAACAGGCTGCCGGGCTGCATCTCGCTTTGCGCCTTGGCCCACAGCTTGGCCATCGGCACTGGCGACAGGAAGGCATAGACGACGTCGTAGTCGCCGAGCCGGGCTTGCCAGAGATCGTCCCAGCGCCAGCGGATATTGGGCCGGCCGACGCTAAGGATGAGGCCGATCAGCCAGGTCAGCGGGGCGTTTTCGTAACCGGTGAAGTGGCTGTCCGGCAGCAGGTCGGCCAGTGGCACCGTGGTGCTGCCGACCCCGGCACCGAGATCGAGGAAGCGGCTCGGGCCGCGTTCGGCGAGCAATTCGGCCAGTGCGGCGACGGTCTGTTTGTTGGACAGATAGAGTGGCACCTGGCCGCTGAGGGCGCCGCGGTAAACGAGCAGCAGCAGCACGAAAGCGAGCAGGAACCAGCCGGGCTCGATCTGCTGGCTGTGCGTGAACCAGACCAGCGGCATGAAGCCGGCGTGGATGGCGCGCCACCACCAGGGTTGGCGGGACAGCGTGGCGAAGACGAAAGCGACGCCGCCGATGGCAAGGCTGGTCTGCAACCAGGGCATCGCTTCGGCATTGAGGCCGAAATACGGCCAGGCGAGGGATAAAACGAGGATGACAGCCGCCCCTTGCAGGGCGAACTGTCGCATTGGCGTTGCGGTCATGCCGCGATTTTATGTCATAAGCGCGTTTCTGGCCGTTTCCCGTACTTTTGTCGCTTTTGCCCAGGCCTGTTCGCGCACCGGGCCGAAGCCGCGGACTTCGCCGGGCCAGCCGGCCAACTGAATGGCGGCGGCATCGTTGCGGCGCTGCTCTTCGAGCAGATCGAGGTCGGCTTCGTAATCGGCGAGCAGCTGGCGGTCGAGCTGGCGGTCCGGGCCAAAACGGAAGGGGTCGAGCCAGCTGCCGCGCCAGCGCCGTATTCCGGCCAGCCCCTTGAAAACAGGCAACAACCAGGCACCGAAGCGGATCTTGCGCGGCCGGCCATCCGGGCCGGGTTGGGCAAAGAGCGGCGGCGCGAGGTGGAAACTGAGCCGCAAGTCACCGTCAAAGCGTTCGCCGAGTTGCTGCAGGAAGTCGGTTTCGGCGTACAAGCGGGCGACCTCGTATTCGTCCTTCGGCGCCAGCAGGCGGGCGTACTGGGTGGCGACGACCTGGGTCAGGGCGTCGTTGCCGAGGCCGCGGATGGCCGTGATGCGGTGCTGGTAACGCGCCGCCAGCGCCGCATCCTGGTAGGCGGTCAGGTGGGCGAGGCGAGTGGCGATCAGTTCGTCCAGCCCGGCTTCGACAAAAGGCTGACCCTCGATCGGGCCGGCGATTTTTGCCACTTTTTGCGGGTCGACCGCCGCCCTGCGCCCCCACAGGAAGGCCTGGCGGTTGGCCTCGACCGCGGCACCGTTGAGGACGATGGATTGGTCGATGGCCGCCGCCGAGACCGGGACCAGGCCCATTTGCCAGGCGTGGCCGAGGAGCAGCATGTTGGCGTAGAGGGCGTCGCCCATCAGCTTGGTGGCGAGGTGCTGGGCATCGATGAAGTGCGCCTGCGCCAGGCCGATGGTGTCGACCAGCTGCTGTTTCAGGCCGGCCAGCGGGAAATGCCAGTCGCGGTTGCGGGTGAAGTCGGCGGTCGGCGTTTCGGTACAACTGACGACGGCCCGCGTCCGGCCTTCGAGCATCTTCGACAGGGCTTCGGTGCCGGCGCTGACGACCAGGTCGCCGCCGAGAATGGCGTGCGCTTCGCCGGTGGCGATGCGGGCGGCGTGGATGTCTTCCGGCCGGTCGGCGATGCGCAGGTGGGTGAAGACGGCGCCGTATTTCTGCGCCAGCCCGGTCATGTCGAGCGTCGAAATGCCCTTGCCGTCGAGGTGGGCGGCCATCCCGATCAGGGCGCCGAGCGTGATGACGCCGGTGCCGCCGACGCCGGTGACGAGCAGGTTGTAGGGCTGGGCGGTGGCGGGCAGCGCCGGCTCGGGCAAAAGCGGCCAGTTTTCATGGTCGACCGCGACAGTTAGCGCCTGGCCTTTTTTCGGCTTGCCGCCTTCGATGGTGACGAAGCTCGGGCAGAAGCCTTTGACGCAGGAGAAGTCCTGGTTACATGAGGACTGGTCGATCTGGCGCTTGGTGCCGAAGAGCGTGTCGACCGGGATGACCGACAGGCAGTTGGATTGCACCGAGCAGTCGCCGCAGCCTTCGCAGACGGCTTCGTTGATGACGACCCGCTTGTCCACCACCGGCATGCGGCCGCGTTTCTTGCGTCGGCGCGCTTCGGTGGCGCAGACCTGGTCGTAGATCAGCACGGTGACGCCGGGCTCCTCGCGCAGTTCGCGCTGCACGTTGTCGAGCTCGTCGCGATGGCGGATCGGCACGTTGGGGGCGAGGTCGGTGACCTCGGCATACTTCTCCGGCTCGTTGGTGACGATCACCGTCTTATTGACGCCTTCGGCCTCGAGCTGTCGGGTCAGCCGGGCGACGCTGAGGTTGCCGTCCACCGGCTGGCCGCCGGTCATCGCCACGGCGTCGTTGTAGAGGATCTTGTAGGTGATCGGCACTTTGGCAGCGACCGCCTGGCGGATGGCGAGCAGGCCGGAATGAAAATAGGTGCCGTCGCCGAGGTTGGCGAAAATGTGCTTTTCCTCGGTGAACGGGGCCTGGCCGACCCAGGGCACGCCTTCGCCGCCCATGTGGGTGAAGGTCGAGGTGCTGCGGTCCATCCAGGTTACCATGTAATGGCAGCCGATGCCGGCGACGGCGCGCGAACCTTCCGGCACCCTGGTCGAACTGTTGTGCGGACAGCCGGAACAGAAATAGGGTTTGCGCTCGGCCAGCACGACCGGCGTTTTGGCCGCCTGCTGCTTGGCCTCGATGATTTTCAGGCGGGCGGCGATGGTCGGCGAGGTGAAGAAGCGGTCGATCCGTTCGGCAATGACGCGGGCGATGGTGGCGACCGGCAGTTCGCCGGTGGCCGGCAGCAGCCAGTTGCCTTCCGACCATTCGCCGATTTCGTCGAACTTGCCGATGACGCGCGGGCGGACGTCCTCGCGCCAGTTGTAGAGCTCTTCCTTCAACTGGTATTCGAGCAGTTGCCGCTTTTCCTCGACGACCAGGATCTCCTCCAGCCCCTCGGCGAAATGGCGGACGCCTTCCGGTTCGAGCGGCCAGACCATGCCGACCTTGTAGAGGCGGATGCCGATCTCGGCGGCGAGCGCATCGTCGATGCCGAGTTCGTCGAGCGCCTGGCGGACGTCGAGATAGCTCTTGCCGGCGGTCAGTATGCCGAGGCGCGGATTCGGCGAGTCGATGATCACCCGGTTCAGCTTGTTGGCCCGGCAATAGGCCAGTGCCGCGTAGAGCCGGTGGTTGAGCAGGCGGACTTCCTGGACCAGCGGCGGGTCGGGCCAGCGGATGTTGAGGCCGTCGGCCGGCATGGCGAAATCGGTCGGTAAAACGATGTTGACCGCAGCACTATCGACGCTGACCGAGGCCGAGGTCTCGACGGTGTCGGCCAGCGCCTTGAAGGCCACCCAGCAGCCCGAGTAGCGGCTCATCGCCCAGCCGTGCAGGCCGTAATCGAGATATTCCTGGACATTGGCCGGGTAGAGGACCGGCATCAGCACCGCCTTGAACAGGTGCTCGGTCTGGTGCGGCAAGGTCGACGACTTGGCGGCGTGGTCGTCGCCGGCGATGACCAGGACGCCGCCGAATTGCGCCGTACCGGTGGCGTTGGCATGGCGGAAGACGTCGCCGCAGCGGTCGACACCCGGCCCCTTGCCATACCACATGCCGAACACGCCGTCGTACTTGGCGCCGGGAAACAGGCCGACCTGCTGGCTGCCCCAGACGGCGGTCGCCGCCATGTCCTCGTTGATGCCGGGCTGGAAGGTGATGTGGTGCTCGGCGAGATGCTGCTTCGCCTTCCACAGGCCAAGATCGAGATTGCCGAGCGGACTGCCGCGATAGCCGGAAATGAAGCCGGCGGTATTCAGGCCGGCGGCGAGGTCGCGCTCGCGCTGCAGCATGGGCAGGCGGATCAGCGCCTGGGTGCCGGTCAGGAAAACGCGACCGGACTGGCGGGTGTATTTGTCGTCCAGTGTCGCAGACGGCGCGGCGCGTAGGGCCGTTTGAGCCATGTTGCTCATTTTTGTCTCCGGTTTTTTGCGCCTTGTGAGCGCTGGCGAAAATCGCGCCGCCGGGGGTGGTGGCGACGCGCGCTTTGGAGATTGGATTCTGGCTGCTGGCGGGGGTTCCGGCAATAGCCGGGTCAACCGGCCGTTGCGCTCAGTTTTTCTCGCCGGCCGGCGGCAGTATCTTGCCGGGGTTGAGCAACTGTTGTGGATCGAGCGCCTGTTTGATCGCTCGCATCACGTCGACCGCGACCTCGCCGTGTTCGAGCGGCAGGTATTTGCGCTTGCCGAGCCCGATGCCATGTTCGCCGGTGCAGGTGCCTTCCATGGCGATGGCGCGTTCGACGACCCGGCTGCTGATCCAGGCTGCTTCCTGCATGTCCTGCTCGTTGGCCGGATCGACCAGCACGACGAGGTGGAAGTTGCCGTCGCCGACGTGGCCGAAGAGCGCGATCGGAATATTCACCTGCGCGATGTCCTCGTTGGTTGCCGCGATGCATTCGGCCAGCCGCGAGATCGGCACGCAGACATCGGTCGGGAAACAGCGGCAGCCCGGTTTCAGTTGCAGGCAGGCGAAGTAGGCGTCGTGGCGGGCTTGCCACAAGCGCGTCCGGTCTTCCGGCCGGATCGCCCATTCGAAATTGGCGCCGCCGAGGTCGCCGGCAATGGCCTGCACCGTTTCCGCCTGCTCCTTGACCGAGGCCGGGCTGCCGTGGAATTCGAAGAACAGGGTGGGGGCTTCGGCCAGCGTCGTCTTGCTGAATTTGTTGATGGCCGACAGCGACAGCGTATCGAGCAGTTCGATGCGCGCCACCGGGACGCCGAGCTGGATGGTCTGGATCACCGTCTGCACCGCCGCGTCGACATCCGGGAAAGTACAGACGGCGGCCGAGATGGCTTCCGGAATCGGGTAGAGCTTGACGGTCAGTTCGGCCATGATGCCGAGCGTGCCTTCCGAGCCGACCAGCAGCCGGGTCAGGTCGTAGCCGGCCGACGACTTGCGGGCACGGCCGCCGGTTTTCATGATGCGGCCGTCAGCCAGCACCGTCGTCGTCGCCAGCACGTTGTCGCGCATCGTGCCGTAGCGGACGGCGTTGGTGCCGGAGGCGCGGGTCGCCGCCATGCCGCCGAGCGTCGCATCGGCGCCGGGGTCGATCGGGAAGAACAGGCCGCTGCCTTTCAGCGCGTCGTTCAACTGCTTGCGGGTGACGCCGGCCTGGACGGTGGCATCGCCGTCCTCATGGTGGATGGCGATGATCCGGTTCATGCCGGAAAGGTCGAGCGAGATACCGCCGTTCGGGGCCAGCACGTGGCCCTCGACGGAACTGCCGACGCCGTACGGAATGATCGGCACGCCGTGCGCGGCGCAGAGCGCTACGGTCGACGCGATTTCCTCGGTATTTTCGGCGAAGACGACGCCCCAGGGCAGCATCGGGTCATGCACCGATTCGTCGCGGCCGTGTTGCAGGCGGGTGGAGTCGCCACAGGAAAAACGGTTCTGGAATTGCTGGCTGAGCGCCAGGCGGAGTGCTTCGGGCAGGGAGTTCTGGGTCACTGGAGAAAACGGGTGGCTTGGTCGAGATCGGAGTGAGTATGCCCGTGATAAAGCGCCGTGACGAATTTTCGCCAGACCAGATCCGGTTCGCCGATGCGGAAGCCGTAATAGTGCGTTTGCTCGTGCTCGGTCTCCTGGACCACCTGCACACTGAGGCGGGATATCTCGTTGCGGCCCAACTGGACGACGGCGGTCAGCCAGACTTCGCCGGGAATCGGCCGGCCGCAGCGGGCCCGGAAACCATAGCGGGACACTTCATTGACCTCGACCGGGATCGTGCCTTCGTTGGCCACCGTCGCGTTCAGGCTGGCCGGGCATTTGACCGAAAAGCGGCGATGCTGGCGGACCTGCCGGCTTTCGCCGGTGCTCGGCAGCGGCGGCAGGATCTTCTGGTATTCCGGCAGGTCGTAGATCAGGTGGAGCAGGGCTTTCTTGCGCTCGCTCAGCGTCGCGAAGACATCGGTTCGCTCGTTGAAGAAGTAGTCGATCAGGCTGGGGGTCAGCACCGGGTCGTTGGTCGTGAAGAAGCGGCGGTGCGGAATCTGGATGTTGGGCAGCTTCGCTTCAATGAAGTAGTGGTAAAGATTGCGCCGGGCCGGCTTGTTGGCGTAATGCTTGCGGAGGATTTCCGGCGCTTGCTTGAGGTCGAGCGTGGCACCGACGGCCGGTGCGCCATTCACGAAATCGTAGTTTTCGACGACATTGGCCGACAAGCGGCGGAAAAAGAGCAGCGATTCGTACATCTCGATGTGCCGAGGATTGACCGCGATGACCAGGTGCCGGGTGTCGAAGAAGGCCGTGCAATACTCGTACATGAACTTCATCAGCGGGAACAGGACGGTACCGCCGGTCCGCCGGAAGCGCGGGTGCACAGCGAGGGCGGAGACTTCGGCGATGTTGCCTTCCTTGGCCCGGACATCGCTGAGATCGAAAATGCGCTGCAGCGGGAAGCCGATGGCGCTCTCGCGGATCAGCGAGATCGTGCCGACCACCTTGCCATCGTATTTTGCGCAGAGCGTCGTCGTCGTCGGCAGTGCGTGGTAAATGGTGACCCGCATGCCGGATGGGTCGGGGGTCATGAAGCCGCTGTCGACATAGGCGTCGTGCAGCAGTTTGAAGCAGGCTTCGAGTTCTTCCTTCGTTTCGGCAATTTTCAGGACAAGGCGCTGGCTGGGGTCCGAGTTGCAATCGACGAAGGAGCGATAGACCTTATGCCGCCGGGTCTTGGGGAGCAGGGCAAACATGCGGCGCGCGAGCTGGTGCAGAAAATTCCGCAAACGGCTGACAAGGCGCATGATGGGCAACTCCACGAAGACGGATATCTGCATTCATCATAGCACCTTGTTATTGACAGCTATTCGGCACCTCCGGACAATCAGCCCATACTTTTTAACCCCCCAGAGATCAGGAGAAACACCGATGCAAGCCAAGCTTTCCGTAGTTGCCCTCTCCGTTGCCGCTGCTTTTGCCCTCGCCGCTTGCGGTCAGAAGGAAGAACCGAAGCCGGTTGCCGCTCCGGCCGCCCCGATCAGCAAGCCGGAAGTGGTCGTCAAACTCGGCCATGTCGCGCCGATGACCGGTCCGCAGGCCCACCTGGGTAAGGATAATGAAAACGGCGCCCGCCTGGCGATCGATGAGCTCAATGCCCAGGGCATGGAAATTGGTGGCGCCAAGGTCAAGTTCGAACTGATGGCCGAAGACGACCAGGCCGACCCGAAACAGGGTTCCATCGTGGCCCAGAAGCTGGTCGATGCCAAGGTCAATGGCGTCATCGGTCACCTGAATTCCGGCACGACCATCCCGGCCTCCAAGCTTTATTCCGACGCCGGCATTCCGCAGATCTCCGGTTCGGCGACCAACCCGAAATACACGCAGCAAGGTTTCAAGACGGCCTTCCGCGTCATGGCCAACGACGTCCAGCAGGGCAAGGCGCTCGGCGAATTCGCCGTCAAGCAAGGCATCAAGACGGTGGCCGTCGTCGATGACCGCACCGCCTACGGCCAGGGTCTGGCCGACGAGTTCAAGAAGGCGGCCGAAGCGGCCGGCCTCAAGGTCGTCGCCAACGAATACACCAACGACAAAGCCACCGACTTCAAGGCCATCCTGACCAAGATCAAGTCCACCAAGGCTGAACTGGTCTTCTTCGGCGGCATGGATGCCCAGGGCGGCCCGATGGCCAAGCAGATGAAGGAACTCGGCATCAAGGCCAAGTTCCTCGGCGGCGACGGCGTCTGTACGCCGGAGTTCATGAAGCTGGGCGGCGAGGCGACCGAAGGCAACTATTGCTCGCTGCCGGGCATGCCGCTCGAAAAGCTGGCCAAGGGGCCGGAATTCAAGGACAAGTTCAACAAGAAGTTCAACGCCGAAATCCAGCTCTACGCTCCGTATGTCTATGACGCAGTGATGGTGATGGCGGATTCGATGAAGCGCGCCGACTCCGTCGATCCGGCCAAGTATCTGCCGGCCATCGGCCAGACCAATTACGACGGCGTGACGGCAATGATCCAGTTCGACGAATTCGGCGACCTGAAGGGTGGCGCGATTTCCGTCTATCAGTACAAGGGCGGCAAGCTGGAGTACGTCGAGACCCTGGGCGGTGGCGCAGTGGCCGCCGTCAAGGAAGCGGCAGCGGAAGTCAAGGAGGCTGCCACGGCGGTCGCCGGTGCTGCTTCGGCAGCTGGGGCCGATGCCGTCAAGGCCGGCGCCGAGGCGGTAAAGGGCGCGGCTGAGGCCACCAAGGCAGCAGTCGAGAAGAAGTAACAACTTTCATACGGCTAACAGAAACGGCACCGCAAGGTGCCGTTTCCATATGCTGCGGTCGACTTACACAAAATGGATATTTTCCTCCAGCAAATCATCAACGGCCTGGTCCAGGGCAGCATCTATGCCCTGGTCGCGCTGGGCTACACGATGGTGTACGGCATCATGGGCCTGATCAATTTCGCGCATGGTGAAGTGGTGATGATCGGGACACTGGTTACCATCACCGTCGCCGGCCTGCTCATCAAGGTCGGCATGCCGGTCGCACTGGCTGGCCTGGCCGGGCTGATCGCCGCCATCCTCTGCTGCATGGCGCTGGGCTGGGGGCTGGAGCGCATCGCCTACCGGCCGCTGCGCAATGCACCACGGCTGACGCCGCTGATCACGGCGATCGGTATGTCGATCGTGCTGCAGAATCTGGCGATGATCATCTGGGGGCGCAACTACCTGACCTTTCCGTCGCTGCTGCCGAAGATGGATTTCGAGTTCGCCGGCGCCAATTTCACGCTGGTCCAGGTCGTCATCGTGCTGGTTTCGGCGGCGACCATGGGCGGCCTGCTCTTCCTCGTCTATCGCACCAAGCTCGGCATGGCGATGCGCGCTACCTCGCAGAATCCGGCGGTGGCCAGCCTGATGGGGGTCAATATCAACCGCGTCATCGCCGCCGCCTTCGTCATCGGCTCGGCGCTCGGTGCGGTGGCCGGCGTTATGGTCGGCACCTATTACGAAATCGCCCATTACCAGATGGGCTTCATGCTCGGCCTGAAAGCCTTCACCGCCGCCGTTCTCGGCGGCATCGGCAACCTTGCCGGCGCCATGCTCGGCGGTGTCCTGCTCGGTCTGATCGAGGCGCTCGGGGCCGGTTATATCGGCGACCTGACCGGCGGCTTCCTCGGTAGCCATTACCAGGACATCTTTGCCTTCGTCGTGCTGATTGTCGTGCTGATGTTCAAGCCCTCGGGCCTGTTTGGCGAAAAGACCGGAGACCGCGCATGAGCAAGTGGCTTAATCCTCGTTCCGCCTTCGGCATCGCGCTGATTGCCGCGGCCCTGATCGCGCTGCCTTTCGTCGCCGCGATGGGCGGCCAGGCCTGGGTGCGCATCCTCAATTTCGCCATCCTCTATGTCTTCCTGGCGCTCGGCCTGAACATCGTCGTCGGTTTCGCCGGCCTGCTCGACCTTGGCTACATCGCGTTCTATGCAGTCGGTGCCTACACCTACGCGCTACTGGCCAGCCCGCATTTCGGGCTGCACTGGCCGTTCTGGACGATCCTGCCGATCGGTGCGGTGATTGCCTGCTTCTTCGGTGTCCTCCTCGGCTCGCCGACCCTGAAGCTGCGCGGCGACTACCTGGCCATCGTCACCCTCGGTTTCGGCGAAATTGTCCGCATCTTCATGAACAACCTGAATGCGCCGGTCAATATCACCAACGGGCCGCAGGGCATCACGCTGATCGATCCGGTGGCGATCGGCGGCTTCAAGTTTTCCGGTACGACGCAGATTTTGGGCTATTCGCTGAGTGGACCGCAGAAGTACTACTTCCTGCTCGTCGCGCTGGCCATCCTGGTCATCATCATCAACCTGCGCCTGCAGAACTCGCGGATCGGCCGCGCCTGGCAAGCTATCCGCGAAGACGAGATCGCCGCCAAGGCGGTCGGCATCAACACCCGTAACCTGAAGCTGCTCGCCTTCGCGATGGGGGCCAGTTTCGGCGGGGTGGCCGGGGGCGTTTTCTCGGCGATGCAGGGCTTCGTTTCGCCGGAAAGCTTCTCGCTGATCGAGTCGATCATGAT
>Ga0316604_10002445_pt1 | contig 14247 bp, 10 predicted proteins | sample OWC_soil_day20_C_FD_207650 | JGI IMG/M metagenome (GOLD analysis project Ga0316604, IMG submission 207650) | Wetland soil microbial communities from Old Woman Creek delta, Ohio, United States - OWC_soil_day20_CT | ecosystem: Environmental > Terrestrial > Soil > Wetlands | place: USA: Ohio... | reverse complement strand
GTCCTTGTAAATGAAAGACCATGGAGAAAGCAAGGGGTATACCAGACTATTGCAGTGGGTCATTCCAGGTATGCGTCACGCGGCAGTTTTATGCCGAAAAAATTGTGTGGAATGGTATGGAGTCAGGGGGCTGCTCTAGGGAAACAGGGGTTACAAGGCGCTTCCAGTACCGGACTAACGCGAAACCTGACGTTAATCCAGCGGACATTGCGTGTAGCCCAGTGACTTCTACGTCGAATGCCTGCTTTTCAAACTGCTGAAGAACGGCTTCGGGTCGGTTTAAGCCATAGCCTTACACACAACTCATTTTGCATTAATTGCCCGCATATGCTCGACGCCTTCGGCGAAATCCCTGACGCGCTGAAAGCCGAGCCAGAGGGTTTTAACGCCCGGTTCGCCGTCGCTCTTTCTGCCGAGGAAGCCGCCGAGCATGGCGATTCGCCGGATGACGTCGCGGATGGTGGGCGGTGTTTTGGGGATGGGCTTCTTGGCGAGGATGTATGCGCCTTTCCACTCTTCATCAGTGAAGAGCAACGTGGCCTGGAGTTCGGGATGCGTTCGGCCCAATCGTACCAAGCGTGCCAGCCGCCACGATACGACCATATAAACGGCCAGCGCCAGTTCAATCTTGCCGGCGCTGCCGAGTTGCAAGGCTTCGACTCGACAACCGTTTTTGAGCACGTGGAAGAACGTCTCGATTTCCCATCGGCAGCGATACCATTCGATCAGTTCAACGAGATCGTCAAGGGCCTGCGCTTTTCGGTTCGTCAGCAATCGCCACTCGACTGCCTTCACTCCGTCAGGCGGCGCGATTTCCTTGGCGATAAGGCTGGTCACGCGCAAGCGGCCGCCCTGGCCATCGGGCAGACTGATGCAGCGAGCCCAGAGTTGTTGGCGTACGTCCCGTGCCGCCTGTCCGTGACGCGACGGCAGCATGAATTCAATCTCGCCCAGAGCCTCGCCGTTGATCACTTCGGCCCACAGTTTTCCGCCATCGGGAAGGCTTCGATTGTGTTGCGAGCGAATCAGCCAGTCGGCCGGGTTGCCCAAGGCGTGAGCACGTTGCATCAGTTCAAGGATGTCGGCTTCGCGATCGGCGACATAAACGAGGCGAGTTTCCGGCATCGTCAGCGCCGTCTCGGCAATCCGATCGTACCCTTCGATCCAGCGCAGGCTTTCGCGCACACCGGCACGCTTCCCGTCCGCGTCCTTGGGGACGCGTGCCCACATCCAGGCATCGGTGATGCCCAAAGGCTCTCGCTGCGGCGTCACGACATAGGTCGGATGGACGTACATTCCCCGCTGGGCTTCGTAGGAGAGTGGGCCGAGGCCAGCAATGTCCTGCCCGTTGAAATCCAGTTCAGTTGTGTCTTGCAGGCAAAGAACCACCGGATGCTGCCGCATTCTGGCTTCGCTTCGGGCGATGTGCGGATCGAGAATGTCTTGCCAGCCCAAGGCACGCTTCGCCCTGCTGGCTTGGTCGAAGAAACGATATGCTGCTTGCGTCTCAGCCCAGTCTGGACAGGCGCCGGGTATGCTCGCCGTCGGCTTGTCGGCAAACGTTGCCGCCAGTTTGATCAACCGACGGGCCAAACGACCGTCTCCCAGTTCCGCACCGGCAAATTCTTCCGCCGCCCAAGTCGCCATCGCCATCTCCTCGTAGAAATGACGAATCGAAAGCAAGGGGTGTACCCGTTTGCTTGGAAAGTTGGAAAAATTAGTGCGCGCAATCACGGTGTCAAATTATGCATTTCGAGTTGTGTGTAATGGAATGGGTTTAAGCCAGTCTCCGTTTTCATGTGCGCCAGTAACGTGAGTCAGCTTGCTGCGAAGCAGCAAGCGATTAAGCCATCAAGCTCAAATTACGGATAACCGAAAATACCAAGTCAAGGAATAACTGCGGTTCAGAAATAGTGACCTTGGGCGTGATTTCCGGCTACCGCGCGTAGCGATTGTGTGTAAAGGTTCAGACCTGATCTGACCGTACCCGTTTTGCGAGCGCTGGATGGCTAAATCGATGCCGAATATGCCGGGACAATCGTTCCGGGTCTTGCCAAGCTCGGCAGCGCCAAACGACAAAGTTTCGCCTACTCGAAAGAAAAGCAATGAACCTCAGCCTCGCCGACCTGCTGCTTGCCGCCTTCATCGTCTGGCTGGTGATCACCCGCGCCGGTCAGGACAACACGATGGAGGTCAAGAAGCTGCTGATGCTGCCGCTGCTTTCCTTCTACCTGCTCTACTCGACGATCAACGCGCATTTCATCCTCAATGTTGCCGACGGCGCGGTGCTCTGCGTCGGCTTCCTGCTCGGCACCACTCTCAGCGCCGTGCTGCGCCGCACGGTGTCGGTCCGCGGCGACAAGGCGCAGCAGTTGATCTGCATTGCCGGCAGCAAGACAACCGTGCTGATGTACGCGATGATCCTGGCGATCAAGGTTTCCGTCGGCTATTTCATGTCGCAACATCCCGACGCCGGGCGCGAATTCGACCTGACGCAGAGTCTGCTGCTGCTCGCCTTGAGCGTTGCCTTCGGCCTGCCGACCGGCCAGGCCTTGGTCTATTTCGTGAAGTATCAACGCGCATCACACGAAACGCTGGTCATGGCGCGAACCCGGCGCTCAAGATAGGCGACGCGCCTCGTTCCGAACGGATCAGGCGCCGCTCGCCGGGACGCCGATTCGTTGGCGCGCGAGCACCCGCAGCCACGCCGCAAGCGCCGGGACGCCGCAGCCGCCCAGCCTGCCACGCGGCCGCGCCTGACGAGAAAAATCCGCGATCGCTCGGAAAGTCTCGCTGTTGCTTGGGCTGGCTACCTCTCCAATCGAAGGTCAGGTGTCCCGAAATGACACGTCACGAACTGACACATCCGTTTTTTCTATTTCCAACTTTCGGTTGAGTGCCGGCCAGGCGCTCCCGGATACTGCGCCCCACCAGGGAACCGATCCAAAGCGCTTAGCCACTCCGTGCTCTCGGTGGCGAGGCGCTTTGGATGTTTTTGGGGCGGATTCCTTGGTCGTTGAAAGTGCGGCGAAAGGCGCATTTCCTATTCACCAGCAGCACAAAAATTCATATATCACGGAGGATGTGCAATGAACATCAGGATGCTTCTACCCCTCATCGGACTCACTTTTTCGGCCTCTGCAGCGCTGGCCGATGAGGTCGCGGGGCTGCAAACGTCGATCGGTTTGAACGCTGTGAGCGCCTACAACTGGCGCGGCGGTGAAATGTCCGCTGGCGATCCTTCGATTGGCGCCTCGATCAACTTGTCCAAGTCGGGGTTTTTCGGAACGTATGCGCTCACCACGGTCAATCTGGGCGGCGCCGAATACGAACACGATCTGGTTGCCGGCTATGGCACGGCATTTGGCGACTTCTCGCTTTCCGGCGGCCTGGTCAAGGTCATTTTCTCGGGCAGCCGAAACGGCCTGAGCGGCAGCGACCTCTCTTTCGGGGAAGTCTTCGTCGCCGGCGCTTACAAAGGGCTCAATGCCAAGCTGGCGCGCAACATCGACTCGGCCAGCGCGGATATTTCGCGCCTGCGCAATGGCGATGTCTATGGCGAGTTAAGCTATATGTACCCCTTCGAGAACGGGCTTTCGGTCGGCGCCGAGGTCGGCTACTACTGGTACGACAAGAGCGGCGCCGGCGCCAACGCCAAGGACGGCGTCTCGCAGGAACTCGCCAAGCTTGCTTATCAGGTCAACAAGAATCTGACGCTCAACGCCAATTATCAGTTTGGCGGCAAGGATGCCAGCGGCACTGACTGGAAGCAAAACGACAAATTCGTCGTCGGCATGTCCTACGCGTTCTAGTCAAGGTTCGGCCAAGCCGCTGGCCCGATCGGTGGAAAGGCCCCGCAGGACACGCGGGGTCTGTTGATTCGAGGTTTACGGGGTGAGCGAAGTCCTTGCATCGAGCTTGATGAACTGAACCGAATTGCGGCCGCTTTCCTTGGCCAGGTACATCGCCGCATCGGCGCATTTGAGGATATCGTCCTGACTGGTTTCGTGACTGATGAAGACCACCACGCCGATGCTCGCCGTGCACCGGTGTTCGACAGCTTGCTCGGCCATCCCCGGCCGCCTGACGAGCAAACGATATGGTTCGGCCAGGCGCAGCCGGATCTTCTCGGCGATGAGCGCGGCTTCGGCCGTCGATGCAGCCTTGTCGCTCGCCAGTTCGCTGATCATCACGACAAATTCGTCGCCGCCAAAGCGCGCCACCGTGTCCATTTCGCGCACGCAGCTCTTGAGCCGCGCCGCCACTTCGATCAGCAGCAGGTCGCCGACATCGTGGCCGTAGAGGTCGTTGAGCGGCTTGAAATTGTCCAGGTCGAGAAACATCACGGCACCGTAGAGTCGGCTGCGCGCTGCGGCCGCCACCGCCACGGTCAGGCGATCACTGAACAAGCGCCGATTGGGTAGACCGGTAAGTGCGTCGTGGAACGCCATTTTCCGCACCTGGTCCTCCATCTGCTTGCGCTCGGTGATGTCGTGCGAGACGACGATGACCCGCGACACCTGCTCGTCGCGATCGCGGATCACGCTGCCGCGCGACTCCATGATGCGCACGCTGCCGTCCGGGACCACCAGGCGATACTCGAGCTGCTGCCCCAGACCGGTTCTGACGGTCTGCTCGAAGACGCTCTTGACGCGCTGGCGATCGTCGGGATGCACCTGGGCAAATGAATCGGTGCCGCGCATCTCATCGACCGCTCCGAAAAATTGCTGGTATGACGGACTGTTGTAGAGGCGCCGGCCTTCGCGGTCGAGCACGGCGATAAAATCACTGAGATTCTCGGCGAGCAGGTGAAAAAACTCCTTCTGTTCGCGCAACGCATCCAACACGCGTTTGCGCTCGGTGACGTCGTGCGTGATCGACAACAGGCACGGGTCACTGCCGATCATCAACTGATGGGCCGAAACGAGTACCGCCACGCGCTTACCGTCGCGGGTCGTCAATTCGGCCTCGAAGTTCTCGCAATAGCCGTCACGGCGCAGAAGATCGACCAGTGGCTCGCGGTCGGCCTGGTTTTTCCAGATGCCGATTTCCGCCGCTGTCCGGCCGATCACTTCGTCGCGCGACCAGCCGTAGGTGCGCGCGAAACCGTCATTGACATCGAAATACCTGCCGTCGGACAAGCGCGTGATCGTGACCGCGTTGGGGCTGAAGCGGAACGCCGTACGGTAGCGCTCTTCACTTGCTTGCAAGGCGGCGAGCGTCTGCTGCAATTCGTCCACCTGCCGTTCGAGCGTGAGCTGACGCGCGCGCAAGTTTTGCAGCAATCGGCGTGTCGCTTCGGGCAACGTTGGGTCACTGGCGTCAGGCGACGGGGCCAGCGGATCTCGGGCGGCAAATCGACTCATTTGAGCACCTCGCACGCAACGCCAGGTCAGATCGCTGGGCGTTAGATATTTCTATGGCATTACTTATTGCATTCCACCGACTGGCGATAAAGCCAGCTGCGGCGGGCTATCGCAGTGATTCATAGTAGCTTATCGCTCATCTGACACCAAAAAGATACCGCAAATCGCGTCGTTTCTCCGAGGGAAATCTGCTTATTTTTCAAGCAACCGGCTGCGGCCTGCCGACCGGGCAGGCCTTGATCTATTTCGTCAAGTATCAGCGCACAGCGCACGAAACGCTGGTCAAGCGCTCGCGCGCGACCACCCGCAGCCACGCCGCGAGGGCGATTGCGGCCAGGATCAGCGCCGTCACCAAGCCGGTCCAGAAGCCGTAGACCTGCAGCGCCGGGACGCTGCCGATGCCGTGGTAACCCAGGCGAACGCCAAGCGGCAACCCGATCAGCCAGAACGCGACGAACATCACCAGCATCGGGCCGAAAGTCACCTGGTAGCCGCGCAAGGCGCCGATCGCCAGCACCTGCGTGGCGTCGGCCAGTTGCCAGAGTGCGGCGAACAGCATCAAGCCGGCGGCAACCTCGCGAACCGAGGGGTCGGGGCTGAAAAGCGTGACGATCAACTCGCGGCCGAGCAGCACCAGCAGCATCAAGAGCGTTGCGACGAGCAGCCCGATGGCGACGCCGGTCCACGCGATTGAGCGCGCCGCGCGCGGATTGCCGGCGCCCAGTTGCTGGCCGATGCGGATGGTCAGCGCGGCGGCCAGCCCCATCGGCAGCATGAACAGCAGCGACGCGATGTTGAGCGCGATCTGGTGCGCGGCGATCTGCTCGGCGCCAAAGCGACCGACGAAAATCGCGACGCTGGCGAAGGCGGTGACCTCGGCGAGCGCTGCGCCGCCCATCGGCAGGCCGATCTTGAGCAGGCGTTTCTGGATCGGCCAGTGCGGCAGCCGCCAGCCGCGCCAGAGGTAGCAGGCGCGGTAATCGGGCGACCAGGCGGTCCAGACGACCAGCGCGGCGAGCGCCACCCACATGCCGATCGCGCTCGCCCAGCCGCAACCGGCGCCGCCCAAGGCCGGAAAACCCCAGTGGCCCCAGATCAGCAGCCAGTTGAACAGTGTGTTGACGCCCAGACCGGCAAAGGCAAGAAACATCATCGGCTGCGGCCGGTTGATGCTCGCCGAGTAAAAGGCGATGGCGCGGAAAATCATCGCTGCAGGCAGGCCGGACATCATTCCCCAGAGAAACAGCGTGGTCTTGCCGATCAGCAGCGGATCGATCTGCGCCCACGCCATCACCGGCGCGACGCCCGGCATCAGCGCCACCGGCAACAAGCTGACGAGCCCGGCCAGCCAGATTCCCTGGTGCGTGTCGTCGACCACGGCGGCGTGGTCGCCGGCACCGAAGTGATGGGCAACCGACGGGCTGAGCGCTTGCACCACGCTCATCAGCGTGATGAACGCCGGCAGCCAGAAGGCGACGCCGAGCGCCACCGCCGCCTGCTCGACGGCGCCGGCGCGCCCGGCCATCAGCGTATCGATCAGGCCGAGCAGCGTATAAGCGACCTGCGACAGGATGATCGGCAACGCGAGCGCGGCGAGCGTGCGGCTTTCGGAAATAAAACGGGGAAGGCGATGCATGGTTCTCAAATGCGTTAACCACAACGGGCACGACGAGCACAACGAAAAGCAACGAGTTACACACCAGAGCAATCGATCACTCATCAGGTGAAGCAACAGACCGCCTTCACAAGGTATCTCGTTGTGTCGTTGTGTCGTTGTGTCGTTGTGTCGTTGTGTCGTTGTGTCGTTGTGGTTAGCGATTTTGTCGTTGGGTTCAAGCCATCGGCTTGACGCGGCTGGCGGCGAGCGTTGCGCGGCTGCGCGCCTCGGTGATGTCGGCGCCGCTGGCGACCGCGACGCCCATGCGCCGCTTCTTGAAGCTCTGCGGCTTGCCGAACAGGCGCAGGTCGCTGCCCGGTACGCGCAGCGCATCGGCAACGCCGGTGAAGGCGATTCCGGCCGCTTCGAGTCCGCCGTAGATCACCGCCGAGGCGCCCGGCGAGCGCAGCGTGACGTCGACCGGCAGTCCCAGGATGGCGCGCGCGTGCAGTTCGAACTCGGAGAGGCGCTGCGTCGCCAGCGTCACCAGGCCCGTGTCGTGCGGTCGCGGGCTGACCTCGGAGAACCACACCTGGTCGCCCTTGACGAAGAGTTCGACGCCGAACAGACCGCGCCCGCCGAGGTTGGCGGTCACCGCGCCGGCGATGGCGCGCGAGCGTTCGAGCGCGAGCGCGCTCATCGGCTGCGGCTGCCACGATTCGACGTAGTCGCCGTCGACCTGGCGGTGGCCGACCGGTTCGCAGAAATAAGTCTCGACCTCGCCGCCGGCGCCGATCGCGCGAACGGTGAGCAGCGTGATTTCGTAGTCGAAATCGACGAAGCCCTCGACGATGATCCGGCTGCTCGCCACGCGCCCGCCCTGCATGGCGTATTCCCACGCGGTCGCGACGTCGGCCGGGCCGCGCAGCAGCGACTGACCCTTGCCCGACGACGACATCGTCGGCTTGACCAGACAGGGGTAGCCGATGCCCTTGCTCCCGTCTGCGCCGTCGATCGCCGCCTGCAGCTCGGCCTGCGAACCGGCGAAGGCGTAAGGCGAAGTCGGTAGCCCCAGGTCCTCGGCGACCAGCCGGCGGATTCCTTCGCGGTTCATCGTGAGCCGCGTCGCGCGTGCCGTCGGGATCACTTCGGCGAGTCCTTCGCGCTCGACCTCGACCAGCAGGTCGGTGGCGATCGCCTCGATTTCGGGAACGATGAGCTGCGGGCGTTCCGCTTCGATGATGGCGCGCAGCGCCGCGCCGTCGGTCATCGACACCACGTGCGAGCGGTGCGCGACCTGCATTCCCGGCGCGTCGGCGTAGCGATCCACCGCGATCGTCTCGACGCCCAGGCGTTGCAGCGCGATGATCACTTCCTTGCCGAGTTCGCCGGCGCCGAGCAACATCACGCGCGTCGCCGCGGGGCTGAGCGGCGTACCGATGGTGGCGAGCGGGTTGTGACGGGGCGGGAGGGCTATGCTGGGCATCGGAAAATTCCTGAACGGGAGGCAAGGACAGCAATTTTAGCAGCGCTTGACGGTCGCCTGCTTCGCCATTGTCTCGTCCCGCCTTCTTTCAGGCAACGTTTGTTTTTTCTACCTCGTTGTTCTCGGGACTTTCAATCCGGCTACGCCTTATAGAGCGGCGGACGTAACACGGCAGCAATGCAAATCAGTGCTGGACTATGTGATCGAGAATAGCTGCGACAAGTTGTGTGCAGCCTGTTTGACTTGATCCGCGACAATCTCAATACGACTGCGATCAACGCGATAGCGCGGCGTTGTAACGTTGATGGAGCCAGCTATTTTTCCATCTATGAAAATCGGCGCTGCAACACCGTAAGCTTGCGGAATCCTTTCTCCCTCCGCTGTCACGTATCCCTTGGCGCGAATGTCTGCCAATCGTGTCCGCAATTCGTCGATTTCAACTATGCGGCCTTGGGCATCGGGCACTAAATCAATTTCGTTCAACCATTCGGGCGCGAAAGCTAATACCGCCTTGCCAGCGGCGCCCAAATGCAGTGGAACATCAACGGCTGGGTCAAGAACATACTGAATTCGCCCCTCGCCTGGGACAGATTGAACCATTCTCAATCGGGAGGAATCCTTTTCAAGCAATGCCAAACAAATTGTCTCTCCTGTCATGTTGGAAAGTCGGCGCATCTCACTCAAAGCCAAATCTACCGGCGAATGATCTGGTCCAACAACTGCAGACCATCGAAGCAGGGTAGGGCCGATATAAAGGGCACCATCATTGTTGCGACTGAGAATTCCGTGTTGCTCGGCAGCTTCGACTAGCGAGGTAACCGCGAAACGACCGGCACCCACGATCCTGCACACATCCGTGAGGGCTAACGGATGGCTGGGATGACTCGCCAAGTAGGTCAAAAGCTGATTTACCCTCTCGACTTGCGTGCTTGCACGCTTGACCTCTAATTTCGTGGGAAGCGTTTCGTGGGTTGCGAGATCGTGGGTGTCGACAATGATCTCCTGTAGCTTGCCGATCTTTTCGCGGAGTGTCGTAACGATCTCTGTTACTCGGCCTTCCTTGAATTCCCACGATGGACGGGAGACCGACACAGATCCTTTCAGCGTTGGACTGAAGCAGAACGGAATGGCGATCCCTGCCGCACCTTCAATGTGCTGACCGACGCTAACGGCAAAGCCCTGGCTCTTCACACGGTGCAGGCAATCGCTCCGCGCCTGACGAGAAACGAGCGTCTGCTTGGTGAACAAAGGTACTTCGTCGGGCCAAATCTCTTCACCCAGTTGCGACAGGATGGCCAGTCCGGCGGCACCAGCATATGTGGGCAGGATGTCTCCGGGAGTAATGCGGTAACGAATTGGTGTCTCAGATTCACTTTCCAGAACAACGAAACAAGTGCGGCCGTCTGCCGCCTGTACGGACATGAAGACTGTTCCACCTGTATGGCGCCTGATTGAATCAAGGACCTTCCGCCCCTCGTTGAGCGCGGGATGCAAGCGATGCAATGCGGAAGACAATACTGCCAGGCGAGGGCCAACGGTATATGAACTGTCGGCCGTTTTCGTTGCGAGACCGTCGGTCGTCAACTGACTAAGGAAACGATTAACCGTTGTCCGCATCATGTTGAGATGCTCGGCGAGTTCGCGTACTCCCCAAGCCCTCTCGGCACGGGTGACCAAGGTGTCCAATATTGCCAAAGCTGTGCTGACACCCTCAGCGGGTTTGTTGTGCTGTTCTCTCGTCATTTCCTGTCATTTCGTCAGTATTGCAAATCAACTCTCGTTTACAGGAAACGAGAATCGTCCATTTCTTCCTAGAAGGCAAATTAATCCAATCAACATATCCGCGGACTAGCTCCTTCAGTATTCCCGTGACTTGCGCGTGCCTTGTTGAAACACTTCATTTGTCGCAATTGCAGCTCACTATTTGTGGGTCCTTTATGGGCCATCTTATTCAATGCAGATCGTTGAATACGCTCAATCGCACCGAGTCGAAAACATTCTGAGGTACAGACGAATATTTCGCTTGACGCTTCTCGAAAAATCAACCTATTATACGCAAAACAAAAACACGGACAGTGTCCCATAAATTATACAAAAGGAGCGGCAATCATGGTTGACAGAGCGGAACAGGCAGCAGTGGATCAGCATAAAAAGAAAGCCAAGAAGGCTACGTTAGTAGCCGTCTTCGGTACTTTTATCGAGTATTACGACTTCAGCATCTATGGCTATGTGGCGGCAACCATCGCGATGGTTTTTTTCCCCAAAGCCGACCCCATGGCAAATTTGCTTAATACCTTGGCCATCTTCGGGTTGGCGTTCCTCATACGGCCCGTTGGAGCCTGGTTCTTTGGACACCTTGGCGACAAAATTGGGCGGCGTACCAGTCTGATTGCCAGTATCACGCTGATGGGTGTTGCTTCAACCGTCACCGGATTACTGCCTGGTTACAGCGCTATTGGCTTCATGGCGCCGGTTCTGCTTGTGCTGATGCGGATGTTGCAGGGCTTTTCGACCGGGGGTGAAATTGGTGGTGCAGCGTCATACATTCGGGAGTGGGCACCTCCTGAGCGCCGAGCTCTTTACATTGCCTTTATTCCATCCGTAGCACAGTTGGGGAAAGGGCTGGCTGCAGGACTAGCCGCGCTGATGGCTGGAATGCTGGTAAAGGAGGAGATGATTGAATGGGGATGGCGCATCCCCTATATCTTGGCCGCACCGATGGCAATCCTGACTATTTGGATGCGCTTGTCTATCGAAGACAGCCCAGAATTTACCGCGTTGGCAAAGTCGAACAAGACAACCAAGACGCCGATGAAAGAGATTTTAGCGAATTACCGGAAGCCACTCGCCAAGGTCACCATGATTTCATTGGTTCAGAACATGGGAACCTACCTCGGTACAGTTTTCGTGGCGGTCTATTTTAGCGAGGTTCTCGGATTTACTAAATCACAGGCGTCAACAATCGTGCTTCTCGCCGTCCTCTTTGCTTCACTGCTGATCCCGGTGGCAGGTCTGATTGGAACAAAAATTGGGGGGAAGAAATTGCTCATGTGGGCGTACGCGCTCTATATGGCGGTGAGTATCCCCGAGTTTGTGCTCATGAATCAGAAAAGTTTTGCGCTGGCGCTTGTTGGTCTCTTGCTTGGAATTATTCCCTACGCCCTTTGCCAGGCAGGAACCTATTCAAGCATGCCCGAGCTATTTCCGACTCGGGTTCGACACTCAGGAGTTGCTTTCGGTCACAGCCTCGGTGCAGTTATTGGTGGAGGGGGCGGTCCGTATCTTTCGACATGGCTAATCCAATTCACTGGAAATACCCTCATGCCGGCTTACTTGTTGGCTTTCGCTGGTTTTCTCGGCTTCATCGTAGTTGGCCTAACAATGAAGCCGAATCCAGACGGCACCCATATGTATCGATAGGAGATTCAAATGACAACCGTCTTCATTTCAGAACCCATTCATCCGCACGTCCTGGACGAAATTGCGGCAAAGGCCGATTTGCTTCTTGGATTCGGGCCCAGTGCAGTAGTGTATGAAGACGTCGCGGATAAGGTCGACGCTGTCATGCTGCGCAGTGAAAAATTCTCGGCGGCTCGAATCAACGCATCGCCACGCCTGAAGGTCATTGCCCGACACGGGGTCGGCGTTGACACCGTCGATGTCGAGGCAGCTACGCAGCAAGGCATCGTGGTCACGTACTGTCCCGGTGGCAACTCGAATGCAGTGGCTGAACATGTTTTTGCGATGCTGTTATCGCTATCCAGAAAGATCAACGCAGGGCACCAAAATCTACTAGCAGGCCCATGGCCGAAGGCCAAGCAGCATTTGGTTGGCGAGGAGTTGTATGGTCGCACCATCGGCGTAGTGGGTCTTGGCGAAATCGGCAAGATCGTCTGTCGTATCGCCAAAGGCTTCGGGATGGATGTGCTGGTATCAGACCCTTTCCTTAAAGCTGAAGATGTAGCCCCGCAGCAAGCCCGCCTTGTCAATTTGGAAGAGCTCCTAATGCGATCCAACGTGGTCAGCCTTCACGCGCCGCTGACCGCATCTACTAAGAACCTGATTGACAAAAGAACGTTGGCGATGATGCAACCGGATGCAGTTCTGGTTAACACCGCGCGTTCAGGGCTTGTGAATGAACCTGCCTTGGTCGCTGCTTTGTTGAATGGAAGTATTGCCGGTGCGGCGCTTGACGTCATCGACGCCGAACAGACCCTACAGCCTGCAGCCAAGGTCGACGTCAAGACAAATTCCGGTGCATCGGTCAACGCATTCCAAATCTCCGGTGCTGCGCTGGCCGTGGTGGTCCCGAACAAGGCCACCTCGATTTCGGTCAAGTTTGGCGGAAGTGCAATCGCCGATGTGCCTAACCTGCTTGTCACTCCCCATGTTGCCGGGCAGACAAGCCAAGCGTTGCTAGGTGTTGGCACCATGGCTTGGCATGACATCCAGGCAGTTATTGGCGGTACCGCTCCGCGCTATCCATTTAATGCACCAGCTAATCCACGTTAATTAATACCTAAGGAGATATCATGTACATCAACGCAAGTATCGACAACATCCAATTCTTGGCCGACTGGGAGCGTCCCGATCCTGAAAAGGTCGCCAAACTCGGCGCAACGGCCGTGGCAATGATCGGTGATGCTCGTTCAAGACTCGGCATGATGGCAGCCAACATCTGTTCAGTCACACCCGGTCGCGCCATGGCCGGATCGGTTCTGCCAATCCAGGTTTGGGAAGGTGACAACCTGGCTATCCATGCAGCTCTTGATACTGCCAAACCTGGCGATGTGCTGGTAATCAATGCTAATGGGGAAGTAAACCGGGCCGTTTTTGGTGACATCCTTGCAGAAATCGCCCTCAAACGTGGCGTCTGCGGCGTCGTGGTTGACGGTGCAGTCCGCGATGTTGATGCCATGGTTGAGTTCGGATTGCCGGTATTTGCGCGCGGTACTTGTCCTGCTGGTCCGGCAAAGCATGGCCCCGGCACTGTAGGACGGCCCGTGGCCTGTGGTCATGTGGTGTGCTCTGCTGGCGATGTCGTGGTTGGGGACAGTGATGGTGTGATCATCATTCCGCGAGCAGAAATTGACTCCACCTTGGCTGCCGTTGAACGTCAACTTGATGTGGAGAAAACTATTCGCGGCAAGATAAGGGCCGATGTTTGATGTAATGGGCTCCCTTTAGGCCCGTCTACAAACGGCCATTTCTACTGCGCAACTACCAATGAGGAAATGGCCGGGTAGCGATAGACACGATAGCCTGAGATTCGGAGAATTTTCCTCGCTATAGCGAACTGATCGTTTCATTACGGAGATAGTTGGCTCAGCCCCCCGTCCGTTCTAGCCGAGTTGTATGCGTAGCTGCTCCAGCGGGTTTCGCAGTGGAGCAGCCATTAGAACGGCGGTTCTTGAGATCATGTGAGCGGTGAGGTGTGACAAAAGCGCGGCTCTTATTTCAGACACTATTCAGCAAGCGGACTCCAAAAAATTGCGTATTCCGAGCAATGGCTAGTGCGTGGCGCGCTCTCGCTGCCGTTGCTATCGGCAAGATAGTTTTAGTACGTTAAGACCATAGATAAAATAGTCGTACGGCATACATATCAACATGGTTCTCCTACCAAAGATTACCCAATAGGGACTTTGCGTTCATCATTATCGGGCATGTGAAAAATGGATACGAAGAAGCAGTTGGATCACCTCTTGCAACGTCGTGCAGAAGCGCGTCTGGGCGGAGGGCAGGACAGGATCGACAAGCAGCACGCGGCGGGTCGGCTGACGGCGCGCGAGCGTATCGAC
>Ga0316604_10002444_pt1 | contig 14250 bp, 12 predicted proteins | sample OWC_soil_day20_C_FD_207650 | JGI IMG/M metagenome (GOLD analysis project Ga0316604, IMG submission 207650) | Wetland soil microbial communities from Old Woman Creek delta, Ohio, United States - OWC_soil_day20_CT | ecosystem: Environmental > Terrestrial > Soil > Wetlands | place: USA: Ohio... | reverse complement strand
GCTAACCATCAAAAAAGCAAGTGATGGCGGAGGGGGTGGGATTCGAACCCACGGTCCCTTGCGGGATCACTGGTTTTCAAGACCAGCTCCATAAACCACTCGGACACCCCTCCGTGTCCGACACATGTTGTATTATAGCAATATTCATGTTCTTTGTCAACAGCCATATTCCGCTAAACGGCTCTATGTTTAGCAATTAAATCCAATGCATCCCGATCGTAGGAAAAAACCGGTATTCGCCGCAGAGCGTAGGGGTTGGATGCTCTTGAACATTGTCCGTTTACTGTAGTAAACCCATTTGTATAAAAGTCATCCGCCAACGTAAGTGTATCGTTGCTGTAAGAACCGCGCGGATACGCAATGGAATCAACAGGAGCTCCCAAGGCATCTGCCAAAATAAACCTCGACTGCACTAGTTCTTGCCGCATCTCTTCCACCGACAATTCCCCCAGTGGCCGATGCGTAACCGTATGAGAACCGATCGTCATTCCATAACGTGCCATTTCCTGGATATCAGCAACCGAAACTCGTTCCAGCTCACCCAGCATGCCGGCGATAACGAAAAAAGCAGCTCCCATTTCATATTTGCTCAATAGAGGAAAAGCATTTTCATAATTATCCCGATAACCGTCATCAAAAGTAATCAATAGGGGTTTCGCCGGCATCTCCGTATCCCGGTCCGTCAAGAACCGATCGAATTGCTGCAACGAAATGGTTTCATACCCTGCATCTTTGAGTTGACGAAGATCCCGTTCAAACCGTTCCGGGGTAACCGTAAGCGGCCCCACCGTATTGCCGACTCGATGATACAACAACACTGGAATTTGTCGATCAGCCGTGCCACAGCCAATTGGCATTTGCCATAAAAACTCGGCTACACTAACCGCCAACAAGGAACTTGCACACCCCTTAATAAATTGTCGTCGTGTAATCAAAGTTTCTATCCCTTCCTCTATCTTTTCTGTTGCTGTGGTTAAAAAAACAAACAATATAAAATCCCTATAACCAATATTCGGAATATGAATAATGGAGGTGACATAAGTCGCCTCCATTATCGTATCATTTTTAATGTTTTTTTACAAGTAATAATTATCAGAAAGTTCCCATTTCTTTCCTGTAGATATTCGGACAACATTCCCCTCTTCAGAGGCTAAATCCGTTCGCAGGCAGTTTTCTTTTTCGCTCTTTTAAAAATGTAAACCCCTACGCCAAGAACTGCAACAGCAATCGAGGAAACAACCAATACATCGCCCGTATGCTGCGTAAAAATATGAACTGCCGCCGGTCCGTAATAATAAATCAAGATCCCTTCCAATACAAACCGTTTCGCCCGCCCAAGGGATGACGCCAGCACAAAAACAGTGAGATTAATTTTCAGCGCCCCAGCACTAATGCTGACAAATTTATAAGGGATCGGCGACATCGCCGCCAAAAAAACAGCCCAGGAAGCATTGCGGTCAGCAAAATGCCGGATTTTTTCTTCGTGCTTGGCAGGCAGAAGTTTATGGGCTGCCGCCGGACCAATTTTATAACCTATTCCATACCCTATGAATCCGCCCAATACGGAAACCAGCGTAGCAAGGACACCATAGTATATCGCATGTTCCGGTTGCGCCAACGCTAACGGAATCAGCAAAACATCCGGCAAAATGGGTGAGCAAAACGATTCCGTAAACGACGCGACAACCAAGCCAATAAGACCCCAACTTAATAACAAAGCAATAATATCTTCCACCCAATCACCTCGCATTTTCATTTTTCTCGGCTTATAAAACAGCAAGCCTCACGGCATGCTCCGCGAAGCTTGAATTTTCTTGCAACACAACAAAAGTTCCAAGCCTCTGTCTGTTTGAACCTTGCCATATTCGCAGACAATAGACTAGTAAAGCGCTTTTTAAGTATACCATAGGGATGTTAAATATTCAATCTTTCCATCCAACCTGCTTCTTCTTGTAAAAAACCGAGACTAGCTTCCAACGAATAATTCTCATCCCGGACTATTAAACTCCCGGCGACGAGATCAGTAATTTGTAAACTCTACTCTTTGGACACCCTTCGAAAGCAGTTCATTATTTACACACGGAAACGCAAACCAAAAAGGGCCTGCATCTCTGCAAGCCCTGAATTTCCTGGTGGAGACGAGGGGATTCGAACCCCTGACCTCTTAAATGCGAATCAAGCGCTCTCCCAACTGAGCTACGCCCCCACAACTATTATATTGTGACCAACATGTTTAATTCTAGCACGAACTTTATCCAGTTTCAAGGGGGAAATACGGTCTTTCTCTCCTTACGCTCCTGCTTTCTTATTCGAAGACCGGAATAATTTTCCGGAATACGGTTTCATTTTGGCGAATTTTATCTTCGTTTCCGAGAACGCAGAAATAATTCTCCCGCATAGCAGTTCCCACCAAATCCGCTAAAGCATGAATATCCTCAATGCCGGTAGCCAGGATTTCATCCCGTTCTTTTTGAATATCTTGTTGCGTAATCTTGCGGATATAGCTGGATGCAGCCCGTTCCCCCTTCATCGGAGGGGTTAACGGCGTATCGATTTTGCTCATGGTGCCAATAATGTATTTCGTCATTTCCCGTTCATCGCATTGCAACCCCCGCAGATAATCCGCCGTTTGATCGAAAACTTGCAGGCTTTCGACCAAATTAGGATCGCGGTAAGAACCGAAAACCATATTGCCATTGCGGTAAAAATTGGCAAACCCGCCATAGGCGCCGCCCTGCACCCGTATCTTGGTCCAGAAATAGTCATACCGCAACATCGTTTCCAAGACCCGCATACTGCCATGGTACGAATAGCCACGATTACGGAAGTTCGCTGCTTTGGCGACATACTGGACCTTGCCGGGAGTCATAAGTCCTTCATTACAGTCCAAAAACGCCAATTTATAATCCTGTTTTGGCATGCTTTCGCTTCCCAACGAGCCGGCCAACCCTGCGAACGCAGTTTGGAAGGCAGGATAATGCTCCTCATCCGCCGTCAAACCAACCAACAAATTGGCTTTGACAAACAGCTTTTTGGCAACCGCGGCTAAATTATCAGCAATTTCTTGCTTGCGGGTAGTAAAGTTCTTTTCAATATCAACCAAAAACTGATAAAACGTCAACATGGCCTGCTCATTGTAGCGGCCGACCGGTGAAAAATAGGCTAACGTTCGGGTAGCCACAATATTGCGCCCCAACCGGAACAAACTTTGCGACCAGTTTTCCTTGGTTTCAGCAACAATTTCCTGCAACCGCTTCGTATCATGGTAATCGCTGCCGGTTAAAATCTGCTGCAACAATTCCATGACCGTGGGCAATTTTTCCACCAATGCCTTCACGCTGACAATAAACTTCGGGTAATACACCGTATCGGTAGTTCCTTCGCTATAAGCGGCTGCATCATACCCCATTCCGCCGCTGTGGATATTAACCTCATTGGCCAAATCACTGTACGTGTATTTTTCAGTGGAGATTTTCCCCAGCATATCCGAGAGCAAATACATATACGGTATTTGTTCCTCCGGAATAACCGCAGCATCAAAATAAAAGCTGAGATACGCAATTTTATTCGTAAACAATGGAGAAAACAGGATCGTTGTTTCTTCTTCCCGGCGAACATCCAACACAATTTTTTCCGCTTCCTTTTTGATATCTGCACGGTCCAGCAGAGGAATTGTGGCTAAATTTTCCGGCGAATCCGGAGCCTCCTGCCGTCGTTTGAGATCCTGGGTCTGCCGGACGAGCACATCAATTTCAGCCGCTGATAAGGTTGCCTTATACGCCGCCAGCTCTTCGCGCACCTGCGAATCAATTTGGTCTGTCATTCCCGGATGCGGCTTGAGGATCACCAAGGCCCGGTGTGTGTTGTCCATCAGGCATTGCTCAATAATGCTTTCAAAATACCGTTCCGTTAATGCTGTTTTTATTTTCGCCAAAACAGGTTCGTATTCCAGCTGCAGGAACGGGCTCTCACCGTACAGCCAGCTTTCCATACAGTTGATGTTATAAATTAAGCCTTTGGGGTTGGTACCGTAGTTGGCTTCCCGCAACCGGAATTCCAGCAAATTAATCGAGGCCTCGATTAATTTTTTATCGATTCCTGCTGTCGTTAACTGCTGCAAAGTCTGGTAAACCACTTTGACAAACGCATCTTCCTTCTCCGGATTCGACCCACTGACAGCAATCGTCAGTACCGGCTGGCGCATTCCTTCCTGAAAATTACCAAAGACATCTTTGCCGATACCGGCTTCGATCAATGCTTTGCGCAAAGGCGCCGCTGGACTTTCCAGCAACATATGCTCCAGAACTTGAAAAGCCAGGATCGTTTCCGGGTTTGTCGCCTGGCCAACCACAAAATTCATACTAAAAAACGTTTTATCCACTGTCTTTTCCGTCAAAGAAACCGGATAATCATATTCCGCTCTTACCGTTTTACTAAACGGAGCCTGTAAGGGGATTGCCGTTTCAACCGGAATGCGGGTAAACGAATTCAGATACGCTTCATCAAAAAATTTCAATGTGTCCAGCAAGTCCATATCACCGTACAAATAAATGTAACTGTTGGACGGATGATAGTAAGTCCGATGAAAATCCAAAAATTGTTCTTGTGTTAATTGGGGAATAAACTCCGGATCGCCACCGGATTCATGCCCATAGGTCGTATCTGGAAAAAGGGTTTTTAGAATTTTTTGTTCTAAAATCGCATCCGCCGACGAAAAAGCGCCCTTCATTTCATTATAAACGACCCCTTTATACGTCAGTTCGGCTTCCGGGGCTTCTATTTCATAATGCCAACCTTCCTGCATCAAGGTCTCCGGGCTTTGATAAATATTCGGATAAAACACAGCGTCCAGGTAAACATCCATCAAATTGCGGAAATCTTTATCATTGCGGCTAGCCACCGGGTACATTGTTTTATCCGGAAATGTCATTGCGTTCAAAAATGTGTTTAGAGAACCCTTGACCAATTCTACAAATGGCTCTTTAAGTGGAAATTTGCGTGATCCGCAAAGGACCGAATGTTCAATGATATGCGGCACACCGGTGCTATCGGCAGGAGGTGTACGAAAACTAATGGAAAACACCTTGTTATCATCCTTGTTTCCCACATAAAAGAGCTGCGCTCCGCTTTTTTCGTGCATAAAAATTAATCCCTGTGAATGAAGTTCATTAATTTTTTTATCCTCCACTAAACGGAACCCATGATAAACATTGCCGATTTGATATGGCATTATTGCAACCTCTTTCCCCTGAAAAATTGCTTTTTCAGGCCAGTGTACTTTCTTTTCATATTCGCCACGCAACAAACAACGTCCTGCGCCTTGCACAAAAACAACAAGCATTGTCACCTACAAGACGAAAAAAGACCTGCCAGAAGGTCTGGCAAGTCAGACTATTGAAAAAGGCCAATCTGCGTTGCACCCGCAAGGGTATGCCGAAACCCTAAGGCAGGCCTTAAACATCCCTATTTAAACCCAAATAGAGTCTATACCTTAAAATGGAATTTCTTCATTAAGCTCCGTTTTGGGGCTGGCTGATTGAACAACAACCGCCTCTGCCAAATCGGCCGCAGCCGGTTTGGCGCGATCGTCGAAACGGCTTGCCGCCTGTTCCAGATTAGGCGCCACCAACTCGGCAACCACCTCAGAAACCCATTTTTTCTGGCCATCATTGCCGTCATAAGAGCGAATTTGCAGGCGGCCCTGTACAAAGACTCGTTGTCCTTTATGAAGGCTATTCCCACAATTTTCGCCTAATCGCTCCCAAGCAACAACCGGGATAAAATCGACCGCATCACTTTGATTACTCTGGCGATGAACCGCGACTGAAAAAGAAGCTACCGCCTTTCCCGTTTTCGTATAGCGAACCTCCGGGTTTTGCGCTATGTTGCCCGTCATCATAATCGTGTTCATTTCCTGACTCTCCCCTCGCATCATCCGATTTGCGTTCTTTTAGAACGTATGTTTGTTTTAATTATAATACAACATACGTTCGATTGCAAGGGTTGACTGTAAATCATTTTTGGGTTTTCTTTTGCGGCACAGCGGTTAACACAATACGATCCTCTTCCCGACTGATCTTAAAATCGTAATCCAATACCCCTTTTTGAAACATGTTGATTTTAAACTCCAATAGCGCTTTGTTTAAATGATCGGCAGCCTGGCGGCTCAAATAACCTTCATCCAATGTCTTTTCTTTTTTCGGCGCGGGTTTCTGAACCTTTGAACGACCCTCTTCCTCATCAACCATATTTTCAAAGGTAAGCTCTTCCTCCATCGAACCAAACATTTCCCGGTCACTCAAATTTTTTCTTATTTTAACCATGTTAAATCCTCCCTCATATAAAGTTACCATTAAAAAGTATGCTTAACACCCGGCAGGGTAAAGCCCCGACCCAGCACCTCCACTGCATCCTGGACAATCATAAACGCATTGGGATCCGCTTCATGCACAAGCTGCTTAATCTTGGCAATTTGGGTAACACTGACCACAATAAAAATGATCTGCTTATCCTGGCGGGAAAAAGCGCCCTCCCCATGCAAAATAGTGGCGCCCCGGCCAACTTCCTGCAGAACCGACTGAATAATTTTTTCCGAGTTGTATGATACAATATGCAACGTCTTTTTCCGGTTCAATCCTTCCACGACATTATCGATAACATTGCCGGTGACAAACATCGCCATGAGGGTCAATACGGCCAATTTCAGGCCAAACAAGATTGCCGCAATGAACATGATCGCGCAGTTCACGGCAAAACTGACAAAGCCCACGTTATACGAATAGTATTTTTTGATAATCGCGGCAGTGATATCCAAGCCTCCGGCACTGCCATTGGCACGGAAAATCAGCCCGCCGCCGATACCGGAAAAAACACCGCCGGTGATGGCCGATATGATCGGATCATCAATCACAACCCAGGACGATAAAAAGCGGGTTGCATCCACCCCCAGCGAAAACAGGCAGGCGCCATACACGGTGATAATCGCATATTCCTTGCCGATAAACCGGTAAGCAGCGTACAACAGTGGAATATTCATGAGGAAGATTTGCACGCCAATCGGCAAATTATACAAATAATAAAAGATGATGGCTAGCCCGCTGACGCCGCCGCTCAACAAATGGTGCGGCACAAAAAATAAATTAATGGAACTGCTGGAAATGAGGCAGCCAATACTCAGCATCAGATACCGTGTAATTTGCTTACGCATACTTTCCCTCCGTTTTGCGCTTTATATTATCGATTGTTTCGCTCTCCCCATACTATTTCCCTGTGTCTCCCTTACCCTGCGCCAAAAAACTTCTTTTTCAAAAAGATTGACAACCCGAACAACCATGGAGTATTATTAAAGCGATTTTACGAACCATGCTAAGAAAAACAAATTGCATATGGAGAAATAGGTGCCCTTCGGGGCTTAATAGGGAAGTCCGGTGTAAACCCGGCGCGGTCCCGCCACTGTAATGAGGAGCAAACCCTTGATGCCACTGGGATATTTATCCTGGGAAGGTTGGGCGAGCGATGAGTCAGAGTCAGGAGAACTGCCTATTTAACAGTCACCGTTAGACCCACGAGCGATGGGAAGGGGATTTTTTATAGAGTCTACCTTCCCCCTGGCTTATTTCCTATGCCGGGGGGATTTTGTTGCAATGTTTCATTGTGATTCATTTTGTAACAAAGCCTCCCTGTGACACAGGGAGGCTTTTTGTGTCTTACAGAAATTTTACTTTTTGCTATTGAGGTTTATGATGAAGATTTCAAATCGTTTTGCCCTACTGCTTTTTCTTGCTATTTTGTCTATTCTCACCGGTATGTCCGTTTTCAACCAGCCGCCAAAAAACGTCAAACCGACACTACTTAACTATCAAAACGCTTTTCTGTCCGGAAAACTGCAATTTCCAGCCGGCAAGCCGCAACGGATTGTTTCTTTGTCACCCAACATCACGGAAATCTTGTTTGCGTTGGGAGCCGGAAACCGCATCGTAGGGGTTACCAGTTATTCCGATTATCCGGAAGAAGCGAAAACAAAACCTTTCATCGGTGAATATGAAGCCCCTGATATTGAGAAAATCATTGCCCAAAAGCCGGATCTGGTCTTCGCCTCGGGAGAAACCAAAGAAAACCAGTTGCTGATTTTGGCACAGGCTGGCATCCCCGTAGCCAAAGTCAATCCAAAAAGTTTGCCGGAGATCATTGCCGCGATTGATCTAATCAGCGTGGCGGTGGGTGAACCGGAACGCGGCGCAATGTTACACGAACAATTCACCTCGCAAATGAACATGATCGAATTGCAAGCAAGCCAGTTGCCCACCAAGCGGATTTTCTTGGAAATTTGGGATGTTCCGTTGCTGACGGTCGGCGGCAAATCGTTTATTAACGATATTGTTTTGCGGGCCGGCGGAAAAAACGTCGCAGCGAAGGTTGATGCCGATTACACGCCAAGCAACATCGAAGCCCTGTATGCTTATAACCCCGACATTTATGTCATTGTCAGCCACAATAATGAAAATGCCCGCTCTTTCATAAACCGGAGCGAATTGGCAAACCTGAGCGCCGTGCAAAACAAACAAATATTCCCTATTCCCGCTGACATCCTTACAAGGGCCGGCCCGCGCAGTTTTCAGGCCTTATCACAATTGGCAGAAATTATGCATCCCGAAATCAACCGTAACGGAGAGAAACAATGAAACCTATTACTTTAAAAGCTTACACCATAATCATATTTTCTGCTTTATTATTGTCGACAATTGCCTTCTTCATGCTTACGGTTGGTTCAGCGACTATTTCTCCATCGGCGATCGGGTCTGTTCTTCTCGATCAAATCTTCGGAATAAGCCAACACAATTTTTCCCCGATTGAGCAAGTCATTGTCTGGGAAGTCCGTTGGCAGAGAATCGCCTTGGCAATTCTGGTCGGCAGCGGATTAGCGGTATCCGGAACTTGCTTTCAAACGATATTTAAAAACCCGTTGGCCGATCCCTTCCTGCTCGGCGTTTCTTCCGGCGCTGCCTTAGGCGCCGCCGCATCAATTCTGCTGCATTCCACTCAGTTTCTCATCCCATTCGCCTTTTTCGGCGCGATAATGAGCCTGATATTCGTATCTCTCGTCGGTCGCCAAGGGCTTATCGCCGGCGCCAGCCATCATTTATTGCTGGCCGGCATTGCTTGCAGTTCCTTACTCAACGCCTTATTAAGCGCCGGCATGGCACTCAACGCAAACAAAATGCACTTGATCGTATTTTGGTTGTTGGGCAGCCTTACGAATTACACCGATAGCCTGTTGCCACTGCTTTTTCTCATTACAGCCGGGTTTCTCATTACCATGGTCTTTGCCCGCGACCTGGATATTCTGGCATTAGGCGATAACGAAGCCCGTTTTTTGGGCGTTGATGTCAATCGGGTCAAACTGCTTCTGCTCATCGTAACGACGTTGATCACCGGCGCCTGTGTATCGGTCAGCGGCATCATCGGTTTCATCGGCTTAATCATTCCACATATGGTCCGTAAAATTGTCGGACCGGAACATTTTCTATTACTACCGCTCAGCGCCATTTGGGGAGCGCTGTTTCTCCTGCTGGCCGACAGCTTAACACGTATGCTGCCCTTGTTATCCAGCATCCCGGTCGGCGTCGTTACCGCCTTGTTTGGCAGTCCGTTTTTCTTGTATATCTTATATTTAACCGGCAGGAGGCAATAAGCAATGAGCATTTTATCTTTACATAACCTGTATGCCGGCTATGGTGCAAAAACAATTCTCAGCAATATCAACCTAACGGTTGAGGCCGGACAGTTTGTCAGCATTATCGCCCCCAACGGCACCGGCAAATCGACCTTGTTAAAAACAATTGCCGGCGCACTGTCGCCCCTGCAAGGGGAAATCCGGCTATGCCAGCAACCTTTATCCGCGTATAGCCGACGCGATCTGGCCAAAAAAACAGCGGTGGTTGCCTCCGATATCGATTCGGTCAATTTCTCGGCCTGGCAAATGGTCATGATGGGCCGGTTTCCTCATATTCCCCGCTTTTCGAGCCCCTCAGAAGCAGATAAGGCGGTTGTCCAATCCGCCATGGAGGATGCAGCCATCTGGCCGAAACGAGATTCTCTGTATTCCCACCTTAGCCAAGGTGAAAAACAGAAGGTGATGATCGCCCGCGCATTGGCGCAGCAATCGGAATTATTACTACTGGATGAGCCTACCGCCCATCTTGACATTTGCAACCAATACGGTATTTTACAATTCATCAAAGACCTCGCCAAACGCAAACAAATGGCCGTCATTGCCGCCATTCATGATATTAACCTGGCCCTGCACTTCAGCACTCATCTGCTTTTTTTGAAAGATGGGAAAATACTGGGAAACGGTCCGGCGGATGAAGTTCTTTCCTCGGAGATTCTCTCGGAACTCTACGGGATGCCTTTCACCTTGCGACGGGATGCAGGAACCGTGTATGTCAGGCCTGCTTTGTTTGAATAACCATTACAGGAGGAACTTATTTTGAACTACAGAAAACTCAAGAAAAAAATGGCGGTCACGCTGGCAGTCGGTACTATGTTGTCCGCCGGTCAGGCGTACGCCGCCGAAGAAAACACTTTTCAACTCGACCTGGTGACGATTACTGCCGACCGGATTGAACAAACGGTCGGGACTACGCCCAGCAACGTGTCCGTGATCACAGCAAAGGAATTGCAAGACAAAGGAGCCCGCACATTAACGGAAGCATTATTGGATGTGCCGGGCGTAACGATTCAAAGTCAGGGCGGCACAGGACAAATTGCTGTCCCATACATCTTAGGCAGCGACCGTGTTGTTGTGCTTGTCGACGGGAAGCGCATGAACTTGCCTCAGGGAATGTCGTATGGTTATGGCGGGGTTGACGCCAATACCTTCTTACTAGCTGACAATATCGACCGGATTGAAGTTGTCCGTGGCGGCGCATCCGTTCTGTATGGAGCGGATGCAGTGGGCGGCGTCATCAACATCATTACGAAAAAAGGTCAAACAGATACACCGTCTTCTGTGAGCGTAGCAGCAGGAAATTACGGTGCCCGTTACTACAGTATCAACACCGGCGGACAAGAAAAAAACACACGCTGGCTGCTTTCCGGCACACAAGATTCGAATGACGGACAAAGAGACAACAGCGCTTACAAGGCAAAAAATGCATCTTTCCGGATCGATCAAGACCTACACAAAGGGGAAACCATTACCGCAACCTATGACTACTACGGCAGCCACGCTGGGTTGCCAGGCTCACTCTTTTACCCTTCAACAATGGACTATGGCAATATCCTGCGTCAGGACTGGAGTGTCGGTTATACCAAAGAACATGCCGATGGCAGCCGTACGTTCCGTTATTATGATAACAATCAAGTTTATTCCGGCGAAAATTACGGCAGTTTCCGGCACGAAAACGCCGTACACGTCTTTGAATACCAGGACAGCGCCAAAGTAAACACGGCGAATCTCCTGACCTGGGGCGGCGAGTGGCGCAAAGATAAGGTCACCAGCACTGGGGAAGGAGATGCAGCGCACAGCGGCATCACTAAAGCAATCTTTCTCCAAGACCAATATGCCATTACCTCTTCCTCCACTTTAACGTTGGGCGTGCGCCAAAATGATAGCAGTATTTACGGTGCGCATACTCTGCCGAAAGCCGCTTATCTCTATAAGGCCAATGACCGGACCAGTTATTTCGCCAATTGGGGCAAAATTTTCCGCGCCCCCCATTTTGACGAACTATATGGAGATGATGGCTGGGGCGATACCGGTAATCCGAATTTGAAACCGGAATCCGGCTGGACCGCCGAAGTCGGCGCAAAAACCAAACTTGGCTCCGTCTCGGAAGGAACAGTCTCCTTGTTTAAACGCGATCTTAATGATGCAATCCGGTGGATGGTTGCTTCCGACTACACCTACCACCCGCAAAACATTGCCCATTACACAGCAACCGGCGTAACCGCCAGCGTAGCAACCAAATTATCGCCTGTAACTACTGCCACCTTAGGGTACACTTATCTGGACAGTCATGATCAGGACGGCAATTCCGTCGGCGACCCGCGAAACAGCTTCAATATCGGCCTTACGATCCATGACGGAAAATTAACACAGACGATTACCGGGATCTACGAAGACAAAAGCGGAACCTCATATAGTCAGATTCCCAGTCATTTTATCGTAAATACCAATACCGTATTCAACACGACCAAAGACACTTCCGTATTCTTAACCTTCAATAACTTACTGAATAAACAATACCAATCCGTATACGGGTATCCGGCCAGCAGCCGTACTTTCTTGTTAGGCGTAAAACACTCATTTTAAGCGATCCACTGGGATATGACTGACTAAAATTAAACGTTTGAACCCTGCGATGTTGTACTAAGCGGGGTTCAAGCCAATTCCGTTTTCTATTTTTTGAAACGAGGCCAAATCAATATGATGAAACAACTCGTCAACTTTTCCAATTATCCGTCAGACTTGGATCTGATCCAGAATGACCCCACTGTATTACAGTCGTTTCTACAACAACACCAACTCGACGGCATTGAAATGATGCTGTGTTCACCCTGCAGCGAATCGTTCCGCCAAAAGAACTGGCTTTGCGGCGTCCATCTTCGCTATTGGCCGTGTTGGCTCGACTTCTGGCGCGACAACCGCGACGAATTGCTGCGCCAGTTTGGCGACGATCAGCAAATCAACAATTATTACGGCGCCAAAAACCGCGACGGCTGGTTGGATATCTGCCGAACAAACATACAGGACGCCCATGACGCCGGCGCCCGCTATATCGTTTACCATGTCAGCCACGCCCGCGTTTCCGAAGTATTTAACCGGAACTTTGCCGCTACAAACGACGAAGTGATCGATGCGGCAATCGAAGTGATCAATGAACTTTCACCAAGTATCCCGGCCGATATGGCTTTACTGTTTGAAAATCTTTGGTGGCCCGGACTGACATTGCAGGATAAGCGGCTCACAGCCCGCTTATTCAACCGGGTTAACCATGAAAATATAGGCATTATGCTGGATACGGGCCATCTGATGAATACCAATTCGGCCCTGCGAACGGAGGAGGAAGGCATTGATTACGTCCTGCAAACCATACGAAATCTTGCCCCTTATGATGAATTGATCCGCGGCATCCATCTGCATAAGTCGTTATCCGGCAGCTATGTGGAACAAAGCCTGCAGAAAACAAATCCGGTCTATGATCCATTTTCGATCATGCAGCATATTATGCGCATCGACGAACATCAACCGTTCCGGCTCACACAAACGCGAAAAATTCTAGATTACACCCAGCCAGACTATTTGGTCCACGAATTTTTGTATACCTCGCTGGCCGATTGGAGCCAAAAAATTGGCCGGCAGCAAAAAACATTGCAAATGAAAAATAAAGAGGCGATAGAATGATTGATTTATTAACCAGCAGTATTACTTTATTCAGCAAAGGCGGACTTGTAATGTACCCGCTATTAGCGTGTTCCATCCTTGTCATTGCCGTTACCATTGAGCGGTATAGCTGTTACCGCCATAGCCACACCAATCTGGAAGCATTATTGGCGCTTCTTGAACCGCAAGTAAAAAACAGGGATTGGCACAACGCGATGAATACCTGCCGCAGCAGCCAAGGGATCGCCGCCGAGCTTTTGTTAAAAGGACTGGCAGCGATAAGTGAACAACGACCCCGCCTGGAGCAGCGCCTGGAAGGCTGGGCTGCCATCGCCGTAGGAAAATTGCGGCATCGCCTCAGCTACTTGGATACGATTGTTACACTGGCGCCGCTGCTCGGTTTATTGGGTACCGTAACCGGCATGATCCAGGCGTTCAGCGTCCTAAATATCAAGTCCGGCCAGCCGCTGGCCATCACGGGCGGAGTAGGCGAAGCGCTGGTTGCCACCGCCGCCGGCCTGTGCGTAGCGATCGTGGCATTGGCTTCCTACAGCCATTTCACGCACCATCTTGATCTGTTGATTTCTGATTTAGAAGAAGCTGCTAATTTTTTATTGACTACTGCGCCTTGGAGTGACGGCCATGAACCTGAATAAGCTGCGTACGCCACGCTCACCCAAATTAATGATTATCCCGATGATTGATATCATTTTTTTCCTGTTGGTCTTTTTCATGATGAGTACGCTGTACATGGTAGAACAAAATATCTTACCGGTTGCCCTGCCGCAAGCGGCCGCCAGCCAAGCCGACCAAACGGCGCTGACACCGATAACCCTTACGGCACAAGGCAAAATTCTCCTTGG
>Ga0316604_10002442_pt1 | contig 14264 bp, 12 predicted proteins | sample OWC_soil_day20_C_FD_207650 | JGI IMG/M metagenome (GOLD analysis project Ga0316604, IMG submission 207650) | Wetland soil microbial communities from Old Woman Creek delta, Ohio, United States - OWC_soil_day20_CT | ecosystem: Environmental > Terrestrial > Soil > Wetlands | place: USA: Ohio... | reverse complement strand
TTTATATTTGCTGGCTAACTTTTCTGAATTTTGGAGATAATTTTGGTAATAACTATGCTGCAGTTTGGCGGAGGGGCTTAGTGTGTGGAAAAAGTGGTTTAGTGATAAGGCTGCTAATAAGCAAAACGATTATAATACAATTGATCTGAATAGAATTCCGTGCCATGTGGCAATTATTATGGATGGTAACGGCAGATGGGCTCAAAAGAAAGGCCTTCCCCGCACGTTAGGCCATCGTGCGGGTGCTGAAACGCTACGAGAAATTGTCATGACAGCTTCGGAGATTGGTATAAAAGTTCTTACTGCGTACGCGTTTTCTACGGAAAATTGGCGACGGCCAGTTGATGAAGTCAGCTTGCTTATGGGTTTACTGGCTGAATATCTTGATAATGAGATCAATGAATTGGATAAAAACAATGTGCAAATCAGATTTATTGGTAAGATTGAGGAACTGGCTTTAGTTTTACAGAAAAAAATAGAAAAAGCTCAGACGCTGACTGCTCACAATACCGGTTTAATTTTAAACCTAGCCGTAAATTATGGTGGACGGGCAGAGTTGACGCGTGCTGTTAAGATAATTACTGAAAAAGTATTGAATCAAGAATTGAGTGTACAAGATATCACTGAGGCAATTATTGAAGAAAATTTATATACAACGAACCTTCCTGCTCCAGACTTATTAATTAGGCCTAGTGGGGATTTTCGTATTAGCAATTTTTTATTGTGGCAAGTTGCGTATGCTGAATTTTGGTTTACTGAGACGAATTGGCCAGACTTTAAACCAGATAACTTTTTACAGGCAATACGCGATTATCAGCAACGGGAACGAAGATTTGGCGGTATTAAAAATACAAAAAAACGGTAGGTGCATATATTGCTAGGTACGCGTATTTTAACAGCAGTTATTGGGATTCCAATAGCCATATATATTATTACCTATGGTAGTTGGCTGTTTGCGGCAACAATACTATTGCTTGCATTGATTGCCTGGCATGAATTCTTTACCATGATGCAGGCCAAAAATATTAGAATTCAGTATAGTATTGGCCTTATTGGCATTATTTTAGCACTAGGTTGTGCATGGCTAGGAAACGCGCAGGAATTAGTAATGGTAATGATGTTAGCCATATTATTAATTATGGCGCAAACAATACTCAATCATAAGAATTTTGGAGTTGCTGAGGCTGCTTTTACTATATTGGGTACAATGTATATTAGTTTGCCATTTGCCCATTTGTTACTTCTCCGTTTTACAGATCAATATGATTATATGTATACGGCATTTGGCAATTTATCAGCAGGTGCCGTCTATCTGTGGCTAGCTTTTCTAGGAACATGGGCCAGCGATACGCTGGCTTATTTTGTGGGATCAGTGCTTGGCCAGCACAAGTTGTGTCCGAATATTAGTCCTGGGAAAACCGTTGAAGGAGCTATCGGCGGTTTAGTTGGCAGTATTGCAGGTGTAGCTTCCATGGGCTATCTGTGCGGCTTGCCTCTACTACATATGATTTTTTTGGGCATATTGATAGGAATTGCTGCTCCACTAGGCGATCTTGCCGAGTCAGTGTTAAAAAGGTTTACCGGAGTTAAAGACTCTGGTAATATTTTACCAGGACATGGTGGGATACTTGATCGTTTTGATGCTATTATGTTTTCTGTACCAGTAGCATATTATTATGTAACAGTATTTATTATTGCTTAGAGACATAGATGGGAGAGTTCCTTAATGAAGCATATTGCAATTTTAGGAAGTACTGGTTCGATTGGTACACAGTCATTAGATGTAATTGCCGCTAATGCAGATAAGTATAAGATAACAGCCTTAGCGGCCTATCAGAATGAACAGTTACTAGCTGAGCAGATTGAGTATTTTAAACCAAAGCTTGCTGTATTAATTGATAAATCGGCAGCTGACCGTATGGTTAATACCTATCAAGGAAAAACAAAAATTTTAGCTGGTGAAGAAGGGCTACTTGAAGCGGCTACTTTTTATCAGACAGATACTGTTTTGACATCATTAGTTGGATTTGCTGGGTTAAAGCCAACGGTTGCAGCTATAAAAGCAAAAAAAAATATAGCGCTGGCTAATAAAGAAACCCTTGTGGCTGCCGGTGAATTAGTGATGTCACTAGCAAAGAAATATAATGTTAGTATTTCACCAGTTGACAGTGAGCATAGTGCTGTTTTTCAATGTTTGAATGGAGAAAATAAACAGCAGATAAATCGGATTATTTTAACAGCATCTGGTGGGCCATTTCGCGGGCGTACGGTTGAAGAAATGAGTCAGGTGACTATTGAAGATTGCCTTAAGCATCCTAATTGGTCTATGGGGCGAAAAATTACTATTGATTCTGCTACTTTGGCCAATAAAGGTTTGGAAGTAATAGAAGCAAAATGGCTATTTGGCGTTGAGTATGACAATATTGATGTTTGTGTTCATCCGCAGAGCATAATTCATTCGATGGTTGAATTTATTGATGGTAGTGTTATGGCTCAGCTAGGAATGCCGGATATGCGACTACCTATCCAATACGCTTTATCTTATCCTGAACGCTTACCATCTAAGTTTCCCCGTTTAGACTTGAAGACATTATCTGCACTGACTTTTGCTGAACCTGATACGGTGAATTTTCCGGCATTAAAGCTAGCGTATAGTGCAGGGAAAAAAGGCGGCACAATGCCCTGCGTTTTCAATGCAGCTAATGAAGTTGCAGTGTATGCTTTTTTAAATGGGGAAATTGGTTTTCTTGATATCGTTCAGGTAATACGGTATACTATGGAAAAACATACCCTGATTACCACTCCCGATTTGGAGCAGATTCATACTGCTGATGCATGGGCACGTCGCTCAGCACTCCTAGTAGTAAATGATTTGAAAAAATGATAACCAATACTTGAAAGGTTGGTGAAAATTTGGCTACTGTCATTGCGACTATTTTTGTTTTCGGTTTGTTAATTTTATTTCACGAGTTAGGTCACTTTATTACGGCTAAAAGCGTTGGTATGAGGGTGGATGAATTTGCTATCGGGTTTGGCCCTAAGTTGATTAGTAAAAAAATTGGCGAGACAATCTACTCTATTCGTATCATACCACTTGGCGGATTTAATAAAATCGCTGGTATGGATCCAGACGAGCAGCAAGATGAACGTTCATTTAGTGCTAAGCCTATCTGGGCAAGAATGGTAGTGATTGTAGCTGGTTCAGTTATGAATTTTGTTTTACCAGTGCTCTTACTGTTTATTGTATTCTTGAGCGCAGGGGTTGATAGCCCCTCTAATCAACCAATAATTGGCAAATCATTTTCTGATAAGCCAGCAGCTGTTGCTGGGTTGCTGCCTGGTGACAGAATAACAGCTGTAAATGGAATACCTATAGATTCCTGGCAGCAATTTGTCAGTGTTATTCAGACAAATGCAGGAACCAAGCTTGCAATAAATTTTTCACGTGCTTCAGAGACGAACAAAACAGCGGTGCTTACTCCTGAATATGATGAAAAAGGTAAGCGCGGAATTATTGGTGTCATTCCCCAGATTGATAAATATCAGCCAGGAATAATTGAGGCTGCTGGTTTGGCTGTAAAACATACGGTTACTGTGGCTCAAGCTATGGTTGTTGGTATTGGTGAAATGATCACTGGCAAAACAGCAGCTGATGTTGCCGGACCCATTGGTGTAGCCCAAATGGCAGGGGAAGTGGCGCAACTGGGAATTGTTCCATTATTGCAATTTGCTGCCTTTTTGAGTATTAACTTAGGGTTAATTAATCTATTGCCAGTGCCGGTATTAGATGGGGGGCATCTTGTCACACTGGCTGTCGAGGGCCTCAGAGGTAAACCACTTAGTACTAGTCAAATGCAGTTTATTCAGATGATTGGCTTAGCACTATTAATGCTGCTATTTGTTGTGGCAACTTTCAAAGATATAGCGCGATTAAATTTGTTTTAAGCTGGTGATGAAATATGCAACGTAAGAAGACACAGTCGCTACAAGTTGGTAAAATGTTGGTAGGTGGTAGTGCTCCCATATCAGTACAATCAATGACAAATACCCGTACTGACCATGTTGCTGATACTGTAGCCCAAATAAGGCGGCTTACTGACGCCGGATGCGATATTGTTCGAGTTGCGGTACCTGATATGTCTGCAGCACAGGCCATTGAGCAGATAAAAGCTGGCATAGGTGATGTCCCCCTTGTTGCCGATATTCACTTTGATTATCGGTTAGCTATTGCGGCCATGGAGCGCGGCGTCGACGCCCTTCGACTAAATCCAGGGAATATTGGTGAGGTTGAGCATGTGGCCGCAGTTGTTAAAGAGGCTAAGAAACGGCGAATTCCTATTCGCATTGGGGTCAATGCCGGATCACTAAGTAAAGCAATACTTGCGAAATATGGTGGACGTCCGACACCAGAGGGCATGGTCGAAAGTGCTCTAAGTCATATTGCTATTTTGGAAAGTTATAATTTTCATGATATTAAAATATCGTTAAAAGCGCATGATGTACCACTTACTGTCAGCGCCTATCAGCTCATGTCAGAAACTGTAGATTATCCATTGCATTTAGGAATTACTGAAGCTGGGACAATACGCTCAGGGGTAATTAAGTCAGCTGTAGGTATTGGTGCACTGTTGGCTCAGGGAATCGGCGACACAATTCGCGTATCGTTAACTGGTGATCCTGTCGAAGAGGTGTATGTCGCTAATCAGATTCTTAAATCTTTAGGACTACGTCAATATGGTCCTACGCTTGTATCTTGTCCGACCTGTGGGCGTTGTCAGATCAATTTGGTTGATGTTGCTGAGCTGGTAGAAAATAAGCTGAAATCTATGAAGACCCCCATTACGGTAGCAGTAATGGGTTGTGTTGTGAATGGACCTGGAGAAGCCAGAGATGCCGATGTTGGTATTGCTGGTGGTAAAGGTGAGGGTCTGTTATTCAGTAAAGGTGAGATTATCCGCAAGGTACCAGAAGGCGAACTTGTAAGTGCATTATTTGCTGAAATTGATAAACTTAGTAAGGAGGATAATACTTAATGCGTTGTTCCCAATTATTTGCACCCACATTACGAGAAACTCCGGCTGAAGCCGAAGTAGTAAGCCATCAATTAATGCTTAGAGCAGGTCTTATTCGTAAAGCAGCAGGTGGAGTATATTCCTATTTACCCTTGGCTTGGCGTATACTGAAAAAAATTGAAAAAATAGTACGTGAGGAGATGGATGCTAAAGGCGGCCAAGAATTGGCAATGCCTATTATGCAGCCAGCTGAAATGTGGCAAGAAACTGGCCGGTGGAATGTTTATGGTGAAGAAATGTTCCGCTTGCAAGACCGTCATAATCGTAACTTTTGTCTAGGACCAACTCACGAAGAAATGATTACTACCCTTGTCCGTGGGGATGTTCGCTCGTATCGTCAGTTGCCACTTATGCTTTATCAGATTCAAAATAAGTATCGTGATGAGATTAGGCCAAGGTTTGGACTTATGCGGGGTCGTGAGTTTATTATGAAAGACCTATACTCATTTGATCGTGATGAGGCAGGTCTTGACGAAAGTTATAATAAAATGTATGATGCGTATTCACGCGTATTTACCCGTTGTGGTCTGTCTTTCCGCGCAGTGGAAGCCGACTCTGGTGCTATTGGCGGTAGTGGCTCACACGAATTTATGGTAATTGCTGAATCAGGGGAAGCTGGCATTGTTTACTGTGGGAAATGTGATTATGCAGCCAACGATGAGAAAGCTGAATTGCATCCGATTTGTCTTCCGAGTGAAGAACAGTTGCCGCTAGACGAAAAGGCTACTCCAGGAATGAAGACCATTGCTGAGGTCAGTCAGTTTTTAAGCATTTCACCAGAAAAGACGATCAAGACATTAGCTTACCGGACAGATACTGGTACGCTTGTATTAGCACTTGTTCGCGGTGATCATGAAGTAAATGAGATTAAATTATTAAATAAAGTTGGCTGTATACAATTGGAGATGGCTAATGAAGAAGCCATTACCCAGGCATTAGGTAGCCGAGCTGGCTACCTTGGTCCTGTTGGGCTTGAGGGTAAAGAGAATATTATAATTGTTGCTGATGCTACTGTTATGAATATGAATAATGCGGTATGCGGTGCCAACAAACTGGACACTCATTATTCTAACGTCAATCCTGGTCGTGATTTTAAACCGTCGATTGTTACAGACCTCCGTTTGATACAAGAAAATGATCCTTGTCCCCACTGTGGTGCGCCTGTTAAAACTGCTAGAGGTATTGAGGTTGGACAGGTATTTAAGCTATTTACCAAATATAGTACTTCACTCCAGGCCACTTTTATTGATGTTGATAGTAAAGAAAAACCTATGGTTATGGGTTGCTATGGCATTGGCGTTAGCCGTACAATGGCGGCGGCGATCGAACAAAATTATGATAAAAATGGTATAATTTGGCCTGCGCCGATTGCCCCATATCATGCTGTGGTTGTGCCTGTCAGTACTAAAGATGAAATACAGATGGCCTTAGCAGAGAAAATATATACTGAGTTAAATGCGAGTGGAATAGAAACGATACTAGATGATCGCAATGAGCGACCCGGTGTTAAATTCAAGGATGCAGACCTTATTGGGTATCCACTGAAGATCACAATTGGTCCCAAGGCTATTAATGAGAACTTAATTGAGGTCAAAGTGCGACGCACAGGGGAAGTGCTTTATTATGGACAAGCTGAATACCTTGCTAATATTAAAGAACTTTTGAAAAATTTGTAACATTATATAGTTAATTTGTACTAAAGGCGTGATAGCAATAGGATCACGCTTTTTTAGCTATACTTGAATGCATTACGCGAGGTGAGAAGATGGCGCCTATCAGTGAAATAGATATTGTGTTACGATTGGTGGTCTCTTGTATTCTTGGCGGCTTAATTGGGTTCGAACGCGAGAGCTTGGATCGTCCGGCAGGCTTACGTACTCATATATTGGTATGTATTGGGTCGACCTTGATGACGATTGTGTCAATTTATGGGTTTTCTGGCTATGATACTGTTACTAAGGATCCTGGGCGGATTGCGGCCCAAGTGGTGAGTGGGATTGGCTTTTTAGGTGCTGGTACTATTTTGCGCGAAGGTCTGACTGTTACCGGTCTGACTACGGCAGCTAGTTTGTGGGTTGTTGCCGGTATTGGTTTAGCTATTGGGTGTGGATTGTTTTTTGCCGGTATAGCTGGTACTGCTTTGGTATTTTTAACATTGGTACTATTTGGGCAAATGGAACGCCGTCACTGGAGTAATAAATGTCGTAACAAAATAAAAATTACTGTGCGTGATCAGCCAGGTCAGATTGGTAAAGTGGGAATATTTTTTGGGAAAAATAATATCGGTATTAAAAATGTAACTATGCACCATATACCCGAACAAAAAGTGATAAACCTTGAGTTTGTCTTAATAATCCCGGCAGATGCTAATATGATACAGGTATTTGCCGAACTGGCGGAAATTGACGGAGTGCTTTCCATTGATAAACCGTGGTAAAATAATAGTGACCTGTTATTGATGGGAGATGTTCAATGTCTAGTTATTGTGTTATACCGGAAAATTGCCAAAGTTTCTTTCAATTTGTAGATCAGTTACCAATTGATGCGGTTAACCGGAATTTGTTAAGAACAGCGCAAGTTAATAAAGTTGAGGTAAACCCAGTTGCTAGGACATGGGTCATATATATTACTGTAGCCCAGCATGTTTCTGAAGAGACTATTGGTATTGCAGCAAAGCATCTATGTCAACACTGTGGTTTAGCTACTGTTAGTTTTACACAGCAGACCAAGGATTTTAAACAATATCTGGCGAAGAACTGGCCACAATTTGTTGAACAAATTACAGAAAATCATTATGCGACTAAACATCTGCTGCTAAATGCGATTTGGTCATATGATGAAGAAATGCTGAGTATTGAAACTGTTGGGGGACTATCAACCGCTATCTTGGCTGAGCGTGGTATAAAGCAGGTAATTAAGGACTTCATTATGCGGGAATTCGCTCATAGCTGTGAAGTTGAATTCCTTCATTCAGAGGTGGCAGAGCAAGCCGAGTGTGATGAGCTATTAACGCCTGCATATAAGGAAGCTCTTACAGAAGCCGTTACGCTGCAAGATAGACCAAAGGCAAATGATAGCCCAATCGTATTTGGCCGTAATATTCGCGGTGCGGCCGCCGCTTCGCAGCCGATTAATGCCATTCAAGAGGAAGCACGCAATGTAATTCTCACAGGGCAGATTATAAATTATGAATTAAAGGAATTGAAATCAGGCCGTTTTTTGTTGACTTTTGATCTTGTTGATCTTACTGATGGTATTAGTGGTAAAGCTTTTTTTGATAATAAAGAACAGTTTGATAAAGCAACCGGACTTATTAAAAACGGTATGCAGGCGACAGTCAAGGGGACAGTTCAATATGATAAATTTGCTAATGAATTAATTCTATTTACTGACAGTATGTGTCGCGCTGAAAAAATCGAGGAGCGCCAAGACGATGCGCCTATACGCCGGATTGAACTACACGCCCATACTCGTATGAGTGCTATGGATGCTGTGGTTTCTGCAAAAAATTTAGTAAAAACGGCTGCTAAATGGGGGCACTCTGCCATTGCCATTACTGATCATGGGGTAGTGCAAGCGTTCCCGGAAGCCTATGAGGAAGCTACTAGTGTTGGTATTAAAGTGATTTATGGTATGGAAGGCTATTTGTTTGATGACGATATCAATCAGGCTCGTCATATTATCATTTTGGCACAAAACAATATTGGTCTTCGCAATTTATACCGGTTGGTATCGATATCACATCTTAGGTATTTACATCGTACGCCGCGCATACCACGGATGATTTTAGATGATTATCGGGAAGGTCTGCTACTTGGTTCAGCCTGTGAGGCTGGTGAGTTAATTCATGCTATGATTAACGGTGCCAGCCAAGAAGAATTAATTACTATTGCTAAGTATTATGATTATCTTGAAATTCAGCCAACAGGCAATAATGAGTTTTTAATACGCAAAGGTAAGATTGCCGACGAAGAAGGATTGCGCGATATCAACAGAAAAGTTTGTGCGATTGGTGCACAATTGGGAAAACCAGTTGCTGCTACTTGCGACGTTCATTTTTTAAATCCTGAAGATGAAATATATCGTCGAATTCTTATGGCCGGACGGGGTTATGATGATGCTGACAAGCAGCCACCACTCTTTTTTCGAACAACTGACGAAATGTTGGCTGAGTTTAGTTATCTTGGAGCAGAAAAAGCACACGAAGTAGTAATAGAGGCTCCCAAGTGTATTAATGACCTTATTGAAAGCATTAAGCCTATTCCCGAAGAATTGTATTCGCCGCAAATCCCTGGGGCAGAAGAAGATATTAAGTTTATGTCCTATCAAAATGCCGAACAACTCTATGGAACACCGTTGCCGGAGATTGTTGCTAAACGTCTTGAGAATGAACTTGATTCGATAATTAATCATGGTTTTGCGGTGCTATATCTTATTGCCCATAAATTGGTGAAGAAATCGATGGATGATGGTTATCTGGTAGGTTCTCGGGGGTCGGTAGGTTCTTCTTTTGTTGCTACTATGACCGGGATAACCGAAGTTAACCCCTTACCACCGCATTGGCGCTGTCCCAGTTGCAAATACAGTGAGTTTATTACCGATGGGAGTTATGGTGGCGGCTTCGATTTACCGGAGAAAGTTTGTCCTCATTGCCAGACTGATATGGAAAAAAATGGCCATGACATCCCATTTGCTGTATTTATGGGTTTTCATGGTGATAAAGTCCCTGATATTGATCTAAACTTTTCTGGTGATTATCAGCCGGTAGCCCACAAATATACCGAAGAATTATTTGGTCGTGATAATGTATTTAGGGCGGGGACGATTGCCACTATCGCAGATAAGACAGCCTATGGTTATGTAAAGAATTATCTGAATGACAAAGGTTCTACTGCCCGTAATGCTTATATAAACAAGCTTTTAGGAGGCTGTACTGGCGTAAAACGAACTACTGGTCAACATCCTGGCGGTATTATGGTTATACCTAGGGATATGGATGTGCATCACTTTACACCAATCCAATATCCGGCCGACGATAAGAACTCATCAACAATTACTACACATTTTGATTACCATTCAATCAGCAGTCGACTGGTAAAACTTGACATATTAGGACATGATGATCCGACAGTAATAAAAATGCTGGAAGATTTGACACATATTGATCCCAAGACAATTCCTTTTGATGATGCTGCTACTATGAGCCTATTTTCTTCGACAACCGCGCTACAGCTTACGCCGGAAGCACTTAACAGTACGGTTGCTACCTTTGGCATACCTGAATTTGGGACTAAATTTGTAAGGCAAATGCTTGACGATACTAAGCCAAAGACCTTTAGTGAACTGATACGAATAAGTGGTTTTTCCCATGGGACAGATGTCTGGCTTAATAATGCCCAGGATCTTATTCGCAGTGGAACTGCTAAACTTTCTGAGGCCATTTCTACGCGCGATGACATTATGGTTTATCTCATGCAAAAAGGCGTTGAGCCTTTGCTTGCATTTAAAACTATGGAAAGTGTGCGTAAAGGTAAGGGTATAAAGCCTGATGATGTCGAAAAGATTAGGGCTAAAAATGTACCTGAGTGGTTTATTGAATCCTGTCAGAAAATTAAATACATGTTTCCTAAAGCTCATGCCGTAGCTTATGTAATGATGGCTTTCCGGATAGCATACTGCAAAGTGCATCATCCGTTGGCATTTTATGCCGCCTATTGTACTGTTAGAGCTACCGATTTTGATGCAGACTTAATTGTCAAAGGTGCTAAAGTACTTAAAGATGAGCTTGTGATTTTAGAGGAAAAAGGAAATACGCTTTCAACTAAAGAGAAGAGTATCCAGACAATTTTAGAAATAGCGCACGAGATGTACTTGCGAGGGTATGTCTTTCACCGAGTGGATTTATATAAATCTGACGCTGAAAAATTTCTGATTGTTGATAATGGGCTTTTACCTCCCATTGGTTCCTTGCAAGGGGTAGGGATATCTGCTGCCCATAATATCGTGGCAGCCCGCCAGAACAAAGATTTTTCATCAATTGAGGATTTGCGTTCGCGCAGTAGAGTTTCTAAAACTGTAATTGATATTCTTAAAACTCATGGTTGCCTAGAAGGCATGGATGACTCAGATCAAACCAGATTGTTTGCATGAATATAATTTGATGAAAAGTTTGGTTGTAAGATTACCAGTTTAGTGGTATAATAGTTGAGTGTATAAAAGGTATTTGACTTTTTAAGAGTGGGTATTGAGCACCCACTCTTTCATCGTATTTTAGCACTAGTCGCTCTTACCATAGTTAGGTATGAGGGGTAGGATATTAGGAAACAATAAAAAGTAAGAACTATTACGGCTTATTAAGCCCTAATTGGAGGTGTTAATCCGTTGTGTTGAAAGAGAAAATAGAGGCAGTAATTGAAACCATCGTTACAGATATTATTGCAGATAGTACGCTCGAATTGATTGATGTAGAATATGTTAAGGAACGGGACTGGTATCTTAGAGTTTTTATTGATAAAGAAGCTGGTATTGAGATTGATGATTGCCAGTGGGTGAGCGAACAACTTGAAGCCAAGCTGGACGAAAGTGATTTAATAAAAGATCATTATTATCTTGAAGTTTCCTCCCCAGGCATTGACCGCCCTCTAAAAAAAGACAGGGACTTTATCCGTCATACAGGTGATAAGGTAGAGATAAAAACCTATGAGCCTATTAATGGTGAAAAATTACTGGTAGGAACTCTAATTGGTTTGCTCAATGGAAATGTTCAGATTGATATTGCTGGTCAAACTGTAACTATCCCAAAAGAAAAGACTGCGCAAATCAGACTTCATATAGAATTTTAGCATTGAAAATTGAATAAGGGGGAATTGTTATGAATGCAGAATTTATGCAGGCTTTTGAACAGCTGGGAAGAGAAAAGGGTATTGCGCCTGAAATTCTGTTTGATGCAATTGAAGCAGCCTTGATTTCAGCGTATAAACGTAACTTTGGCTCGGCACAAAATGTAAGGGTAGCACTAGACAGAACTACGGGAGAAATACATGTCTATGCGCGTAAGAATGTTGTTGAAGACGTTAGCGATACACGCCTGGAACTATCTCTTACTGAAGCCAAGGTAATTGATCCGCGCTACGAACTTGAGGATGTAGTTGAACTTGAAGTTACGCCTAAAAATTTTGGGAGAATTGCGGCCCAAACGGCTAAACAAGTTGTTGTTCAAAGGATTAGAGAAGCCGAGCGGGGCATGATTTATGAGGAATTTTCCAATCGCGAAAGCGACATTGTAACAGGTATTGTTCAACGTATTGAACAAAAGAATGTATTTATTGACTTGGGCAAAGCGGAAGCTGTTTTAGCACCGTCTGAACAAATTCCCGATGAAATATATAAACATAACGATAGACTGAAAACATACATAGTTGAAGTTAAAAAAACTACTAAAGGACCACAAATATTAGTGTCCAGGACACATCCAGGGCTGTTAAAGCGTTTGTTTGAACTGGAAGTTCCCGAAATTCATGATGGTATAGTCGAATTGAAATCGGTAGCACGTGAGCCAGGAATGAGATCTAAAATTGCGGTCTATTCTCGTGATGAAACTGTTGATCCGGTAGGGGCCTGCGTAGGTCATAAAGGTATGCGGGTACAGACTATCGTTAATGAGCTTAAAGGTGAAAAAATAGATATTGTTAAATGGAATACCGACCCGGCTAAATATATAGCTAATGCCTTAAGTCCTGCCAGAGTAATTTCAGTAGAGGTTCAGGAAGCAGAAAAGCTGTCAAGGGTGGTTGTACCAGATTATCAACTGTCATTGGCTATTGGCAAAGAGGGGCAAAATGCACGGTTGGCAGCTAAACTTACTGGCTGGAAAATTGACATTAAGAGCGAGTCACAAGCTGCACAATTGTTGAATACGTCAGCGAATTTGGCGCAGGAGGAATTGGTGTGAAACCCAAAAAAATTCCTTTCAGAATGTGTGTCGGCTGTCAGGATATGAAATCTAAAAAAGAATTGTTACGAGTTGTTCGAACACCAGAGGGAGACATTGTATTGGACCCAACTGGTAAAAAGGCCGGGCGTGGTGCCTACATGTGCCGTAGTGAGCAATGTCTAACAAAAGCATTTAAAGAAAAACGATTAGAAAAGGCGCTTAAACATCCAATTGGCGAAGAGGTTTATAATGCACTTAAAGTTGGGATCATAGAATGAATCAACAAAAGTTGATGTCGCTTTTGGGGCTGGCTCAAAAAGCCGGAAAGATAGCTTCTGGCGACTTTGCAGTGCAAGGTGCTATCAAATCAGGTAAAGCTAAATTGCTTATTATTGCGACAGATGCCTCTGAAAGTACTAAAAAAGAGTATCAATATCAGGCATCGTCGAGAAATATCACTATTTACTGTGTTTTATCCAAGGAACAGCTAGGTGGTGCCATCGGCAAAGCATTACGGGCTGCTGTGGTGATAACAGATGAAGGTTTCATCAAGCCAATTACCTTGATATTGCAAGAGTAATTGTTGCCATGGGAGAGAAAGAAAGTGGGGGTGGATCAATGTCCAAATATAGAGTATATGAATTGGCCAAAGAACATAATACGACTAGCAAGGTTATCATAGATATTTTAGGTCGCCATAGTATTACTGCTAAAAATCATATGAGTAGCGTGGATGATGATGCAAAAGTAGCTATTGAACGAACTTTTGCCAGAAAGACTGGTACAACCGAACCGACACAGGCTGTGCCGCCTGTTCAATCCGCAAAACCGGAACAACGGGATGTGGTGCCACCTGTAAAAGAAGCGCAGACTTCTAATCAGCAGCCAAATCGACCAAGCTTTAATAATCAGCAACAGCAACCCAATAACCGGCCGGGCTTTAATAATCAGCAACAGCAACCTAATAATCGGCCGGGCTTTAATAATCAGCAACAGCAACCCAATAATCGACCGGGCTTTAATAATCAGCAACAGCAACCCAATAACCGACCGGGCTTTAATAATCAGCAACAGCAACCCAATAACCGACCGGGCTTTAATAATCAGCAACAGCAACCCAATAACCGACCGGGCTTTAATAATCAGCAACAGCAACCCAATAACCGGCCGGGCTTTAATAATCAGCAACAGCAACCTAATAATCGGCCGGGCTTTAATAATCAGCAACAGCAACCCAATAATCGACCGGGCTTTAATAA
>Ga0316604_10002441_pt1 | contig 14270 bp, 6 predicted proteins | sample OWC_soil_day20_C_FD_207650 | JGI IMG/M metagenome (GOLD analysis project Ga0316604, IMG submission 207650) | Wetland soil microbial communities from Old Woman Creek delta, Ohio, United States - OWC_soil_day20_CT | ecosystem: Environmental > Terrestrial > Soil > Wetlands | place: USA: Ohio... | reverse complement strand
CATCTGGCTGGCTGTCTTCGGCATTGCCGGTGGTTTCGCCGCGCCGATCCTGACGTCGACCGGGCATGGCAGCCACATCGGACTGTTTTCGTACTACGCCCTGCTCAACGCCGGGATTCTGGCGATTGCGCTCAAGCGCTCGTGGCGCCTGCTGAACCTGCTGGGATTTGCCTTCACCTTCGTGATCGCCACCACCTGGGGCGTACTGCGTTACGAGCCGGAAAACTACCTGTCGGTGCAGGGCTTCCTGATCCTGTTCGTGCTGTTCTACGTCGCCATTTCCATCCTCTACGCAAGCCGGCAGGCGTTCCGGCTCAAGCACTACGTCGATGGAACGCTGGTCTTCGGCACGCCGCTGGTGGCCTTTGGCCTGCAATACGGCATCGTGCACGACAAGCCGTTCGGTCTGGCTTTTTCAGCGTTGGCGCTCGGGCTGTTCTATATCGGGCTGACGCTCGCGCTCTGGAAGCGTCGGGGCGATTCCCTGCGATTGCTGGTCGAATCGTTCCTGGCGCTGGGTATCGTCTTCGGCACACTGGCCATCCCGTTCGCAGTCGACGGGCGCTGGACGTCGGCGGCGTGGGCGCTCGAAGGGGCCGGGATCGTGTGGGTCGGGCTGCGCCAGAAGCAAACGCTGGCGTGGGTCTTTGGCGTGCTGGTGCAGGTCGGTGCGTGGATTTCGTTCATGGCGTCGATGGCCGGACTGGAGGGCGGGATTGCGGCGCAATCTAACCTTTGGCTTGGATTCCTGTTGCTGGCGGGGACCGGGTTCGCCATGGCCATGAACTTCCGCCGGGAGATCGGCCGCCACAACGAAACGGAAGGCGACGCGGGCGAGTCTTCATATGCGGCCAGCGTGTTTCCGGGGCTGGCCACCCTGTTCCTGGGATTTGCCGCCTTGTGGCTGATGGCTGGCCTGTGGACCGAGATCGGGCGCCACCACGGACCGTTCCAGCCGCTCCTGCTGGTGGTGAGCGCGATGGGCGTTGCCGGACTGCTCGGGCTTATCGCCGTGCGTCTGGCGTGGAAGGTTTCGCGCTACTTTGCACTGGTCCCGCAGATCGTTGCCGGGGTTGTCTTCCTGCGCCTGCATGATTTCGATCTGTTTGGCTTCGAATATATGTGTTCCGACAGTCTCTTCGACACCGGATTCCTCGGCGGGCTGCTGATCGCCCTCGGTGCCGGGGTGAGCAGTCTGGCTTTCCATCGCCGGCCGGAAGACCGTTATCCGGCAATTTCGCGGACGCTGCTCGGCTGGTGCGGATTCTGGTGGTTTTGCCCGGTGCTCGGCAGCTTCAGCGCGTGGGGCGAGTTTCTCCTGCGCAGCGAGTCGTTGATCGCGGGAACGGCTTTCCCACGGATACATTCCCTGTACGGAATCTGCATTGCCTTGGCGGCGCCGTTGTTTGCGCGCCTGGCGCGGCGGCTGGCGTGGCCGGATTTGCGCTGGCTGGCGTTCGCGGTCTGGCCGGCCTTGCTCTATGTCACGGTATGCCTGCTGTTCCAGTTCGACAGCTTCGATAGCTTCTATAGCTTCGGTAACGCGCTGCCGCCGCTGCTGACGTGGCTCACCTGGGCAGCGCTCGGGGCGGCCAGCGAATACCTGCTGCGCGACGGCGAAAGCGAGGGTTGGCTGTTGGCGCAGGATCATCCCCGTATCCTGCGTGCGATCCATGCGCTGCGAACCGTCGGCCCCTGGTTGATCCTTTGGCCGTTGGGCCACCAGCTCGTGGCGCACGCGCTGCGCATCGATTCCGCCGAGCAGGCCGCGCTGCTTGCCGATGCCGGCTGGTTTACCTCGGGAAGCTGGGCCCGCTATCTGCCGGCCTGGGCCATGATGGCGTTCATCGCCTTGCTCATCCCGCGTGCGCGTTCGGCGCGCTGGCCCACCGTGCCGATTGCCGAATGGTACCGGCGCACCTTGATCCCGCTGGGCGCCTTGTGGTCGGTGGCTCTGGCCGTCCTGTGGAACCTCACCCAGAACGGCGTGATGCTGCCGCTGCCTTATTTGCCGGTGCTCAACCCGCTCGACCTAACCACGGGATTCGCGGTGTTGCTGGCAATCGCTGCCTACCGATTGTTCGGCGAAAGCGGCAATAGCCACGAAAACGGGAAAGGCGAGGAGAGCGCCCGCTTTTTGCTCGTTCAACAGTATCTGCCGCGCATCGGGGCGATTGCCGCCTATGCCTGGTTCAACCTGATGCTGCTACGCACCGCCGCGCACTTCCTCGATATTCCCTACCAGATCGACGCGCTCTTCCGGTCGCAGTTCGTGCAGGCCATGCTGTCGCTGGTGTGGAGCACCACCGCGCTGGTGCTGATGCGTTTCGCCGCGGGCCGCAAGCTGCGCGGGCCGTGGATGGCGGGCGCCGGACTGCTGGTGCTGGTGGTGGCCAAACTGTTCTTCGTCGATCTCACCAACGTGGGCGGGGTCGAACGCATCGTTTCCTTCCTCGGCGTCGGTGTCCTGATGGTGGCGATCGGCTACCTCGCGCCATTCCCTTCCGAACAAAGCAAGAAAGAGGAGTCGTCTTCATGATCCGTTTGCCGCCTAGCCATGTCACGCGCCGCCTTGCCTGCTTGCTCATGCTCGGTTCGGCTTGCGTGGCGCTTCCCGTTGTCGCCAACAGCAATACCACCGCCAATGCCAACACTTCCGGCACCGAAACGCCGGAGGGATACGCATATTCGATGCCCGTGCAGGTGACGGGAAAACAGGGCGTGATCGCCCTCAAGGTGCCGCCGGCGGTTTATCTCAATGCCCGCACAGGCGGGCTGGACGACCTGCGCGTGTTCGACGCCAAAGGTCTCGCGCAGCCGTTTTCGTTGCAGCGCCCGCGAACGGAAACTGCTACCCGGCGGATCATTCAGGCCGCGTCGATCTTTCCCGTTCGTTCTCCGCGCATCGCGGATTCGGCGCAGGCTGCGCAGAAGGCGAGTGGGGTGAAGCTCGACATCAAGACCGGCCCGGACGGCAGCGTGATCTCGGTGCGGACCGATACCGGTGCGGCGAATGGTGATGCCAAGAACGATGCACAGAACGATGCCAAGAACGAAGGCGAACTAAACGGGCTGGTTCTCGACTTCGGGCCATCGGATGCGCGCCGCCAGACGAGTGCCGAGCGCATCGCGGCCCTCCGCTTTTCCGCGCCGGAGAACCAACCGAACTACAGCGCCCAAGTGTGGCTCGAAGTCAGCAACGACCTCAAGAGCTGGGATGCCGTCGGCGCGGCCGAACTCGGCTGGATGAGCAATGACAACGCCCAGACGCTGACCAACGACCGCCTCGAACTGACGCCCCAGGCTTTCCGCTACGCCCGCCTGACCTGGCGCGCCGGCGAACCGGTCGTATTTCCGGCGATCGAAGCCGAACGCCTTGCCGTCGAGCATGTCGAGCCGCAACGCGAAACCCTGTGGATCAAGCCACAGGAAGGAAAGGTCAGCGGCGATCTGGCGTATCCCGCCGCCGTGGCACTGCCCGTCGAGCAAATCAGCCTCAAGCTGAGCGAATCCAACATCGTTTTCCCGATGACGTTGGGGAAATACCTCGAACGTCCCTCACGGATTGCTGGAAAGACAACGGAATGGATTTTTCAGCCCGTGTTCCGTGCGACGTTTTATCAGATCGAGCAGAACGAACACGTCCGCCGCTCCGGGCCGCAGTCCATCGCCGTGACGCATCAGCAGGAATGGATCGTCCGTCCGCAGAATGCCGCAACGACGGCAAAGCCTGAACTCGGGCTGTCCTGGCAAGCTGACACCCTCGTCTTTCTGGCTGGAGGGACGCCGCCCTATCGGCTGGCCTTCGGCCGCAGCGACGCCAGGCCGGCCAGCCAGCCGCTCGGCCTGGTCGCCCCGGGGTTCAGCACCGGCGAGTTGCAGCAGCTCGCGCTGGCGCAAGTCGGCGAGCTTCAGACAACGAACGCCGATGCCCTCGGGGAATCCGCCTCGGAACAGGCCACAAAAGCCGCCCGCCAGCGGACGCTGTTGTTATGGGGTCTGCTGATCCTCGGCGTCGTCATCCTCGGCGGGATGACCTGGAAGCTGGTGAAGCAGATGAAGCGCCCGCCGCCCGGCGCTGGCGGTGCGTCGGGCTGAATCCAGGAGAGTCTCCAGGAGTCCGGGGGGCATTGCCGCGATGCAGCAATGTCCCGGTTTTTTTCTGAATGCGTCCCGCGCTGTGACCGCTCAGCCGGGCTTCACTTACCCGTCACACTCACCCTTCGCCGTGCATTTCATGGCGCGGTCGGTTCTGGATCAACAGATCGAACACTACTCGTGCGAAGCCGGCTGCTTTCTTCGGGTCGGCCAGCAATTGCATCATCTGGTTCTGGTGGGCAGCGCTGCTGTCCATGATGGCGTCGTCGATGGCCTTGGAAAAATCGCCCAGCAGCGCCTGCTCGGGCGAGTTGTTCTCGATCTGCTTCATCACCTTGTCGTTCTCGCCGAGCTTGTCGCGGATGGTATAGGCGTAGTTCACCATGTCCTTGTCCGTCAGTTGGTCGGCGACAAAGATCTCGTTCAGGCGGCTGATGATCTGCGACAGGAACTCTTCCTTCTGATCGCGAGGCTTGGCCGTACCCAGGCCTCCGCCCGGCTCCAGTTGGTATTCGCCGGAGTTCTGTTTGAGCTGCAGATCCTGCTGGCGGATCTTGGCCACGCGGTAGTGGCTGAGCACTACGTTGTCGAGATCGATTTCGTCTTCATCGAGTAGCGTCTCGCGCAGCATCGGTCTCAGGTTGCGGGCATACAGGCTGAGCTTTTCCAGACTGGTGTCGTCGTAATCGACGATCTGCGACATGAACTCATAGAAGCGCACGAAGGTGCCCAGATCCTTCTTGAAGATTTCCAGTCCATCCTTTTCTTTTTGGCATTCTTTCAGGCAGTTCTCGGCATTGGTGATCAGCACCGTGTCGCCAGTCTTCTTGGTGCGCTCGAACATTTCCTTGGCCTGCTTGAAGGCCGCCACGGCCGATTTGTAGCGCTTCTGCCAGCGTTCCACTGCCGGCTTGCAGATGTTGGCAATCGCCGCGTTGCTCTTGTTCTTCACGTAGAACGCCGCGCAGAACTGCTCGACTTCCTGCCAGGTGAAGACGCCCGCCGCACGCAGCTTGTCGTACAAGGTGAAGATCAGGTTCGGGTCGGAGACATCGGCCAGTTCCGCCGTCTGGTAATAGGGCTGGAACGCCTTAAGGACGTCTTCGGGTGCGTTGAAGAAATCCAGCACGAAAGTGCCGGTTTCCGCCTTGTTCGGGTAGGTGCGGTTCAGGCGCGACAGCGTCTGCACACACTCCACGCCCGCCAGCTTCTTGTCCACGTACATGGCGCACAGCTTGGGCTGGTCGAAGCCGGTCTGGAACTTGTTGGCGACGATCATCACCTGGTAATCGTCCGAGTCGAAGGCCTTGCGCAAATCGCGGCCTTTCAGATGCGGGTTCATGTTGGTCTCGGTGAATTTCTCGCCGATCAGGCTCGCCACGTTCGGGTCTTTGTCGGTGAACGCCACTTCACCCGAGAAGGCCACCATGGCGTGGATCTTCTGGTAACCCTTGTCCTTGATGTACTTGTCGAAACACAACTTGTAGCGCACCGCCTCCTTGCGCGAGCTGGTTACCGCCATGGCCTTGGCCTGCCCGCCGAGCAGGCCCAGCACGTTGTCCTTGAAGTGCTCGACGATGACCATCACCTTCTGCGCGATGTTGTGATCGTGCAGGCGCACCCACTGGTTGAGCTTTACGCGGGCGCGCTTGCTCTCGACCTCCTGATCGGCCTCCTGAATCCGGAGCGCCAGCTTGTACGCCACCTTGTAATTCGTGTAGTTCTTCAGCACATCGAGAATGAAACCCTCCTCAATGGCCTGGCGCATGCTGTAAACATGAAACGCCTCGGGCTTGTTGGTGATTGAGGGCACTTCATCGGGGCGCGGCAAGCGGCCGAACATTTCCAGCGTTTTGGGCTTGGGCGTTGCCGTGAAGGCGAAGAAGCTCAGGTTGCCGGAAGCGCGGCGTGAGGCCACGGTGGCGGCGATGATGTCGTCGCTGTCGATCTCTTCTTCCTCAATCTCTTCGCCCGCCTCCTTCATCAGCACTTCTTTCAACTGCCGTGCCGTCGATCCGCTCTGCGACGAGTGCGCCTCGTCGGCAATGATCGCGTAGCAGCGCTCCTTCAGGCTGACGCTGTTTTCAATCGCCTTGAGCACGAAGGGGAAGGTCTGGATGGTGACGATGATGATCGGCTGCGCGCCTTCCAGCGCGGCGGCGAGCTTCTCAGATTTCGAGCCGTCGCCTTCCTTGTTGTTGATGCGGCCGACCACGCCGTCGGTGTGCTCGAATTGGTAGATGGTGTCCTGCAACTGGGCGTCGAGCACCGTGCGATCGGTGACGACGATCACCGAATGAAACTGCTTCTGGCCCTCGCCCGTGTAGAGCGACGAGAGCTGATGCGCGACCCAGGCAATCGAATTGGACTTGCCCGACCCGGCGCTGTGTTGGATCAGGTATTTATGCCCCGGCCCTTCGCTGCGCGCGGCAGCGAGCAGCTTGCGCACCACATCCCACTGGTGATAGCGTGGGAAGATCATGCTCTCCTTCTTGTACTTGCGGCCTTCCCAGTCTTCCTTGTCTTCGATCTGCAAGTGCACATAACGCGCCAGAATGTTCAGCAGATTGTCCGGCAGCAGCACCTCGTTCCACAGGTAATCGGTCGCGTAGCGGTTCACATCGTCCGGCACATCGTTGCCCGCGCCGCCGTCGTGCGTACCCTTGTTGAAGGGCAGGAAAAAGGTCTTTTCGCCCTCCAGCCGGGTGGCCATGTGCACCTCGTACTGGCTCACCGCAAAATGCACCAGCGCGCCGCGCTTGAAGCTGAGCAGCGGCTCGGGCTTTTTCGCCACCGGATCAACCGGCAGACGCGTCGTTTTGTACTGCTTGATCGCCCGATCCACGGCCTGCTTGAATTCGGACTTGAGTTCCAGCGTCGCCACCGGCAGCCCATTCACAAACAGCACCAGATCTATGCGCCATGCCTTGGCCCTATCGTCATTCCCGCAAAAACCGGAATCCAGCCCCCCATCACCGTCATTCCCGCGCAGGCGGGAATCCAGAGGGGTTGCAACTGGATCCCCGACAAAAGCACTCGGGGATGACGCCTCTGTGGATGACGAACCTGTCGACGCCCACGGACTATAAACCAGTTCCGGCACCACGCGCAGACGGTTCTTCGCATAACGCGCCAGCGTATCCGGGTTCAGATCGTGTTCGGGTTTGAACTGGCACAGCGAAAAGCGCGCGTTGCGGTCGCGCAACTCGTGACGCAAAACGCCCAGCGTGCCAAAGGTGCGGCTGTCTTTATGCGTCGCGTTCGGGTCGGCCTTTTGCAGCTGCGCCGCTACCAACTCAAGGAATTTCTGCTCGGTTTCTCTCGGATGATTAGCGCAGAACTTCTGCCACTGTGCCTCCTGCGTTTCTTGCACAAAGCCCAGCACATCCTCGGCGTACAAGGCCAGTTCGCGGTTGTATTTCTCCGACGAACCGAGCTGCCAGCCGCTGGCCAACAGTTGCCGTATGATGTCGTCCTGGAAGATGCGTTCGCTAGCTTGGTCGCTCATGGCTGGGGTCTGGGTGGGTTTTGAGGTTGAGGGCGGTTGGGGGCTCGGCGGCGGCTTGCCAGTCGCGGACGTCGATTTTGCCGGTAACGGCGGCGGAGATCAGGGCGGTGCGGCGTTCTTGCATCAGTGAGATTGAATTCTCAGCGCGCGCTATGAGATTTGTGAACTTTTCCTTCTGAGAAGTAATGTATTTCTCAATATTCTCTTCTTCAGATCTCTCCGGGTAGGCAATGGAAAAGTCTTGCAGGATGGGCACGCTGATGTTTTTCTGCGCGCTTCCCCAAGCATTTAGTTCGAAGTATTTTTTCCCGATGTGTGAGTTTAGATATTCGGCAAGAAACTGTGGAGTGTGCTTGGCTAGCGGAGTTGCAATCAGATTTGTAAAGCAGTGCGACTTATCCAAGCTCGCTGGAACCACCGAGCTTATTCCCGGGTGTCCAGTTCTGACAGTGACTATGTCGTCCTTATATAGATATTTTGATTTGACTTGTTCTGCAAAGTATTTCTTTATGAAGAGCATTCCATCCTGATTCAACCCTTCCTCACGAATATTCGTTGACCGGATGATGGGCGTTCCGGATTCGTCGTAAGCGTGCGTTGCAGCCTCGGCTATTCCAACCAATATGCGGCTGGTGCAGAACTTGTATCGTGCGACAACCCAATGTGCCGGCACCTCGCCCAGCCACTCGACCCCGGAGTCCTTCATCGGGGCGTTGGGGTTGAGGCCTTTGGTCACGGCATAGCTGATCACCGCCTGACGCTTTTCCTTGAGCAGTTCAATCAGCCGCTGCTGTTTCTCGATCAGCACGTCGATCTTCGCGGTTTCGTGGTCGAGGAAGTTCGCAACATTCTGAGCTTCATCAAATGTTGGCGCGATCAAATCGGCGTTGCATATCAGCTCTTGATTTAGTATTCGTGCGCCATAAATATTCGTTGAGGCATTTTCAATCAGATACTTTGGCAAAACGTAATACAAGTACGATAACGGCAGCTTTGACTCTTCCAAAAACGAGGCAATCGCTTCGTTCGTATACATGTCTTTGCCAGCGAATGACACTGTGCCGACTGAGAGTTTGAAGCTGTATAGCAAAGAGCCCTTAGGGCTGATTTCCATAGAGGCAATCTTTGCCGCAGAGTCTGAAATTTTTTTATTGGTATCGAAAATTTCGCGTTCCTTCAGATCGGAAATATTCGCCCAAAGGTTTTCGCCCTCGAAATTTCCGTCGTCTTTTGTCGGCGGGGTCCATCCAACCTGAAATGACGTGAGGTACTTCACCTTGCTGACTGACCAATGGCTTGGCACTTTTCCCAGCCATTTGACCCCCGAATTCTTGTACTCCGGATATGTCTTGTACCGACTCACGCCGCATCCCCTTCGCCCACATTCGCCGCATAAAACTCGTGCAGCTTGGCTTGCAGCAGCTTCTTGTCCGGCAACTGGGTCTGGTATTGCGCGACCAGCGCGGGCGAAAGCGAGCGGCTGAGGGCGTATTCGACCACCTCATCGTCCTTGCTCGCGCAGAGCAGCAGGCCGATGGCCGGGTTCTCGTGGGCTTTCTTGTGGTCGCGGTCGAGGGCTTCGAGGTAGAAGTTGAGTTGTCCGAGATGTTCGGGGGAGAAGCGGACGGTCTTCAGTTCGATGGCGACGAGGCAATTGAGGCCGCGATGGAAGAGCAACAGATCGAGGGCGAAATCCTGCTTGCCGACCTGAAGCGGGTATTCGCTGCCGATGAAACAGAAGTCGCGCCCGAGTTCAAGCAGGAATTGCTTGAGCTGAGAGAGTAGGCCGCGTTGCAGGTCGCTTTCGAGGTGCGCGGCAGGCAAGTCGAGGAATTCGACCAGGTAGCTGTCCTTGAAGATGCTGGCGGCTCCGGGGTGGCTTTGTGTCACCAGCGGTGACACTTTTGCCGGGGAGAGGACAACGCGCTCAAAGAGGGCGGTGTCGTATTGCCGTTCCAGTTCGCGGCTGGACCATTTTTCCTGCGCGGCCATTTTCAGGTAGAACTCGCGCTCCTCGGAGCGCTTGCTGCGGCTGAGGATGATCAGGTTGTGCGTCCAGGGCAATTGTGTCAGCAGTGCCGTCACTAATTGCGGCTCCCGGTAGGCCTCGTAAAGCTGGCGCATGCGGAACAGGTTGCGACGGGTAAAGCCTTTCAGTCCCGGCTGGGTGCTGGCCAGGTGCTGTGCCAGTTGTTCGACAACGCCCTCGCCCCATTCGGCTGCGGCGATCTTGCGGCTGAGATACGCCCCGACCTGCCAGTAAAGCTCGATCAGCGTGGTGTTGACGGCCTGGTAGGCCCGTTGGCGGGCGCTGTCGATCAGCCGCGTGATTTCGGAAAAGTCCGGGTTTGGGGGCAACTCATTCAACTTGCTCATGAATGCACCTCGCGCAGAAGGTCCATGATCTCTTTGCTCACCGCGTCCAGGTCAGCGTCGATTTCTTCGAGCGGACGCGGCGGCTGGTACTGGTAGAAGTGGCGGTTGAAGGGGATCTCGTAGCCGACGATGCCGATCTCGCCGTCCTTGGCATCGCGCTTGTCGGCGGCGATCCAGGCATCCGGCACATGCGGCTGTACTTCCTTGATGAAGTAGGCTTCGTTGATTTCGTTCACGCTGCGGCTGGGGTCAAGGGCGACGTTCTCGAAGTCGCGCAGTTCGCCGTCGGTCTGGTATTCGACCACCTCCTTGCCGACGGCAAACAAGCCGTACAGCGGCGTGGCGGCGCTGCCCTTCTTGTCCTTGTGCAGTTTCTTGATCACCTTCTCGGCGGCGGGGTTCTTCCAGTTCACGGCATCGCTGATCTGCTTTTTCTCTTTGGTTTCCAGGGTGATGCCGGCCTTCTTGCTGGCGGCTTTGAGCGCGTCGTCGTAGGTGTTGAAGTCGTCGGACTGCGCGGTGCCGATGAGCTGCTGTAGTTGCCGTGCCTTGAGCAGGGTTCGCTTCTGGCTGAGCCAGGTTTCGCGATCGAGCAGGTCCTTGATCTGCTTCTCCTTCAGGTCGGCAAAGTGGCGCTTGAGGTGGGTGCGGATGGCTTCGGCGTGGGCTGTCAGGTCGCCATATGCCGGGCAGTCCGGCGCGTCGCTCCACTGTCCTTGGCCACGATCATGTCCATACTCGCCATAGATCCATTGCATGGCGCCATTCAACGCGCCGGGTTCGAAGCGCAGGCCGGCGAGGCGTTCGTCGCTGAACTGCCAGGAGAGGCGCAGCGGGCGTTCGATGGTGATGCGGCGGTAGCCAAATTCGTGCGTTGCGAAGATCTTGCTGGCGAAGGTCTTGGGCGCTTCGCTTTTGGGATTGGCCGATTGCCGGCCGCGATTGCTCTTTTGCTCGGCCGGTTTGTCGAGTTCGCGCGCGTCGACGACCGCGAAGTTGCCGAAACAGCGGGTGATGGTGGCGATGTCGGACTCGTCCATCACGTTGCGTTTGCTGCCGAGCGATTTGCGCATCTTGCCGCACAGATTGACGCCGTTGATGAGCTGCACGTGGCCTTTGCGCTCGCTGGCTTTCTTGTTGGAAAGCACCCAGACGTAGGTGGCGATGCCGGTGTTGTAGAACATGTCGGTCGGCAGCGCGACGATGGCTTCGAGCAGGTCGGCTTCGAGAATGTAGCGGCGGATTTCCGATTCTCCGGAACCGGCGCCGCCGGTGAAGAGCGGCGAGCCGTTGAGGATGATGCCGATGCGCGAGCCGCCGTCTCCTTGCTGGCTGTCCTTCGGGTCGCGCAGCTTGCTGATCAGGTGCAAGAGGAAGAGCAGCGAGCCATCGGAAACGCGCGGCAGACCGGGGCCGAAACGGCCATCGAAACCCTTGAGGCTGTGCTCGTCGGTGATGTCCGTTTCGATCTTTTTCCAATCCACGCCGAAGGGCGGATTGGAGAGCATGTAATTGAAGCGGTTGGAGTAAAGGTGATCGTTGGAAAGGGTGTTGCCGAGCTTGATGTTGGCGACCTCCTGCCCCTTGATGAGCATGTCGGCCTTGCAGATGGCGTAGCTCTCAGGGTTGAGTTCCTGGCCAAAGGCGCGCACTACGGCTTGCGGGTTCAGCTCGTATACGTATTCCATGCCCGCCGACAGAAAGCCGCCCGTGCCCGCTGTCGGATCGTAGATGGTGCGGATGATGCCGGGCTTGGTCAGCGCCTCGTCGTCTTCCATGAAGACCAGCGAGGTGGTGAGGCGGACGATGTCGCGCGGGGTGAAGTGTTCGCCCGCCGTCTCGTTCGAGCTTTCGGCAAAGCGCCGGATCAGCTCTTCAAACACCAGGCCCATCTCGTAGTTGGAGACGGCCTTGGGGCTGAGATCGGTGGCCTTTACCTTCTGCACGATCTTGTACAACAGGTTGGCGTCGTTGAGCAGGCCGATGAATTCGGCGAATTTGAAGTGATCGAAAATCTCGCGCGCGTCTTTCGAGAAGCACTGGATGTAACGCTCCAGATTGGCCTTGATGCCAGTCTCGCCCAATGTGCCGAGATCCATGGGCGAGGTGTTGTAGAAGGAGAGCCCGCCGGTGGCGCGCAGCAGCAGTTTCTCCTGCGCTTCTTCCGGCAGCTCCATTTTCTCGACTATCGGAGCCTGCTTGAGCACGGCGGCTTTGCTGGATTCGAGCACGCATTCCAGGCGGCGCAGCAAGGTAAACGGCAGGATGATGCGGCCATACTGGCTCTGCTTGAAATCACCGCGCAGCAGGTCGGCCAGCGTCCAGATGTAGGCGGCGAGATTATTGGTGTTTTGGGTCATCGAGTATGTTTCTGCGTGTGTTTTGCGCCGTCAGGGCAATCAGACAATCAGACGATGATGCGGCGGAAAGGCAATAAAGCAACCCGGCTGGAAACAGCTGTTTCCAGCGAAAAACGGTCCGCATCGTCTGGTGAAAGGGGGATTCTACGCTTCCGCCGATTCCTGCGGCTGCCGCGCCAGGCCGTTTCGGCAGAGCGCTACGCCATGTCGTCCTCGCGTCGAGAGCATGACGCGAGGGCGACGCCATTCCATCGGCTGTTTTCTCTCCGTGGCAAAAACGCCACACTTGGCGGGCGCGGACGTATCCGTTCATGCCGTTGCGATCGGTTTCGATTGACGGACATATTTCATCGGCATACTGTCGCCGGTGAAGTATCTCCCTTCTTTTGTAGGGCTTCCTCCCAAGCCCCCTCTGCCCCTGGATAGGAATATCCGTCAGGGGTATTTTTTTGTCAGGTGACGGTGGAAGGTTCTTCGTCTGGCACAAGTACGGGAGCGGCACGATATTCCAGCGGGCTGCAGCCGAGTTCGCGGCGGAAGACGGCGTACATGTACTGCAAGGTCGTCAGACCACTGCGTCTGGCGACCTCGTCGCAAGACAGGTCTCCGCTCCTCAGCAGGTTGCAGGCCAACTGGAGTTTGAATGCCAGGATTTCGTCATGTACCGAGCTGCCGAACTGCCGGCGGAAATGGGTTTCGAGTGTCGTGCGGGAGACGCCGACGTAATCGGCGACCTGCGCGACTTTGACGCCCTGCGCCGCGAACTGTCGAATGTAATGCAGCGCCCTCATCACATAGGGATGCCCGATCGGGCGATGCCGTGACGATGCCTGCGGGTTGATGCCTTCGGGCGGAACGACGATGCGCAGATTGGTGATCGGCGCGCCGGTGAGCCGGCGGTGCAGCATGCTTGCGGCTGCCTTGCCCATCTTGCGCGTTCCCTGCGTGACGGAGCTGATGGGGATGCGGGTCAGCATGCGCAGGAGCGGGTCGTCGTCGATGCCCATGATCGCCACCTCTTCGGGAACGGCGATGTCATCCATGATGCACGCCTGTAGGATCTGTCGCGCGCGGGCATCGGTGACGGCCATGATGCCGATGGGTTTTGGCAGCGTTCTGAGCCAGGCAATGATCTGGTCGATGATGGCTCCCCAGTCGCCGGCAAACGTCGGCAGGCCGTGAAAGACCTCGGGCTGAAGTCCGTCGGCTTCGACGCACTGGCGGAAACTGGCTTCGCGTTCCTGCGCCCATCTGCTCGTCGGAGCCGGGGGCATGCTGTAGAGGGCGAAGCGCTGCAGGCCCATGTCGATCAGGTGTTCATAGGCCAGTCTGACCAGTTTTGCGTTGTCTGTCGCCACGTACGGAATGCCCGGAGGATAGTCGGATTCCTTCTGGTACGAGCCGCCAACGCCCACCACCGGGATGTGTCCGTCACCCAGGGCATCGATCAGAAGCGGGTCGTCGAAGTCGGCAATCACGCCGTCGCCGGCCCATGACATGATGCTCTGCGGACTGGAGCGGAATTCCTCGTAGAGCACCATGTCCCACACGAGCCGGGTCGACCGCGTGTAGTCGCAAATGCCGGCGATGATGTCTCGGCCGTAGGCGCCTTTGGTCTTGAGCATCAGCGCGATTCTGAATGTCTCGTGTTTCCCTGTCTTCATCCCTTGCTCCGAAAGCCCGTGAACGCCGCCCGAGGCGGCGATGGAAGCTTCGATCGGGAGCAGTATAGGTTGCAAAATGACCAGCTATCAGTTTTTCGGAAAGATGCGCGATTTCTTGTAAATTTCGTAACGGCTGTTTGTAAAACGGCTGGCGTAGGATTTGTCGGCGATGGCGTTGCAACCGGGGAAAAACGGTCCGATGAGGCGTTCCTGCTCCGGCGAAAGGCGCCACAAACTCAGGAGAGGATATAACGTGAAAAACAG
>Ga0316604_10002439_pt1 | contig 14273 bp, 5 predicted proteins | sample OWC_soil_day20_C_FD_207650 | JGI IMG/M metagenome (GOLD analysis project Ga0316604, IMG submission 207650) | Wetland soil microbial communities from Old Woman Creek delta, Ohio, United States - OWC_soil_day20_CT | ecosystem: Environmental > Terrestrial > Soil > Wetlands | place: USA: Ohio... | reverse complement strand
CTCCTGTATTGTATGTATCTCCATCTCTCCAATTCCAAGTAGGATCACTTTTGCCATCTAAAGAATAATAAAACCATGCAAGTCCTGTGGGATCTATTCTTACAATAGGATTATTCCCTACATAAGCGTACGGACTAACCCCATAATACTTCTCTGCCAACGGATCCATCGTACTAAACCTTCCTAAAACCGGATCCATCAACCTAGCCGAGTAATCATAGAGATTCAATCCTCTTTCCGTATCTAGCTCCTTACCGTTGTACTTATAAGGCTGCCCGCTCGAAGTAACACCTTCAGCAAATGACATACCGAACGGATAATAATGATTCGTCTGAACGATTCCTCCGCTTGCATTCGCTACCACACGGTTATTTCCCAAATGATCAGTCAGATAGAAGTAATAAGCACCACCTTCTATATAACCGTCATCAACCAAAATCCGCTTCAGCGTCCCGTTTTCATAGATCGCATTCTCCACATAATCTGTTGTCATGGTAGTGGAAGCTTTATGCACAACACGTAACTTCCTACCGTCAGCAGCGTAGGTGTATTCATTACTGGGATTACCTACAACATTAAACAAGATCTCTTCCGGCAAATTTAGTGAATTGTATGTAATTCCTTTTATCCCTTTGTTTAAATCTTGTGTTAAATTACCGTTTAAGTCATAGAAATATTCTTTCGCAGCCGTAGAGTTGTTTTTGAAGTCCATGGATACGGACAAAGTGACATTTGTTCCCGCATCGTCCGCTTTGATCAGTTGATTGCCCGCATAGCTCATACTCAAGTTGTCAATCGTACCGAAAGTACTTGTTCCGGTACGACCATTACGAATAAGATGAGTCATATTGCCATGCTTGTCGTAAGCATAAGAAGTACCATAATTCGTGTTGGTAACTCCAGCTTCCAGATAACCGGCTACTGTCAATCGGGAGAGATTGTCATAAGCGAAGTTGTAACCTCTTGTTTTATCTCCGCTTGTTGTCCAACTCATTGCTGAGATATTGCCGTTGTAACGGGGAGTATTACTTCCGTAAGAATCGTTATAGTACAACGTTTGGCTGAAGAGTGGAGAGTTGGAAGATTTCATCCATGAACGAACGTTGTAGGCATACGTGGTGGTCAAGGCTGCAAGAGAGTCTTTCATGTTCGTTTTAAGTCGGCCAAGTTCATCATAAGTGTTCTTAACCAGAGTGACCAGTCTCCCCGTATTGGTTCCACTGTTCAGTTTATGTTTTACCGTAAGCAATCTTCCGGCGTGGTCGTAATCATACGAGTAGATTTCCGTTTGAGTGGTTTTGCCTGTGGCAGAATGGATATGTTTCTTCTGTGTAGGCTGCCCCGTGAAGTTATAAGCTACATACTCTTTCTCAATGCCACCCGTTAAATGATTGTTGGATTTAGTCTGTATCACACGACCTCTGTAATCGTAGTACATCACGGAATACAGGTAAGTCGGAGTGGTGGAACCATCTAGCTTGGCTGTAAATGTCCCTGTAAGCAGTGTCTTGGCGCTCTCTGTATAGCGAATGCCGTAAATTGAGTCGGAATCATAATGGAAGTTTGTATCTGTGGAATCGGGAATACCGTTTTTGCCCATAAAGACGTAATCATCATAGTAACTCACATTTAGAACCGTGGGGCTGACAAGGGTGATGCCCGACAAGGCGTAACCCTTATATGTGCCCGTAGTGTTATCACGTTCGGCCTTTACTACAATATTGTTTAGTGGCGGGGTTGCAGACAAGGCACTGAAGCTGTTCTTGCAAGTACCGCTCACACAAGTACGGCCGAAAACATCGGGGAGAGTGAAACTCCATTCATTCCGTTCCCGTTGTTCACCATCTTGGGAAAAGATCAGGCGGTCACTCGTATCGTAGATGAAATAGTTCCAGCTACAACCCGGTAGACGTTTGGTCTTGCAACGGTTACGCCTGTCGTACATGTATAAATAAGCATAATTCCGCAGAAGTGTTGAATTGGCGTTTGTCCATGAGGTGCCGCTTTTCATTCCGTCCGATGCCAGAGGAGGAAGAACAGCTGTCAGATTCCCGAAATCGTCGTAGAGATAATAAGTGTCATAAGTTATTTTGGTAGTGCCATTTCGGCCTATCTGTCGGGTGAGAACCACTTGCCCCAGTTTATCTTTAAACTCAAAAGAAGCATTACCATCCTCATCCGTCTTGCGGGTAACATACAGTTCATCCGTGGCGTAATTGCCTCCGTAAGTGATGCTTACAAGCGTATCTGTAGAAGTAGCCTCCACCTTGTAGTAAATGCAGTTCAATGTGTCATTACCGGTAATGTTGGCCAGATAAGCCATTTTTGCACTCCGAGAGTTGTTTTGCCAAGCTTGACCGGGACCGTATTGCTCCAAAAGTCGATTTAGCGGAGAGGCTTCATAGGCGGGTAGTGCGTAAGGTTTCGCCTCACTCGGGTAACTAGCGTTTATGTTACTTTTGATCGTGTTTAGGCTGGCGAAAGCGCCATTGTTATCTGGCAATGCCATAGGTAACCAAGTATTGGATTTTCGTCCGAACCCATCATACTCTTGATAAGTGACAAGATCAGAACCTGTGGGGGTAATGCCTTTCTGAACCGTTTGCATCGGACGCCCAAGGCCGTCATAATAATCAATAGATAAATAGCCTGCGTCCATCCCTCCGGTTGTAGATATAAATTTCGCAATATAATTTTGATCTGCAGAAAACGTTTCTAAATCAGGCAATTCGGTCCCTGGAATAATAGTGGGATCAAATATGGATAAGGTATCATCATCAACTATTGGAGGTTTAATCACGAGAGTATCCCTATTTGCCTCTAGTGAAACACGCAAGGAATAATCTGGAGGGAGAGCTATCTCATAGTCGCTGCTATTTGCCGAATTATTTGATGTGGTGGAAGATAATGCAAGAACTCCCCCACTTGCATTTGAGAGCTTAATAATATAAGAACCTGGAGGCAAGTCACATTGAAGTGCGATAAAAGGAAGAAGATTTCCATCCAAATCTATCTTGGCCATGGCATAATCAATAGTATGGACAATTCCGCCACTAAGATATTCTAAAGATAAAGTGGGGCTCGTGTTTTTCATACTGAGAATCTCAGTATTAATCAGAAAATGTAACTTCTCTCTTGTGTAAAATCGAAATCGGTTATACAAATCGCTTGCACTGTTGCTATTATAAAGAACTAATTTTTTCGATAACTGGCTACCATTTTGAATAAAAGTTTCTTCTTCAAAGGGGATCGGTTCTAAGGGCTCATCAGCAGGGAGAGGATTATTCTGTGCCCAGAGATTAGAACACCACAAGCATAACATAATTAATAAAAATCCCAACTTATTATCCATTGCTTATTATTTATTAGAGTAATCATAATTATAAATATCAACATATCTCTTGAGTCGATCCTCATATATAAACGAGCCCTTATATCGTCCTAAACTGTCATAATCATAATAGATTATTTCTCCTTTGGGATCAGCCATACTAATCAAACCTATCGGAGGTAAATAAGTATACGAGTATACCTGAGAATGCTTTAACTTAAATCTCAAATCTCGTGTGTTTTTACTGCTGGGAGATGTTAAAGAAAGCGATTCGGGAGTCATCCCCAGTACAGACTTAACTTCATCATAAGTCGCATTTTCTATTTTTGACATAAGGTATTGTCCATAGTAACCCCATAAAAGAATACTTTTTTGATTTTTATAAGTTACTTCAATTGGGTTATTATAAGTGTCATATTTTCCATAACTAGTATAAAGTTGCATTCTATAATCGATAGAAGGCTGTATATCATCATCAATAAGGTGTAAAGGGGAGTAGTCATTAATACCAGACTGCACTTCTAATTGATATTCCTTATCTTTTACAGGTAACTCGTTTCCTGTTTTATAAGTAGTTATTATTGAATTTATAGTTTTCCCGTTTTTAGTTCGATAGACTTCAATGGGAACATTAAGTATATTTGCATCCATCATCTTAATATATGGGCTTAATGATAAACCTGTAATATCACCGGTTGAAGGTTTTACAAGATCATTTGGATAAGTGTAATTAGTAATATACGTGTCACTGTTTTGACTATTATGAACAGTTTCCGTTTTGAGTAATTTCCGATTGTTGTATGTTCTGTTTTGAGTGACAGTGCCACCTAGAGTGTTCATTGTTTCTGTTTTGGTTCCTAGAAGATAACTGTAAGTATATGTTTTCGTCAGATCGGCGCTTATTCCAGAAATAGCATTAACATAGCAAAACCAAACTTCATCCTGGTATGCTGTTACTAAATAGTTTTCGGGCTCTGAACTTTTTATATATTTATATTTTATAGACTTGATTAAAACATCTTTCGAATTATAATATTCTTCAGACAATAGCTTCCCTCTTTCCATCGATTTACTGGAAAACTGAGAATAATAGGAGTTGTTTTTATATACAGAAAAAATAGCAGACTCATCATAATGAGATTCTCCCCATATATCGGTATCATAATTTGAATATTTATATTTCACATAACCTTGTGACCTTCCTAAACTATCTAACGTTTCTTCAATAATACATGAATAACCTACTATTGGAGCATTTAAATTAGTAACAGGAGTATAAAAACCATTTTTAGATTTTAATTCAATATAAGGTGAATTCGGATCTTCTGCGGCTAAATAATATAATAATTCGAATAAGGGTTTAGTTCTTAACACCCCGCTACTTTCGGAGTTATTCTTATTTTTTGAGTAATAATATTTTTTTGTATTCACTATTCTATCATCTGCACTCAAAGTAGTAAAACTGGATATACGCAACCCTCCTGCATAGCCAAACGCATCTTGTGTGTTATTTAAAGCTGGTGAAAGGCATTTTGAATATTCATTTAATTCATAGTCTAAACGTACTTTTCCTTTGGTAGGATATTGTATTTCCGTAAGTGTTTGTGCTTTTGCATAGGTAAGATTAGGAGATTGAATCTCAAAACTAAGTTCACTGGATGTTTCTATCGTTTTGCCATTATAAAAGCCCCACGAATCTTCATCAGCATCAACATATCTTCTTGGCATTAAAGTATTATTGTATTTAAACTTATATTCTTTAGGCACGTAAGTTGTAGGAAAGGTAGGAATCTCATAACCAACAAAATATAAAGTTCCATTTCCATAGGCGTATTTAGGGATTTCTTCAAATTTACCTTTCCGCTCGGATATTAAAGAAAGCTTTCTTCTCTCATAAGTATAATCAAAATAGTAAGTTTTAGTAAACGATCCTGATTTAATTGGTGATATGCATATTGCATGTAATTTTTCCCATTTGAGACTATTCTTTATGTCTTCCTGTAAATTAGCTTCTGTATCGCGCCTAATATTAAGAAATAACTGAAACTGCCAAATAGGATCATTGTCTAATTGCGAGAGTTTAAATATGTTGTGTCGATTATATATATCCCCTGAAGTCCAACCCAGATAGCCTTTATAAAATCTATCTGAATGCCCATAATCTTCCGTATAAATAAAATCAATAATTTCATTTGAAGTTTTTATCTGTTTAAGAAGAACAGGGAATAATAAAAAACCTGTTAAACCGGACCTGCCTCTAGATATATCATAAAGAGAAGGGGATGCACATTCAAGATTGTAAACTATTCTACTTTGAGGAGAATATCTTAAATCACATTGAGGGCCGGATGATTTATATTCATAATTAATATGGCGACCTTCAGGTGTTATTATCTCGGAAAGAAACCAGCTAGTAGCAATAAGATCACTGTTATTTCTATTGTAATATGAAATGCTATATTCAGTAGCATAAATTCCACCAAAGATATATTTACACCCATCGGGAGTAACTAATGTGAATTTATTAAAAAACCGATTATTGTAATGGGCTCTATTCCATTGATTGGTCTTAATTTCGGGACGAAGTTGAGATAAATTAATAAAGCCGTCATTCTCATCAAATAAAACTCTAATTGGTTGATCTGAAGCGACTGTCCAACTTTTATTCTCATTATAATAGAAATTACCTGAATAGCCACAGAAATTAAATGAAAATTCATCGGCCGAAAGTTCATAATATTCTTTATCTTCATCTGTAAGGTGCTTGGTATGTTCTAATAATTTCTCAGGTGTAATATCCTTCAACTTATAAGAATGAGCGTAATAGCCTGATGCGTATCCATTTTTGTCACATTTTTCATCATAGGTTCCTCTGACGTTTCTGGTGATATAGCCTCCCGTAACCAAACTCCATCCGAGGCCAAGACATCCTTCTTGTATGTTTGGTTTTACGGATCCAATGTGATAATCAGCTGAAATTGGAACTATCGTATGTCCCATTTTTATCTCATACAAGGGTATTGATATTTGAGGAGTTCCCGTAAAGAGACTTACAGGTATTTCTCCGTAGATGCCTAAAGAAGAAACTTCAGGACTAGCGACATTCTCAAGTGGTCTAATGTTTTGCGCTCTAGAAATGTTCACAGTAAAACATAATCCAGTGAAAACAAAAAGACGCATTGCTCTTATAACAGATAATTTACGCATATAGATTCGAGTATTTATTGTAGATTCGATATTACCATAAATTTTTCATCTACAAAAATATAGGCTTTATTTCACAAAGTATGCAATCCAAACGTTATCATTACGTTATTTTTTTTCGAGCCTAGGTTAACAGAACGTTAACGAAAGAGTAGTCAATATCAGTCAATGTTAACGCCTTGTCAGCCCTATTTTCCCTATTTCAGGGCAATACAGAGAGAAAAAGACAATGCTACGTTAACAGAATATTGTCTTGTTCACTTCCAACGTTAACGCAATGTTAACGTTGAACTACTTTGGCATTTCCTTCGTGTGGCTATCAATATTTCTTGGGCTTTAAAATGGTGAATGATGTAGAATTCTGCAATGATTTAGCAACACCCTAGAGGATGCTTGTATGTGGTTGCTAATTAGTTTATGGATTATGAACAGCATATGGAATAGGGGCAAAAAAAGATTGATTGTCATCGCGACAATCAATCTTCAAATCTTAAACCTAATACTGCATTAATTGAGCAAGGATAAACTCAATAAGAATGGAGAATACCCTATAATCTTGAAACTAGGGAGCGAAAAAGCACGAAAGAAAATTAGTATTAATTTAATATTAAACCGAAATATAGGGATAATGAAACTCAAAAAGTATTATAGTTTTTTGTTCTCACAGGTTAAACCAATAACCCTTGCAAGTTGATTACCATTGTAAACAGCCAAACAGTAATTCCTTCATTGCAAACGAGAAGAGTGGGGGCAGATTATTTTATGAGACTGCTATAATATAATACTATTTACAATAACATCTCCTGATCCATCATCATACAGATTGTAAATACAATTTTGACCACCATATTCTGGAGGTAGCAGGAACCAATCATTCCCTGATGGCATCATTATAAATTGTCCGGTGGCTTTATCTTTAAGCTTCCCTACAAAAAAATTGCCTATTGCATCAGCTTTATCACCATAATAATAAGGTAGCAAAATCGCAGTAGGAGACAATTTTATTTTTTGAAAATCAGTAATACTCATCTGAAAATCTTCTATCGTCCCCATATTAAAATCATAATAGAATATGCATAGATCATACGCTGGATATGCTTTATAATAATCGCTTAGATTGTTCAGAAACTGTACCGATAGGGAATCTTCATGGACCGATTTACTATTAACCCAACCAGAAATACCGAGTTCTTCATTATACGCCACCCGATATAAATTTAATTCATCCTTTATAAGATTGACAGTGGTATCTGCCACCAGTTGATCGGTACCTTTAACATAAACTGCTAGTTTGGAGTTTGTGCCAATTTCAACGTTTGTCCCTGGCTGTAGGAGTGGCAAGTCCCCTATTAATTGTCCCTGATAATAAACTTCCAGTTCAGGTGTACCTGGCAAAGAGACTACCTCTACCAGTATTTTCGAATAATAGGTCTTATCTATTGCCATTTCCTCTTTTGAACAGGAAACTATTAGCAACATTATTGTAGCAAGAACTGCTATCCATAGATTATTTATTGTTTTCATAATTGTACTTGAATGATTTAAAAATTATAATTGAAACTTACTCCATAAGTGCGACCAGGTGTACTTTGGTAGTCGATAAAGTCACCTTTTTCGTAAAACAAGGTAGTAGCATTATCTCCCTGTCTTTTTCGATATACCTTGCTTGATTCATTCAGTATGTTACTAACATTGAATTTGAGCAACCCTTTGTTTTTCAGGATGTTTACTGCTATTTGTCCGTCTAAAGAAGGTAGCGGGGTTTCGAATAAGGATTCCTTATATACTTCAGAAGCTCGGAAAACGCGGTTGGATATGTAGTTATAGTTCATACTCAACGAGAAAGGTTTGGCATCGTAGTAGGCACCTGCATTAAAAGTGTAGTTACTGGCTCCGGCCTGTGGACGCTCTACCTCTGGCTGTGCTACATCCATCACCACTATTTTGTTGGGTTCGGTTGTGGAAGCAACATAGTTGACTGTCATCGGCGTTACTTTGGCATACAAGCGTGTGAAGTTGGCGTACAAGGTAAAGTTACGCAATACCGGTAGCTCGGTAAAGGCAAATGACTTACGGACTTCCAGCTCTATACCTTTGTTTTTGGCCGAAAGGTCATTTCGTAGCTCATACTGCCGATTTCCCATATCGAAAATTTCCATGGGATACTCCAGATCTTTGTAGAAGAGGGATAAAGAAAGCATTTCGCCCGCACTGGGATACCATTCATAGCGGAAATCGAAGTTATCGATTTTGGTAGAACGAATCGGGCTTGAGGACTGATAGGTGCCACCCAGTTCGAAATCATATTCCTTGAAATAGGACAACTCCCGCAAATCGGGACGAATGATGCTTTTGGAATAAGACAGACGCAGGTTCATTTGTTTTGTGAGCGCATAGGTTAGTGCCGCAGACGGAAACAAATTAAATTTGGACTCCAGTCCAAACACATCGCTGTAATCGGTCACATCATTATTTTGTTCTCTTTGTATCCTTACAAAATTTTCCAGCAGGGTGTTTACGCTGTTCATGTCATAGTATTCGCCACGCAAGCCGGCGGTCAGGCGGAGCTTATCTCCTATCCGGGAGTCCAGCATCACGTAGCCAGCGTGCAAGGCTGCTTTTTTGTGGTAATCGTCACCAAATTTATTGATCTCGATGGTACTGGTTGGATGTAGTGTCTGGTCAAACACCTCACTCAGAGGTTGGGGATCGGAAGTAGCAAAATTCGATGCAGTATTGACTAACCAGAACAGCCGATTTTTGCTCCAGCCTGCGTAACCGGTTTTGAAAGAGTTATTGACGGTTGTTTTTAAAACATCGAACTTAACCGGTACGGTTAAATCTAGGTTCCAGCTCAGGTTCTTTTCATACGACCTGCTCCAGGAGCGCATTACCCCCTTGTCGAGATTGCTACGCGCATTAGAGATACTGAAATCGGAGGTAGATATATCCGGGCTGTCGGTGCTGCTACCAACATAATTTGCATCCATTTGGTGATTATCGGGTTTCTCTCTGTCCAATATGGTATAACTGCCGAGCCAGTTAAGCTTAATACCTTTGTTGTCAAACGCTTTTTCACCTTTCAATTGGTTTTGAAGCATGGTGGTTTGCGTGGTTTGGTCGTAATAACCTACGGCTTGTCCAAAATCATCTTTGACACCAGTACCTAATAACAGTTGTTGGTCATAAGTGCGTAAATAAATGCTTTGCAAGCTAACTTTTAACTGTTTACCGGTATAACCAATACCTACAATGCCGCCCAGATTGGTGGTAAAACCATAACGCTTACCGGTAAACCCATATAATTCTTCGTTTAGGTCGCTGCCGACATATCCGTTACGACCTGAAATCACATCCGAGGTTTGCCATGTATTGCGGTAGCTTACCGAAGCAATAATGCCGATCTGGTCATTATTTTTTAGATTGATCACTCTACCAAGCGAAGCCTGGAGGTTGGGTGAAGGAAGCGGGGTATAATTGTACAGCCTCCAGTTGTTGGAAAATAGTTTTGCATCTGATCCATTAGCCGTATAATAAGCACGAATGTCGTCGCCATTTTTCCAGTCCGTTCGCCCCAGTAAAGTCCGGTCGGAACCAGTAGAACCAAAATAACTGCTTTTGCTTATCTTCTGTGCTCGGAAATTTTTACCGGTTGTTTTATCATTATAGCTCTCTCCAATAGTGATATTGAAGGAGTTTTCGGTAGGAATATTCTTTGTATTCACCTCGATGAGTCCGCCGCCAAACTCCGCACTTTTATCGGGGGTAAGGGTTTTGTAAATGGTAACGTTGTCTACCATTGTTGTCGGTATAATATCAAAGGAGAACTGTTTTCTATTCAGTTCCGTACTGGGCATTACCTGACCGTTCATCATGGTGCCATTGTAGCGCTCACCCAATCCGCGTACCACTACGTATTTGTTATCCTGTACGTTTACACCACTCACGCGCTTTAAAGTTTCGCCGATATTCTTGTCTGGTGTTCGTGCAATTTGTTCTGCACTGATTCCATTGGTCACGCCGGCACTATTCTTTTGAGTCAGATATAAGCTATTCACTGTGGTTTTTTTGAATGATGCAGTAACGACTACATCATCCAATTGATTATTGGATGGCTTCATGGACGTACTCAGGTTGGTGGTTTTACCATCTTTTATTTCCACATCTGTAATTTTTTGTTTTTGATACCCAATAGTACTTATTTCCATTTGATACGTTCCGGCGGGAATAGTCAGTTTATAAAACCCGTTTATGTCTGTGATTATTCCCAGAGTTGTCCCTATAAAACGAATGTTTACCCCTGGTATTCCTTCACCATTTTCGTCGATAATTTTACCGGAGATAACTCCTTTTCCCTGTATTACCTTCGACTGCAGGCTAGTTGATTTTTTCATTATAGCGTAAGACGTTTCAGCCGTCTTTCTCCAGATAAAGGACGTGCCTGAGAGGCTGCGTTCTAGAGCTTGCTCCACTGTTAAGTTTTTAGCTATGAGTGAGGGAATGCGAGTGTTACCGATTAGTTGCGGATCGAAAAGAATGGTGGCACCGCTTTTCTCACTGATCTTTTTCAATCGCGCTGATAACAATTCTTCAGGAAACTGTGCTTTGAAATCTTTTGCCTCTACAGGCAAGATACAGCATAGTGTCAGGACTGCTATCAGTATTGGCATCAGTCCGAAACATCGTGATTTTACAGTTATTTTCATTTTTCTTATTTATTGATGAATTATTATATTGTTACTTTTTGATGAGGACATAATTCTTCTGTTCTTACTTTGCAGAAAGAAAACTATTAATATTAAGATATTGTTAAAGTGCTGATTGGCACCCAAAAGATGAGCCCTCGTTGAATTTGTGGATCGCTATTCTAAAGGATTTTACCTATTGCCACAGAGTCAGGGAGTTATCGTAATCTTGTTTCCATTAATTTTATAATGTATATTATGGATGGCACATATTGTATTCATTACTTCCGTTAGGGTACTCTCTGTACCAAACGCTCCTGATATATATTTTCCTTTCAGGGCATCTTCTTCAATAGTTGCCTTTACACCGAATTGTTGCAGCAAGCGTAGTTTCAGTTCTTCTATTCCCACTCCGTTCAGTACCAATCGTCCTTTCGTCCATCCGGCAGCATCCTGCCAATTGGTATTGGCTATCATAACTGTATGGTTATAGCTGTTGTAGCTAAGTTGACGATTAGCTGTGAGTACCCCCAATCGTTTTTTGTCCTCACTAATTTCCACTCGTCCGTTGCGTACAGAAATCACATTTTCGTTTAGCTGCGGATATGCTTTTACGTTGAATGAAGTTCCGAGTACAGTGGTTTGGATGTTTCCTGTATGTATAATAAAGGGCTTTTTTCTGTTTTTAGCCACCTCAAAAAAAGCTTCACCTGTGAGCCATACTTCACGTTTTTGTTTATTAAAAACCGCTTCAGTTATTTCAATACGGCTGCCTGCATTTACTTGCACAACAGTTCCGTCAGGAAGAATGAGTTTAGTCCGGTGTGTGTCGTCAGTCGTCCATGTCTTGCGGGCATTAGCCAATATATTTGTTTCTGGCTGCAAAAAACCGTTTGTGCCCCAGAAAGCTATCCATACCCCACTACCGATAAGTATTACTATGGCGGCTAATGCAGCATAGCGTTGGTAAGCGTTTCTCCAGATTGGGCGTGTCGTCCTCCTTTTAAGATTGTGACGGATGTGTGCTGTTACATGTCGGTTTACTTTGTCACGGGCAAGGGTTGATTTTTGCTCGTCCATCGGGTAACGTTCTGTGTCGGCGGTATCGGGCATCCATTTGTCGAGTGCCTGCTTCATCGAGTTACTTACTTCTCCGCATTCATAACGTCGCAGCAAATCCACAATGTAATCTAATATTCCGGTTTGTTTTTTGTCTTTTATGCTCATAGATGTACAGTACCCTCTTTTTTTATTATTTTATTCATTTCTTTTTCTGAAGAAATTATCTTTTCCTTCCTATTAGATAAAAGACTTAAGTAGGGCAATTGTCCCATATGAAAGCTGTTAAGATTTAGTTACCATTATGTTCCATTCTGATTACAGCGCTTCTGGTTGATGAATTGGAGTATGCAGTGATCGTATTTTAATGTTTTTATAATATTTTTGCAACATGCTCTATCTATTTTTGCGGTTGAAACAAAAAGTAGAATGACCGATCAGGAACTATTAGACAGGATAGCAGAAAAAGACGCCAAGGCTTTTGATGTACTTTACAACCGTTACGAACGATTGTTCTATCGTTGGGTTTTCTCCCGATTGAATGATTATGACGCTGCCTGCGATATTACGCAGATTTTTTGGATTGCAGTGTGGACTTCACCAACAGGTATTCAGGTGAATGAGCAGGGTTCTGCTAAGGATTATCTATTGCGTAATCTGACATTCCGGATACTAAAACAGGTGCAAAAGGAGGCTAACAAAATGGAAATATCTAACGAGAATCTTCTTGGAAAGCAGGTAGAGAATTTGACTTATACGCATATTTCGGAAGATTTTTATGTGAAGGAGATATTGCATCTGATGGATGAAATTCTGAAAAATTTGCCTCCGCTAACCCGTAAAATCTATGAATTGCGTCATGTGGAGCATCGTTCGGTAAAAGAAACGGCAGAAGCTCTTTCTATAAGCGAGAAAACCGTCCGAAATGGCCTTTCATCTGCACTTTCTACGTTACGTCAGGAATTAAACTTAATGTATGAGACAGGACATTCTGATAAGTTGAAAGTCTTAATACCACTACTGATTTATTTGCTTAGGAAATAGATACGAACGCGAATAGATTGCTTGTATTTTCTGTTGGAGGGAAAGTATTAACGTTATATTTCGTTTGAATACTGATAATTTGCTTTTCAGTTTTTTAAACTGATCCAGCACTTGGAGTAGGGCCAAAAAAAAATTGATTGTCATCGCGACAACCAATCTTCAAACCTTAAATCTAATACCATGAAAAACACAGTGCAAATATATGCGTTTTTATGTTGTGTAACATAATAATGTGCTTATTTTCTTTATTGTATTAACTTTCTTTATATTTTTAATTCGGATTTATTCTACATAGAGTACCAAGCCTTTGAGGTATTCACCTTCCGGATGATAGATGTTTACCGGATGGTCGGCGGGCTGAGTAAGCTGGTGCAGGATGCGTACGCTTCGGCCTGACATGGCTGCTGCGGTGAATACTGCTGTGCGGAAATTATCTTTCGTCACTACTTGCGAGCAAGAGAAAGTGAACAGGATGCCTCCCGGTTTGATCTTCTCAAAAGCTTTGGCATTGAGTTTGCGATAGCCTTGCAGGGCGTTGCGTAGTGCTTCTTTGTGTTTGGCGAAGGCGGGGGGGTCTAAAACAATCAGGTCGTATTGATCGCCCATGCGGTCGAGGTATTTAAAAGCATCTTCTGCAAAAGCTGTGTGGCGGTCATCGCCGGGAAAGTTTAACTCCACATTCTTGTTGGTCAGGTCTACGGCTTTTGCCGAACTGTCTACCGAGTGAACCAACTTAGCACCACCACGCATAGCGTAGAATGAAAAGCCGCCGGTGTAGCAAAACATGTTGAGTACTGTTCTGTCTTTAGCATATCTTTCTAATAAAGCACGGTTCTCCCGTTGGTCAACGAAGAAGCCTGTTTTTTGTCCTTTCAACCAGTCTACGTGAAAATTCAGTCCGTATTCTTGTGCCATGTTGTCCGTACTGCCACCTTTCAGAAATCCGTTTT
>Ga0316604_10002438_pt1 | contig 14276 bp, 8 predicted proteins | sample OWC_soil_day20_C_FD_207650 | JGI IMG/M metagenome (GOLD analysis project Ga0316604, IMG submission 207650) | Wetland soil microbial communities from Old Woman Creek delta, Ohio, United States - OWC_soil_day20_CT | ecosystem: Environmental > Terrestrial > Soil > Wetlands | place: USA: Ohio... | reverse complement strand
TGAAATAATTAAAAATTGGTTTATGCCAAAATTCCCGTTTGTATCTCTATCAGGGATACTGATCACTATTTTCCTGTACATCAGCATCAGCGCATCTGCACAACAACCTACAAAGATCACTATTACAGGGACAATCACCGACTCTTCAGGATCAAAGCTGGAGGGGGTGAACGTTGTGGCGGAAAACAAAAAGAACATTGCCACTTCTACCAATTCCACAGGTAAATTCATCCTGGATGCAGAACCAGGTACCCTGCTACGGTTTTCGTATGTTGGTTTTGAACAACAGTACATTACCGTATCACCCAATTCAAAGGTGATCAACCTTGTCATGAAACATGCTTCTGCCACTGTAGAAGAGGTGGTAGTAGTGGCCTATGGCCGAAAACAGCGAAAGGAGGCCGTGGTTGGTTCCGTTACCACCGTAGACCCGGGTGCACTGAAGATCCCGTCCAGCAACCTTACAAATGCACTGGCTGGCCAGATTGCCGGTATGATCTCCTTTCAGAGAGGTGGACAACCAGGGTTGGATAATTCCTCTTTCTTCATCCGGGGGGTCACTACCTTCGGATATAGTGCCAGTCCGCTGATACTGGTAGACAATGTGGAACTCAGTTCCAATGACCTGGCCCGCCTGCAGGTAGATGATATCGCAAGTTTCTCTATCCTGAAAGATGCCAGTGCCTCCGCATTGTATGGTGCAAGAGGCGCCAATGGCGTAATACTGGTTACTACTAAAGAAGGGAAAGCAGGCAAAGCAAGTATGAACGTGCGTTATGAACGTTCCGTTTCCCGGCCTACGCAGACCGTGAAACTTGGTGATCCGGTCACTTACATGAAATTGTACAACGAGGCACTGACTACGCGCAATCCGCTGGCTACACCGCTGTATACCCCCAACCAGATCATCAACACACAGGCCACGATGGACAAGGCGCCGGGGTATAACCCTTATGTATACCCTGCTGTGGACTGGATGAAGACATTGTTCAAAGATCAGGCGACTACACAGCGCGCCAATTTCAGTGTACAGGGTGGTAATGATGTAGCCAAATACTATATCGCGGGTTCTTATGATAAGGACAATGGTATTCTGCAGGTAAACCCTGTCAACAACTTCAATTCTGCCATGAAGTTTGAGAACTATCAATTACGATCCAATGTGAATGTAAAACTCACAAAAACGACAGAAGTCGTAGTCCGCCTATGGGGTAATTTCAATGAATATACCGGCCCTATTACCGGCGATCAGTCAGGACTGGCGAGTGATCTGTATGACAGGGCACTGCATACAAGCCCCGTGTCTTTCCCTGCTTATTTTCCTGCTGATAGCGCCAACCTCCTTACCAAACATATCCTGTTCGGTAACTCACTGACTTCATCCGGTAATTTACAGTCCAATCCATACGCAGACCTGATGTATGGCTATAAAAGTTTTTCTGAGTCACGATTATCGGCGCAGTTTGAACTGAACCAGGACTTCAATTTCATCACGAAAGGATTGTCATTCCACGGATTGTTCAGCACCAACAGGTATGCATACTTTGACCTTACCAGGTCATACAAACCATTCTATTATGATGTAATGAACTATGACCAGACCAGTAATACTTATACCCTGAACTGGCTGAATAGTCAGCCAGGTGGCGCACAGGAATTTCTCAGTTATTACCCCGGCACCAAGGATGTGAATACTTTCCTTTATTTACAGGGATCTCTGGATTATGCACGGGCATTTGGCAAACATAATGTGAGTGCTGCACTGATCGGTACCAGGCAACAAAAGCTAAATGCAGACGCCAACGATCCAAACACCCATCAGCCATCCCTTCAGTATTCACTTCCCTACCGCAACCTGGGATTAGCGGGAAGAGCGACTTATTCATTCGCCAGTAAATATTTCCTGGAATTCAACTTTGGTTATAACGGGTCTGAACGATTCTCTACCCAATATCGCTGGGGTTTCTTCCCTACTGTCGGTGCAGGATGGGTCGTGTCTAATGAAAAGTTCTGGAAAGGCGATATCTCTCATATCATTACCAGACTTAAATTAAGAGGGAGTTATGGCTTAGTGGGTAATGACAATATCGATAATACAAGGTTCTACTATTTGTCAAATGTAACGCCTGATGATGTGAATGGCCCTTCTGCCGTATTTGGTACAACCAATGGTGTGAAGATGTATGGTACGACCATCCAGAACTACCCGAACCCCGACGTAACCTGGGAGACTGCCCGCAAATCCAACCTGGCAGCGGAAGTCACTTTCTTTGACAAGTTAAATATCACCGCAGAAATTTATCACGAATTCCGATACAATATCCTGCAACAAAGAGGATATATACCCGTCACCACGGGTCTGGAAGCTGCCGTGAAATCCAATGTAGGCGAAGCTACCGCCAAAGGATTGGATCTGAATATTAACTATAAACAAACGTTCTCCAAAAACTTTTGGGCATCTGTACTGGGTAACCTGACTGTGACGGCCAACAAGTACCAGCGTTTTGAAGAACCGGAATATAAATACGATTACCGTTTTCAGAATGGAAAACCGATCAACCAGCCATTCGGATACATTGCAGAGAGATTATTTGTAGATGATAAAGAAGCGGCAAATTCACCTACCCAGTTATTTGGTGCGTCACCTGTGCCTGCTGGTGGTGATATCAAATACAGGGATGTCAATAAGGATGGTATCATTAACCAGGATGACCAGGTGCCTATCGGTTTACCCACCACACCACAGATCATTTATGGCTTTGGATTTTCTTTAGGGTACAAAAACTTTGACCTCAATGCTTTCTTCCAGGGGCTTGCGAGAGAATCCTTCTTTATCAATGCCACATCCCAGGATGACAGGTATTATGCCAAATATGGTACCGCACCGTTTGTAAACAATGCACAGATCTTACAGGCGTATGCAGACAATCACTGGTCAGAAGAGAACCAGAACTTATATGCATTGTGGCCAAGACTTTCCACCACCGATATCCTGAACAATCAGCAGCAAAGTACCTGGTGGCTGAGAGACGGTAGCTTTATGCGCCTCAAATCAGTAGAACTGGGGTATAGTTTGCCGAAGTCACTGACGAAAAAAATGTACATCAGAACGATGCGCATTTATTTCAGCGGATTAAATCTGCTCACGTTCAGCCACTTTAAACTGTGGGATCCGGAACAGGCTGGGCAGGGATTTGGTTACCCGATACAGAAGGTTTTCAACTGTGGTATTAACGTAAACCTTTAAAAGAATTCAGATGAAAACGATCTTAACATTATTTATAGTCCTTATTCTTTTTTCATCCTGCAGGAAATACCTTGATGTCATACCTGATGATGTCGCTACATTGGAAAGTGCATTTGCCAATGCCAATGAAACACAGGCTTACCTCTTTGGGTGCTATGCCACCTTGCAGAACCTGGCCGACGTGCGTCGTAATCCGGGTTTTACCACATCGGGCGAAGTGATATTCCCCTATCCGTTACAGGACCAGACCACACTGGGTGGTGCAGGTGGCGATGCAGGATTCAGCATAATCCGTGGTTTACAAAACAGCGCTAACCCCTTGCTGAACTATTGGGATGGTTATAACATGGGGTTGAATATGTGGCAGGCCATCAGGAAGTGTAATATCTTTTTGGAGAATGTACATATCCCTCCTGATTTGCCGGACTACCAGCGTAAAAGATGGACTGCAGAAGCGAAGTTTTTAAAAGCATATTTTCATTACTGGCTGATCAGGATGTATGGTCCTATTCCTATTGTGGATGTGAACCTGCCTGTGAATGCATCTATTGATGAAGTAAGGATTAAACAACAGCCTCTTGACTCCTGCTTTAATTATGTGGTGAGATTATTAGACGAAGCGATTCCTGACCTGCCACCGGTGATACAGAATCTGGCAGCGGAACAGGGACGCATCAGCGCTACTATTGCACTGGCGGTGAAAGCGGAAGTGCTGGTTACGCAGGCGAGTCCTTTGTTCAACGGTAATCCTGATTATTCAGGTATGAAAAATCATGATGGAGTATTATTGTTCCCGGCAACATATGATGAAAGCAAATGGCAGCGTGCCTTGCAGGCATGTAAGGAGGCGCTTGATAATGTAGGTAGTGCAGCGCTTTACCAGTTAAGATTAAGTGGTGGTATTGTACATATGTCTGATACAACCCGTCGTCTGCTTACCATACAAGGTGCTTTTGTAGACAGCTGGAATGCAGAACAGATCTGGACGCTGAATCCGCAGTTTGGCTGGCAGTATATGGCTTCTCCGCGTGTGACTACAGATGCGGCTTCTAATGTATTTGCAGTTTATTCTAATTTCTCTGTACCTATTGCAGAATCAGAAATATTTTATTCTAATCATGGGGTGCCTATTAATGAAGATAGGACCTTCGACTATAACAACCGTTATAAATTACAGGCAGGAGATGATGCGCATGCGTACTACATCAAAAAAGGTTACACCAGTGCCAAAGGTAACTTTAACAGGGAGCCAAGGTATTATGCAGATGTAGCTTTTGATGGCAGTGTATGGTTTGGCTCTGGTAACCTGGATGATAATAATCCCAATTATATCAATGCGGTAAATGGTCCGGCAGCACCACCTGATCAGCTGCGTTATAATGCTACCGGATATTGGGCAAAGAAGCTGGTACCTTATCAGACGACTTTCGGGCAGTCAAGCATCCAGCAGGGTTATTCATGGCCTTTTATACAATTGACCGGACTCTGGTTGCTGTATGCGGAATGTTTGAATGAAGTGAACGGACCTGGTGCCGAAGTGTATGCATGGATAGACAAAGTGAGAGCTAAGGCAGGTCTTGATGGGGTTGTAGCCAGCTGGTCACAGTATTCAATCAATCCAAATAAATATAGCTCTAAGGATGGATTACGTGATATTATTCATCAGGAAAGAAGAATTGAAACGGCGTTCGAAGGGCAGGCAGGATGGGATCTGAGGAGGTGGAAGGAATTACAGCATGTACTGAGCACACCTGTACAGGGATGGAATGTATTTAACAGGACAACAGATGGTTATTACCAGTTAAAGTTGGTGCAGCAGACCTCCTTTAGTATCAGGAATTACCTGTATCCTATACAGGATTATGATCTGCTCACCAATCCGAATCTTGTACAAACCCTTTACTGGTAAAAATTTCACGTATGAAAAAACTCCTTTTTTTATTACTGATCGTTTCATGCAAAAAGCTGGATGGCTATAACGATGTTGTATCTACCGATATGACCAAGCCGGGTGTGGTGACGAATGTAAATGTGATCAACTTCAATGGTGGTGCATATATCACCTATACATTGCCTAATTCATCAAATATCCTGTATGTACAGGCAGAATATAAAATCAATGATGAAACAACCAGGCAGACCAAGTCTTCTTACTATTCTGATAGTATTACAGTAAGTGGTTTTGCAGCCAGTAAAGAGTATGAAGTCGTATTGCATACAGTGAGCCGTGCACAGGTGGTGTCTGATCCGGTGACGGTAAAAGTCCATCCGGATACGCCTCCTTATTTACTGGCACGACCTACAGTGGTGATGCAGCCAGACTTTGGCGGAGTGAGTATTACCTGTGAGAATAAGGCGAAAGCAAATTTGGGAATTATCACCATTGCACCAGATAAAACGAAGAAATACCAGATCATTTCGCAGAACTATACCGACGAAGATTCCATTTCGTATAGTCTGCATGGATTCGATACGATTCCACAGCAATTTGGCGTATACGTTACCGACCAATGGGGGAATATTTCAGATACCTTATTCTCAACTATCACACCTGTATTTGAAGCGCAGATGGATAAGTCGCTCTTCCGTAGCTATTCATTGGGTACAGATGCAAAGACAGGGTTTGGATGGGTGATAGAGAACCTTTGGAACAATTCAACAGGGTCTCCCGGTTATCATACAGAGCAACCGATACAGCCGTTGGTATGGCCGGCCGTGATCACATTCGACATGGGGCAGGCGGCGCGGTTGAGCAGATATACTATCTGGAACAGAGGTATTGATGGCAGTGGTACGTGGTTATGGCAGGCAGGTGCGCCACAGACATGGGTGCTTTGGGGAAGAGCCGATACACCTGTAGACGAAACGATGCCAGATGCGGACCACCTCCCTCCTGTTGGCGGTACGACACCTAATGGATGGATTAACCTGGGATTCTATAATGCGCCAGCCAAACCATCCGGGTTACCCAACCCGCAATATACGAATGCGGATCTTGCTTTTTGGAATAATGGGTTCAGTTATAATTTTTCACTGAGCTTGCCGAAGGTAAGGTACATCCGTTTTGAATGTGTATCCAATATGGCACAGACGAATACATTTTTTAACATGACTGAACTCACATTCTGGGGTGATCCCAGGTAATCTATAAAACGGCATACAATGAGATATCTACTGGTATGCGTGCTACTGTTGGTGGCATGCAGCAAAAAACCGACAGACTACCGTGAGTTTTTGAATGGTACAGAACTGGTATACCCGGGTAAAGTGTCTAATGCACAGGCGTTACCGGGTGATGGACGGTTGCAGTTAATATGGCAGCCTAGTCCGGATCAGAGCATTGTAAAGTACAATGTATATTGGAATAATGGCACTGATTCTATGACCATCAATTCCACCACACATAATACTTCGGATACGGTACGTTGTACGATAGCTGGGCTGGCGGAATATGTGTATACATTTATTGTGTACTCTTATGATGCGCAGGGAAACAGGTCTGTGGCCACGGAGATTAACAATGCGAGGGTATATGGTACAGTTTATAAATCGACATTACATAATAGATTACCGGAGGCAGATCCTTATATGATTAATGATGATAACACGGTGACATTGCGGTTTGTGACACCTGATACAATCAATATTACGACGGCTTTAAAGTATACAAATCAGAATGGAGAGGTGGCAACTGTATGGGTTTCACCTTTGGAAGATTCATTGAAACTGACCGATTATAAATTTGGTACGCCGATCGTGTATCAATCTTCTTATATTCCGGTTATGGGCGCATTGGATACATTTTATACTTCCCGTTATGATACCTTTCCCAGTATACTGCGACTGGTACAGTGTGATAAGAGTTTATTCCAGGAGCATGATCTGTGGGGGGATATGGGGATCTATCAATCGGATACGCGGGTGAGTAAATTGTGGGATGGATCTGTAGGACCGCAGGATTATCCGAATATATATCATAGTGATGGGAATGGGTCGTTGCCGAGGGTGTTGAGTTTTGATATGGGGATGGCGTATAATAACCTGAGTATAATAGAGGAAACAGGTAGAGGGTGTTGTAATAATCCCGATCAGTTTGAGGTATGGGGGATTGATGATCTAACGGATGCAGTGCCTGAGTTGAATTCGGATGATGCGGGGTGGAAGGCGGCGATGCAAAGTAAGGGATGGACTTTGTTGAAGGAAGTGGCGAGAACGGATAATGGGAATGCAGCGTTTAAGGTTAATTTGATGGATAATCCGCCGCCGGTAAGGTATATCAGGATCAGGGTAACGCATTGTGCGAATGGATCGACGAATTATGTGAACCTTTCAGAGATTACTTTTTGGAATAGAGAATAGATGGGGAAAGGTTATTATAGGATTGAATCCTATCGCTATTGGTGGATAAACTAACATAAATTGATGAGGTATATATTAATGGCCATTATAGAATTGATTCCTTTGGTTATAGGCTGATAAACTAAAATAAATTGATGAGGTATATATTAATGGCCATTATAGAATTGATTCCTTTGGTTATAGGCTGATAAACTAAAATAAATTAATGAAGTATATACTAATGGCCATTATAGAATTGATTCCTTTGGTTATAGGCTGATAAAATAAAATAAATTAATGAAGTATATATTAACAATAATATTTGGAATAATTCCCGCTGTGATCTGTGGTCAAACTTTGCGATATGACAGACCAGCTCAGGTATGGGAGGAGACGTTACCGCTCGGGAATGGACGATTGGGGATGATGCCTGATGGGGATGTAAGGATGGAGAAGATTGTGTTGAACGATATAACACTGTGGTCGGGTGCGCCGCAGGATGCGAATAATTATGAAGCTTATAAGCAGCTACCGGTTATCAGGCAATTGCTTCGGGAAGGGAAGAATGATGAGGCACAGGCATTGATGGATAAACACTTTATTTGTACAGGGAAAGGTTCGGGTAGTGTGCCTTTTGGGTGTTATCAGACGATGGGGGAATTGCAGATAGCGTTTGATAATGGTCCGGTGGGATCACATGTTTTTGAGGCGCCGGGAGGATATGAGCGAAAACTTTCCTTAAATGATGCGATCGCCAGTTGTGAGTATAAAGCTGGGGGTGTCACTTATCATAGAGAGTACTTTACCAGCTTTGATGATGATGTTAGCATTATTCGTTTGACGGCAGATATGCCGGAGAAGCTTACGTGTCGTGTTACAATGAGTCGGGCAGAGAGAGGGGTTACGCGAATTGAGGATAGTACTTTGGTGCTATCAGGCCAATTGGATAGTGGTATAGATGGGCAAGGGATGCGGTATAAGGCAGTAGTAAAAGCGCGATTAAAGGGAGGTGTGCTGACGACTGATAATCATGCGCTGGTGATTAAGAATGCTACAGAGATTATTCTGTATGTTTCTGCTGGTACGGATTATAAGGATGAAAGGTATGTAGAAAGAATAAATAAAGTGTTGAAAACTGCCATTGCAAAACCGTATGGTATAGAAAGGCAGCAGCATATCAGGAAGTATAGAAGATTGTTTAATAGGGTACAGATTAATCTTGAGAGTGCAGATGAGACAACTGATAAGAAACTGGCTGCTACAATAGATAAAGGCTTACCCGCAAAAACGGAGAAAGGCTTGACAACTAAAACCGAAAGAAAACTGGCTGCTACAAAAGATAAAGATTCGCCTGCAACAACGGAAAAGGATTCGCCTGCAACAACAGACAAAGGTTTGCCCGCAAAAACGGAGAAAGGCTTGACAACTACAACCGACAAAAGATTAGCTGCATTTTATAATCATCCTACAGAGGATAACGAACTACCCGTAATGTTTTATCAATTTGGTCGTTACTTATCCATCTGTAGTACAAGGCCCGGTTTATTACCCCCCAATTTACAGGGCTTATGGGCCAATCAAATTCAAACACCATGGAATGGCGACTATCACCTGGATATAAATGTGCAGATGAATCACTGGCCGCTGGAAGTATCCAATCTATCAGAACTGAACTTACCGCTGGCAGAGCTGGTGCGCGGGCTTGTCGCCCCTGGTGCCCGCACAGCAAAGGCTTATTACAACGCACCAGGTTGGGTAGCTCATGTAATCACTAATATATGGGGTTTTACAGAACCTGGTGAAAGTGCTTCCTGGGGTGCTACCAAGTCAGGTTCCGGTTGGTTGTGTAACAACCTGTGGGAGCATTATGCTTTTACAAATGACACACATTATCTGAAAGACATTTATCCAATTTTAAAAGGCGCTGCAGCGTTTTATAATAGTCTGTTAATAAAAGATGATAAAACAGGATGGCTCGTTATGTCTCCTTCCTCCTCTCCTGAAAATGCATTTTATCTTCCGAATGGCAATCATGCCAGTATTTGTATAGGAGCGACAATCGATAACCAGATTGTACGGGATCTGTTTAATAATGTGATCACTGCTTCAAAGGTATTGGGTTTGGATGCTGCATTCAGCAATGAACTGTTGGCCAAAATAAAACAACTCCCTCCTGCAGGGGTTATTTCAAAAGATGGCCGGATCATGGAATGGTTAGAAGATTATAAAGAGACAGATCCGCAACACAGGCATATATCGCATTTGTGGGGATTGTATCCTGCCTCGCTGATCACAGCAGAGACAACCCCTGATCTGGCAGCTGCGGCAAAGAAAACTTTGGAAGTAAGAGGTGATGATGGGCCAAGCTGGACGATTGCCTATAAACTATTATTCTGGGCGAGGTTACAGGATGGTAACAGGGCATTTAAACTATTGAAGGAAATACTGAAGCCTACTGTAAGAACAGATATTAATTATGGTGCAGGTGGAGGTGTCTATCAGAATATGTTATCTGCAGGTCCGCCGTTTCAGATTGATGGCAACTTTGGCGCTACGGCTGGTATTGCTGAAATGTTGTTGCAAAGTCATGCAGGGATGATTAATTTTTTACCGGCTATTCCGGATCATTGGAAAGCGGGAGGATCTGTCAAAGGATTGAAGGCAAGAGGGAATTTTACGGTAGATTTTGCATGGAAAAACGGGGAGGTGATTAGTTATCGTGTTACAGCGCCCCGTGCGGGTCAAAAGGTTAAAATAAAAATTAACGGAGAGATCAGGGAGATCATAGCCAGCAAAAAATAATTCATGATACAACAGACATTGACAAAAGACGTACGCTATCCACTCGGACATGGAGCTGGCAGTGATGCTATACATCGTGACCCTGTTTATTCTTACGCCGTTACTTTATTAAAAGATGACAGCGGCCATACAGGTACAGGATTGGCATTTACATTGGGAGAAGGCAATGACCTGGTTTGCAAGGCAGCCGATTTTTATGCATCCCGATTAAAAGGCAGAGATATTGAAAACGTAATGGCGAACTTCGGAGAAATATTTCGCGGGTTATCTAATGAACAACAGTTTCGCTGGCTGGGCCCGCATAAGGGTGTTGTTCATTTGGGCCTTGCTTCTGTGACCAATGCCTGTTATGATCTGTGGGCCAAAAAACGAGGTGTTCCTCTATGGAAATTATTGATCGATCTTTCTCCCGAAGCAATAGTAAATACACTGGACCTCTCCTATCTTGAAGATGAATTAACTGCAAAGCAGGCGATTGCATTGATCAGAGCCAACAGAGATCTGACACGCGAAAAGATCACGGCCACCGGTTATCCAGGCTATGACACCTCTATCGGCTGGTTCAACTACCCGGATGCACAAATAAAGGAAAATGCGAAAAAAGCCGTTGCAGAAGGATTTAGCGCCATGAAACTCAAAGTTGGATCTGCGGATGCAGAGCGGGATATCCGACGGGCAAATCTTATCAGAGAAGTGACGGGCGATGATGTAAAGATCATGCTGGATGCAAACCAGCAATGGACCTTGCCACAGGCACTGAATATATGCGGAAGGTTACAACAAATGCGCCCTTACTGGATAGAAGAACCTACACATCCTGATGATGTGATCGCACATCAACAACTCGCTAAAGCCATTGCTCCTACAAAACTGGCAGGAGGAGAACATGTACCAAATCGGGTAATTTTTAAAAACTATTTACAGGCTAAATGCTTAGGGTTTTTACAGGTGGATGCGGTGAGAGTAGGTGGTGTAAGTGAGTTTATTACAGTGAGCCTGTTAAGCCGGAAGTATGGTATTCCGGTAGTACCTCATGTGGGTGATATGGGGCAACTACATCAGCATCTGGTGCTATTCAATCATATTTCACTGGGGCATGAGGCGCTGTTTTTGGAACATATTCCGCACCTGCAACAACATTTTACACACCCGGTACAAATAAGGGAAGGATACTATCTTACGCCACAGGAGCCTGGTAGCAGTTGTGATCTTAAACAGATATAGTCATTCTGACCACCGCAGAGATTGTAGCCACCAGCTGTGAACTAAACAAATTGTATGGATACCGTTATTATTCTGACCACCGCAGGGATTGTAGCCACAAGCTGTGAACTAAACAAATTGTATGAATACCGTTACTATTCTGACTACCGCAGAAATTGTAGCCACAAGCTGTGACCTAAACAAATTGTATGAATACCGTTATTATTCTGACCACCGCAGGAATTATAGCCACCAGCTGTGACCTTAAACAAATTGTATGATCATCGTCGTTATTCTATACATCGTAGCCATCGTAACAATAGGCCTATGGGCCGGTCTAAAAAAAGACAAAGACCCAAAGGACTACTTCCTCGCAGGCAAAACCCTGCGCTGGCCAATGATCGGCCTCGCATTATTTGCCACAAACATATCCTGTCTTCATTTGGTGAGTCTGGCGCAAAGTGGCTATGACGATGGGTTACTAAGTGGCAACTTTGAATGGATGGCAGCATTTACCTTAATACTGCTGGCACTATTTTTTGCTCCATTTTATATCCGTAGCGGGATCAGTACACTACCCGATTTTTTGGAAAAACGTTATAACCGTGCATGCAGGGACTGGCTCACGTTGATCTCTATTATATCTGCCATCACTATCCACATTGCGTTTTCCCTGCTCACAGGTGGTATCGTACTGGAAACCTTGTTTGGTATCAACATGTACACCAGCGTAACGGTGATTGCCTGCATTACCGCCGTCTATACCATTATCGGTGGCCTGAGAGCTGTCGTGGTCACAGAGAGTATTCAGACAGTAGTACTGGTATCAGGTGCAGTGATCATTACCATCGCCTGTTTTCAAAAAATGGGCGGATGGCATGCTATGACGGATGTACTACAGGAACATGGACAGCTGGATAAGTTGTCTATGCTGCGGAGTGGCGGAAACCTGCCCTGGTATGGGGTGTTTCTTGGCTACCCGGTGATTGGTATATGGTACTGGTGTGCGGATCAAACCATCGTGCAGCGCATATTGGGAGCAAAAAATGAATCCCATGCAAGACTCGGCCCATTGTTTTGTGGCTTTATCAAAATACTGCCTGTTTTTATTTTTATTCTGCCCGGGTTATTTGCCAGCACATTGGCACAGAAAGGTTTGCTGATTGCACCTGCAGATAGCAAAGGTATTTACACAGTGATGATCACACAACTGGTACCTTCAGGATTGGCTGGTATTATTGTCGCTGCATTATTATCCGGGTTGATGAGCCAGGTATCAGGGGCACTGAATTCTATATCTACGCTGGTGAGTTTTGATCTGTACAAAAGATTTAAACCATCCGCTAGCGATCTGCAATTGGTGAGAATGGGGCGTATATCGGCAGGCATTGCTCTATTATTATCCATTTGTATGCTTCCCCTACTCAATAGCTATAATAGCATTTTCAATGGGGTAAATGATATTATTTCGCATATCGCCCCTCCTATTACCTGTGTATTTTTGCTGGGCATCTTCTGGTCAAGGGCTTCTGCCAGGGCGGCACAGCTTACACTACTGATCGGATCTTTGCTGGGAGCCTTTGTTTATACAATTAATAAATTCTACCCGGCTACTTCATTTGCACAAATTCCATTTATGATGATGGCGTTTTACCTGTTCATCATCTGTTGTATTATACAGGTTTCATTTTCTTTTGTATATCCTATGCAGCATACCGCTGTAAGTGCCACATTATACTGGAAATCGCCATTAGAACCGTTGAAGGATAAAGGCAGTTATAAAATCTTATCTGTCCTGTTATTACTGGTAATGGCGATCCTATATTCAATCTTTAAATAACGAGACATGCAACTTTTGACCGGTAAAATAATTTTGCTAACAGGAGGATCCACAGGTATCGGATTTGAATGTGCATTAAAATACGCGGAAGCAGGTGCTGTAGTCGTATTGGTATCGAACGATGCTACTACACTGACCACCGCTATCAATACCCTGGGTGATAAACATTACAATATCTATGCAGATATTTCACAGACGGCTGATGTACAACAGATGATTGCTCTGACATTGGAGAAATATGGCAGGATCGATGTGATCCATAACAATGCCGCGATTGCTCACCCCTCCAAACCATTGCATGAAACGGCGGAAAAAGAATGGGATGACCTGATGAACATTAACCTGAAGAGTATTTTCTTAACTACACGATATGGTATTGATGCATTAAAAAACAGTAAGGGATGCATTATCAATACGAGTAGCCTGGTTGGTGAAATAGGACAGGAAAATCACGCTGCCTATACTGCGACAAAAGGAGCTGTGAATGCACTTACAAAGTCTATGGCGCTGGATTATGCACCTTATCAAATTCGTGTAAATGCGGTGGCACCTGCTGGTGTATGGACACCCATGTTACGCGAATGGGGTAAGTACCAGAACAATGGCCAGGGAATTGACGCATATATGAATGCGATTCATCCGCTGGGCTATTGTCCTGAGGGCGATGTGATTGCGGATGCGTGTGTATTTCTGGCTTCAGAAAAAGCCAGGTTTATTACAGGTCATGTCATGCATGTAAGCGGTGGTGCAGAATTAGGTTACAGGGCGCTTAAATACCAGGATTAATCATGAAGTACATTATTACATTTTTTCTCCTTTTGCAATTTGCAGCTCATGCCCAGGTAA
>Ga0316604_10002437_pt1 | contig 14283 bp, 7 predicted proteins | sample OWC_soil_day20_C_FD_207650 | JGI IMG/M metagenome (GOLD analysis project Ga0316604, IMG submission 207650) | Wetland soil microbial communities from Old Woman Creek delta, Ohio, United States - OWC_soil_day20_CT | ecosystem: Environmental > Terrestrial > Soil > Wetlands | place: USA: Ohio... | reverse complement strand
AGTTGGCTTTCGTTTTTATCATGGAAGCAGTAAATGTAGTGTGGTTACTGATATTGGTTTTGTTACCGATGCCGTGAAAGATGCGATTGCATTAAGTGATGTATTAGTTTTAGAATGTAATCATGATTTAGACATGCTGGAAAATGGGGCGTATCCGTGGCATTTAAAGCGGCGTATTAAGAGCAATCGCGGGCATTTGTCCAATGTGGATGCTGCGTGGACGTTGGCTCGGTTAAAAAGGAAGCCGACAATGCAAGTTTTTTTAGCTCATATGAGTAAGGAAAATAATAATCCTGAATTGGCAAAAAGTACCGTAAGTGCTATATTAGAAGAGCAGGGCTTAAAGCTTGGCTCAGAAATTGAATTACACGTTACCTATCCTGATCGTACAGTGAGTAGTAACTTCTAAGGGGGCAGGATGATGAATAGAAAAATTGGACAGATATTTTTAATTGCAGTGGTCGGAGCACTGATTGGCGGCAGCTTAGTATTAGGTTATGGCGGCAGGTTTTTATCGAAATCCACACCGCAAAATATGACCCCGATACAAAGTTTACTACAGGAACCTGCAGTGCAAGCGCAAGTGTCTGAAGCACGCAATACGCCTTTAGTGAGAGCCGCACAGACTGTTGGTCCAGCAGTTGTGGGGATTACGAATAAAGCCTATGCTCGAAACTCTTTTAATCGTAAAGAACTTGTAGAGCAAGGTGTAGGTTCAGGAGTCATTTTTGATGGGAATGGCTATATTGCCACCAATAATCATGTTGTAGAAAATGCTCAGGAAATTACAGTATCTCTAGCAGATGGACGGGTGCTCGCTGGACGAGTATTAGGAGCTGATCCTGCTACTGACCTGGCCGTCGTAAAAGTAGATGCCACTGGTCTACCCACAGCTGTTCTTGGGGATTCAGACGGTTTATTGGTTGGTGAACCGGCGCTTGCCATTGGTAATCCCCTTGGTTTGGAGTTTAAGGGGAGTGTGACTGCTGGGGTTATTAGTGCGCTGAATCGCTCTATTGAGATTGGAGAACGAAAATTTAAACTGATTCAAACGGATGCTGCTATTAATCCGGGAAATTCGGGTGGAGCATTGGTAAATGCTGATGGTGTAGTTGTTGGGATTAACAGTGCAAAAATAGCAGTTGCAGGTGTAGAAGGTATCGGTTTTTCGATTCCGATTAATACTGCCAGACCTATTTTACAATCTCTTATTGAAAAAGGACGTGTAGTAAGAGCTTATCTAGGCGTAGGCATACTTGATCGCAATACAGCTGCGACCTATGGATATGAGCTTACCATTGATAAAGGAGTCTATTTGCTGCAAATCGCAAAAGGAGGGCCAGCAGATAAGGCTGGTCTTAGAGAAGGTGATGTTATCTTGAAGATAGGAGACACTGAAGTGAATAGTGTAGCTGACCTAAGAGGAGCGGTTGATGAGCAGGCAGTTGGCAATACTGTTAGTGTTACGATTCTTCGTAAAGGCAATCAGCAGACTGTGAACGTACTTTTAGAAGAAATGCCGACTCAGCAGTAAATGAAAATTACAATTATTGCTGTTGGTAAAATTAAAGAAAAATATCTAACCATGGGCATTGCCGAATTCGTCAAGCGTCTCACGCCTTATTGCCGCTTGTCTATCATCGAAGTTGACGAAGAACGTATGCCTGAACATCCTTCTGAGGCTGAAAAAGCAAAAGTACTACTTAAAGAAGGGGAGCGTATGCTAAGATATGTTAAAGACAACAGCCATCTTATCATCCTTGATGTTATTGGCAAGCAAGCTTCCTCAGAAGAGCTTGCAGAAAAAATAAGTGATCTAGGCGTTTCTGGAAAAAGTGATATCACCTTCATCATCGGAGGTGCCTTCGGTCTTTCCCCCGAGCTGTTGAAAGTTGCAAGCGAAAGATTATCTTTTTCCAAGATGACATTTACTCACCAAATGATACGGTTGCTATTAGTCGAGCAGATATATCGGGCATTTAAGATTAATCGGGGAGAACCATATCATTTATAGTAGCTAAAAATCACATATAAGAACCCTTTAAGGCTAGAAAATTAGCTTTAAAGGGTTCTCTTTATGTGTGTTGATTGGTAAACTAAGCATATAAACATATAAATAGATGAGTTCTTTTAACGCACAACATAAAAAACAATTCCATTTATAGTAAGGGATAAGTCGTCCAGCTATCAGTCAATTTGCAAGCGGTAGCAATCTGCCTTCAATTGAAAAACTAGCGGCTATAGCTGATCATTTTGATTTTATTATAACTCATATCCAATTATAGTTCCTAGTATGGCTGTTAGTTATCGACAAGGGTTTTCTGATTCCATACGATTTATCATGCAGGCATTGTCCTGGGAATCATCGAGGCGGTGATTTATTAGAATTGGAAACTAAGTATGTCAAATCTTCTTGTGTAAAAAATACCAAATAGTAAAGGCGTTGTGTCACAGAATGAAGATACAATTAAACAATGTATAAAAGATATTTTTAAGCCAGCATCTACCAGTGAACTGCACCCTCTCAAGGAGAACGTATTAAAAAATAAAGGCAATCTAAGCAGCCTTGGTCCGAAATTCCAGCGGACTGAGGCTATTTAATTTTGTTGTAACCTTTCATTATTTAAGGGATTTTCAGGCAACCTGCTATGGTTGAGTTAACATATTTCTTAGCCATGGAAACGCTCCCTTTCTCGGTAGTAGGTTTTAAAATTTTCCACAAAGATCCTTTAGACAAGTTTACATAAATTTGATATAATTGCTTTCAAGAAGAACAAATGTCCATTGAGAAGGAGGTGCAGTGTACAGTTAGACTGATAACATAATAGGGATTGAGTAGAAGATTAACAGTGGATGATTTCGGATATTCTAATGCATTGCGTCACCACTTTGGAATAGTATGATTACATTATTAAGGAGGCCGAGTATGAGCAACTTTGATTTTTCCAGCTTGATTGAAACTGACCGTGAGACCAGGAGGCATCACCATTTTTCCGGTACACTTCTTGATTATCTAGCTATTGTGAAGGAAAATCCTAAAGTTGCCATGCTGACTCATCAACGTATGTATGAGCTGTTATCAGCTTCCGGTATGGAAATTGTTAAAACTGAGGAAAATCCGCGGCTCAAGCGTCTTTATGGCAATGATACCTTACGTAGATACAAATTTTTTGAAAATGAATTTTACGGAATTGATAAGAGTATCATGAAAATTATGCGATATTTTCATTCGGCCGCGATGAAAGGCGAGGAAGCCCGTCAGGTATTGTATTTGGTAGGTCCCGTGGGAGCAGGTAAATCATCGCTTATGGAAGCGCTTAAAAAAGCGCTGGAAATGAGTCCGCCGATTTATGTGATAAAAGACTGCCCCATGCGGGAAGAACCATTGCATCTCATACCGAAACATTTGAGACCGCGGTTTGAGAATATTCTTGGGGTGAAGATAGAAGGCGATTTATGTCCTGTCTGCCGCTATCGCTTAAAAAATGAATATCAGGGAGAATTTGAGCGATTTCCAGTTACCGTATCGGAATTTTCCATCCGTTCCCGTAAGGGAGTAGGAGTAGTCCCGCCAGTTGATCCTAATAATCAGGACACTTCCGTTTTGTCGGGTTCGGTTGATATCTCTAAGATGGATATGTATCCTGAAGATGATCCCAGGGTATTGGCTCTAAATGGTGCATTCAATGTCGGCAATCGGGGGATTGTCGAGTTTATTGAAGTTTTTAAAAACGACGTTGAATATTTGCATACCATGATTACGGCTACTCAGGAGAAATCCATCCCGTCACCAGGCAAAGGTTCCATGATTTATTTTGATGGGATTATTTTAGCTCATTCCAATGAAGCAGAGTGGAACAAATTTAAGTCCGATCATACCAATGAGGCTATTCTTGACCGGATTGTCAAGGTGGAAGTACCTTATTGTTTGGAGTTGGATGAGGAAGTCAAAATTTATCAGAAAATGCTTAAAAACAGTTCCTTTGACTCTCATATTGCACCTCATACCATTGAAGTAGCTTCCATGTTTGCCATCATGAGCCGACTGATACCGACGAACAAAGTCGATCCCCTGACTAAGCTCAAGATTTACAACGGCGAAGAAATTGTCGAACGGGGGGCTGCTAAAAAAGTTGATATCATCGAGCTGAAAGAGGAAGTACAGCGAGAAGGTATGAGTGGCATTTCGACCCGCTTTATCATGAAAGCGATTGATACGGCTCTGTCGGAATCGGATCATAACTGCATTAATCCCCTTGCGGTGTTGGATACTTTGGTTAAAGCCGTTAAAGAAATGGTCATTGCTGAGGATGAGAAAAAACGCTACCTGGGATTATTACAGGACACGATCAAAAAAGAATATAATAGGCTGCTGGAAAAAGAAGTAACCAGGGCATTTATTCATGGTTATCAAGAACAGGCTGAGAGCTTGTTTAACAACTACCTTGATCATTCAGAAGCCTTTGTGAATTCGGTAAAGATTAAAGATCGCAACACTGGAGAAGAACTGGAACCGGATGTCAGATTCCTGCAGTCCATTGAGGAGCAGATTGGCATAACAGGTACAGCTGCTCTGGGGTTTCGTCAAGATGTCACTTCTTATATGTTTTCCTTACTGCGCAGCGGCGCTAAGATGGAATATACAAGTTATGAACCCCTTAAAGAAGCGGTTGAGAAAAAACTGACGGCATCGGTTAGAGAACTTTCGCGGGTAGTTACCAAGACAAAAGTCCGTGACAAAGAGCAAGATGGCAAGTATAACGCCATGGTTGAGGAAATGACACGAAATGGTTATTGCAGCCATTGCTGCAATGTTATTCTAAAATATGCGGCCAACAATCTCTGGAAAGACTGACGACTCATTGTTAGTAAGGATGCGGAAGGTGGAATGGCTGTGGCAATTTTTAAAGACACAAGTATAGGCGGCACCGACCGTTCCCAGTGGGATCGCAAACGGCACCGCCAGTTGGTTGAGGATGCGATAAAGAAAAATATTGGTGGAATTGTTGCCGAAGAAAGCATCATTGGCCAGAGCGGAGACAAAAAAATTAAAATACCGGTCAAAGGAATCAAAGAATATCAGTTTATTTATGGAAATAATCAAGGTGGCACCCAATCCGGCAGTGGTGGGGAACAGCGTGGACAGGTAATTGGCAGAGGGGGACAGCCAGGGCAGGAAAAAGGTAATGGTCAGGCGGGCAGTGAAACAGGGGAGGATATTTACGAAACGGAAATCACGCTGGACGAACTGATTCACTATATGTTTGAAGACTTACATCTCCCTGATCTTGAACGCAAGAAGTTTTCACAGATAGAAACAGAGCGCCATTACAAACGTTCTGGTTTTCAAAAAAAAGGTATTCCCCTGCGGCTGGCAAAAAAACGGAGTGTTATTGAGAAACTCAAGCGTGAGCAGACTGCTTCACGCAGCGCTGACTTAGTTGTTACCGAAAACAGCAAGGAACCTCCGCTGGAGCGGGTTCCTTTCCGGGAAGATGATTTACGCTATTTTCGGGTGAAAAAAGACATGGATCAAAACTCCAATGCTATAGTCATTTGTATCATGGACACATCAGGTTCCATGGATCAGACCCGCAAATACCTGGCCCGCAGCTTTTTCTTCCTGCTTTACCAATTTGTCCGCTATAAGTATGAGCACGTAGAAGTCGCCTTTGTCGCTCATACTACGGAGGCTAAGGAAGTAAGTGAAGACGAGTTTTTTCACAAGGGTGAGTCAGGCGGCACATATATTAGCAGCGGCTATGCAAAAGCGCTGGAAATTATTGAGCAGCGCTACAGCCCCGCTTTGTGGAATATTTACGCTTTTCATTGTTCCGATGGTGATAATTGGAACGATGATACTCCTAAAGCAATAGAGCTGGCCAGGGAATTATGCGGGGTATGCAGGCTGTTCGGCTATGGCGAGGTAGGAATATCAAATTGGGACAGTACAATCAAGCGTGATTACAAGAAGCAGGTACAAGCCGATAACTTTATTGCGGCGACCATGATGACCAAGGATGATGTGTGGCCGGTATTAAAAAAAATATTAGAAAAAGACGTAGCAGGAGGAGAGGCTGATGACTGAAGATTCACTGGCTAACCTTGCGGCGTGGAATGAAAAAATTGAACAGCAAGTCAGACGGTTTTCTCTGAATTGCTATGAACAGCATTTTGAAATATGCAACTATGAAGATATGCTTTGCTATGAAGCCTATGCTGGTATGCCATCCCATTATCCCCACTGGAGTTTTGGTAAAACCTATGAACGGCAAAAAACATTTTATCAATACAATCTGAGTGGACTGCCCTATGAAATGGTGATTAATTCTGATCCTTGTCTGGCTTATCTCATGCGGGACAATACCCTGCTACTGCAGATTCTGACCATGGCTCACGTTTATGGGCATAATGATTTTTTCAAAAATAACCGCCTGTTTAAAAGGGATACCAGGGCGGACCTGACAATTGAGATGTTTAAAGCCCATGCGGACCGGGTGCGATCCTATGTTCAGGACCCAAGTATCGGACCGGAAAAAGTGGAGCGTATCCTAGACGCTGCTCATGGCTTAAAGTTCCAGGTAACCCGCAACGGGTCAGGTAAACCATATTCCCGCAAGGAGTTGGAACAGGAGAAGGATGAAGCTGTACCTGTAAGGATAAAAAATGATCTGTTGGCCTTCCTGAGTGAGAAAGGAAGATTGACTGACTGGGAGCGGGACCTGGTGAATATAGTGCATGAAGAAAGTGTGTACTTTATTCCCCAGATTGAAACCAAAATCATGAATGAGGGCTGGGCCAGCTATTGGCACTATCAAATTTTAAAGCAGCTGGAACTTCCTCAGAATTTGTACCTGGAGTTTTTGCAGCGCCATAATATGGTGATACGGCCTCATCAACGTCAGCTAAATCCTTACTTTATTGGATTTAAGTTATTTGAGTATCTGGATAAAACCCTGGGGCGAGAAAAAATCATGGAAATTCGGGCAGAAGAACGGGATCAGTCTTTCCTAAGGCGTTATTTGAACCAAGAATTATGTCAGGAAATGAACTTATTTTCCTATGCAGTGGAAGATGATTGCGTTGTCGTTGCTGAAGTTGCGGATGATGCCGGGTGGAAGCCGATACGCGATCAGTTGGCTAATTCAGTGGGAATGGGCGGTATTCCTGCCATTAAGCCCCTGGATGTGGAAAAGGGCACTTTGATTCTGGAACATGATTTTGACGGGCGGGAGCTTGAGCTGGAGTATGCGAAAGAGGCAATAAAGCATATTGCCAGTTTATGGGGAGAAGAAGTTAAAATACAAACAAAACTAAATGGACAGAATAAAGTTCTTTGCTGTAATCAAGCAAAGGAGATTACGATTAGTTGATCTTACGCCCAGAATCAGATGATTAATATTAAAGAAATTGCTAAAATAACATTTCTGAGAATAATCAGAGTGATTAATGAAAAAAACAAGATTATTTATATTAGAAAATTTTTTAAGTGTCTCATAATCCGCTGTTTGACCCGATACGCAGAAAACTACCATCATTAGGTGTATCGGGTCAAACAGCGAATTTTAAATAGTAAGAAATAGCAGCTTGCTGCCTGGAATAGGCGATAAGCTGCTATTTCTTTATAGAAGAACTTCCGATTTCAAGAAAACGGCAGTTAGGCTAATCGCTGTGTCTTATAAAACTATATAACAATCTGCTTGCAATTGCTGCGTAATCTTTTGATCGAACTTCGTAAGATCTAGCACCAATCTAGGTCAACCTTTGTGAACCTTGGACGTTATTATATTGCTTAATAAGGAAACACAGCCTATCCATTAGTGGATTAGGGCTGTGTCTTTTTGCTGTGGCTTTTATGTGAGAGTATTTACGATAATGCGAGGAAATCAAAGACAATTAAAAGATTTGAATAATATAATGACGAAATACCAAAAAAAACCAAATTGGGATATTAGTGGGTTTTATGGAAGTGGTATAAAGTAGCTTTATAGAGCTGCATCGTTCCAATTCTAGGCCCGAAAGTACTTTAGGTCATTATGCTATTGAGGAGGATTATATCTTGAAAAGAATCGCATTTATAACTATATTGATTAGCCTTTTATTACTGCCATTGCAATCGTCAGAGTGTGCAGCTGCCAATAATATTTTAATCAAAGCCGTTGACGAGGTATTACAAAATACTGTAGCACAACATGAGTATCGTATTGCACCAAATCAGCTTAAAACTTTACTTGATGCGAATACCCAGCCGCTAATTGTTGATATTCGCTCCACCAAAAGCTTCACAGCGGGACATATTCCTGGTGTCATCCATATTCCCTTGTGGTCATTGGTAGAAACGATAGAGAAAAATCCAGCCATATTGCCAATAGATCAGCCTATTTATGTAATTTGTTGTGCCAAAGATATATATTCAGCTTATGCGGTGGCTGTATTGCGGCTGGGAGGGTATAATGCGTATGCTATACCTGGTGGTATGCCACAATGGGCCGAATTAGGTTATCCCTATGTGGAAGGTACAGCAGAAGGGCGAAATGATAATCAGCAACCGATGCAAATACATAATCCGAATATAGAGATCATGAAACAAGTAGACCCATTCATTCAGGGAATTCCTCAACATAGTTCCTATCAGTTGCACCTCCAAGAAGTAAAAGACAAACAAAAAAATCAAGAAGGCGTAAGCATTGTTGATGTTCGCTCTAACGATAGCGGTCAAGGGGTACTGCTACCTGGTGCACATCGGATTCCCTTGCCTAACTTGTTAAAGTCTATTCGAAAAAATTCAGCACTGCTCCCTTATGATAAACCTGTCATTGTTGTTGATACACTCGATACACAAGCGGCACTTGCGGTATTGGCACTCCACATCACAGGCTATCAAGCCTATATGATTTCTAGCGAAGAACTGGAGATAAAACATACGAAACATCAGTAAAACCAGAGTGTTCCAACTATCGGAAAGGGGATATGGAATATCATATGACGATGTGGGATGCAGCAAGAAAAAGTAAAAATCCAGGAGTATATATAGCCTTAGTCTGCTTGTCAATCGTATTAGGATTATTGTTTATGACTCCGGTGAGCTGGGCCGCACCGCCACCGACTCCAGGCGATCTTGAAGAATTAAATCGTCGCGACCGACAGCAAGCCCAAGAGCGGCAGAATAAAGAAGAACAGTCCGATGTTTTTTTGCAATCTAGTACAAAAGCTAACGTGGAAACAAGCTTACCAGAAGAAGCTGTTGCGTTTCCCATTCAAAGGATTCAAGTAACGGGAGAACGGCAAGAGCACTTCCAATGGATTCAGAACATGTTAAAGACCTATACTGGAAGGCAAATCGGTAAAGAAGGTATCAACATCATCATCAAACGCATCAATCAGGCACTGATTGATAGAGGATACATTACGACCCGAATTATGGTGCCGGAACAAGATCTTTCCAAAGGTACGCTACGGTTTGTATTAGTTCCAGGTGTTATTCGCCATATTGCTTTTGCTCAGCCCCCTAAGCGAGGCTCTTGGTCTTCTGCTTTTCCAGCTCGCCCGGGAGATATTCTTAATCTGCGGGATTTAGAACAGGGATTAGAACAAATGAAGCGTGTGTCGTCACAGGATGTCGAATTTAAACTGATCCCTGGAGAAAAGCCAGGGCAAAGTGATATTATCATTCATATTACACAAAGAAAGCCTTGGAAATTCCTCGTATCTGCTGATGACTCTGGGAGTAAAGAGACCGGACGTATACAATCCGTGCAGACCTTTTCCCTAGATAATCTATTTGGCGCAAATGATATATTAAATATCTCCAATAATCATGATGCTGACTTTGAGAAAGGGCTACATGGGACCCATGGATACAGCTTTAAATATTCTGTTCCCCAAGGTTATTGGACATACACTGTTTCTCACAGCTATTATACCTATCATCAAACCGTTGCAGGAGCTAACTCTAACTATGTGTATTCCGGCGATAGTGATACAACGGAATTTCGAGTGGAACGATTAATCGAGCGAAACCAAACTAGCAAAACCACACTGCAGGCTAAGATGATTACGAAAAATAGCAGAAGTTATCTCGAGGATACTGAAATTGAAGTACAGCGTAAAGACACTACAGCTGCTGAGCTGGCGGTGTCCCATCGACAATATTATGGTAAAGCCGTTTGGGATATAGAACTGGCCCATCGCATGGGGACTCCTTGGCTTGGTGCTCAGGCAGAGGCGAGCAGTGGAACTTCAGATAGTGCTACGACTCGTTACCATCTCTGGACGTTGGATAGTAGTTTCACTAAACCTTTTAAAATCGGAGACGCTGCTGCTCGCTATACTTGTAACATTAGGGCCCAGTTTACGAATGATACACTTTATGCTACCGATTGTTTTAGTATTGGAAATCGTTATACCGTCAGGGGTTTTGACGGTGAACAAACTTTATCCGCCGAAAAAGGCTATTTCATTCAAAACGAAATAAGCATGTCTCTTGCAGCTGGACGAGAAATTTATGCTGGTATTGACTATGGAAAAGTAGACGGAACTTCAGCAGGGGAGCTGCTAGGGAAACAACTGATCGGCTCTGTGATTGGCCTACGTGGTGCATGTAAGCAAGTTTCTTATGATATATTTGTCGGCTGGCCCATATATAAGCCTGCTGGATACAAAACAGCACCTACAACATATGGTTTTCAATTGACTTGTCAAATATAGAATAAAGAGGGGATAAAGTGACTAAAAAAAAGTATCTTAGCAAGCGAAGTACTTTTCAAAAAAGTGTCACATGGCTGATCATCGTTATCTTTTTCTTTCAGCCCATATTAGCATCGGCTGAAACCGTGGCTGACTCCAATGCATCAGGTGATAATCGACCTGTCATTGAAACTACTGCTAATGGAATAACGATGGTACAGATTACAGCGCCTTCAGCGGCAGGCGTTTCTCGTAATCAATACAGTAAATTTAATGTAGATGCGAGCGGTTTGATTTTAAATAATTCCACAGCGATAACACAAACCCAATTAGCGGGATATGTGGAACGGAATGTGAATCTGGGTACTTCGGCCCGGATCATTTTAAATGAAGTGACTAGCACCAATCCTACCAGCCTGAACGGTTATATTGAAGTAGCCGGACAGAAGGCGGATGTCATTGTTGCGAATCCCAATGGAATATCTGGTGACGGCTTTGGATTTATTAATACCAGTCGAGCTGTTCTCACTACTGGAATTCCTGTTTTTGGCGGTAGCGGCAGCTTAGATGCTTTTCGCGTGACAGGCGGAGAAATTGCAATCCAAGGATCTGGTCTGAATGCCAGCTCTGTAGATCAGGTAGATTTAATCAGCCGGGCTACCACTGTCAATGCTGGCATATGGGCTAACAATCTGAACATCATTGCCGGTACGAATCAGGTTGATTATAGCACACTCGCTATCCAAAAACTTTCAGGAGATACCAATACACCCCAGGTAGCGATTGATGTTGGAGCTTTAGGAGGAATGTATGCCAACAAGATCTTTTTAGTTGGTACCGAAAATGGTGTTGGTGTAAAAAGTGAAGGCATATTGTCGGCCAGTACTGGAGATCTGACAGTAACCAGTGAGGGACAAGTAGTACTAAGTAACAGTACCTCTGCTGGTGGGAACATACAAGTGACAGGCAAAGACGGGATCACTAATACAGGCACTCTATATGCCCAAGGCAATGCGATTCTTGCTACCAATGGGAATATTGACAATCAAGCTGTCTTAGCCGCGGGAAACAATGTAACCTTATCTGGCACCAATATATCCTCCAGCGGAACACTGGGTGCAGGCATTCAAAGTGATGGCAGTCTGGGCACAGCGGGAGATTTAACGGTGCAAGCACAGGATACATTGTCAACAAGCGGTCAAAACTTAATTGCTGGAAATTTGTCTATTACTGCAGGCAAGATTGATTTAGAAAGCAGCAGCACCTATGTGGGTGGTGATGCCACATGGATTTCATCTGGAGATATCAATCACACAGGCAGTACTACCCAAGTAGGAGGAACCTTAACTGCTACTGCCCAAGGTACAATTAACAATAGTGAAAATGCAGCAGGTAAGGTAGGCAGTATTTTGGCTAATCAGTTAGATCTGACGGCACAAACCATAGACAATACTGAGGGAACCATGGAAGCGAGTCAGACTGCAACGATTCAAGCCGATTCTGTCATCAATACAGGCGGTCAATTAGCCGCCAATGAGGACCTGAACATTACAGTAGAGCAGATAACTGGTGACGGTGAAATACTTGCTGGAGAAAATTTAATAGTAAACGTTAAGCAGGATTTTGTGAATGAGGTAAGCGGAGTTGTTCAGGCCAACAATAACCTGCAAATTACCAGTGACAATACGGTTACGAACCAAGGAAGCCTTTCTGCCGTAGGTACACTGTCAGTGAATGGTGCGAATATCACCAATGATGCCAGCGGAACAATAGCAGCGCAAAATGTAGTGTTGCAAACAGCTGGTGATGTTGCCAATGCCGGACGTATTGACGGTAGTGATATTCAAATTACAGCCCAAAAAAGTGTGAAAAATACAGGTAAAGTATTTGGCGATACACTGACCATTACGGCAAATCAGTTGACGAATCAAGGTGAGGATGGCGTATTGGCTACGAATGTGCAGACCAATCTACTGGTAAGCGGTACGGCTGATTCTGCTGACGGTGCCTCGGTAGCAAATAAGGATGGAGCCACTATTTATAGTTTAGGTGATATTAACATTGCCGGGGTCACACCTGATGCCCAAACGGGGCAGTATAATACGAAAGTGGACAGTGTCCTCAATCAATCCGCAACCATTGAAGCGGATGGTAATATCAGCATTTATGCCAATAGTATCACGAATAAAAAGCGGGAATTCGAACTGGAGTCCCAGACAACCACCAAAACTGTGTCCACGGATATTACACCTTGGGACGGTTACTACAAGGCAACACGCAATTATACGGAAACCAGTACCCAATTAGTGGTTGTAAAAGACAGTGATCCAGGCGAAATTATCGCCGGAAAAAACATGACACTGGAAGGAAAAATTGAAAACAATGTTAGTACCATTACTGCTGGCGGAACACTAACCTATGATAGCAGCAGCTTGACTAATATCGGCTATAGCAATAGCCTCCAAGTTGTTAGCAGCGGTACCGATACTCAGATCCGCAGAGAGAGGTATTGTTCCCATCGGGTTTTGGGATCATGTGTTGACCATGATTGGCGGGATGTAAGTGCATCTGCACCTTATTATGAAGAAACCTCTACCAACTTAGATGGATATAATGCCATTATTAGTGCCAATGTCATAAAAGGAACAGGAGGAACGGTGGAAAACCGTACGGTTACTCCCACAGGAGCACCGGTAGGTAGCACAGACACCACCTCTTCCACTACGAAAGAATTTACCTTTGAAGTTCCGAAAAGTGGGCTGTATACCATAAATACAGAATCAAGTGCCAAATATTTAGTGGAAACCGATTCTCAGTTTACAAATTACAAAAGTTTTCTATCTAGTGACTATCTTCTAGAAAAATTGTCTGCTGACCCCGAAAATGTCCTAAAACGCTTAGGGGATGGTTTTTATGAGCAAAAACTAGTAGTAGAGCAAATACTGGAACAAACCGGTAAGAGCTATATTGAGGGCTATTCATCCAGTGAAGAACAGTATGCAGCGTTGATGAACAATGCAGTTACGGAAGCTGCAGAACTCAATTTAACTGTGGGAGTTGCCTTAACTGCTGACCAATTGGCTAACCTGAAAAGCGACATCGTCTGGATGGTGGAAAAGGAAGTGGACGGTCAAACGGTGTTAGCGCCTGTTGTCTACTTAGCGAGTACTAGTGCAAGCGAATTGACCTCATCCGGAGCGCTGATAACCGCTAACTCTATTGAGATGAGCGAAACTGGTACGGTAACCAACTCCGGTGTTATCCAGGCAACCGACAGTACAACGATTACCGCAGACACCATTACCAATTATGGTGGAACCATAGAAAGCGGCGGAACAACTACGCTCAATGCTTCTCAGGATATCGTCAATCAAAGCGGTAGTATTGTTGGCGGTGAAGTGGAGCTATCCGCTGGAGGGGACATACGGAATGAAACCGTAGTATTGACGGTAAGTCAGGAGAATGTAACCACCACCCTAAGCAACGACCAGGCTGTTATCAAGGCAACGGAAGGTGAACTGACTGTTCAAGCCGGACAGGATATCATCAATAACGGTGCTGTGATGAAAGCAGCTGCCGATGTAACGCTAGAGGCGG
>Ga0316604_10002435_pt1 | contig 14290 bp, 16 predicted proteins | sample OWC_soil_day20_C_FD_207650 | JGI IMG/M metagenome (GOLD analysis project Ga0316604, IMG submission 207650) | Wetland soil microbial communities from Old Woman Creek delta, Ohio, United States - OWC_soil_day20_CT | ecosystem: Environmental > Terrestrial > Soil > Wetlands | place: USA: Ohio... | reverse complement strand
GCCTGGAGGACCAGTCCCGCATGGCCGTGGCTGACCACATGGCTGCCGATGGCACGCACCATCTTCTTGGCCGATTCCATCCCCGTGCAGTGGCACGGAATCAGAAAGCGCGCGTTCCAGCCCTTCATCACCTCGAACGTCTTCTCCAACCGCTCCTCGTTGGCCTGCAGCAGGTGCATCCCGCCCAGCACCCCCTTGACCTTGTCCATCCCCGATACCTTCCGGATGTAATCGATCGTGTTCGACAGCCCGGAGTGGCAGCATCCCAACAGCACCACCAGCCCATCATCCGTCTCGAACCACATCGATTGGTCATCGTCGATGGCATCGACTTGGCCGAGTTGGTTGTCGAAGTAGAAGGTCCCGCCCGTGTTCTCGAAACCGGTCAGTCTCGGCACCGGGCCGGTGATGCCGATTCCCGGCGCCAGATAATGCGGCGCGGATAAAGAGTGCACGCGGCCGGCAGGCAACGCCGAAAAGGCTTTTCTGGACTCTTCCGGCATGCCGTAGAGTTCGGGCTCGGGCCGGTACCAGTAGCGTTCGGCATCGATGCGGCTGGCGAAATAGAGTTCGGCTTGGGTGTTCTCGGCCAGGAAGCGGTCGAGCGTTCCGGTATGGTCCTTGTGGCCATGGCTGATGACGAGGGTGTCGGCAGTTTTCAGGTCCACGCCCAGGCGCGGCGCGTTGGCCTGGAGTGCGCCCATGTGCCCGGTATCGAACAGGATGCGCCTGTCCCCCGCCTCGATCCAGGCCGCAAACCCGTGTTCCTTCTCCAGCCCTTCGCCCGCTTCGTTATCCACCAGCACCGTGATTCTTACCGTCTTTCCCGCCATTGAATTGTCCATCTCATCCTTCCTGTCAAAGTGTGTTTGTCCAACGTATGTTTATTCTTGCCTTACCGCCCGCCTCAAAACCGGAGATTCCCCGCGTAGATCGTTCGGCCTGCCCCCCCCCTGCTGACCGCTCCGCCGAGCACGTGCTCCATCCGTTCCACGGCATCCGCGCCCGTGCAGTGGCACGGGACCAGGAACTCGGGCGACCAATCGGCCATTTCGCCGAAAGTGCAATCGAGGCGCTTCCGGTCGGCATTGACCAGGTGCATGCCGCCGACGATGCCGCGCACCTTCCTTATCCCGGAAATCATGCGGATATGCTCGACCGTGTTCACCACCCCGGCGTGGCAGCATCCCAGCAGGATGACCAGTCCCCGTTCCGTCTCGAACCACATCGACTGGTCGTCATCGATCGGGTCGGGCGCAATGCTGTCCGCGTCCAGAAAGAACGGCCCTCCGACGTCCTCAAACGCCGTCTGGCGCGGGACCGGGCCGGTAATGCCGATGCCAGGCGCGAGATAGCGCGCCTTGCCGAGTTCATACAAGCGGGCGGACGGCAGCCCGGACAGCGCCTGCCGCGACGCGTCCGGCATGCCGATGGAACGCACCGGCGTGCCCAGCTTGCAACTATAGCGCTCGATGGGCAGTCCTCTGGCGAAATAGACCCGCGCAGTCGCATTGGCGTCCAGAAACTGCGGCAACGTGCCCGTGTGATCGAAATGCCCGTGACTGAGAACCAGCGACCCGGCACTGCCGAAATCGATGCCGAGCCGGGCGGCGTTCGCCTGCGCCACGCCGGTCTGCCCCGTGTCGAACAGGATGCGGCGGGAGCCGATCTCGACCCAGGCGGAAAAACCGTGTTCGGTATCCAGCCCGTCGCTCGCCTCGTAATCCGCGAGCACCGTTATCTTCACCGGTTCGTGCGCCATGCCTCTCCTTTTTTGTTTACTGCCGAATCAGGGCCGTCCGATCCGGAAAACGGATAAAGCAGCCGACCGGTTCCCCTACCTGCAAAAAGCACGCCACCAGTGAGCCATAACCTGCAAGACCTCCGTGCGAAGCGGTGAACCATTCCTGTTCTCCTATGGAAATGCACCTTTTTCCCATCGCTTCATCCATCGCAAGCAAAGCTGGGCGACAGCGCGACGGCGGATAGAGTAGCGCATGGAGTTGCACGCACGGTTGCAGAAAAATGCTACTGTCCTACGCCAAAAAAATGATACGCTTTGCTAGAACCTTTCCCGACCGCTACGGCATGGAACAAGGAATATAAAACCTAGCACCGACCAATCAGCAGGCCCAACCGATGAAAAAGAAAGCGCGCGCCGTCATGACCCCGACCGAAGCCATCCTGGAGAGCATTTCGGATGGTGTGTTCACCGTCGACATGGACTGGCGCATGACCTCATTCAACCGGGCTGGCGAAGAGATCACCGGCGTAGCGCGCGAGGATGCTGTCGGCCAACGTTGCTCCGACGTGTTCCGCTCCAGCATCTGCGGCGTAAACTGCGCACTCCAGCAGACGTTACGAACGGGCAAGCCGGTCATCGGCAAGACCTGCTATATCATCGATGCGGACGGCAACCGCATTCCGATCAGCATCTCCACCGCCGTGCTGCGCGACTCAGACGGCCAGGTGATCGGCGGCGCGGAGACGTTCCGCGACATTTCCGAAATCGAAGCACTGCGGCAGGAACTCGAAGGCAAATTCAGCGTGGGCGACCTGATCAGTCACAGCCCGGCAATGCAGCGCATATTCGAGGTGCTGCCCGCCATCGCGGCCAGCACCAGCACCGTGCTGATCCACGGCGCGACCGGCACCGGCAAGGAAATGATGGCCAAGACCATCCACTCGCTCAGCCCGCGCAACGAAGGGCCGTTCGTCGCGGTCAACTGCGGCGCCCTGCCGGACACGCTGCTGGAATCCGAACTGTTCGGCTACAAGGCAGGCGCATTCACCGGCGCCAACCGGGACAAACCGGGCCGCTTTGCCCTGGCAAAGGGCGGCACCCTGTTCCTGGATGAGATCGGCGATATCAGCGCGGCGCTGCAGGTCAGGCTGCTGCGCGTGCTGCAGGAACGAACCTACGAGCCGCTCGGATCGACCCGCTCCGAGAAGACTGACGCGCGCATCGTCGTCGCCACCAACCGCGACCTATCTGCGCTGGTGGCAAAAGGCGAATTTCGCGAAGACCTGTACTACCGCATCAACGTCGTGCGCGTCGAATTGCCGCCGCTCGAACGCCGCAAGGAAGACATTCCGCTGCTGGCCGCACATTTCGTGGAACGCTTCAACCGCCTGCAAGGCAAGGCGATTCGCAGCTTATCGCCGGACGCCCTGTCGCTGCTCATGGCGCATGACTGGCCCGGCAACGTGCGCGAACTGGAGAACGTGATCGAGCGCGCTTTTGTGCTCTGCGCGGAGGAGCATATCGGCATCCGCCACCTTCCGGACGAACTGACCGCGCGCGGCGTCCTGTCGCAGCAGAACCGAAACGTCCGTTCCGCCCGCGACCGCCTCGAAATCGAGGCTATCCAGTCGGCGCTGGAGCGCAACGGGTTCAACCGCCTAGCCGCCGCCCGCGAGCTCGGCATTCACAAGACCACCCTGTTCCGCAAGATCCGGCGGCTTGATCTGACGCTTCCCGACCAGGACGGGCGGACGCGGGCATAACGCGACACAGTAGCAATCGCGCCACTCAAGCGCTGAAACGGGTAGCATTGCCGCAACCCCGATCCCGCCGCCGACGTTGCCGCCCCACTCACCACCCTCCTTTTTATCCTTTGTTTTCATCGTGTTAGCCACCATGCGCGCCATACCCGGCCATGTGGTACGGCTTATGCGTTGTCCGGTCTGCGGCGGAAACGCCCAACCCGACAATCCGGAGCCGACGACATGAAAACTGCATTTGCATGCTGGGAAGAGCGCATCGCGCCCGTTTTCGACACGGTCCCGGAACTCTGCCTGGTCAGGATCGAATCGGGACGCATCGACGCCATGTCCCGCAAGACGATGCCGGACGAAGCGCCGCACCACCGAGCCGCACGGCTGATCCGTCTCGGCGTGCATACGCTCGTGTGCGGCGCAATCTCCAGGCCGCTTCACCTGGTGGTGAAGGGACACGGAATCAGGGTCGTCCCGTTCATCGCCGGGAACCTGAGCGAGGTGATCCAGGCGTGGCTAGAGGGCAACCTCGACAGCGGTCGTTTCTCGATGCCGGGATGCTGCACTGGCGGGCCGGACGGCTGCTGCCGGGACGGCATCGAAAGAAAGCGGATACGGCAGAATCGCACACCGCGAACCTGATTGAACATGACACAGGAATCATTGATATGAAAAAAATTGGCATCATTACCTGCGCCCGTTACCTGAGTTGCGGCGGCGGCAAGTGCTTCCGGTCGATTCACGAGCGCAAGGGCGGCTTTTCGATCTATCCGCCAGAGGAACAGGTCGAGGTCGTCGGCTATTCAAGCTGCGGCGGCTGCCCGGGCGGCAACATCGAATACGTCCCGGCGGAATTCGTGAAGAACGGCTGCGACACCATTCACCTCGCGACTGGCTTCGTGGTCGGCTACCCGCCCTGCCCGCACATCCGCCAGTTCAAGGCGTTCATCGAAACGCGCTACGGCATCCCGGTCGTGGTCGGCACGCACCCGATCCCGCTCAACTATCAGGAAACGCACGGTGCGCTTCCCTTCTGGGACAACGCCGACATGCGGGAAGCCGCGCCCCTGCTTTTCGGCGAGTCGATGGACGTGATGAAGTCGTATGACTGACGAAAACTGCGCCCGGCCCGCCGCCATCTACCGTTCGTTCAATTACCTATCAAGGAGAAAACCATGAAAGTCGCTATACCCGTTGAAGATGGAAAACTGTCGATGCATTTCGGGCACTGCGCCTCGTTCGCACTGATCGACGTCGATACAACCGGAAACCGGATTCTCGGCCGGGAAGACGTCGCCGCCCCGCCTCATCAGCCGGGACTGCTGCCCCGCTGGCTGGCCGAACGCGGCGCGAAGCTGGTGATAGCGGGCGGCATGGGCCAGAGCGCGCAAAACCTCCTCGACCGCCAGGGAATCAACGTTCTTCTGGGCGCTCCGTCCGAAACCCCGGAAAAGCTCGTGCAGGATTACCTCGCCGGGAACATCCGGACCGGCGCAAACGCCTGCGACCACTCCATCTGCGGCGGCCACTGACGCCGCCTGCAACATCAAAGCTGATTTTTCAGTCCCGGCATGCCTATCTGAAGGCGACCTCCGGCATTCGTGCTCCCTGCATGGCCGGTGATTTTGTGCGACAGTATAGGCTCCATGCAGTTTGCTTCAGCCCCGGGCCTTCTCTTTCATTCTCTCACTCAGCAGTCATTCCCGGACTGGTTTTGATTGACCGAGCGCAGCCGACATTTCAGGTCAGCGTTAAAGGCACCCTGTAATCATCGTGCAATCGCACACGCTTGGTTTCCGGCGAACAAAGGAGAGGGGCCGCTGCCGGGGGCATCTTGCCGACCCCAAAAATTGCTTTTAAGAATTGGTTAAGATTCATGCCTTATCCTACACCCATCGTCATTACCGGCAGGAGACGGGCTATCCCTACTTTTAGCCACCCCTGACAGTCGATTCCCGCCGATACCGGAACATGACTATCGCAAAACATTAAGACCGACCCCATTCAAGCAGGATACCTGTCTGAACCCGGGTCAGAAATGGAGTGCCCTATGCGCATGCTATTGATTGAAGACGACCCTATGATCGGCGAGAGCCTGGAAGAAGGCTTGCGCAAGGAGCAATACGCCGTGGACTGGGTGCGCGATGGCCGCGACGCCGAATTGGCCATGTCGAGTCACGAATACGACATCATCCTGCTCGACCTAGGCTTGCCGGGAAAACAGGGCCTTGCCGTACTGGGCGATTACCGCCAGCGGCAAGGCGTCGCGCCCATCCTGATCATTACCGCACGCGACGATGTTGCCACTCTGGTAAAAGGATTTGACACCGGAGCGGACGATTACCTGGTCAAGCCGTTTGACATCGACGAATTGTTTGCCCGCATGAGGGCATTGCTACGCCGCCGTTCTGGGCGGGTCATTCCCGAAATCGCCTATCATGGGCTGGTATTGAACCCGGCCACCCGCGCGGCGTCATTCAAGGGAGAAACGCTCGACTTTTCAGCGCGCGAATTCGCCTTGCTGCTCGCCTTGCTGGACATGCCGGGCCGGATCATGTCGAAGGCGCAGCTGGAAGAACACCTATATGGCTGGAACGAAAGAATAGAAAGCAATACGGTCGAGGTATACATTCACGGCATTCGCAAGAAGCTGGGCGCCAACTCCATCAAGAACGTGCGCGGCGTCGGGTATCGGATAGGAGACCTGCCGTGAAGACGATACGCCGCCAGATCCTGGTCTACCTGTTCACCGGCATGGCCCTTGCCACACTTGCGGCAGGCCTCCTGAGCTACTGGAAAATGCGGATCGAAGTCAACGAGATGTTCGATTACCAGATCAAGCAGGTTGCCGGTGCCATTCCGACCCAGCTTTCGGTCGTTCACGCCCTTCCGTCCGACGACGATGCGGACGACGAGATCATTGTCCAGATGTGGAATCCGTCCGGCCAGCTCGTCTTCACTTCGACACCTTCCGTGCCGTTGCCCCGAGCTTCAGGCTTCGGGTTCAGATCCATCGAGTTAGCCGGACAGAAATGGCGGACCTATAGCGAAGAGGACGAGGGGCAGCAGATCCAGGTCGCGCAGCCCCAGCAGGTTCGCAACAGGATGGCCGCATCAATGGCGTTGCGATCCCTGATTCCATTCATGGCGCTGATTCCCCTGCTCGGGATGCTCATCTGGATCGTCGTCGATCGAGGCCTGTCGCCTCTGCACCGCTTGGCCGAGGCAGTCAGCCAGCGCTCTCCGTCCGCGCTTGATCCGTTGGAGAGGGAAAACTACCCGCCTGAAATCCATCCCATGATCGATGCGCTGAACGATTTGCTGGCGCGCCTCGATCAGGCCATTCTTACGCAACGGACATTCGTGGCGGATGCGGCCCACGAGCTGCGCACCCCGCTGGCCGCGTTGAAATTGCAGCTGCAGCTGGTCGAGCGCGAAACCGACCGAGACCTGGCAGCAACTGGATTCCGGAAACTGCATGACCGGATCAACCGCGCCACGCATGTGGTGCAGCAGCTCCTGACACTCGCACGGCAAGAGCACAGATCATCCGGATTGGCCTACAAGCCGGTCGACCTGCAGCAATTGGCCGCACAGGCCATATCCGATCATATCCCGCAGGCGGAATGCAAAAAAATCGACCTTGGCCTCTCGGTCGCGGCAACGGCTGCCGGCAGCGCCAGCACCGTACCGGGGGACGCTAACAGCCTGCGGATCATGCTGGGTAATTTGATCGACAATGCCGTGCGCTACACCCCGGCAAATGGCCGGGTCGACGTATTCGTCGATACATCGCCGGAGGGTGACGTTCTGCTGACCGTCGTGGATGACGGGCCCGGCATTCCCGCAGTGGATCGCGCTCGCGTATTCGATCGCTTCTACCGCTGCGAAGGAACGCTCGAATCGGGTAGCGGGCTCGGCCTTTTCATCGCCAGGGCCATCGCGGACCAGCATGGCGCCGTCATCGAGCTCGGACCGGCCCACGGCGACAGCGGACTGGCTGCCACCGTACGGTTCAAGCGGTGCGCGCAGGATCATCTGACGGAAGGCTGCCTGACGGCCTTTTCCATTCACTAACTGATAAAAAAGCATCAGAAAAGCATGATCAATCACGAATCCACTGTTCCCATTCCTGAATCCGTGCAGGCAGGCTTATTCAGCCGTGCGTTCGAGTGGGGCCGGCAACACCACGCGTGGCTGCTGGCAGGCGCGGCGATCCTGCTGCTCGCCTACCGCCTGGGCCTCATGCTGGCATTGCCGCTGGCCGACACCACGGAAGCCCGCTACGGCGAGATCGCCAGGCTGACTGCCAGCAGCGGCTTCTGGCTGATGCACCATATCGATCCGCAGACACCCTTCTTTGCCAAACCGCCCTTGTCGACCTGGTTGAGCGCGGCCTCCATGCGCCTCCTGGGCGTCAACGAGTTCGCGGCGCGCCTTCCCTCGCTGCTGGCGTCCCTTGCAGCGATCTGGGTTGGACTCGGGTTCGCCCGAGAACTACAAGTCCGCCGGCGCTGGCTGGTGATCCCGGTCCTGGCCAGCTGCCCGCTGTTTTTCATCAGTGCCGGTGCCGTAATGACGGACGCCACCCAACTGGTCGTCATCGCAGCGGCACTGTACTTTGCCTGGCGCGTACTGGATGCGGCCGACAGGGGCCTCCCATGCCGCCGGTTTCGCCTTGCCTTCTGGGCCATGATCGGCATCTGCGCATTGAGCAAGGGGATGGCGAGCTGGGCATTGGTCGGCCTACCGCTGACGGCCTATGCCCTGCTGGAAAGAAAACCGCTGCGAATGCTAAAGCAGCTTTTCGACTGGGCCGGAGTCGCCATAGCCTTGTGCATTTTCGTGCCATGGTATGCGGCAGCGGAGTATTACTATCCGGGCTTTCTGAACTACTTCATTGTCGGCGAGCATTTTTCGCGCTTTCTGGTGTCCGGCTGGAACGGCGACCGCTACGGCACTGCGCACTGGCAGCCCCTGGGAGCCATATGGGTATTCTGGGTGGCGGCCATCCTGCCGTGGACAGTCGTGTTCCTGACGGAACTGGCTCGCATCCTGTTCCGCAAGCAAAGGCCGTCATCGCCGCTGGAACGGTTCCTGTGGTGCGCGACGCTCACCCCCCTGGTCTTCTTCACGTTCAGCCGGAACATCATCTGGACCTACGGGCTGACTTCTGTGTTGCCGTTCGCCGTGCTTGCCGCAAAATGGCTGGACGACGCCACGCCGTCGGTACGCTTTCTGACCGGGGTCGGCATCGCCGCCGTTGCCGTCGTTTCCGTCCTATGCGCTCCGCTCGTCCTGAGCAATGTCTCCGGCAATTCCGACCGCGACCTGGTCAAGGCATTCGCCCGCGAGGCCGAGCCGGGAACAAACCTGATCTACCGTACCCGGCCGACCTTTTCGTCCAGTTTTTATACGCAAGGAACGTTTCGGTATAAACCGGATGCGGCGCCCATCGACAGAGTGAAACAGTATGTCGTTATCGACCGCCAGGACGTGGAAAGCCGAACAATCGATCCACGCCAGATTATTTTCAAAGGAACCCGCCGGGCTTTAGTGGAGCAATAACCATGAAAATTCGTCCTTTTCCGCTGCACGCTGGCATAGGAAGATCCGTATCGGTCGTCATCCCCGTGCTGAATGAGGCATTGTCCCTTGCGAAATTGCTTCCCGATGTCGCTCAGGTCCTGTCCAGATGCATCGTCAACTGGGAAATCGTGATCATCGACGATGGTGGCTCGGACAATCTCGCTGATGTGGTAGCCGACTTCGAGTGGCAGCATGCCCCCTGCAATGTCCAATTGATCCGGCTATCGCGCAATTTCGGTAAGGAAGCGGCGCTGACGGCAGGACTCTGTGCGGCGCGGGGTGATGCGGCAATCTGTCTAGACGGCGATGGCCAGCATCCACCATCGATGATTCCCGACATGATCCGTCAATGGGAAAACGGCAATGACATGGTCATCGGGGTTCAGCAGTCGCGCACCCGCGAAAACCCGTTGATAGCCGCCGCGAAAAAACAGTTCTACCGCTTCATCCAGGGCGGCGAACGCTTCAGCATCCCGGCAAATGCCGGCGATTTCCGGCTGATGGACAGACGAGTTATCCTGGCCCTGCAGCAATTGCCAGAACGGGCGCGCTTCATGAAGGGCCTGTATGCTTGGCTTGGTTTCAAAACCTCATTCGTGCCGTTCGAAGCAGAGGAACGCACGTCCGGCAGCAGCAAATTCCGCCTCAAGCAACTGATAGAACTGGCCTCGCTGGGCATCACCTCGTTTTCGATGAAGCCGCTGCGCATGGTTTCCGCCATCGGCGGCGCCATTTCGCTTGGCGCGCTCGGTTACGGCCTCTACATCCTGGCCGAAACGCTGATCATCGGCAACCCGGTGTCGGGATGGGCCACGCTGGCTTCCGGCATCATGCTCCTGTCCGGCATTCAACTGCTGTGCCTCGGCGTCATCGCCGAATACATCGGGCGCATCTTTGAAGAAACCAAGCAGCGGCCGCTTTACCTCATCGACGAAGCGACCGATCACAGTGCAGTCGGCCAGCAGCATCTCAAAAGCAAGGCTGCGTTGTGAACGTGCAGGACCGCTCGAATCCGCTGGCGTTCATCCTGGTCGGGTGCACGGCGGCGGCCGTGCACATGCTGACCGCCCTGGTCCTGGTGGAAAAGGCGGCGGCAACGCCCGCCATGGCCAATATCGCCGCATTTTTTTGCGCGTTCGCCGTCAGTTTCACTGGGCACCGCTGTTTTACGTTTGACGCGCGGGAGAAAGTGGTGCGCAGCATGGGGAAATGGCTGGCCGTCGCCCTCGGCGGGTTCCTGGTCAACCAGAGCCTCTACATGACGGCGCTCACGCTGTTTCCGCAAATCGATTACCTAGCATCGTTATTCGTGGTGACGGCCTTCGTCGCCTTCATCAGTTACCGGCTTGGCAAACGCTGGGCTTTCCTGTCCCTGTAAAAAAGTGAACGTTTCCCCTCGAAAACTCATCATCAATGCCGACGATCTCGGGATGCATCCCGCCATTGATCATGCCATTGCCATGCTTGCCGGCGCCGGTGTCGTCAGTTCGGCCAGCCTGCTTGTCCTAGGCCAACCGGACCGGGACATGATTGCTCACCTGGATGCGAGAGGCATCAATCTCGGCCTGCACCTCGATTTTACAAGCTCGCTCTTTCACTCGCGACTTTCCGGCAAGTCCCGTAGCGTCTATGCCGTCATGGCGGATGCGTGGGGCGGCAGGCTTCAGCCGCAGCAGGCGCAGGCGATCGTGCGCGATCAACTGGAGCAGTTCCAAGACATTGCTGGAAGGATGCCTGACTTTGTCGATGGGCATGAACACATCCATCAGTTCCCGGTTATCCGGCAGGCTCTGATCGACGTCCTGTCCAATCTAGATCCGGCGCGCCGTGTCTTCATTCGTGATACAAGGTCTTCATGCTGGCGCGGGATGAAGGCGGCAATAATCGGCATGCTCGGCGCACCGGCACTGGCCGCCATGACAGCGCAGACAGGATATCGGTGCAATACCGACTTCCTGGGCGTCTATGACCTGAGCGGGAAGGCTGACCTTCCCGGACTGTGGCGGGACTGGCTCGCTTCCCTGCCAGCACAAGGCGCGTTGGCGATGTGCCACCCGGCGCTTCATTCAGGTGCAGGCGAACCGAGCCTTGCGCCTTTTCGACTGCGGGAGTACCGGTTCCTGTCGAGCGCGCAATTCTCCGATCTCCTGGCGGAACATGGCGTGCAGGTCGTGAACTGGCAAACTGCTCTCGGAGATGATGACGACCGCCTGCCAGACCGCCCGCACGGTTGAAATGGGATTGCCTTCAGGTGAAAGAACAGCCTGGCCGGCAGTAGATGTCGAGCCAGCGCCATGCCCGTATTGGGGAGTCGGGTTGAGACTGGCGACAACCTTTTAATCCGGAATATCCGGCTCGACCAGCTTGGCCAGCTGCGCCAGCGACTCCTGCCAGCCGAGATAGCAAGCGTCCACCGGAATGGCTTCCGGCAGCCCTTCCTGCGTCACGCTGAGTTCGGTTCCGCTTGGCACCAGCCTCAAGATGACGGTCGTCCGCATTTCTCCGGGCAGGTTCAGGTCGTCGAACCGGTCCGTATAGACGATCCGTTCGGACGGATCCAGCTCCTGGTATTCCCCGTCGAAAGAGTGGCTCTTGCCCGTCGAAAAATTCGTGAAAGACATCCGGTAAGTGCCGCCCGCTTTGGCATCCATGTGGTGGACCTTGCAGGTGAAGCCGTAGGGCGGAAGCCACTTGGCCATGGCGTCGGCGTGCAGGAACGCCCGGTATACCCGCTCCGGTTTTGCACGGAGAACGCGGTGAAGTCTTACGGTGCCTGTCGTCATGATCGTCTGCCTCTCGATTTGCCGTTCAATGGGGACAGGATGCGGCGTATTTTGGGGCTGCTCCGGATCGCACCGCCCTGCCTGTCTCTGAAGTATCAACGTTGCCAGCAACAGTCGAACGGGAATTTGAGACCACGCAATGGTTGAGTGATTAAACCGCGCGATGAAACTGCTCGCTTTCGGCCAGAAGCGAGCAAGTAAGCGCCCGCTTTGGATCGGAAGCAGCATCCCGGCATTTCCCTTTCAACGTCTCAGTCCGCGATGACGCCGGGCCTGTGCTGGTGGCACGAAACCGGGCATGCACGCACGGAATTGATTTTCCCTAAACCCTATCTTTCCCGACGCGGTAGTCTGGCTGGCGACGGCATAACCGGCGGACAAGCACGTCGCCGGTTCCGGCCAGAGCAACCATCCTTCGGCGAGGCACTCTCATCATGAACAGCGCGCACGGCATCGGGCAAGGCCGGTTCGGAACCGGTCACATCACCTCCATGGATACCTACAGACAAGCGAAGACGGACGTCCGCCATTCTTCCGTGAAACAGCCGCCCGCCCCGACTGCCGTAAAAACGGCCCCACTGGTTCCGGCCTGTTCCAGCCTGGGCGAACAGGCGTTCTCCAACCTCGACCGCTGGAAAGGCACACTGGGCATTCCCGGCGGCAGCAGGCAGTAAGCCTATCTGTCCGTTAGGCCGCCCGCCTCATGGCGATATCACGGCGCGAGCACACCGCATGCACCCGCTGGCGGGCGCGGTGCAGCGCATCAAGCATCGGCTCATAGGGCACTCGCCGCATGCCGTTTTCGGGATCGATGTCCCACAGCCCCATCGGCATCCAGCGCCTAGGCTCATGCCAGTCCAGCATGCCGATCACCGGATAAAGGCAGACCCCGCGCAAGGGCACGCCGTCCGCAAGCACGGACTCGACCTCGTCCATCATTTCCGCCATCCACCTGCTTCGGTGCTCGCCCCAGTGCGACGTCTCGGAAATGACCAGATCGCCGCCGTAGCGCTCCCACACCGCGCGCACCAGGTCGCCCAGCGGCGCGCGCCTCGGATCGTCCTCGTCCAGCCACTCCCCTTCCAGGCCATGCTCCCACTGGCAATTCCAGTAATAGTTGATCCCGACCACATCCAGATGCGAGCGGCTGCCGCCGAGCTCCGGCATGATCCGGCCCGCGATCAGGTCCCAGGACTCGAACACCTTGATCTCATTGAATTCGCGTACGGCAGCGAGCGTTTCCGGCCTGTCGTCCGGCGCAGCCACACGGCACATCGGATCGGGATGCAGGAAACGGGCGTCGGGAACCGCCGAGCGGATGGCGTCGATCCCGCGAATGGCGGCGCGCGCCAGCGCCACTTTCAGTTCCCAGCCCTTCCCTTGCAGGTACGGGGCGAACTGCCCGGCATGCCCTGCCGCCCATGACAGGAACGATGGCTCGTTGACCGGCGTGAACCAGAGCGTGCCGTCGAACCGGGCGCGCAGGTAGCGGGCGCAGGCTTCGCAGTAGTCGGCGAACCGGTCGATGAATGTTTCGGACAGGGGGTTGAGATCGTCGGGATAGCCGTAGTGGAACAGGTCCCAGACCACGTCGGCCCCATGCTCCCGCACGGCCCTGACCAGTGGCTCGACGCTTGAAAAATCATATTTTCCCTTGCCAAGGTCGACCATCGGCCAGCGGATGGCGTCGCGCGCGGCATGAATGCCGACTTCCTTAAGGCGGCGGTAATCGTCGTCGGCGTGCTGTGCATGACGGGTATCCTCGATCAGGTCGATCCAGTCGCCCTCGCGGTTGTACCCGGTCGTGCATTCGAAGCCGCCGAGAAAGAAACTGTTGAACATAAGCCCTCTCGCGTATTTAAAAATACGCGCATGGTAAGCGGCGGAAGGGACACCCTCTTGAGACAGATCAAGCGAAGACAGGACATGCGGCAAAACGGCCGCACCGGGGCGCTGCTAAGCTAGGAAGAGTACGAGAAAACTTTTCAGCTTGAAAGACATTCTAATCCATTCATTCAATTGGCATGGAGATACGGCGATGAGGTGGAAAGAACCGAGCATGAAAGACTGGATGCCCGTATTCGAGGAAGGGTCCGGAAAAGACCGGATCGTGATTGAAAGGGGGGAATTCGATTACTACCGGATACGGTACTGGCGCGAGCAGGCGGAAGCATCCCGGTATGTTCACGCATCCACGGCGGAGGAAATGGAGGAAGACCTCGTTGTCGAAGGCCTCTACGACAGGGATGAAGCGCGGCGCGTCGCCCGCACATTCATTCATTAGGCGGGCATGGCGATTTGACGTTGGAAGCCGGTCGTGGCGGCGTGTCGGACAATGAATGAAACGAAAGGAATTGTCCGGCGCCGCCCCAGCCTACTGCACGTCGAAGCGCGCCGCAGCCAGCGCATAGTCGCGCAGT
>Ga0316604_10002434_pt1 | contig 14292 bp, 12 predicted proteins | sample OWC_soil_day20_C_FD_207650 | JGI IMG/M metagenome (GOLD analysis project Ga0316604, IMG submission 207650) | Wetland soil microbial communities from Old Woman Creek delta, Ohio, United States - OWC_soil_day20_CT | ecosystem: Environmental > Terrestrial > Soil > Wetlands | place: USA: Ohio... | reverse complement strand
GTCTCTGCCCTAGTAACAGACGTTATACTCCCGCACAAGTTCGGCTCATCATCAAAGCACTGGGGGAACCGTGAAAGGTTAAAGAGATAATTTACGCAAAACCTCTTGCAACATCTCACTTTTTATTAGCACATTTGACCATTCATTAATTAAACGATAAAAAGATGAACACACATATAGATAATGAAAAGAATCCACCTTGCCAATTCACAATAGAGGAGCTGAAAGAGGAAATCAAAAAATCAATGAAAGACATAGATGCCGGACATGTTACCTCGCAAGAAGACTTACTCATAGAAATGAAAAAATGGTAAAAGTGATCCAAAAAAATCCTTCAATACAACATATAACAGAAGCATAGAGGAAACAATTTGTCTAGAACTAGTTTAGTCTCTTCAGCAGTGCAGCCTTTGTATCCGATTCTTTGAGCATATTAACAAAGTAGATAGCATCATTTTTGTTCGACTCCGTTTTATTCGATTCATATTGCTCCACGAAATGTGTGGCGTGCTCTACGAGATATTTCCTGCAATCCAGATTCAGCATCATTCCATCACTATAGTTTCCATAAGATAATCCTGTAACTGAAGTACCGGAAGTTACTGATTTGACATGCTCCTTAGAAAGCCCTTTCAAATCTATCGTTGTTGATGGGTAATAGAAATATTGCCCCGAAGGCAAGCTCACAGTCAGTTTGAGGGTACTATTATCTACAACAGTTGGAATAACCGATCCGTGAATGCGATAATAATTATATTCGTAATACTCCTCCATACAAGGAAACCAGACAGAGTCGTCGCCATCCTTTCCGTAAGTTTCATCTAACCATAATAAGAACTTAACCCACCCCTCATCCGTGCCATGTACACCTATATGAATGGCTTCCCTATTTTCTTTACTCAATGCCAATTGCGCTTTTATATCATTCTTTATATAATAAAAAGGCTCATCTTGTTGATAAAAAGTTCTATTCAATAGTTTTTTTGAAAGATCATCCTCCTTCACCTGAAAAGGATACAACTTCACTGTGCCAGTCTGAGCAGTCATCACTTGAATCGGATCATAAGTTAATGCTGCAGTTGAGTACGATTTATTGCCGTTTGGTTCAGCCAACATCTTGCAGCCTCGCCCCGATAATTTATTCAAAATAATAGTCTGAGATTTAATATAATGTACTCTGAGTGAATCTAAGTTATCTACAGATTTTGTATTCACATCATGAAAAGCAATTCCATTACCATAATTGAGCATTTCAATCACATTCTCCCACACAAGGAAAGACTTCATCTTGAAACGATAATAATCATCCTTATACCCTAGATTGACATTCGTTTTATCACTCATCAATGAATCCTCAGCAGCCAATGTAGTTGTAATAGAAAAGCGAACCTCATTACCCGTACCATCTTTAATACCAAGTGTTTTATTGAGAGTATAAACATCGGGAGGTAAATCTCCAACTTTTAATTGAGAAGCATTATAATAATAAGTATTTGAAAATGGTTTTCCATTAATCACGGCCCAAGTGCAGCTATATGCGGCTTGCTTACAATCATCTTGCGTGAGCATAAACAGCCACGATTTGTTGTATTTCAAGTATGGAATTTCCGGAGTAATAGCGGTCAAATCTACTGTTCCGTCGGTTTTAATTATAATTTCCGCAGTAACATTCTGACTTTCATCCCCAAAAGGGTAGATATAGGGGGGAGTATTATCTGTAGTATCCGTATCTCCTCCCTCATACAGATCAGTTGATTTAACACAGGAAACTACGATCAACGAGAAAAATAAATAAAACAGCAGATTTATAGATTTAGTATTCATAAGATTAATATTTACCCAAAAGAGTGAATTAAGTTGCAAAAATAAAACTTTATATTTGATAAATGACAACTTATGACCAGAATTAACAACAAAACAGCCTATTTTATACCTCTGTAGAGCTTACAAAACATCTATTTCAATAGCTGAGAAGATGTAAAAGAGCCTATAAAAAAGGCTTATCTACACATTCTCAGTTAAAAAGAAGAAATAAAGCGAATTTCATCTAGCTATTCGCGAACACACCAAAAGATGCCTTTATTCAAACAAATCTTTCAATTCCTCTATCACAGGCAACCAGCTATTACTATCAAACTGCACATGAGTCACCCGCTGTTCGGGCATGGAAGCGGTGGGATCTTCGTCGCAAGGAGTGTAGCGACCATTCACGGAATTGAACACGAATGATGCTACACCAGGCTGACCGAGGTGACGAAACTTGACCTTTTCTACATGGATGCGCACCACATCGGTGTCTCGCTCGATGGCGAAACCAAAATCACATTTGTTGAAAAATGCGGCAGATCCGTTGATGTCATAAAGCGTGGGCACGGGCGTGCGACCGGTTTGCAAATCACGATTCATCTTGCGGGGATGGGCCACAAGGATGACGAGGCATTGGTAGCGCAAGGCAAAATTAGTGAGCTGATCGAGAAAGGAACTGATGTACTGGGTCTCGCTCATCCCTTGGGGAATCTGATGTTCCAAACGGTTGAAGGGGTCGATGACCAGCAAGCGGATGCCTCGACGAAGAACGAGCTCACGGGCTTTCTGCAGAATAGTTTCGGAAGTGAAATTTTCTTTGGGCAATATGTGGCAGACGTTCTGACTGAGGTAGCCAACCACCTGTTGATAGAGCGATTCAGACGTACAGTAGGGAATGAAGCGTTTGCCGGTGAGCTTCTCGGCCAACTTGCGCAGATGGTAAACGATGGGCATGTTTTCGGGGCTGAAAAAGGCGGGTTTCCAGTCGTGATGGAGGCAGAGGCGAAGCACCAGTTCGTCCACAAACTCGGATTTTCCACTACCGGGGATGCCGGTGACCACACACAGGCGGCCCAGTTCAAAGGTGAGCAGGCTATCAAAGGCTTCGAGGCCGATGGGTGCGCCACTGTTGAAACCGTTTTCGAAGAGAGCACGCAGATCTTCTGCCACATCGGTGGCGGTGTAGACGCCTTCAAGTGGTAGCTCGGGAGCTTCTTCGAGTACGATGCGCAGACTGTCGACTCCGTACTTCAAAAGTTGCTCGTTTGCATCTTTGCAGCCCTCTCCGTAGGTCAACACGCGACAACGTTCCTTGCCAAGACGACGAAGAAGTTCGTTGCGCAACTCCACCCCTTTACGGTCGGCATCACTAGCGATGTAAATCACCTGCTTGTCTTCAAAGTGCGACTCCGCAAACCGATCGAGCCAAGTGAGGTTGCGGTTGGCTCCACTGGGCACGCTCACCACGTCGGTGCGACCAATGGCAACAAACGACAAAGCATCCATCTCACCCTCGGTGATGATGCACTGAGGGGTACCTTCAATGCCATCAATGTTGTATGGAATGAGTTCGGCACCAGTGGTCATCTTGAAGTTCTTGCGAGCATCACGAAACTTGGTGTTCACCAGTTCACCCTGCTCCAGATAGTTGAAGCAGAGGCAGCTCTCCTGGTGTCCGGTTTGGGGCATGAACTCAGTGGCGCAGGTGAGGTGCATGGCAGTGGCCACTTCGGCAGGAATGCCCCGCTCGGTAGCCAGCCAACGAAGCCAGCGGATGACATCATGATTGATCATTGGCGGTGCAACAATGCCGGCATCCGCAAAGGGAGGGACTGTTTCCGGCTGTGGATCAGCTAGTTGCGAAGGGACCAGCAATGTGCCGGGAAGTGAGCCTCCTCCACCGGAAGTCGGCATTTGCTTGTTTGGCAAGGGGTGATGATACGCCATGAAGTTGTTGCGACGTTCGGGCTCGGCAGCCGTGCCTTTCCACCCGCAATAATGACAAAGCCACTGACCGGTATCGAGGTTGACACTGAGGGATTTATCACGCTTGTTCTTACGATTTTCTCTGCACTTGGGGCAGAAGGTTTTGATATGGCCGCTTGTACGACCGTTTACATCAATACCGAATTTGTTAAAATTATACATCGATTCTCTATTTTATAAAGGAGGTTTTCTCCTTTAATTCTTCTTTAAAGATACTATTGTTTTGTATTTATTCTTTCTCTTTTGCCTTGACGCAAAAGAGAAAGAAACAAAGAGAAAAAGTCAAGGCTTCTCGTGTGAAGCTACTCCGTCAATGCTCGAAGCTACAAGCGATTCAACTCGCTTCGCTCGCTTTGAGTACTCTTCTTTTTTATTCTATTTTCCAATCATTCATATTCTAAAATTTCAACTCACAAAAAACGGCTAATCTACAATGGAACTCAAAGAAACAGTTCCACATAGCCAACTGAACCGTTCAGTTGAACCAACTGCACGGTTCTCTTTACCCAACTAAACGCTTCTCTTCAGCAACTGCAAGGTTCCAAAAAGATGGAACAAAGCAAGCACACAGAAAAAAGCATACCTAAAGCGAGCGAAGCAAAGCGAAAACGTCCACACCCCACCAAACCAAGAGAGACCGGCCTCTTTTGCGTAGCGTTAAACGGAGAAGATGCACGGAGCGTTAAGCAAGCGATTTTGTTTGAGCGAAGCGAGTTGAATCGCTTGTAGCGCAGTACATCTTCGCAGTAGCGTAGCAAAAGAAGCCTTGACTTTTTCTCTTTGGTTCTTTCTCTTTTGCGGCAAGGCAAAAGAGGAAAGAACATTACTTGCTCCAAATTCTCAAACCTCCATCCCACACTGCCGTGCCATTGGGACGTGGTGGAGCCTCCGCCGGAATATCGACCCCACAATACGTTCGCCGCCCGTTCACCAGCGTCTCGTAGCGATACACATCCACCGTTGACGTGCACGTCTTCAAGGCCTCCTCAACGATCCTTCGTGTGGGACTCCCCCGCTTGATAAAGTTGCTAAAATAACTCTTCGCATCGCAAAGAGAATGGATTTTGCTTTCCGTGCCGTACGTGCGAACATGCCTCTTGAACGTCTCCTCAATAATCGGCACGCACTCCATGAAACGCATCCCCATGCCCGAATGCATGGCCTGAAGTTCCAACCACGATCGCTCTCCCATCGCCTCGGAAACATATACCTCCCAAAGCGACTTCGGCAACACCGGCGAACGTTCACTTCTTACCCTTCTCCGAACATCGACTGATGTGGTGGTGGTGCAAGCATCCATGCGCGCAGTTGTTGTACCACAACAACCATACTTTCCTTTGTCTTTTTCTACTTTACTTTCCTCTACTAGAGAATGCATTGCAACACGTTCATTATCAGCGTTTTGCAAATGTGCATTTTGCGTTGTTTTTGCACTGCTTTGCATGTTGTTTTGCACGCTATTTTGCGCATTGTTTTGTGCACTTTCAAACAATTCGTTTGCACCGTTTTGCACCACTTCCGAATGGTGCATTTCCGTCTCTTTTTCGGTTCCGTTTTGAGTAGCATCAAGAGCTAGATCGGGAGTAAGATCAGGTTCAAATGGAGCAGTCGGAAAAAGTTCTTCCATCGGCAAAGGTTCAGTGCTCTCTTGTTGCGCGGCAGATGTCGAAGGAGTATTTCGCCTCCTCTGTCTTCCTCTTGATGGTCGGGGCAAAGGCACAGCAGTCACTGTTTGCTCCCTCCTCGCATCACGTGCCTTTCGCTTCTCTTCCAACGGCTTCATTCGTTTGACGAGACCCGCAGAAAAGAAAAATCCCTCATTATCTACCACAAAGAGACCGTATTTTTGCACCACATCACGCAAAAGTTCTACCGAAGTGAGCAATTGAATAGCCAACTGCGGAAGAAAAGAAATCGGCATCGAATAATTCTTCTGCAAACGCAGATTTTCCAACAAAGCCCAATAGAGCCCATATCCTTCATAGCCCTTATCCGATTTGAGACGCATTATCTTGAAGTTATTTTGCGCCGTAACATCGTGCGGAAAGTATTGATCATTCTCCATAAAAATACAATTTATATAAATTAATTTAAGTCGCTAATCGCCTGTGCATAAAGGTTCAGAAAAAGAAATCGATATTTTGTTACGTAATTACGCAACAAGATAAAAAATAAAAAATGCCATCTTTGCGGGCGACATGAAGAAAAAGCAACAACATAAGCTAAAAGGACCGAAATCGAGCAAAATCATTCCGGAAATCCAAATTTTCGGAGAGAATCTAAAACAGATACGCCTAGACTGTAAGTTATCCATAGAAGAAGCCGGCTACATCACCAATGTGGAGAAATCCCGGCTCTCAATGTATGAGCATGCGAAAACACAAATGCGCATGGACACCTTCTTTCATATCATAGATGCCTATCTAAACTACGTCAGATCAAAAGGGATACCCATACCCGAAACACTTACAATCTGCTACAAGATGTTTCAGAAAAAGGAGAAGAAAAAAGGTTGAGCGTTCACATTGTGTCGACAAAAAAGGATGGACCGGTGAATGTATTCTATAAAAAATGTTATTGTAGTCTGGATATTATGTATATATTTGCAAAATAGCGAAGCTAAAGAGAATATACAGAACAAGCAGTTATGAGCGAGCCCAAAGTCAGCATCATCATCCCCGTGTACAACACCGCAGAGTACGTCCGCCAAGCAGTGGAAAGCATCACCGAGCAAACACTCAGGGAGATAGAGATCATTGTAGTGAACGACGGCTCTACTGATGGTAGCTTACAGATACTCGAAGAGTTGGCCGCACAGGATACTCGAATACAGGTATATAGTCAAGAGAATAAAGGACAGAGTGTGGCACGCAACAATGGTGTGCAACACGCTACGGGCCAGTATCTCTATTTTATGGATAGTGACGATTTGTTGGATGCAGATGCTTTAGAGTTATGTTATAAGAAATGCGAGGAACTAAAATTGGACTTTGTGTTTTTTGATGCGGAAATTCTCAACAAGGACAGTGCTTTAGCGATGGAGTTAAATTATAAGCGCTACGATCAAACAGATGACAAGCAAGTGTATGATGGGCAGGAATTACTCCGTCTATTAGTGATGAAGCATGCCTTCAGCCCATCACCATGCTTAAGCTTTATCCGAACAAGCTACTTCAAAAATGCCCGATTATCTTTTTATCCCAATATCATTCATGAAGATCAACTATTCACCTGCCTACTTTATCTGAAAGCTAAAAGGGTAATGAGCATACACCAATCTTTTTTCAAAAGACGCTTCAGAGCAGGTTCTACTATGACCCGCAAGTTCGCATGGAAAAATATGCAAGGATACCTCACTGTCAGTGACGAATTGTTGAACTACGCCAAAGCGAACCAAGAAGTACGCCCGGTTATCGATTTATTCTTAAAGCAGATGCTTGATGCAGCTGTGTGGCAAGCACATGTACTACCATTCAGACAACGTATACGGTTGTTCTGTAAATCTGCATCCAAATACAAACAGTATGTAAGTAAACGGACATTGGCCGTGTTACTATTTAATTCATTTGCTCTCAAATAGCATTCACAAAAATGACTGATATAAAGAAAGAAATTTTCTCAGGCGTGTTTTACACCGCCGTGGCCAAATATTCAGGCATCATGATCTCGCTAGTAGTGGCAGGTGTGCTAGCCCGATTGCTCTCACCCGACGATTTCGGGGTAGTAGCAATTGCCACGGTCATCATCGGCTTCTTTGGCATCTTCACTGACATGGGAATATCACCTGCCATTGTGCAGAACAAGGAGCTAACCAAGAGTGATCTTTCAGAAATATTCTCTTTCACCATCTGGATGGGAATTTTACTAGCTTTATTCTTTTTCGGAGCCTCGTGGCCAATTGCCGCATGGTATGGCAGCTCCATTCTGCGCACACTCTGCCAACTACTTGCTATCAACCTACTTTTCGCATCAGTCAACATTGTGCCCAATGCCCTATTCTATAAGAATAAAGAGTTTAAATACATTGCTTGGCGTAGTTTTCTGGTTCAAATAGCCACCGGTGCACTAGCCGTTGGTGTAGCCTTGGCCGGAGCAGGACTGTATGCGCTCATCGTCAGTCCTATCCTATCAAGCATACTTATTTGGGGGATTTCCTTTCGCAGATACCCACAACAAATGCGCCTCACATGGGGACTTGAAGCACTTCGCAAGATATTCAGTTACTCGGCCTACCAATTCTTGTTCAACGTCATCAATTACTTCAGTCGCAACCTCGACAAACTTCTTATAGGTAAATACATGGGCATGAGCCCGTTGGGATACTACGAAAAATCCTATCGCCTGATGATGCTTCCTTTGCAAAACATCACCCAAGTGATCACTCCTGTGATGCACCCCGTGCTGAGCGACTTCCAAAATGATCTCGAACGACTGTCATCATCTTACGAAAAGATTGTCCGCTTTCTCGCCTTCATTGGTCTGCCGCTAAGTGTAGTGCTGTTTTTCACCGCCCAAGAAGTTACTCTCATTATTTTTGGTGATCAATGGATGCCTTCCGTTCCAGTATTTCGCATACTCAGCCTCTCGGTGGGCATACAAGTCATGCTATCTTCCTCCGGCTCTATCTTTCAAGCCGCCGGAGACACGCGCAGCCTCTTCATTTGCGGACTCTTTTCATCCATACTCAACGTAGCCGGAATGCTAATTGGTATTTTTTTCTTCGGCACTCTAGAAGCTCTAGCCGCATGCATCTGCATTACCTTTGCTATCAACTTCGTACAATGTTATTGGCAAATGTATCACGTCACTTTCAAGCGTCGCAGCCTGATGCCCTTTGTCAGTCAGCTGCGCTCACCACTCTTAATTAGCCTGTTGCTTGTAGCAGTATTGCTACCCGTCAGCCAAATTGTAAACGGAATGAATATATTTTTCACCCTTTGTGTAAAAGGTCTTCTTTTTCTTATTATATTTGGATGTTACATACAGTTCACCAAAGAGTATGACATAGTAGGAACAATAAAAAATTGGATAAAGCGATGAAAATAACAATAGCAACTCCATTATATAACTCCGAAGACTATATTGAAGCGACAATGCTTTCTGCCCTGAATCAGTCTTATATAGATCTGGAATATCTCATTATTGATGATTGTGGAACAGATAAAAGTTTAGAAATAATTAGAAGATTGAAGAGCACTCATGTAAGGGGCAAAAATATAAGAATTATATCGCACAAAAAAAATATGGGAGTAGCAGAAGCTAGAAATACTGCCATTAGAAATGCAGAAGGAAGTTATCTTTTCTTTCTAGACAGCGACGATATTATGACACATAATTGCATTGAATTACTATATGATGCGATAAAAAAGAAGGATGCAGAAATAGCAATTGGTTCATATGAAGAGACTAGTGAAAAAAGTGATTTAGTCGTTAAACATATACGCCCAAATATAGCACTCAAAGGAGAAAATTCTCTTCTTCAATATATATACACTACCCTAAACGTTAAAGATCACTATATTTGGAACATACTATTTAAAGTTTCATTTATAAGGAAAAATCAACTCTCCTTTGTCTTAACAAAAATTGGAGAGGACGTTATTTTTTACCATGACATGATAACCTTTGTAAAATCATGTGTCCTTATTCCTGATATAACATATATTTATGTAAAAAGAGCAAATTCTTTATCGCAATTTAATAGCAGAGACCGAATAGAATTGGATGAAATAAAAGCACAATTGTATTTCCGACAATACAAAAAAGAAAAATTTCGTGAGTTAAAAGATAAGCCCTATGCAGCAAATGCAGCAGTACAAATTATGAAAGATTGCGTATATGCTGCAATATCTATTATCAAAAAGAAAAATATAATTGTACCTCAAATCTCAAATAAAGAAATAAAAGAACTGTTAAAGTGCCCATTCTCATTGAAAGAAGCTATAGCTTTCAATAATAAAAGAACAATGAATATTGCTTTCTGGATATTAGCTCATTTACCGTATGAAATTGAACTAATCTTGCTATTAGGTTACATAAAAATAAAGAAATGAAAGATTCGAATGTCTTATTGTATAGCGTTAATCCTATTTTCGGACACATTTTAATATACTAACAGGATGAAAGCACTCTTTCTTATTTTCCACGGTTTCGAAAAGTCTAACGGCATTAGTAAAAAAATTCGTTATCAGGTAAAGGCACTTCAGGAATGCGGATTGGATGTGCGCACCTGCTACTATGCTGTGGATGACCTAGGACATCGCAAATGGATGATAGACAAAGACATACTCATAGATCTTGGTACAGGAGTAATTGCTAAAATAAGAAAAAGATGCTTCTATAGTGCCATTAGCAATTATGTTGCAAAAGAAAATATATCATTTGTATACATGCGTTCATATCACAACGCAAATCCATTCACCATTCATTTAGTGAAACAACTGAAAAAACAGGGCGCCAAAGTGGTCATGGAAATACCTACTTATCCATACGATCAGGAATATATCACTTTAAATGCAAAATGGGATCTCCTAATAGATAGATGCTTCAGAAAATATTTGGCTAAGCAATTTGATGCCATTATCACCTTTTCTAGCGAAGCAGTAATCTTTGGGCAACGTACTATCCAGATCTCTAATGGTATTGATTTTTCTGCAATAAAGTTAAAACAACAGACCAATGACACAAGCTCTCACCTCCATTTGATTGGAGTAGCCGAAATACATTATTGGCACGGATTTGACCGAATAATTGAAGGAATGGCGAATTTTTCTAATCTGAGCACTTACAATGTTTATTTCCATATCGTTGGCAACTTCAGTGGTTCGCGAGAGAAAGAGGAAATATCATCTTCTATAACCAAAAATCGTTTAGAGGAATTCGTGATACTCCATGGGGCAAAACATGGGAGGGAGCTGGATGAACTATTTGAACAAGCCGACTTTGCTATAGGAAGCCTAGGACGTCATCGAAGTGGCATCACTCACATCAAAACACTAAAAAACAGGGAATATGCTGCAAGAGGAATTCCTTTTATATATTCTGAGACAGATGAAGATTTTGATGACAAACCATACATTATAAAGGCTCCAGCAAATGAAACTCCTATAAACATTCAAAATATCATAGATTTCTACCGCCAAAAGAATATTCCTCCACAAGATATACGAAATTCCGTACTAGAACTTTCGTGGAAAAATCAGTTTAAAAAGATACTTGATAACATACATTGATAAATTAAATCTTTAAAATTATAATCTAATGGAGAACGTAACGATAGCAATTCCAATATATAATTGTGAAAAATTCATTGAAAAAACAATGCTATCTGCTTTAAACCAAACCTTTAAAAGCATAGAAATCTTAATAATAGATGATAAAGGAAGTGATGGAAGTATGAATATTATTTATCACCTACAACAGAATCACCCTAAAGGAAAAAATATAAGAATTGTCTCACATGAAAAGAATAAAGGTGTTGCTGCTGCAAGAAACACCGCAATAGACAATGCAAAAGGAGATTATCTTTTCTTTTTGGATAGTGACGATTTAATAGCTCCTACTTGCATAGAAATATTACACAAACAGATCCATGCAAAACAAACAGATATTGCAATAGCATCATCAATGAAATTTTACGAGAATAGTAACAAAAAATTAATTAATAAAAAATACCCAGATATCGTAATCAAAGGGAAATATAAACTAGCTGAATCTCCTTTCTTATCACAAATATCGTCTGTCTGGAACATTTTATTTCCAATTACGACTCTCAAAGAAGAAGGAATACGGTTTCGCAATGTAGACAAATTTGAAGATATCCTCTTTATTACGGAATTTTTGCTGACAATTAATTCGTGTGCATTTTCATCTGAGATCACATATAATTACAACATAAGACAAGATTCTCTTTGTCAATATTATGAAAGAGACATTATACCGCTAAATGAGATATTAAAAGATGTGCCTATAAGAATAGAAATGAAAGAAATATGCAAAAAGAATAGGAATATGCCGTATATTCCTAATTTATGTGCCTCTATGATGAAAAGATGTATAGAGTCTGCTACGGCTATCTTAAATCAACAAAAAAAAATAAAGCCGCCAGCTCCGACAACTATAATAAAAGAAATATTAGCATATCCTCTGACATTCAAAGAAATCATTAAATTTAAAAATAAAAGAACAATCAATCTGTTTTTCTGGATGCTTGGAAAGCTCCCTTATTGTGGAATAGTTCTTTTTTTATCTTTTCTCCCGATGCTTATCAAATTGGTGAAATCGAAATAATAACAAGAAATAAGTAAATTATGCCCTGGTACACTAAATACATAGAAGTATACGAAAAGCCATTCAGTGAAACTCCACAACAGATTGTCAACGATGTGCGCAACAAACTGCAACTATTACAAAGTGAGGAACCTTTGGTAACGGTATCGGTGATAGCCTACAACGAAGAAAAACATTTATTGGCTTGCTTGTGGTCGCTTAGCGAAATGCAGTGCAAATATCCAGTGGAAATTATTGGCGTAAATAATGACTCCAAAGATAAAACGGAAGAGGTTTTCAAAGCACTTGGTATACCTTATTATAACGAATTCCAGCATAGTTGCGGATATGCCAGACAATGCGGATTAGAGCATGCAAAAGGAAAATATCACATCAATATTGATGCGGATACCATGTATCCAGCTAAATATGTAGAAACGATGGTGGATAAATTGGAAAAGCCGGGCATTGTTGCAGTAAGTTCTTTATGGAGCTATATTCCGGACAAACAACATTCTTGGATAGGGCTCAAAGTTTATGAGCTATTAAGAGATATCTATTTATTTATCCAATCATTCAAACGTCCTGAATTAAGTGTTAGAGGGTTAGTGTTTGCCTATAATACTGCCTATGCAAAGAAGATCGGTATACGCGTAGACATTATCAGAGGAGAAGATGGATCACTGGCCTTGGATTTAAAGAAATCTGGAAAGATCGTATTTGTACGAAGCAGAAAAGCACGCGTCATAACCGGATATGGCACTGTGGGAACTGACGGATCTTTACTCAAAAGTTTTACGAAAAGATTCTTAAGAGCCACAAAAAACATTAGCGGACTGTTTACTCGCAAAGAGCACTACAAAGATGAAAAAGACAATTTAATTAAATAAGTTTTAATGGAGAGAGACAAAAGCCTAGATATAGCTAAAGGCCTTGGAATTATATTAGTGGTATGGGGGCATATGGCCCAAGCATGCCCAATAAAAGAAGAAATATACCTTTTTCATATGCCACTATTTTTTATTATTTCCGGGTACTTCTTTAGATATGACAATATAAAAATATTCTCATTTGTTATAAAAAAATTCAAAAGTTACATTATACCATATATTTTTTTCTTCATTTTTGCTGAATCATCTTTTATATTACTATATTACTTTACCGAAAGAAGTGATCAAATATTTATATATTTAGGAATGCTGATCAAACCGTATGGCGTAGTAAGACCTCTTTGGTTCTTTATTTCTATTTTCTGGACACATTGTATCTATTATATTATATGTATCTACTCCAATAAAGAAAAACAGAAGTTAGCTATTTCTGTTATCTGCTTAGGAATAGCCTATATACTTTATAAAGTGGATATTCATATTCCACTCTTTATTGATTCAGCACTTTCTATGGTTTTATTTTTACACATGGGACGAGCCATAAATAAATATCATATATTGGAACTTCAAGGTAAAAAACTATTTTCAATAGTTATTGTCGGAGCTATCTTTTTCTGCATTGCAATTATTAGCAAGCTAGATATAGATATTATGATCAATCATTTAGGTCACAACCCTATTTTATTTTTTCTAGCAGCAATAAGTGGTTCTGTTATAATTCTTATTTTAAGTAAATACATAAATAAGATAGAGTATGTATCTAGTGTCTTTGCGTATATCGGACGAAGCTCTCTAATTATATTCTCCCTACACATGCTGTGTTTTGAACTAGCCAGATGTCTTCTAAAATTTCCTATAATAGAAAATGCAACATATTGGGATGGAATTAAAACAACATTATTTGGTATTGTATGCTCAATTATAATTGCCATACCATTAAAAAAGTTCTTCCCTTTCATTTTTAAACCATAATAAATTCAATCAATGAAAACGCTTGAAATAATCTTCTGGATAGCCCTGTTCATCGTGTTCTATACCTACTTGGGATATGGCATGCTGCTATATGCAATGGTAAAGATAAAAGAGGTTTTCGTTAAACCCAAAAGCCCCATACGGTTGAAAGACGAAGAACTGCCGGAGGTGATGCTCTTCATCACTGCTTATAACGAAGAGGACGTGGTGGATGAGAAAATGCGCAACTCGCTGGAACTAAATTATCCGGAAGAGAAGTTACGCATCGTATGGATAACGGATGGCAGCAACGATGCTACCAACGAGCGATTGAAAAAATGGCCGGAAGCTAAAGTGTTATTTCAGCCACAGCGACAAGGCAAAACTGCTG
>Ga0316604_10002431_pt1 | contig 14299 bp, 12 predicted proteins | sample OWC_soil_day20_C_FD_207650 | JGI IMG/M metagenome (GOLD analysis project Ga0316604, IMG submission 207650) | Wetland soil microbial communities from Old Woman Creek delta, Ohio, United States - OWC_soil_day20_CT | ecosystem: Environmental > Terrestrial > Soil > Wetlands | place: USA: Ohio... | reverse complement strand
TACAATGGCCCGCGAACTGGTAGTTCCCTGATCAAGTGCGAGTATATACTTTTTGGACATAAACAACATCTCCCTCTTATTTTAATTTTGAGACTACATTTTACTAATAGCCCTTATCTAATCACTTATGACTACCCTGGCTGTTTTCACCACTCCTTTGTCAGACATAAAAATAAAGTCTAAAGTAACGCCTATAGAACTGCGGTTTCTACTAAGGCGAAAACTTCGGACTTTTCTTTATCTCTGTCCCTGTATTCTGTTATTTAGCTATAGTATTCTCGTGCTTTTTGATAATTCCTGCTAATTTTTAATAATTCCGAAAAGTTATTATTTTCACTCATTTCACAAGCTACTTTGACGCTTACCACAGCTCACGTTTGCTTGCGCTTACAGCACTCAACCCATTACCAAGAGCATAGGCTATATCCTCTTTGGTATGCAGCAAGCCACCGCCCAGAACGGGCAGGCCGGTCGTTTGGGCAAGTTCGGTTACTACACTTGCAGGAATAGAGGCCGGCAATAGCTCGAGCGCATCCGGCTTATATCCTTTGAGCAGATTGACCCCAGTCTTAATGGCTTCCGAATCCATCAAAAACAAACGATGAATGACCAGCATTCCGGCTTCGCGCGCAAGCTTTCCCAGCTGTGTCTTTGTGGTAATAACAGCTGCTATACCCATTCGTGCCAAGAAAGTAATGCCGGCCTTGTCTTTACCTATGCCGCTTAGTAGATCTAAATGTACTAGTATACGTTTTTTATGTTCGCGGGCTTGCGCCAGAAGTTCCGGTAAAATATTAATATCGCCAAATAACAAAATGATACTAGGACTTGCGGAATATTCCAGCGCATATTTAAAATCCTCATAGTTGCGGGGCGCTGGTATGACATGGCCGTCACATAACAATTTAAAAATATCGTATGGTGACACTAGCTGTTCACCGCCTCTGTAAAAATTCTTCTTTACTTAGTTCGCCATCTATGCAGATATCCCTTCCCATTTATATATTCATACCATTTAATGTAAATAAAAAAGACTTCTACTCATATGGTTTACTTGAGAATTTTGGCACATACTTTGTTAATGCCTTTTCCGTCTACTTGAGGCGGGAATAGCCATTTCTTCCCGGTACTTGGCAACCGTTCGCCGCGAAACCATAATTCCTTTGCTATTCAGAATGTCTCCCAAGGATTGATCACTTAATGGCTGCATTGGATTTTCAGCCACAATCAGTTCCCGTATCTCTTGTTTTACCCGACTGGCTGAAATATCCTCACCGGCAGCGCTCTGAATGCCGGCAGTAAAAAAGGTATTCATACCAAACACCCCGTGGGGCGTAGCCATATATTTATTGGACGTCGCGCGGCTTATGGTCGATTCATGTACCCCAATCTGATCGGCCACCTTTTTCATGGTGAGTGGTCGCAAAAATTTGGGACCATGATCAAAAAAGTTTTGTTGCATCTCAATGATGGCTTCTGCCACATTGTGTAAGGTGCGCCGGCGCTGCTCAATACTTTTTATCAGCCAAACTGCAGCGTTAATACGACCTTCTACATATTTGCGGGCATCACTGGGCTCTTCCCGGACAATCTGCCGATAATAGGAATTGATGGACAGCTGTGGCACATGGCTATCATTAATATGAATAGCATAACCGCTATTTACCCGTTCAACAATAATATCAGGTATAATATACCCTGGTTGCCCACCGCCAAAAGCACACCCCGGCTTAGGATCAAGTGTACGGATAATATCCACAGCCTGCTGGACTTCATGGAGCGAACAATGCTGTTTATCGGCAATTTGTTTATACCGGCCTAAGGCTACCTGATCGAGATGGTCCCTAATAACGGCAACCGTTAACGCAAATTCCTTACTGTTATATTCTTTCTCTTTTGGTTCCAATTGCAGGAGCAGACATTCTTGCAACGAGCGCGCGCCTACGCCAATCGGTTCAAAAGTCTGGATAAGTTTCAGCACATTATCTACTACGGTTTCGTCCACTGCCATTTGGGTAGCTGCTTCTGCTGTTGTCCCGCACAAATAGCCATTGTCATCAATACAGCCAATAAGATATTTACCAATAGCCAAGTGGTTGGCATCAAGTACAGCAAAATGCAGCTGCATTTCCAGATAGTTTTGCAGTGATACCGTTTCCGCATCAGCTATCTCCCGTTGCTTTTCCATTTCAGTATTTCCGGACTGGGCACCTGCTGTGGTCTGCGTACCATTTAGCAAATACTCAACCCACCCATCTGCTTCCGGCTGGTTGTCCGCCTGTTCACTGCTGCTGAACGATTCAACCTCAACCTCAACCTCACCCTCAGGCTCATTGCTACTTTCATTGGCATCGGCCTCAAGCACCGGATTTTCCAGCAATTCTTTTTCCACCAACTCGGCCAACTCGGTAGCCGGAAGCTGGAGAATAGCGATTGCCTGACGTAGTTGTGGTGTCATTATTAACTTTTGCGTTGTTTCCAACTTCAGCCCATAATCCAGTTGCATAGGATAACCTCCCCCAGGACAAAATTATGTCTGTCCCACAATAAATATATGATATTATTCAAAAAAATATCAGCAAATTCGCGGCAGCTGCTCGCCTGATAACATATCTAATAGGCGTAAACCACCTACCATAGTTCTGAGCGCTACCTGTCCAGCCGCTTTGTCACTCACAGTACCAATAATACGGGCAGCTGCACTAACCTGATACTGGTGCATAATTTTCAGAACCTTTTCACTATATTCCTTTTCGACAAAAACTACTACTTTTCCTTCATTGGCAAGATACAAAGGTTCAAATCCCAGTAATTCGCAGACAGCTGATACTTCCGGCCTTACTGGCAGGGATCTTTCCTCCAGCACAATACCAACGCCGGCATCGGCGGCAATCTCATTGAGAGTTGTCGCCAGTCCACCCCGAGTAGGATCCCGCAGCATACTAATGGCCGGTACTTCGGTCAATAGCTCCTGGATAAGTCCGTTCAAGGGAGCACAGTCACTGATAATCTCGGACGGCAGTGTTAACCCATGCCGCTCACTCATGACAGCTATGGCATGATCGCCCAGATAGCCACTGACAATGACTTCCTGGCCAGGCTTGACGCGGCTGGCAGTAATATCAGCCTGCGGTAGTATAGCGCCAATCCCGGCCGTATTAATGTAAATACCATCGACTGCCCCTCTTTCGACCACTTTTGTATCACCAGTAACAATAGTAACACCAGCGACCTGAGCCGTAGCCCGCATGGATTCTACAATTTTTTTAAGTTCGGCAATAGGTAAGCCCTCTTCCAAGATAAAGCCGGCACTCAAGTAGAGGGGCTTCGCACCACACATGGCCAAATCATTGACTGTCCCGCAAACAGCCAGTTTGCCGATATCGCCGCCAGGGAAAAAACGTGGTTTGACAACATAGCTGTCAGTAGTAAAAGCCAGCTTGGTACCATCAATACTGAAGCGCGCGCCATCATGCAACTCGGCTAGCAATGGATTAGCAAACGCTGACACCATAATATTTTTTATTAAGTCATGACTTAAGCGGCCACCGCTGCCATGGCCTAGCAAGATTAGTTCTTCCTGATTATGCATAATTCCACCGTCCTTGGCCGTATTTATACCAGGCAGCACAAGCCCCTTCCACCGACACCATGCAGGCCCCTACCGGATGCTCCGGTGTACAACTGTGTCCGAAATGTGGACAATCTTTGGGGCGAATCCGGCCACAGAGTACTTCGCCACAGCGACAGCCTGCCGGTTCCCTGGTTACCACTGCCGCCAGCGGTAATCTCAGCTTAGCATCAAAAGCACTGTACTCTGGCCTTAGTGCCAGTCCTGAGTCCGCAATCTCGCCAAACCCCCGCCAAATAGCAGCTGCAGGTTGGTACACTTGCTGGAGAATATTCCAGGCCGCCTCATTACCTGCCGGTTTGACCACTCGCCGGTATTGGTTAGCCAGTTCGGCTTTGCCTGCAGCTATTTGTGCCAGCAGCATATAGATGGCTTGCAAAATATCCAGGGCCTCAAAACCGGTAATGACTGCCGGTACCTGATATTCGCTAACAACAAACTGGTAGGGCGCAAATCCGCTGATGGCCGCCGTATGACCTGGCAGTAAAAAACCATCCACTCTGATATCCGGGGCAGCTAGGATGGTTCTAAGTGCTGGCGGCACCAGTTTATGGGCCGATAAAACGAAAAAATTGTCTAATCCCTGCTGCGCAGCCTGGAGTATGGTTGCGGCTGCCGTAGGTGCTGTGGTTTCAAACCCAACCGCCAGAAAGATCACTGCTTTCTCTGGGTTATCCCTTGCCATTGTCAGGCTCTCTAACGGCGAATAAACAATGCGGATATCAGCTCCTTGTGTTTTCTCAGCCATAAGTGTCGACTGTGAGCCTGGCACTTTAAGCATATCGCCAAAAGTAGCCAGAATCGTATCTTCCCGGCCACTATACGCAATAGCCGTGTCCAGGTATTGATTGGGTGTAACACACACCGGGCAGCCGGGGCCGCTGACCAGTTCGACGGTTGGCGGCAGTAATTGACGAATGCCATTACGGAAGATGGACACCGTATGGGTGCCACAGACTTCCATCAGTCGTACTGGACGCTGTGCCAGCTTGGCAATGGCCTGGGTGAGAAAGTCAGCCGCACGGGCTGTTTCCTCAGCTGTCAGTCTCATATTGTTCCAGCTCCTTAAACAGTTCCAGCGTGCGTAACGCCTCTTCTTCATCAATGGTCTGAATGGCAAAGCCAGCGTGAATGAGCACATAGTCACCCACCACAGCATCAGGCAGCAGCATCAGGCTAACCTCACGAGTTACGCCGCTGATGTCAACTGTACCCAAAAATTCACTGCGTTCAATTATTTTGGCAGGAACAGCCAAACACATAATTTATCGACTCCCTTCCCCCGCAATTACCGCTTGACCTAAGGCTAAACCACCGTCATTGGGTGGTGCCTGACGGTGAAGATATAGTTGGAGCTTATGTTGTGCGAGCATTCTGATAACTTGTGATAGCAGGGTAATATTTTGGAAAACTCCACCACTGAGGGCAATGTCCCGAATACCGGTAGCTTTACTGATTTTCAGGGTCATATCGCAAGTAGCCGCAGCCAACGTAGTATGAAAATCAGCGGCTAGCTGCCCCACTGCTGCACCTTGCTGCAATTCTTGGCATAAGGCAAGAAATACTGGTTTAAAATCAAGGTTCCATTTGCCATCCAATTCTTTTATCCCATAGGACAATACCCTGCCAGCGGCCCCCTTCGCTGCCAGTTCAAGCTCAATCGCCGCCTGCCCCTCATAGTTGATACTCTGGCGAATGCCGAGTAAGGCCGCAGCAGCATCAAAGAGCCGTCCAACCCCTGATGATAATGGCGTATTAATCTTCTTTTCAGCAGCCGCTATTACTAGCTCCCAGCCAGCAGGCAGCTCTTGCACTAAGGGTATCGCCTGCTGGTTAATAAAGTCCTCGCCATATAGCTCCTTAAGCAAGCAAATAGCTATGCGCCACGGCTGACGAACAGCCTGCGCCCCACCTGGCAGCGGCAAGTAGGACAAATGCCCGGCCCGCCGGTATTGCCGTAAATCAGCCACTAAAAATTCACCGCCCCACAGGGTACCATCCGGACCAAAGCCTGTGCCGTCAAAGGCAATTCCGATAACAGGTCCGGTCAAATGATGTTCGGCCATAACGGCAGCAATATGGGCATGATGGTGCTGGACGGCGACGATAGGTAAACCTACTGTTCGTGCATATTTAGTTGACAGGTATTCCGGGTGCAGGTCACAAGCTACTACCATTGGCGTAACCGCAAGCAGCTTTTGCATATGTTTTATAGCTTCAACATAAGATTGATATGTCGGCATATTCTCTAAATCACCGATATGAGCACTCAGAAAAGCCTGCTTACCCCGAGTCATACAAAAAGTGTTTTTTAGCTCCCCGCCCACTGCCAATACTGATGGTAATTCGTGCACCAAATTGACAGGCCCAGGCACATAGCCGCGACTGCGCCGGAAAAAGTAGGGCTTATTAAACACTACTTTAACCACTGAATCATCAGCCCGACAATATATATCACGGTTATGGACCAAAAAATAATCAGCAATTGTATTCAGTCTGCTGATGGCGTCGTTATCCTGATAAGCAATCGGCTCCTCACTGAGATTACCACTTGTCATGACCCAGATATCTGCTGGTGCCAATAGCAGAGTATGCGCCGGCGTATAAGGCAGCATCATGCCAACACAGGGATTACCGAGAGCAATACTGTCAGCCAGGCTGTAGCCCTTACCCTTATTCAGCAACACAATCGGTCTGGCAGCACTTGTCAGCAGTTGTTCTTCCATCGCTGACACTAGACACTGCGTTTTGCTTGCAGCCAGACTGCCTGCCATCACGGCAAACGGCTTATCCTCACGCATCTTACGCTGCCTAAGCCGTGCTACGGCAGCGTAGTCAAAAGCATTAACCGCCAAATGATATCCGCCAATACCTTTAATAGCCAATATCTGACCAGAGGCAAGCCGCTTTCTCGCCTCAATAAAGACATCCTGACTGTCGACAATCCACCCTTCTTTGTCCAGCAATTGGTAAGCCGGCCCACACACGGGGCAGGCATTGGGCTGAGCATGAAAACGCCTATTGGCAGGATTATCATATTCGGCCTGACAATCCGGGCACATGGTAAAATTACACATGGTGGTTGCCTGTCGATCATAGGGGATATCATTAATAATGGTAAAACGCGGCCCGCAATCGGTACAATTGATGAACGGATAACGGTAACGCCGGTCAGCTGGATTTAAGAGCTCCTCCCGGCAGTGCGAACAGGTAGCCACATCAGGCGAGACCAGCGCGGTTTTCGTCTTGTCAGCAACGCTGGCCGTGATACGAAAATCGACATAACCACATAACTGACAGTCCTTCACCATAATCGAATCAACAACAGCCAGCGGCGGCGTTTGGCTGTTTAGATCCGCCAAAAAGCCACTCATAGCTGTTTGACTTCCCTCAACCTCAATCTCTACGCCACTGGCGTTATTTGACACCCAGCCTTTTACGCCATATCGTCCGGCCAAATTATAAACAAAGGGGCGGAACCCCACCCCTTGAACAATACCCGTTATCTGAATATGAACTGCTATATCCATCATAAAGAAACTCCTAAAAATACTAGCTTTGACTGGTTATTGCCAGTTTGGCCTGAATCATGATAGCGCATTCCAGACGTTTTTTCTGCAGCTCACAGCCTATTTCGTACGGCTGATGCAAATCATGATGAAACAAATCAGCATTGGCATGACAGCCGCCGCTACAGTAGAATCTAGCCCAGCACTCACGGCAAATTGGCTTATTGAGCACATGAGCCTGACGGAATTTTACTGGTAATTCGGTGTTCTTAACCCCCTCATAGATATTGCCTAATTTATATTCATCCCGCCCGACAAACTGGTGGCAGGGATATAAATCACCCTCAGGAGTAACAGCAAAATACTCATGCCCTGCACCACAGCCGCTCAGGCGTTTGGCAACACAAGGACCCTGGCCCAAATCCAGGTTGAAGTGAAAAAAGTCAAAACCTTTGCCTGCCAGCTTGCGCTTTAAATACTCCGCGGCTAATAGCTCATATTGGCGGAATAACTCGGGCAAATGCTCTTCTGTTAAGGCATAATCAACATCCTTGGCCACAACAGGTTCCACTGACAGCTGACCAAACCCCTGATCGGCCATTGATAATACATCGGCGGCAAAATCAAGATTATAGGCCGTATAGGTACCACGCAGGTAATAGTTCTGATCACCGCGCGAAGTGGCTACCTGTTTACAGCGTTTAATAACCTTATCATAGCTGCCGCTGCCATCAACCCGTGGGCGCATGCGGTCATGAACCTCTGGCCGACCATCCAGGCTAAGCACTAAACTGATAGTATTATCATTAAGATACTGAATGATATCATCTGTCAGCAATAACGCATTTGTAGTCAGTGTTAGTTTAAACACCTTATCTGTCTCAGCCTCACGTTTTCTCACATAACTAACAACATGACGGACAGTGTTCATATTTAAAAGCGGTTCCCCACCAAAAAAGTCCAATTCACAATGACGGCGTTGCCCACTATTTTCGATAATGAAATCAACAGCCCGTTCACCAACCTCTTTGGACATCAGTCCACGGCTATGGCCAAAATCACCTGTCCCGGCAAAACAGTAACCGCAGCGCAGGTTGCAATCATGAGCTACATGCAAACATAGCGATTTCACCAGTGGCTTATCCCGAAAGGTTAGCGGCACGGTTAATTCAGGTGTAAACAATTGTCCAGCTGCCACCAGTTCCTTTAATTCAGTCAAAACTTCGGTAAGCGCTGCTGCTTCATATTTATCTGTAAAGGCGGCAATAACTTCCGCCTCGTTGACACCGTTAAAAATATCTAATATATCATACACCAAACTATCAACAATATGCACGGCACCACTATTAATATCAAGAACAATGAATAGATCGTTTATTTTAAATTTATGAACTTGCATTGTAATTCCTTTCTCAAAAAAGTAAGCCCCTTGTCTGGTCAAGGGGCTTATGCACTACGCCTGCTGCTGGCAAACCTGATTGCCGACAGTGCAGGAAGTTTTGCAGGCCGACTGACAGGAAGCCTGGCATTCTCCACAGCCGCCAGTCTGTACTGTTTTAGTAAGTGACGCTTTATTAATTGTTACAACATGCTTTTTCATAATTAATTCCCCCCTTACCTACGCAAATATGTAATTACTGCTTACTTTACTATTTTAGCCCTTTTGTTAGCAGTAATCAATAGGAAAAGGAGATCGCCCTGCCAGCGATTGACAGGGATCGTCTCCCTTACCATTATTTATTTTTAGTGGCCGGGGCCAGCACGATCTTAACAGGCAGGCTGGATGCGCCCGGCGGTGAAAATGTCAACCACAGCGATTGCCCGCCCGCATAGTCGCCAAGATGAGCAACTTCATTGTCTTTCTTATTACCAAAAAACAATTTATCGGCTGGGGTTCCGATCGTATATTCTTCCTGATGGCGGTATTTTACATTCATCCCACCTGCATACGCCCCACCCCTGGGGTTTAAATAGAGGGAATAGTTTTTTTCAAACGCTGTAGGTAAAAACAGCTTGTATATAACACCATAGTTGCCATAGTTAAGGGTCTTTGAACCATCGGTGGCATCAATACCGCTAACATAGGTATCAAGCTTGTTATCAGCCAGGGTAATAGCCATTACGCCATCCTGGGATGGGTTATAGACTTGGCTGGGAACAAGTATCCGGTCCCGCCCAGAGAAGGTCCCCCTAAGCCGGTGATTGGTGTTTGGCAATACACTGGCCGTGGCAGCAAATGTAGCCGGATCAGCATCAACAGGCAACATCATAATAACAACTTTAATAGGTATTTTGCTCTGGAAATCATAGATACCATTAACAAGCGCATCTGGCGGAACAACAGTCTTATTAAGGATTGGTTCTAACAAGGCTGTCCCTTTGGCAGGTACCTCAATAAGCTCGCTCTCCGCTTGTTTTAGATAATTCATTTCAGCGGTTTTGCCTACTGCCAGATAATCCAAACCCGGACCACCTAGTCCATACTGATTGACCACAACATCATTTGCTGTGTCCGAGTCATTGACCAAGAGCAGGACAATCTTTTTTAACTCCTTGGTCGCATTAACATGGTGAAAAAATAGCCGGATATCGCCACTTACGGTATCCTGATACATAATACCATCATCTTCCACCATCTCCGGACTGTCTGATAACAGCAACGTGCCGCCTTGGTCAGTCATCGTAACAGGCAGTTCTGATAGGTGAAGCATATCAATATCTGCCGGGAAACCGGACTTGGCCAGCGTAAGCTGAGGTGTAAAAACAAAACTAACAGCAAGTGTAACAGCTACGGTCACACCCACCTGACGCAACAAATTCAACAAAAATATACCTCCTAGTAAGATAAGACTTAGCTTGATTGATCACCTACCGGTATTATAACAGACTCTATCCAGCCCTTCAACTACTGGCGGAGTTTACCATAAGGACGACAGCTTCCCATAAATTTGCGCCCTGAGCAGCCGCAAGCAAAATTCCCCCAAACCATATTTGGGCCGAGGGATATTGACACGGTTGAGCTGATAGACATCGCCGCTTGTCGTGCCTAAACCAGGCCGACCAGTGCAAGCCCCAGTATAACCAGCTTGCTGCATTGCAGCAAGTGTCGCACTATCATATTGACCATACGGGTAGGCTAGAAACTCAACTGGCTGCCCCAGATTAGTCTCAAGCACCTGCTTAGAGCGCACAAGCTCAGCTAATTGCTCTGGAGGACTGATTTCATTTAATGCCACATGACTATATGTGTGAGAACCTATTTCGGTTCCCCGCTGCTGCATCGCCTTCAGTTGTTCCCAAGTCATATATTCGGTTTGACCCACTTGTCCAGCAATAACAAATACCGTGCCCTTCATGCCATACTTTTCCATAATCGGCAAGGCGGTCAAATAATTATCCTCATAGCCGTCATCAAAGGTAATAACAACTGGCCGGGAAGGCAGTTTGCCACCACCCTGTTGGGTTGCAAATAATTCTCCTAAGGAAATGGCTGTATAACCATGCTCTGCTAAATATTGCATCTGCTGGTCGAATTCACTGGCATCAACGCTATATATCTCAGGCAAACTACTCACCTGATGGTAGGCCAAAATAGGCACACCTCCACCAGGAGTTAGGAGCCAAAGAGCAACTATTAGAGTAAGAACACCAATAACTTGTAAACTTCGTATCATTATTTTTTCATCTCATCTTCTGGTTGGCGAAAACCTAAGGATTGAGCTATTTCTTCCAGCTTGCGCAGGCGGTGATTGATGCCAGACTTACCAATCCGCCCTTCCAAGACCTCTACCAATTCTGATAAAGTGGCCTCTGGATGGGCCAGCCGTGCCTCAGCCACTTCCCGCAGCGGTGGCGTCAGCTTATTAAACCCCATAGCCTCGGCAATGACCTGGATACTTTCAACCTGCCGCACGGCAGCGTTTACGGTTTTTTGCAGATTGGCGGTCTCGCAGTTAACCAGTCGATTAACCTGGTTGCGCATATCTTTAACAACCCGTACATTTTCAAAAGTCAACAAGGCACTGTGGGCACCAATGATTTGGAGAAAAGCGGTAATGGCATTACCATCCTTTAAATAAACAATATAGTCGTCTTTGCGATCAGTCATACGCCCTGGCAAATCAAGTGATTTCATGACTTGCACCAGCGATTTCGCCAGATCGGCATTGCCTGTCACCAATTCCAGATGGTAAGAGCCCTCCGGACGGTTGACTGAGCCCGCGCCCAAGAATGCACCCCTAAGATAGGCCCGACGACAGCAGACTTTGCGAAGGATTCCTCGGTCTGAATGAACGTTAAGGCCGCCGTCCCGCATAATGCCTAACGTTGCCAACAGTTTGTTAACCCCTGGTGACGGTATTACCCTTACATGATACGTATTATTTTTTTTAAGCCGCCGTCCTCTGGTCACAACCACTTCGGTTTTTATATTCGCATAGCCTTTTATCAGACTAAGTACTTTCCGGGTGACGGCAGCATTCTCGCTGCTAAAATTGATACCCAGGTTGGCATTACCACCAATCGACATTGCGCCCCCCATCCGGATGAGCGCTGCTAGTTCGGCAGCATCACAACAGCTGCGCGCACCAGTTATGTGGGCCAACTCATTTTTTACTTCCGTTGAAAACGACAAGGGCCTCAGTCCTTCAGTTAATCTTTTAATTTCTTGATACTTTCCGCCATAATGTAATAATCTAACAAACGCATCCGGTCAGAATTAAGCTTCAAATCATAAACCAGCGACATAAGAGTGCGCGACAGTTTCGCCGGATCATGACGCACCAGATTAGTTTCGCTAACAAGGTTGGCTTTAACTACTTTAATTCCCAATTTCTCAATGGCCTCAATGTCCGGCTTTACCGGATACGCCCCCTGCTCAGCATAAATTTCCCGCAATTCGGGCGCGATCTCCTGCACATTGACAACCGCAATGTCAATTGTGCCTGGGCCAGAATGGTCCAGAATGGCCTTAATGTGATCATAGGCACTATAACCATCAGTTTCACCAGGCTGGGTCATAACATTACAAATATATATTTTAACAGCATCACTATCACTTACAGCCTCAGCAATACCCTTTACCAATAAATTAGGAATAACACTGGTATAGAGACTGCCTGGTCCCAAGATACAGGCATCTGCGTCACGTATGGCCTCTACAGCCCCTTTTAGCGGCCTAACATCCCGGGGCTCAATATATACCTGCTTAATCGTTTTGCCTGACAATGGAATCTTTGATTCCCCTTGAACTATAGTGCCATCAGTCATTTCGGCTGCCAGTAACACCCGTTCGGTCGAAGAAGGCAGTACTTGTCCACGCACGGCCAATACCTTACTGGACTCTTTAAGTGCCTGTTCAACATCACCAACGATTTCAGTCATAGCTGCAATAAACAGATTACCAAAGTTGTGACCAGCTAATTCCCCTGTGCCACCAAAGCGGTGCTGAAACAGCTTTTCCATCAGCGGTTCGGTATCAGCAAGTGCCACCAAACAGTTACGCAAATCACCTGGCGGAATAATCCCCAGATCCGCGCGCAGTCGTCCGGACGACCCGCCATCGTCTGCTACCGTAACCACTGCCGTAAGATTACTGGTAATGCTTTTTATTCCGCGTAATAGTACAGACAAACCTGTACCACCGCCAATAACAGTAATCACCGGACCGCGATTAAGCTTACGTTTTTCAAAAATAATCTCCACAAGCTTATCAGAGCCTTCCGGCACCAGTACACTAATGACAGACTTTATAATCTGCTGCGTTGCCGCCAGCATAATACTAAGACCAAGCAATATTATAGCAGTGCCGGCAACGGTAGTCACAGCATAATAGTAGTTACCTGTCGTCAAATAAAACAACCGGAAGATCGCTTCTTCCACTACTCCAATATATTTATAGTTAAAAACAATAGCCAAGCCTAAACTGGCACAAATTACACCTGCGGAAAACAACAGCAGCCAGCGCTTGAACTTCATACCTGGATAAAGCCACTTTAAAAAATGCATTCTTTCACCCCCGAGCAGGTGATAAACGCCCATCTGCTTCGTTGCTCTTGCGGGCGCTCCCTCCGACGTACTTCCGAGTACGACTGCGGCCGCGTCCTCATCGCGCCTCGCAGCTGGACATTTCTGACCTGCTCTGATCTTGTAGTATTTCCGTTATTCAGATGGGCGTTTAGAACCTGCCGCCCGTTATTCAATAACATTGTGCTTTATATCCCGATGTTCAACATTAACCTTAAAGCCTTTGCCTTTGAGGTATTCAAACATCTTCTCCGCAATAAATACCGAGCGATGTAAGCCGCCGGTGCACCCGATAGCAATAATCAGCTGGCTTTTCCCCTCTTTGATATAGTGAGGAACAAGAAAATCAACCAGACCTGAGAGCTTTTCCATAAACTGCTGGGTAACAGGCCATTTCCAGATATAGTCACCCACTACGGCCTCACGTCCGCTTTTGCGCCGCAAAGACTCGACATAAAAGGGATTGGGCAAAAACCGAACATCCATTACCAGATCAGCATCAAGTGGCATGCCATGTTTAAAACCAAAAGATACGACCGTAACTGTCATGCGCTCATGTTCATGCTCTTCCGCAAACAGGGCCGTAATCTTGCCGCGAAGCTCAGCAGTAGAGAGTCCAGAAGTATCAATTATATGTGTAGCCCGTCCCCTGATTTGCTCCAGTCTGTCTCGCTCTCGGCTTATACCCTCACTAATCCGGCCATGGGGGGCCATGGGATGACGGCGGCGGGTTTCCTTATAACGGCGGATAATTGTTGCATCTGAGGCTTCCAGAAATAGTATCTCATAAAGTAAACCCTGGTTCTCCATCCCCTCCAGCACTTGAACCAATTTGTCAAAAAATTCACCGCCGCGAATATCCACCACCAGTGCAATTTTGGTAACCTTGCCACCAGATTGGGCACATAGCTCAGCAAATTTAGGGATTAGCATGGGCGGTAAATTATCTACACAAAAATACCCCAGATCTTCCATAGCACGTACCACCTGAGACTTTCCTGCCCCTGACATTCCAGTAATAATTACCAGCCGAAAGTTATCTATCATCCTGTACACCTCTATCTTTTGTACATTTAGTTTCATAAAATGCCTGTAAGCTACCGTTATTTTTCGTAAGACTGTGCCGCTCTTTTTT
>Ga0316604_10002430_pt1 | contig 14300 bp, 7 predicted proteins | sample OWC_soil_day20_C_FD_207650 | JGI IMG/M metagenome (GOLD analysis project Ga0316604, IMG submission 207650) | Wetland soil microbial communities from Old Woman Creek delta, Ohio, United States - OWC_soil_day20_CT | ecosystem: Environmental > Terrestrial > Soil > Wetlands | place: USA: Ohio... | reverse complement strand
GCTTGTGCCATATCCGATATTTGAGTGCCCGGGAGGAGATGGAGTGTTTTTTTGTTGGAAGGAGAGTAGCGGTAGAGGCCATCTTTGGGTGTGACGAACCAGAAGTTGCCATCGAGGTCTTTGAGAATATTATTGATGCTGTCTACAGGTACGCCAAATCTGCTGAGGGCCTGGCGCGGATCGCGCTGGAAGTTTCCCATTTGCGGATTGAATACGTTTTGTCCGTTTCTATGTGTGATCCAGAGGAGGCCTTCGGGCCCTTCCATGATGCTGGTGACGAAGTTGTCGGCGATGGTGGTGGTATCTCTGATATCTTGTCTGAAGATCTGGAAGTTGTAACCATCGTATCTGTTGAGGCCGGACATGGTGCCGAACCACATGAAGCCCTGGCTGTCTTTATAAATGCAATTGACCTGGTTGGCGGATAGGCCCTGGGTGATGTCGATACGGGTGAATTGGTATTGGGACTGTGGTGTTTGTGCCCAAAGTAACGTAAATGGTAATAGCAGCAGGATGAATAAAAACGATTTGTGGATGGTCACACTAAGAAATTTTCATAAACGTGGTGTAATATAATTAAATGTCGGGAATACAATTTAATTTCTGTTAAAGGGATGTAGGCATCAAAATAGGCATCAGGCTTCTTCACTATCAATCCCGCCCATCTGGCGCCAGCCAGGGAAAGATCCCTCTTCCTTGCTGCCGCAGGCCATTCCATCACCTATATAAAAAGAGAAAGGTCGAAAGAATTCGACCTTTGTGCTAAAATTCCACGTTATGGTACTCAGGTCCATAAAATCTTCCAGCGCTTGCTATATGTAATAAGGTAATTTATCTCCATCATGAAACAACCATTCTCTCTTCTTGTTCACTTCCCCTTGGGTGGCTGTTTTTAATTATACAACAAATGTAACGAGGGCTAAAATGATTACCAAAGGTTTAGCAAACTTTTTTGTGCAATCGTTTGCGACATGTTTCTTTCCATTACATTTACCTTGCTTTTAGATCAATATAGTTTTATTTTACACTCTTTATGAAACAAAACAAAATAGGACTGCTATCCGTGCTCCTTTTATCAGCCGGAACAGTCAGGTCTCAACAGCTTGCCGATTCATTAAAGCTCTGGTACAACACTCCTGCCAGGGAGTGGACCCAGGCCCTGCCTCTCGGCAATGGACGCCTTGGCGCAATGGTATTTGGAAAAGTCAGCGACGAGCTGATTCAACTCAATGAAGCCACCCTCTGGTCGGGTGGTCCGGTAAAAGACAACGTCAATCCGGATGCACCTCAATACCTCCCGCAGGTAAGAGCGGCCCTCTTCAATGAAAACTACCACCAGGCCGACAGCCTGCTCCGCAAAATGCAGGGCGTCTACTCACAGTCATTCCTTCCCATGGGAGACTTACACCTTCGCCAGCAGATCGATGCTAACTCTGTAAAGGATTACTATCGCGACCTGGACCTGAACAAAGCTCAGTCGAACACCCGCTTTACCAGCAACGGCGTACAATATACCCGTGAAATGTTCATCTCTGCAGCAGATCAGGTAATCGTTTACCATCTGAAAGCCAGTAAGAAAGGAAAGCTGAACTTTACCCTCAGTGCCAACAGTCAGCTGCATTATCAGAACATTGTAAACGGCAAAGACCTGGTCCTCAAAGGCAAAGCACCTTCTCAGGCTGATCCCAGTTATATCAATTATAATAAGGAACCTATTATATATGAAGAACCCGGCAGTTGCAAAGGTATGCGCTTCGAAGTCAGACTGAGAGCTATCAGTGTCGACGGTACAATTAAAACAGATACAGCTGGCATCACTGTCAAAAATGCAACAGATGTCACTGTAATCGTTTCCGGTGCAACCAGTTTCAATGGCTATGACAAATGCCCTGACAAAGATGGACTGAATGAAGATAAGATCGCTTCCGAACAATTGGCAAAGGCCGCAGCCCGTTCACTGAGCGATTTACGTACCCGTCATATAAAGGACTACACCAGATTTTTCAACAGGGTACACTTTGCAATAGCTGGTAGTGAAGCCGTGGCAGCACTGCCTACTGATGAACGTTTGCGCCGCTATAGTCAAGGAGGGGAAGACCCTTCTCTGGAAGCATTGTATTTCCAGTACGGTCGCTATCTACTCATCTCAAGTTCCCGCACCAAAGGGGCTCCTGCCAATCTGCAGGGCATCTGGAACAAGGAACTGCGTGCCCCCTGGAGCTCTAACTACACCATTAATATCAATACGGAAATGAACTACTGGCCGGCAGAAGAGTGTAACCTGATGGAAATGCAGCAACCGCTGTATGACCTGCTCATGGAACTCGCCGTGACCGGTAGACATACTGCACAGAACTTCTATCATATGAATGGCTGGGTAGCGCACCATAATACAGACATTTGGGCAATTTCCAATCCTGTGGGCGATATTGGCAAAGGTGATACTAACTGGGCCAACTGGATGATGGGGGGAAACTGGCTCTGTCAGTTCCTCTGGCAGCACTATGAATTTAGTGGCAGCAAGGTCTTTCTGAAAGATACCGCTTATCCTGTAATGCGCGCAGCAGCACAATTCAGTTTGGGCTGGCTGGTTCCTGACAAACAAGGTCGTCTCGTGACCGCACCGTCTACTTCACCGGAAAATATCTTTATTACAGAAAAGGGAGAACATGGCGCCGTATCTATGGCTTCCACCATGGACCTTTCTGTGATTCATGATCTATTCACGAATGTGATCGCTGCTGCAGATGTTTTAGGTAAAGATGCCGTCTTTGCAGATTCTTTGAAACAGGCATTAGCGAAACTATACCCATTACAAGTTGGTAAAAAAGGCAATTTGCAGGAATGGTATAAGGACTGGGAGGATGAAGACCCTCAGCATCGTCATATTTCTCATTTATTTGGCCTTTTTCCGGGCAATCAGATCTCTCCCATTACAACACCTGAGCTGGCAGCTGCCGCCAAAAAAAGCCTTGAAATTCGTGGCGATGGAGGTACCGGTTGGAGTAAGGCATGGAAGATCAATACATGGGCAAGACTGCTGGATGGCAACCATGCACACAAACTCCTGAAAGAATTAATACACCTCACAGGTGAAGGAGGTGTAGATATGCATAATGCCGGTGGTACTTATGCAAATCTCTTCTGTGCGCATCCGCCATTCCAGATCGATGGTAACTTTGGTGGTACCTCAGGCATCGCGCAAATGCTGCTGCAAAGTCAGACAGGTACGCTCCACTTATTACCGGCATTACCTGATGTCTGGAGTACAGGGGAGATTAGTGGCTTATTGGCACAAGGTGGTTACACTGTAGATATGAAATGGAAAGATGGTCAGCTCACCAGTGTTACTATTCACGCCACTAAAGATGGAACCTGTATGCTGCGTGTACCGCAACGTATTAAAGCTGATGGAAATGCACAATTAGCGCCTGTAAAGCCAAAGGATGCAGATCATGGTTTTGTGTATGCATTGCAAACAAAGGCAGGTCAGTCTTATACATTATATAGGGTACAACGCTAACAAGGTTTCTTCGACTGTTGTTCGATCGTTCTTCGACTGTTGTTCGACTGCTCTTCGACTGTTCTTCGATGCTTCTTCGATTGGTGTTCGATCGTTCTTCGATCGTTCTTCGATTGCTCTTCGATTGCTCTTCGATTGCTCTTCGATTGCTCTTCGATTGCTCTTCGATTGCTCTTCGATCGCTCTTCGATCGTTCTTCGATTGCTCTTCGACGCACCCGGAAAAAATCGCTTTTGCCAAAGGTGAAAGCGATTTTTTCATTTATGAAAATCAAACTCAATTCTATTTCCCCCCGATTGCGTAAACACCCCCTCCTGCATGTCAACACCCCACCAGACACTACTCGGCACTCAAAGCCTTCACGGGATTTGAAAACGCGGCCTTCAAAGATTGAAAACTAACTGTACAGACGGTAATAAGCAAAGTAGCGACTGCCGCCAGCACAAACATACCGGGTTGCAGGTGAATGCGATAAGCAAATCCCTGCAACCACTTTTCCATCATCCATGCAGCCAGCGGAAACGCAATCACAATGGCGATCATCACCAGTTGTAAAAAATCGCCGGATAACAATAACGCCAGTTGCTTCACAGAAGCGCCCAATACCTTCCTGATACTAATCTCCTTCTTTCTTTTCTCAGCAGTAAATGCAACCAGTCCAAATAATCCTAAACAGGAAATCAATATCGCCAATCCTGCAAAATAGCGGGATAGACTACCAATCACCTGCTCTGATTTATATTGCGCCTGCACGGCATCATCCAGAAATTTGTAATTGAAAGTATATCCTGGATTGAACTGCTTATAATAAGCAGCAATGCGATCAATCGTTTGTACATCGTGTACACGCACCATGGTGATGATGGCATATTCCGGCCAGAGTCTGAAGATATAGGGTTGAATAGCATCGTGCAGTGAATTGAAATGGAAGTCCTTCACGACCCCAATAATCTGTACCGGCACATTCTCTGTATAAATCGTCTTCCCAATGGGATCCTTGAGCTCCATGGCCTTCACCGCCGTTTCATTCAGCACCACACCTTGTTTGTCAGTACTGAAATCCCTGCTGAATGAACGGCCTTTTAGCAGGGTCATACCCAGTGTTTCTGGCAGGTCATAGTTGACAAGCATCTGAGTGAACCGGATCTGTTGATCTTTGTTTTTGCCATCCCACTCTATATGCGACTCAGGAATACCCGCTGGCATGATGATATTGCGCATCATACTGGAAGCATTCACTACTCCCGGTATTTGCTTAATACCGGCTATCATTGCATCTTTACGCTCCATTGCAGGACCATCGGCCTGGAAATAAATGACATTTTCTCTATTAAAACCAAGGCTTTTTTGTTGAATAAATTTTATCTGCTGATAGATGACCAATACAGCAATGATAAACACGACGGATATTACAAACTGAAAGATCACCAATCCTTTTCTGGCCCATGCATTGCCGGAAGTCTGTAAAAATTTCCCCTTCAAAGTAACGACAGGATGAAAACCAGTGAGATAAAATGCAGGATAACTACCTGCTAAAAGGCCCGTGATCAGGGGGATCGCCACCACCACATAGTCTAATTTTAAAAACAGTTGCTTCCCCGTAATCGCATTAAACGCAGGCATTAGAAGAAGCACAATGCCAAGCGCCAATAGCAATGCCATACAACTAAGCAGCAAAGACTCTCCGAGAAACTGCCTGATCAGTCTTGCTCTGGAAGCACCGATGGCTTTCCTGATACCCACTTCCTTCATCCTGCCTGCGGCATTGGCCGTGCTCAGGTTCATAAAATTGATACACGCGATGATTAAAATGAAAATAGCAATCAGGCTAAACATACGTACATAAGCCATTTTGCCGCCTTCCTGTAAATATCTGTCTGTAAATTTGCGAAGTGAGAGTTCTATTTTAAACGGCCATTTACCCATCGCCGCCTGCACATCAGCACCCTGTTTCAATAAAACATATGTTTCGAATGGACCAGTTCCGTTCCCCAGCTCACCAGATACGGGTATCTGGTCTACCCACGCACCAAAGTTTAAAACAAAATCCATCCGGATAGTACTATTTGCAGGCATGTCATTATACACCCCGGTGATGATGGCGGGGTGCGTAAAGTCAAATAGTTTCCAGGTCAGTGTTTTACCAACTACATTTTCAGTAGTATGGAATAACCGCAGTGCCAGTGATTTTGAAATCACCACTGAATGCTTATCAGTAAGCACGGTATTTTTATTTCCTTCTAATAAATCAAAAGAGAAAACAGAGAAGAAATTTTTCGATACAAAATTTCCTGTAGCACTGAGTGTATTATTCCCAACACTGAGACTAAAAGGCTCAAACCATATTTGTGGAGCCATGGTCACGGATTGTTCAACACCCGGAATAGTACGTGTCAGTTCCTGACCTAATCCCCCTGAAGTACCACTATTGGTATTCTTCAGGTCTCCCTGCTGCTGTGTGACCATCACCTGGTAGATCCGGTCACCGTTTGCATGGAAACGATCCGTTTGCAATTCGTCATGTACCCATAACCATATCAGCAATGCACAGGCTAGCCCCGTAGAGAGACCAACGAGGTTGAGGATGGTTGATTGCCGGTCGTGCATCAGCCGGCGCAGGTTCATTTTAAACATAGTTTATTCAGTTTGCAGGCTCTTTACCGGGTTGGTCAGTGCGGCCTTTATACTTTTATAACTGGTGGTAGTGAATGTAATCAATTAGGTCGCTATACCTGCTATGCAGTAAACATCCGCACCTACATGAATACGATAGACAAAGGTCTGTAACCACTGGAACATCATCCAGCCAGCCACAGGTTGAGAATTGTAAACAGGCAGTCTTTGCGAAGATTGCGCCAGGCAATAGTAAAGATACCTTTGAACATATAATCGTTTTAGCGGTTAAGCTTGCAGCACGAAACAAATGCCATATTTTTAGAAGAGTCTTATCAGTAATATACATATTTTAAAATATGTAAACTGTCCGTTTTCAGTACAGGATACGTTTCGAAAGCGAACAGGGTAATATTTAATGGTATTGATTTTCAATTAGATAGTAACGGGCTCCTTAAAACCCTCTTTGGCCGGAATTGTATCATTTATGACCTTCCCGCCACCATCAAAACCCCTTACCTTTATATCACAATTCACCTCCATGGCAAAAAAACTAGTAGTCATCGTACCTATGCCCGGTACCTACATGCTCGATGTCGCAGCCCCCTGCGACGTCTTTGCCGCTGCCGACAGCATCCTCCACGAAGGACTCGGCACCGAAGGCACCGGCTACGAAATCCTGCTCGCTGCCTATGGAGATGAAAAAACCGTTGTCAGCAAAAGTGGCATCACCATGACCTGCCCCGTCACCCTTGCGGAAATCACCCGACCCATCGATACCCTTATCGTAGCCGGTTTTCCCATGGCTTTCCTCCAATCAGGAGACCGCAGGCTCATTAACTGGATTAAAAACAACTACCCACGCCTCCGTCGCATTGGCTCCATCTGTGTCGGCACCTACGCCCTCGCCGAAGCTGGCATACTCGAAGGCAAAAATGCCACCACTCACTGGGAACACAGCCGATCCTTCCAGGAAAAATACCCCACCATCCATGTAGACACCAACCCATTCTATACCAAAGATGGCAATGTCTATACCTCTGGTGGTGTTTCCTCCGGCGTAGACCTCTCCATGGCCCTCGTCGAAGAAGACTATGGCCGGGAAGTCGCCATACAGGTTGCCCGCAAACTGGTATTGTACCTGAAACGCCCCGGCTTTCAGTCTCAGTTTGCCAACCTCCTCCAACTCCATAGCGTAGCTAACTCCCTCGCCGGAAAATTGCGCCCCTGGATGCTGGAGCACCTTGACAAAGAACTCGGCGTGGAAGAACTGGCAAACCACCTGAACATGAGTCTCCGCAACTTCACCCGCGTCTTTACCCGCGAAACAGGTATGACACCTGCCAAATTCGTAGAAAAGTTGCGTGTGGAAATAGCCAGAAAATACCTGGAAGACAGCGATTACAGCATGGAGCAGATCGCCGCCAGATGTGGGCTGGGAGGTGTGGTCTCGATGAGAAGAGTGTTTCTGCGACATATGAATGTCACCCCCAGCGACTACCGGCGCACTTTCCGCACCTCTTTCGCTGACTAAAAGCAAAATGAAATTTTTTAAAATAACTACTGCATCACATCTTATGTGATGAGGTGGACATTTATCACTTTAAAATTTAAGTTATGAGAATAGCCATCAATGGTTTCGGCAGAATAGGCAGAATGACCTTAAGAGCATTACAGGATAAAAATGATGTTCAGATAGTGGCTGTCAACGACCTCACAGATGTAAAACTACTGGCGCATCTCCTCAGGTACGATACTTCGCATGGAAAATTCCCCGGCACTATCGTACAGCATGATGATAAAATAATCGTAAACGATCAGGAGATCCTTTTCCTCAGTGAAAGAGATCCGCAAAAATTGCCATGGGGCGAGCTGCAGGTAGATGTAGTCATCGAATCTACTGGCCGCTTTACCCAAAAAGAAGCAGCACAGGCACACATTACAGCCGGTGCAGCTAAAGTACTGATCACTGCACCTGCTACGGGTGGTGTAAAAACAGTAGTCGTTGGCGTGAATGACGATATCATAGACAAAGACGATCAGATCCTCTCCACCGCCTCTTGTACTACCAACTGTATCGCGCCATTATTATATATCCTGGAAAAAGAATACGGTATTACCTCCGGTTTCATGAGCACCATCCACGCGTTCACGATGGACCAGATGTTGCAGGATGGCCCGCACAAAGACTTTAGAAGAGCCCGTGCCGCTACCCAATCCATCATTCCTACTACCACAGGTGCTGCCAAAGCGATCGGTGATGTATTGCCTGGTCTGAAAGGTAAACTGGATGGGTTCTCTTATCGGGTACCTGTTATAGATGGCTCCATTGCAGAGTTGTCTGTGAACCTGATCAAACCTGCTACTGCACAGGAGATCAATGATCTCTTCAAATCCTATGCAGACACCAGTCTCAAAGGTGTGCTGGAATATACAGAAGAACCCTTGGTGTCTGCTGATATCTTAGGGAATACGCATTCCTCCATCATGGATGGTACGCTGACCCGCAGTATTGGTAATCTGGTGAAAGTTGTAGCGTGGTATGATAATGAAGTGGGAATCTCTAATCGCTTAGCTGAAATGACAGTAGCGCTGGCGAAACTGACCCGGAAGGATTTACAAACCGCTTAAAATAAAACATTTCAACACTGGGGGTACCGCCATGCCCCCAGTTAATTTTATGCCATCGGGGCTATACCTGCGGTAAAAAATAAAAGACCTCTTCCTTGCTGCCGCAGGCCGGATTATGTCGATGCCTGTACAATCAGTGTCGTCGCCAATATCTTTCGTTCAAACTCCTTCACTGGCTTCTTACTCTCCACCAGCTGTAACAACATTCCCGTCGCTATCTGCCCCATCTCAAACGCCGGTTGCCTCACAACTGTCAATGGCGGATTCAGTAACTCTACCAGATCTGAATTCGAAAATCCTACCAGCGCCATCTCCTCCGGTATCCTGATCCCTTTTCCCTTTAATATCCGCATACAATTCGTCGTCAACTTGTCCGACGCTGTAAAGATCGCATCCGGTCTGGGTCGTAGCTTTAATAACTGATTCATGGTCTGCTCCACCTCATCGATATACAACCCGGCAAACTGACTATACCTGATCATCGATTTCGATGGCTTCATTCTCGATTGTGCCAGCGCTTCCAGGTATCCCGCTACTCTTTCCCTGCTGATACTCAGATTTTCCGGTCCCGCCAGCACTGCAATATGTTTATACCCCTTATTGACCAAATGTAAAGTCGCATCGTACGCCCCCCTGAAATTATCCACCATCACCTTATGCGTTTGCAGATCTTCCACAATCCTGTCAAAAAACACAATGGGAAATCCTCTGTCATGCAGCGCCTTCAGGTGTTCCAGGTTCTGCGTGCCACTACTTACTGAAATCAGTAGTCCATCTATAGACCTGGAAGCCAGGTATTGTAAGGTCATCAATTCTTTCTCAAACGATTCATGCGTCTGGGAAATAATTACATTATACCCTTTATCTTTTGCTACGGATTCAATCCCGTTAATGGCCTGAGAAAAGAAACTATTGGCGATCTCTGCTACAATCACCCCAATGGACCGGCTCCGTTTCTCTTTCAGACTCAGTGCAATAGGATTTGGATGATAATTGATACGGGTTGCATATTCCAGTACCAGCTGTTTAGTAGCTATACTGATTTCATGACTGTCGCGCAATGCGCGTGAAACGGTGGAGGTGGAAAGGCCCAGTGCGTTCGCAATATCTTTTATAGTGGCTGCTTCGAATTTCATAACGTCTTCGTAAATATAATTTATTTTAACATTACCTGAAACCCGTATATCACATTCAATAGAAAAATTCCCCTACTTTAGTTGTCATATTCACACGTATTTGAAAAACAATGACACCATCCACTCTTTGTACACTCATCCTGTGCATGTTCTGTACTTACGCCACTGCACAGGATCCTGGGAACGGTACCTACCGTAATCCTGTCATCAACGCTGATTATTCTGATCCTGATGTCTGTGCAGCTGGTTCCGATTTTTATATGACAGCTTCCAGCTTTAACTGCATCCCGGGGTTGCCCATTTTACATTCTACAGACCTGGTCAACTGGTCGCTTATCGGTCATGCGCTGCATCGCCTGCCACCTTACGATCACTTTTCCAGAGTGCAGCATGGGGGTGGGGTATGGGCGCCGGCTATCCGTTACCACAACAAGGAATTTTATATCTACTACCCGGATCCGGATTTTGGTATTTACATGATAAAAGCAAAGTCTCCCAAAGGTCCATGGTCTGACCCTGTTCTCGTAAAAGAAGGCAGGGGCATCATCGATCCCTGTCCTTTCTGGGATGAGGATGGCCAGGTGTATCTCATTCATGCTTACGCAGGGAGTCGTGCAGGTATCAAGAGCGTGCTTACCCTGCATCATATGAATGCCGCAGGCACTACTGTCACAGATGCGGGTATCCTTGTCGTGGATGGCCATCCATCCAATCCGACTTTGGAAGGGCCAAAGCTCTACAAGCGCAATGGCTACTACTACATTTTCGCCCCTGCGGGCGGAGTGAGTACTGGCTGGCAACTGGTTTTAAGAGCGAAAAAGATCGAAGGCCCTTACGAAGAAAAGATCGTAATGGATCAGGGTAATACTCCCATCAATGGTCCTCATCAGGGAGCATGGGTGACCACAACTACTGGTACTGACTGGTTCCTGCACTTCCAGGACAAAGACGCCTATGGTCGTGTAGTACATTTACAACCCATGAAGTGGGTGAATGACTGGCCGGTGATTGGGATAGATAAAGATGGAGATGGAAAAGGAGAGCCGGTGCTCACTTACAAAAAGCCGTTCTTAGGGAATACTGTTAAAATGCCACTTACCGGCAATACTGTTAAAACGCTACCCACCACTGGCAATAGTGTTAAGACGCCACTTGCCGGCAATACTTTTAATACACCACCCACCGGCAATGTTTTTAGTACGCCCCTCACCTCCGATGAATTCAATACCAGCACCCTCGGTCTTCAATGGCAATGGCAGGCAAACCCACTTCCTACCTGGGGCATGCTTTCTCCTGCAAAAGGTGTATTGAGACTCTTCTCCGCGAATCTCCCTGACTCTCTGCACAACTACTGGGATGTACCAAACTTACTCTTACAGAAATTTCCAAACGATACCTTCACAGTGACTACTGTCTGCAAGTTTACACCCAATCCCAATTTAGAAGGAGAACGCACGGGCCTCATCATCATGGGTGCTGACTACACTTCACTATCCATCCTCAAAAAAGAAAAGGAATTACAACTCGTGTACAGCACCTGCAAAAACGCCGACAAAGGCAAAGCAGAAAGCCAACAGCTCATTACTACACTAAAAGACAGCACCTGCTATTTCAGGGTGAAAATCACCGAAGGCGCCATCTGCCAGTTTAGCTACAGCAATGATGGGAATGACTTTATCCCAATCAAAGAAACTTTCACTGCCAAACCCGGACGTTGGATTGGTGCCAAAGTAGGGCTCTTCTGCACACGACCCGGCCAGATCAATGATGCAGGATATGCAGATTATGATTGGTTTAGAGTAGAATAAATTAAAAAGGGTTTGCCGCGCGGCAAACCCTTTTTAAAAAATCCCCTGTAAAAAAATATTATTTCGCTTTCAACGCTTCGATTTCTTTTTGCTGCGCTTCCAGCTGTTTCTTCAAATCAATGATGTACAATGTCAGCTCTTCGATCTTCTGCATCTGTAATTTTTGCATTTCACCCACATCCAGCCCCTCTGCAGCAATCTGTTTCTCTGAAGGAATATCAGGTAATTTGTGATTTTCTTTGATATGCGCTTCCACTTCAGCTAATGAAGGTAATTTATAACCCGCAGCAAACACATAATCCGCCCAACTCTGCGTTACCTTTAGCTTGGTACCGCCAATAGTGCCATTCACGGCCAGGGTGTAACCAGTAGGCAAAGAAGCCATATTTACAACCATGCCAGTCTCAGCCCTGACAGTTCCATTCACATCCAGCGCGGTAGCGGGAGTACGGTTATTAATACCAACATTACTGGCGGAGGTAATAAAGATACCAGTAGAAACAGAGTTGTTTCCATAGTTCTGAATCGCAAAGGTATTGCTGGACTGTAGAAAGCCCATGCCAGCTACCCATTGACCAGCTCTTACAAACGATAAATGGAAACGGGTATCACCCTGATTCGCTGGTCTGGCAACCTGTATGCCATAACCATACGGGGTATCATCAAACGACTCGCCAAAGTGAGCAGGGTTAGCAAAACGGGATTTACCACCAACATTCAGATTAAAAGTTTTGTTTACGTACGTTCCCACTCCCAGGTAACCAACAGATATCGTGTCATACTGGGCTAACGCAGGCAAACTACCTGCCATAAATAGACACAAAAGAATTTTCTTCATGATAAAATGAGGTATTAAGGATTTCTTCACTAAAATACAGTCTTCTCCTTGATTTTTATAATAAAAATTCTAATGATAATATTCCCCGCAAACGTTTGCGTAAATAAATCCGCCCATTCCCTTCCAATAATAAAATTATAGCTGTAGAATTGTTTCAGGGATACGGGTACAACCCATCAATCTGATACAAAACCAGTGCCTGCCTGTATTGCAACTGTAGCAATGCTTATTCCATGACGTCTGTATAACCCATTTGAAAAAACACACAACAATTCGATACGTTATGAAAAAACTACTGATGTTTTGCTGCCTCGTGCTCAGCACTGTCAGTTGGGCGTTCGCTCAAACCCATGTTATCAAAGGAAAGGTGACCGATGCTACCACCGGCGAACCTCTCATCATGGTGAGCGTTCAACTCAAAGGCACTACCACTGGCACTCAAACCGATGCCTCTGGGAATTTCTCCATCAATGTCCCCAATCCACAGGGCGTGCTCACATTCACCTACATGGGGTATGAAGCACTCACCCGCAATATTGACGGACACACAAGCCTGAGCATCGCAATGACAAAAGATAACAAACAACTGGATGAGGTAGTCGTAATCGGCTATGGTGAAGTAAAGAAAAGAGACCTCACCGGCTCCGTTGTTTCTGTCAAAGGCGCTGAACTCAAAAAAGTGCCTACTACCAACGTGATGGAATCTGTTCAGGGTAAACTCCCCGGCGTAGACATCACCAAAAGTTCCGGTGCCTCCGGCGCAAAGATCAACGTCACCGTGAGAGGTAACCGCTCCATCCGCGCAGACAACGGCCCCCTCTACATTGTAGACGGTGTACAATACCAAAACATTCAGGACATCAACTCCAACGATATTCAAAGCATGGAAGTGCTCAAAGACGCTTCCTCCACCGCTATCTATGGTTCCAGAGGTGCAAACGGTGTGATCATCATTACCACCCGCAAAGGCGCGCTGGGCAAGCCTAAGGTAAGTCTCAACACTTACGTGGGCAACAACGAAGTAGCCGGCTATCCATCCATGATGACCGGCCCTCAGTACGTTGCCCTCAAAAGAGAAGCCTACCACACCACCGGCCGCTGGAACTCCGATGCCGATGATGCACTCATCTTCAACGCGGCTGAAGTGAATGCTATTCAAAACAACCTCTGGACCAACTATGCTGACCTGCTTATTCATAACGGCTTACAGCAGGATTATCAGGTGGGGGTAACCGGTGGTTCCGACAAAACAAAGGTTTACTTTTCCCTCGACTACTTTGATGAAAAAGGTTTATTCAAACTCGATCGTACCCGTCGCTACAGCGCCCGCCTGAACATCGATCAGACCATCAGCAACATCCTGAAAGCTGGTATGCAAAGCCAGGTCACTTACTACGACCAGGATGCGCGCCGCGACCCTTTAAATCAGGCCAACAAAATCGTACCCCTCAATGGTCCGTACGATGCTGACGGTAATTTCGTACTGTTCCCCAACAATGGCTCTGCCATCAACCCACTGGCAGATGAACAGCCTAATATCTACCAGAACAATAGTCGTGTCACGAGAACATTCATCAATGCCTACGTAGAGCTTACACCACTCAAAGGCTTGTCTCTCCGCTCAAACCTGGGCGTTACGCTGGACAATGCCCGACAGGGGATCTTTGCTGCTAAAAATTCCATCGACAGGTCTACCGCCTCTACCTCCCGTTCCCAGTACAACACAGGTGCACAACGCTACCTGAGCTGGG
>Ga0316604_10002426_pt1 | contig 14311 bp, 16 predicted proteins | sample OWC_soil_day20_C_FD_207650 | JGI IMG/M metagenome (GOLD analysis project Ga0316604, IMG submission 207650) | Wetland soil microbial communities from Old Woman Creek delta, Ohio, United States - OWC_soil_day20_CT | ecosystem: Environmental > Terrestrial > Soil > Wetlands | place: USA: Ohio... | reverse complement strand
ATGTATGCCATACATGCCTTACATCAAGGTGAATTTTGAATTATTTACATGCCAACATAAAACACCACATTTGCCCCATCCCGCACCACGACTGGCTTTGCTCCTCACTCCATATGGAACTTCGGGCCAGAAGCTGTGGTCAGCCTGTACGCCTTCATCGGAATGGACTCGGAACAGGTCTTCACGGTTCTGGATGGCCCCGGAAATATCCCGGTACCACCAATTTGAACAGGTGGGGCCGTAGTCCATCCACCAGGTGAGCCCCCGCCCCAAAGATTCCAGGAGCCGTCCGGCTCCCGTCAGGGGAGTGCGGGGTGCGGCATAGGCATCCGCAAGGTGCACAAGGCGTTTGAGGTGGTCCACAGGCCCCAAGTGAACCACTGAGCTTTCCAGGTAGTCGATGTCCGCCAAGGAACCTTCGGGGGGAAGATTACCCACCCAAATAAGGTCACCCGGCACCGCAGCCCGGAGGACCTGCGGCCGCAGACGCTCCAGGATGAACCGCAAGCTTTCGCCCTCTCGAGACCTTGGTCTGGGTCTCCAGAGATGGATGGAAACCCATGGCCGATTCGTCGGCTGAGTGTTCGACATAGAGCGGGTGCGGGCAATAGTGCCTTCCTCGGCTCAGGTGCGCCCCGGAATGGGAAAAGACCACATCAAAGCATGCCTCGAATAAACCAAGCAGCCACGAGCCCCATAACCAGCAGTTCTCTCGTCAGCTTCAGAATGCCCTTGAACGAGAGTCGGCCGCCCCTGTTGGAGACCATGAGGTTCTCCACCCAATCAACAACAATTAAGTCATATTTCCAGCGATCCGCCGCCGAGGGGGATCGATCATTACAGAGCCCGGATTGGATTCACTGCTGTTCTCTACCAAGACGACTTCAAAGCAGCATCGACATCAGTAATGTAACCAGCATCCCCCTTCTGCCTGTGCCTCAAACCCCGCGAAGCCTTTCCGTTTCCGGACCTCATTCAATCGAACCCGCCATTTGGGTGTCCATCACGGTGCACAGCTCTTCACAAGGCGATTGCTATATTCTGGGATATTATTATTTATTAATCAAGACTCGGGAACACAAAAACCATCCTTACCAAAGACCCTCCTGGCGAATTCCCACTCCCCGGAGGCAGGAATGAAGGACTCGCTAGCATTGGCGTGGCAGTGGGTGATTTCACCCACATAGATCCTCTTTCCATCATTGTAGAAATCGATGCGCACAAAGGGAAAGGGCTCACTCAGTCTGGTTGCCAGACTCAGCATTTCGGACAGATTCGCCGGTGGGTCCACCTTCCGCGCTACGGGATGGGCGATGGTGTAGGGGAGCAGCTCCCACTCCGTGGAATAGAGGCTGCGCAGGTGCCTGGTGCGACGATCCATATCCACCTGGATGACCTTGGGTTCCCCCCGGAAGCAAAAAACCTTCAGATCATCCACGTCAACCCGGTCAAACAGCAGAGGCTCGACAATGACCTTGGGCTCCAGATCCCTATAGTTCTGCTCGCGCCACCGGTCATAAAAATTACTCCGAAACCAGCCCTTTATGCGTTCCAGGTCCAGGGGCTCGCCATTCAATCGCAGGATCACTTCGCCGGACATGTGGGTGGGCTTGATAACGCACCGTTCAGGGAAATCGAAGGCCTGGACAGCTTCCAGATTTTTGCAGATACCAAGGGTAGGCACGTTGTAGTCCTCACCCACTGTGTCCCGGATGTAGACCTTCACCAGCTCCTTGTCAGAGGTCTCGGTGCAGCGTTTCTCCAGCAGCTTTCCCGAGGTCTTGATCCAGTAAAGGGCATCATTCAAAGAGCCTCCACGGACCTTCGGCAACCTCCCGTGGTAGCCGTAGAACTGCATTAAGGCAACCAAGTCGTCAGCCCAGGGCCTTTTCGCAAGGCACTTCCGGCAGAGTCGCTCGAGCCTTCGACAGAGTTTTTTCAATGTCGACCAACAACCACATTATCGCCGGCCTGCGTTTCGGTGTCGGCTGGCTGCACCTTCTCCGGGGGCAAAGATCCGGCTTTCGGTTGGGTCTTGAACCTCCGGTGCATCCAGAACCACCAAGCCGGGTCCTGGCGGACCTCATCCTCGATACAGGTCGTCATGAGCTGGGTGGCGGCCAGGATGTCCTGATCCGGATTCCCGGTCCTGGGGGCGTGGAAGGGGGGGCGTATCAGGACGGTCACAGAACCGTCGGGATGGACGCGGTTGAAGATTGGCAGGATGGGCAGGTCGTAGCGGGTCGCCAGCATCCCGGCGGTGGGGAAGGTGGAGGCCCATTGCCCGAAGAACCGGGTGAAGACCCCGTTCTTCTGGGCGTCCTGGTCCAACAGGAAGCCGATGGCCTTGCCCTGCTTGAGGGCCTTGAGGGACTCACGAACCGCACCGTTCTTGGCGATCACCGAGTTCCCGAAACGCCCCCGCAATCCGCTCAGGTAGGGTTCCAGCAGGGGATTGTCCAGTTCCCGCCCGATGACAGCCAGGGATCGCCCTTCCAGACTCAGCCCCAGGGCCATCAGCTCCCAGTTGCCGAAATGACCAGTCAGGGCGATGGTGCCCTTGCCCTCGGCGGCTGCCGCGTCGAAGTGTTCCAGGCCCTCGATGCGAACCAGATCCCGGATGCGCTCCGGACTCATGGTCAGCATCCGCAGGGTGGCCAGGAGCATGGAACCGAAATTGGCAAAACAGCGGCGAGTCAACCGTCGCACTTCCGTCTCATCGACCCCAAGATCCGAAGCCCGAAGGTTGCTGCGGACAATGCGACGATGGGCCGGGTCAAGGAACCAGACCAGGAGACCCAATCCCGCTCCCAGGCGGCAGGCGCCGCGCCAGGTGAGGAGGCGGATCAGAACCTCGGCGATCTTGAAGAGACCGAATTCGATCCAGTGCTGAAGGTTGGGCTGGTTGATACGGGCCATGAAATCCTTGGAGGTGAAATACCGGGAGGCTCAGTATCGCACAGCCAGCCGACGGACTGCCTCCCACACCGGAGGGGTCTGGATCACGCTCACGCCACACCCAAGGGGAGCGACAATCTGCATTTCTGGCATCCCCTCCAGGGGGCGCCAGAGACCATGAGCTCCCCCCGTTGATGGACACAGACTCACCACCGGGACGCCCAACCCGTAACCAACCTGTCGCAGGGCCAGGTCCGAGGCCACCAGGAGACGCGCCCTGGCAATGGCCGCCGCCAGTTCCAGAAGGGGAGCGCCTGCGGGATAGATGGTCGATCCGGGCAAGCGGCCCTGCAGGGCCTCCAGGTCGGAGTCGTCGAGCTGCTGGCAGATGACCAGCACCTTGAGACCCAAGTGCTCCCAGACTTGCTGGATCAGATCCCGGCAGGCGGCCTCCGACCACTTGTATTCAGAGTCCCGAGCCTCCCAGTGGATCACAATAAAGTTGCCTTCGGTCAATCCTAGTGCCCCCAGTGCCAGGGTGGCGGCTTCCCGGTAACGGGGATGTGGGGCAAGGCTCGGCTCCTCATTCTCGGGTTCGGCGTATCCCGAAATGGCGTCCGCAACCACCATGGGCAGCTTCTCCCGAAGAGAAATCCCCCGGTTGGCAGACAGGGCCTGAATGTTATAGAAGACCGAGTGCTCAAGTCTGGGGTAGTGGGCGACCTTGAGGGCCTTCCGCCCCCCGACCAGGTTGGCGATCAGGCCGTTCTCCGAGGTATCGCTGAGCATCAGGTTGAGAACCAGGTCGTAATCCCGCTTGCGCAACGAGGCGATCTTCCCGAGTCTGCCCATCCAGCCTCCCGGCAGCACGAAGGCCTCATCCACCTCGGGACATTGCTCCGCCACGGCGAAGTTGCCTTCAGACGCCAGCACATCGAGCCTGCAGTTGGGCGCCAGCCTCTTGATGAGGCGGAAGGCCGGAAGGGAGGCCACCATGTGGGGAACCCCATCATGCCTCAGAACCAGTATCCTGCGAAGCCTGAACCCATCGGCCTTCCTGAAGGTGCCCTGGTTGCCCAGGGGCCACTTCAACAGCGTGCAGAAAAGCCTGCGACAGATCAGCCTCAGACCGCCGTCCACCCTTGCCGACATCGTTCCTCCCGGCTCAAAGGATGCGAGGAAGCCCCCCCAAGGGATTCCTTCGCAGTGGGAACGGCAGGGATGGCCCGCTGAGCCGCGCCTTTCATCCGCCGGACGGACCTGGGCAAACTGATCCCATGTCCATTCCCTTTCTGACCCTCGATTCCCATGTGGACACCCTGGAGCGTGCCCTGGATGCGGCCCTGGACCTCCGCAGGGAAAACCGTGACCTGGCCTGTCTCGATCTCCCAAGAATGGAAGCGGGCCTTCTCTGGAGTGCCTGCTTCACGGCCTTCCTGCCCCAGGGCCCCCTGACGGAGGATGCACGGTGCACCGCCCTTGGCCGGGCAGAGGCCATGTGGGACATCCTGGATGCCCTGGCGGTCTCCGCCCCGGAACGATGCGGGAGGGCCCGCAACCCCAGGGAGCTGCGAAACCTGCACGCCCAGGGCCGCCGTGCCCTGGTGGCCTGCATGGAGAATTCCTACCCCCTTGGCCAGGATCTGACAACCCTGGACAGGGTGGCAGCCAGGGGACTGGCCTACCTCACCCTCTGTCACCAGGGGGCCAACTGGGTCTGCGGCAGCAATCTGGAACCTCACCAGGGGCTCACGGCCTTCGGGAGGCAATTGGTGATCCGGTTGAACCAACTCGGAATCATGGTGGACATCAGCCACGCCTCGGAACGGAGCGCCTGGGAGGCCCTGGAACGCAGTGAGGCCCCTGTCATCGCCAGCCACAGCAGCTGCAAGGCCCTCTGCGACCACCGCCGCAACCTGCCGGATGACCTGATCCGGGCCATCGCCCACTCAGGCGGCGTGGTCCAGCTCTGCGCCTACGGCCCCTTCCTGCGAAGCGGAGCCGGAGAGAATGAGGCCTCTGTCTCGGATTTTGTGGATCACCTGGAGCACGCCATCTCCCTGGTGGGGGTCGAGCACGTGGGTATCGGTTCGGACTTCGATGGCGGTGGCGGCCTATCGGATTGCCCGGATGCCTCCCATCTCCCCAGGATCACGGAAGAGCTGCTGCGGCGGGGCCATGGGGAGGCCCACTTGAAACAGATCTGGGGGGCCAACTTCCTGAGAACCTGGGACGAGGCACTGAGACTTGCGAATGGAAGCCATCCCCACCCGTGATCCGCCACCCCTCCGGATGAACCTCGAGGCACACCCCGAAGTGCTCCCCGGTGACCCACACCCATGGGACGCCCGCCCGCTCAAGAGTGGCCAGGGTGACCGAGTCCGGATGGCCGAAGCGGTTGTGCCGCCCCGCTGTGATCAGGACCACCTCAGGACTGAGGGCCTTGATCCAGGCGCGATCGGTGGCGTTGCCACCCCCGTGGTGTCCCGGCTTCAGGAGGCGCCGGAAGGAGCCCGGACCCGGGTTCCCCTCATCCAGGAGATCCCGTTCCTGGATGGCGAGGGCGTCACCCATCAGCCAAAGCTCTCGGTCCTGCCAGCGGACCCTGAGAACCACCGAGGCCATATTGGCATCGGCTAAAGCCAGGGGAGCCGGGGGCCAGCGGACGGAGAATTGAGCCTTACCGCGTTCCCAGGCATTTCCCCGCATCAGCGGGAAACCCGAAGGGAGACTCGGTGCAAAGGGATGCCAGTCAGAAGGATACGCCAGGGCCGCTCCCCGGACGGAGGCCAGGGGCCAGAGCCGGGCCAGGGTGGACCACCCACCGGCATGATCTCCATGAGGGTGGGTGAGAATCAGGTGCACCGGCTCCCGCACCCCCCGGCGGCTGAGAACCCGGACCAGACGTCGGGCACTCCAGGGGCTTCCCCCCGTGTCCACCAGGGTAGCCTCGCCCCCGGGCACCCGCAGAAGGAGGGCATCCCCCTGCCCGATCTCCACACTTTCCAGACTCAACGCCTGCGGACGGACTCCCGTTCCCCGGCTGGCAAGAAGCCCCAGGCTGGCGAGCACCAGCCCCAGCACCAGGGCGCGGGTGCGCCGGAAATGGGCGTGGAAATGGGCCAACATAAGCCAGCCCAGGGTCAGGGCGATCCAGGGCCACAGGATGCCGGTGGCCAGGGGCAGCACCCGGGCGAAAAAGGGCGTAACCCCCTCCCCACACCAGGCCAGGAGTTTGGCCGTCGCCCCAACAATGCCAGGGATCGGCACCAGGGTCAGGACAAGACATAGGGGGGTAAGGAATACCACCAAGGGCAGAACCAGAAGGTTGGCGGGGATTCCCCAGAGGGGAGCGCCGCCATGCAGAAGCGCCAGGATAGGCAGGGTGGAGAACCAAGGTGCCGCCATCCGGGCCAAAGGAAGGGCCCAGCGCCCCAGCAAGGGAGCAAGCAATCCGGCCAGGGGCTCCGCACCCCAGATCAGTCCAAGCAGGGCCGACCAGGCCAGGAGAAAGCCCGGTTCACAGCCCGCAGCCGGGTGAAAAAGCATCCAGAGAAGGAGCGCCCCATGGAGCGTCAGCACCGGGGGGAGTTTCCAACCACTCTCCCGGCCCAGAGCCCAGGCGAAACCCATCAGGAGTCCTCGCCATACCGGAGCAGAAAAACCCACCAACAGCGCGTAGGCCAGCCCCGCAGCAGAGGCGCTCCAGGCGGAACCCCTGCGGAACAGGCGGTTCCAAAGCCACAGGGCGGCTCCCATGACCAGGGTGACCTGGAGTCCCGAAACCACCAGGGTATGGATGGTTCCACTCTCGGCAAAGGCCGAGAACACCTCGTCCCGGGCAGGCGGGAGTCCCAGGGTCAAAGCCCCCCAGAGATCCTTGGCCAGAGGAGGCAGCCCCAGGGCATCGAAGCGCCGCCGCATGAAGACCTGGAATCTCAGCAGGGGAGAAGGTGCGGGGCTCCCAAGGACTTCCATAAGCAGGGCCGAACGCAGATGAACCCGTCGAGGAGCCTCGTCACTGCGCGCCCGCCAAAGCGGTCGCTCCCCCAGAAAGCCTGGCGCCGGCCCCACTTTCCGCAATTCCCCCCTGAAGCGCACCGGTGTCCCCGGAAGGGGAGCGGCCTCCCCCTCCAGGGGAAGGGTAACGGGAAGCTCCAACCCCTTCAGGGAAACGGGCGCGAGGACCTCCAGGCGACCGACCCGGCGCTCCCCCACCACCGACCAGGGGGCGCAGACCCGGGCCTCCAGTTCCACAACCCCCTCAGGCAGTGCCGTCTCCCAGCGAGCCTTCCGGGCCAGGCCCAACAGGGTGATCCAGGCCAGGATTACGGCGAGAGACAGAACCCGCCAGCGCCGAAAGGCCAGGAGCGGAAGAGCTATCAGAACCAGGATCCATCCCAACCAGAGGAGTTTCGGGGAAAGCTGCCCATCCCAGGTTTCTGGAATGATCCATGGGAGCGCACAGGCCAAGGCCAGAGCCCAGGGCAAGCCCCAAAGCCCGGCGCCGCTGAAGCGCTGCCAGATTCCAGTCCGTGAGAGCATAATGGATTGTACCTGCCCGGGATCAACCATGATAATCTCATTAAAACCACTACTCTGCTGCCTGGCCTTCATGATCCCCCTTCAGGCCTGGAGCCCTCGTTTCCACGAGACCCAGACCCGGATGGCCCTGGGGATGGTGCCCCAGGGAATGAGGCAGTTCCTGCTCCTGCATCCCTTTGCACTTTCCGAGGGCACACGGGGCATCCCCAACGATCAGGTGCCGACGGTTGAAGAAGTCGAGGAGCAGTTCCAGCGCATCCTGCGAATGAGCGATGAGCGGAGGCACCCCGAGACCCTCGTCAAGGAACTGGGCATCCTCGCCCACAAGGTACAACTCCTGTCGGACCCCTCCGCCCTGCGTGGCGTAACCCCGCTCCGGGAGCATTTCGAGGCCTACGCCGATGAACTCACCCCGCATCTCGTGATCACCAGCGAACCCTGCTGGGCTGCCAAGGGCCCCATCGACCTCCGGGGTCCGCTCCTTCAGACCGCCAAGACGAAATTCCAGCGATACACCGCACTTTCATCCCAGTTCGATGAGTCAACGCGGCAAAGGATCGGTTCCTGGGATCTGCGGAGCCTGCCCTTCGCCCAGCTTCAGCTAGCCTTCTCCGATGGGGTCAACGCCACCGCCAATCTATGGATCCTGGCATGGCGAGCCAGCGGGGACCTCTGGGTTTCACCAGGGAATTCACACCCTAGCTTCAGCAGCATCGACTAGGATTTTTTATGAATTGGAGCTATCTTTTCTCAACACAACTTTGGAGACTCTAATGGCTTACACCCGCATGGGAAACTATCTGCTTGCCAGTGAGCTTTCTGCGGACCCCCTGGGTGGAATCCATCGCGGCGTCACGACACAAGGCCCGGTTCTCGACCATAATTTTCTCATCAGGGCCTTCTCCCAGGAGATCCAGGATGCAGGCCTGAGCGAGAAGGGCGAGGACATCGAACGAGCCATCGGCAGCCTGAGCAGCGCAAGGGGTCTCGGCACTGGCTATCGAATGGAAACGGCTGCCCCCGCCCATCTGGCCTGGGATTACCTCCCTGGGCGCAGCCTGGCCCAACTGATCGAGAAGACCCGCCAGGAGCAGATCCCCCTCGGCATCGATCACGCCCTATCAATCACCCAGGGCGTCTGTCAGGGCCTCCTCCAGATGAGGTCCCGGGGCTTGGCCCACGGCGTGCTGTCTCCCCACAGCATCTGGGTCAGCTTCGAGGGTGCCACCCAGATAGCCGATGCCCCCGTGGCTCCAACCATCTGCACCCTTCTGGCCAAATGCCCCACCCTGGCCAAGGCCATGGGACCGTACCGTCCAACCAAAGCGGCCAGTGCCTTCCTGATCGACCTTTACGCCCTGGGTGCCATGTTCTTCGAGCTCCTGACCCTGGAGCAGCTCCCAGCCCAGGACCTGATCCCCGCGGCTCTCGCCGACGCCACCCTCAAGGCGGCCCAGGACGAGGCTCCCATCCCGGCCGAGATCCAGGCCTTCCTGGCCCGTCTCCTCCTGGTGGGTCAACCCTTTGAAAGCTCGGAGGAACTCACCTCTTCTCTCGAGAGCGTGCTCTACGACGGCGACTACAGCCCCACGACCTTCAACATGGCCTTCTTCATGCACACCCTCTTCCGTGAGGAGAATGAGCAGGACACCCTTGCCATGAAGGAGGACCAGTCCACGGACTTCACGCCATACCTTCCGACCCTCGGCGAAGCGAACAGCGCTCCCGTGGACCGCGGCAAAATGATCCGCTGGGCCAGCCTCGGAGGGGTTGCCCTGATCCTGGTTGTGGGTGGTCTGGTTTACAACAACCACCGGGCCAATGTCCGGAACGCCGCCCTCCAGGCGGAATTGAAATCACTCAGGGACGCGGATGCGGTGCAGGCCTACATCCAGGGGGAGCTTCGGAAGCAGGAGGCTCGCCAGCAGGAGATCGAAGTCGAGCTGAAGAAGAAGCTCCAGGAGGAGAAGAAGGCTGAAGAGAAGGCCAGGATTGAAAAGGCCCTGGAGGAGTCCAGAAAGCGGACCCAGGAACTCGCCAAGGCCAGGGAGGAAGCCCAGAGGGAGCAGGAACGCCTCCGTCGCCGCCAGGAGCAGCTTGCGGCCAAGAGCAGGCAGACGACAACCCCCACCCCAGGTCCCGTCGCGGCTCCTGCCCCTGCCCAGGCTGCGGCACCCACCCCTGCCCCCGCCGCCCAATCCTCGGAGGCCCAGTTCCTCAATGCAGTACCTGCCCGCTATCCTCAGGCCGCCATCCGTCTCAACGCAGCCTCCCAGGACCGCTCGGTCACCGTGAAGGTCTACGTCGACTCCATGGGGCGCCCCCAGAAGACCATCGTAGTGAGTGGTGTCCCCGGCAGCTATGGTTTCGATGATGCCGCCGTGGAAGCCGCCAAGGCCTCCACCTACAGGCCTGCATCTCAGAATGGGCGCTCGGTCCCGGGCTGGGTTACCAAGACCTATGCCTTCGCCGCCCAGAACCAGGGAGGAAGCGCCTCCAGCGACTGCCAGATGATCAAGGTGGCCCCGGTCAAGCTCTCATCCGCCTCCCGGAAGTTCCTGAACGAGGACCGGGCCGTAACGGTCAAGGTCTATGTTGACTCAGTAGGTCGTCCGCAAAAGGTCATCGTCGTCAGTGGTGTGCCGGGCTCAGGTATTGACGAGGCAGTCCGGGATTCCGCTCTGGCCTCCACCTACCAGGCTGGCCAGCGGGACGGGAAGGCTGTGGCAGGCTGGGTCACCAAGACCTACAACCTGTCCAAGCAGTAGGCGGGAACTGCATCCCGAAGTCCTGCGAGGGGCTTCGGGTCAGCGTATAAATCGACATATCGAAACTTTCCGATATATCCACATCCCCATGCTACACTCCCCACTGGAGTGAGCCCATGGTGGATAACCTGCGATTCCTGGTGGAACAACTGAAGGCGGTGTCACACCCGCTCCGCCTTCGCGTACTTGCCCTCCTGGCTGTCGGCGAGTACTGCGTATGCCAGGTGGCCGAAGTCCTCCAGGTGCCCCAATCTTCGGTTTCTGAGGCCCTGAAGGAACTCCGCCGGGCCGGATTTGTCAGGGAACGCAAGGAGGGTCGCTGGGTCTTCGTATCCACGACGCCGGCCTCCGAGGCTTCGCCCCTGCTCCAGGGCCTCCTGGCCGAGGTGGCGCCCTTGCCGGAAACCCTCCAGGATCGGACCCAGGCCGAAGCCGTCAAGGCCCTTGCCCTCCCCATCCCCTGCCCGGCCTCCAAGGTGCAGCATGGTTGAGTCCTCCTCCTTCATGCGCCGAAGGGGATGGGTGCCGCTTGCCCTCCTGCTCTGGATAGCCCTCTACGCCATCTGCCACCCTCTGTCTGAATGGATCGCCTTCGGGCTCTTCCGCCTCACCCCCAAGTCCCACCTGGGCGAGTCCGTGGCCTTCTTCCTCTACGATGGCCCCAAGGTGCTCCTCCTGCTCACCCTGGTGGTCTTCGTCGTCACCTTCCTCCAGTCCTTCATCAGCCCAACCCGGGTCCGCGACACCCTGTCGAAGCGCCGGGCGGGCCTGGGGAACGCCCTGGCCTCCCTCTTCGGGGTCATCACGCCATTCTGCTCCTGCTCGGCCATCCCCCTCTTCATCGGTTTTCTGAGGGCTGGCGTGCCCCTGGGCGTGACCTTCAGCTTCCTGGTGGCGGCCCCCATGATCAACGAGGTGGCCCTGGGGCTCCTTTTCGCCATGTTCGGGTGGAAGATCGCCCTCCTCTACGCGGGCACGGGGCTGGTGATCGCCTTCAGTTCAGGACTGGTCCTTGGACAGCTCGGAATGGAGCGGCACCTGGAGCCCTGGGTGCAGGACGTCCTGAAACTCTCTCCCACAGGAGAACTGGAAGAGGAGCGGCCCAGCCTCGACCAGCGACTGGATCAAGCCACTCAGGGTGTGCGGGACATCGTGGGCAAGGTCTGGCCTTACATCCTGGGGGGCATCGCAGTGGGGGCCCTGATCCATGGCTATGTGCCCCAGGCCTTCATGGCGGGCCTGCTGGGCAGGAGCACCTGGTACAGCGTCCCTCTGGCCGTGCTGGTGGGGGTTCCCCTCTACTCCAACGCCGCAGGTGTCCTGCCTATCGTAGAGGCCCTCCTGGGCAAGGGCGCTGCCCTGGGTTCGACCCTGGCCTTCATGATGGCGGTCATCGGCCTCTCGCTTCCCGAAGTCGTCATCCTTCGCAAGGTCATGCGCCCCAGGCTCATCGCCACATTCGTAGGCATCGTGGCCCTCGGCATCCTGCTGGTGGGCTACATCTTCAACGCCATTCTCTAGGAGATCCCATGCTCATCGAAGTCTTCGGCTCCGGCTGCGCCAAGTGCGAAACCCTGACCCAGAACGCCAAGAAGGCCGTGGAACTGTCCGGTGGCGACCACGCGGTGGTAAAGATCAACGACTTCGCGGCCATCGCCGCCCGGGGCATCCTGGGCACCCCCGCTCTCGCCATCGACGGCAAGCTGCGCTTCCAGGGCAAGGTGGCCAGCGCCGACGAGATCCTCTCCATGTTGAAGGCCTAGGAGGCAACCATGCGATTTCATTTACCCGCGCTCTTCCTGGGGGCCTCACTGGCCCTGTCTGCCCAGTCCTCCGTGCCCGCCCTGGACCCGGCGGGCCTCCGGCAGGCCCTGAAATCCGGCCAATGGACCATCATCGAGTTCGGCGGCCCCACCTGCGTGCCTTGCAAGCGCATGCAGCCCATCCTGGGGGAGCTCCAGGCACGGTTCGGAGATCGGGTGCAGATAAGGAATCTCTATATCACCGAGTACCCCAAGGAGGCCCAGGCCCATCGGGTGATGGTCATGCCCACCCAGGTAATCTTCGACCCCAAGGGCAGGGAGGTGTCCCGGCACATGGGGTTCTGGCCCAGGGAGGAATTCCTGGCGGCCCTGGCCCAGGCCGGGCTGAAGTGAGATGAGCGAACTCCTCGCGCGGCTGGCGGAACTGGTGGCCCAGGCCCCGGCGCTCCAGCAGCTTGGCCTGGTCTTTCTGGGAGGGCTCCTCACCTCCGCCAATCCCTGCGTTCTGGTGGCCGCCCCCTTGGTCGTGGGTTTCACCGGAGGCACCGCGCAGGGACGCCATCACCCCATGGTGCTGTCGGGCGCATTCGCACTTGGACTTGCCGCCGTCTTCACGCTGCTTGGATTGCTCGCCGCCGTGACGGGCACCCTGCTCGGGGATATCGGCTGGGGCTGGAAAGCCCTGCTGGGGCTCATCCTGCTGGCCATTGGTCTTCACCTTCTCGGCCTTTACTCCCTGCCCTCCCCTTCTCCCAGGCAAATGGGCCGATTCCAGGGGGCGGGGCTCCTGGGGGCCTTCGCCCTGGGGGGACTCACCGGAACCCTTTCCGCTCCTTGCGCCACCCCCGCCCTGGCAGCAGTACTGACCATCGTGGCTCTCCAGAAGCAGATCGTCTGGGGTGGCGTACTGCTCTTCGGCTATGCCCTGGGCCATGTCTTGCTCCTCTTCCTGGCCGGGGCCTCCAGTGGGTGGGCCAGCAAGTATGCCCAGAGTCGTTTTTCCAGGGTCCTGGGGCGCTGGCTCCCCAAGGCCATGGGTGTCCTGCTCACCTTCTGCGGCCTCTGGGTCCTGCGATTGGCCTGGCAGGCGCGTTCCATGATCTGACCCACATCAAAGGAGTCCGCAATGTCCTGTGCCTGTTCCACCCATACCAACCGCTTCGCCTACGCCTGTTCCGGGGCAGCCAATACGGGGCTTCTGGCGGACCAGGCCGTCCGGCGCCTCGCCCTGCAGGGGGGGGTGCGGGTGACCTGCCTTGCCGCCGTGGGGGCAGAACTCGAGGGATTCCTCAAGAACGCCCGGGAGGCCCAGCTCAACCTCGTGGTGGATGGCTGCCCCACCGCCTGCGGGCACAAGACCTTCCAGCGGTTGGGACTGCCCCACACCTCCCTGGTGCTGACGGATTTCGGGGTCGAGAAGGGGAAGACCCTGGTGGACGAGGCCCTCATCGCCAGCACGGTCGAACGCCTCGCCCTCAGCCTGCCTGCCCAGCCATGAGACCCGAGGATACAGGCTTAGCATGCGTCCGCTGCAAGCAGCCCATGACCGAGGCCGAGGCCTGTGAGGATCACGGGGAGCTGATCTGCGAGGACTGCTACATCCAGGCTTGCACACCGGCCCAGACCATCGGGCACGGCCTTCCGTCCACAGGGCGGGCGGCCCTTCCTGGGCCTGGGCGGGGCGGGCGCTGAACCATGGATCCAGAGTCCTGACATCCTGCCTCGCGGACATCAGCTAGTGTGGTGGCCCGGAATAACTGGGACCAGCTCCAAGACGGGCCACCACACTAGGCACCCAGGCGCTCCAGTCTTTGCCGGATCTCGTCCCGGGCGACACGCATAGGCTGCCGAAGCTGTTCCGGCGTGGGATCCGCAACCCGGCAGGCCGGATCCGGGATGGGCCAGTGCACACGCTCCGCCTGGCCGAAAAAGACCGGGCAGACCTCCTCAGCGCAGAGGGTGATCACGAGATCGATGCCTGCAGGATCGATCTCGGAAACGGACTTGCTCCGGTGCCCGCTGATATCGATGCCCAGTTCCGCAAGGACCTCGATGGCCTGGGCGTTCACCCGGCCGGGACGGCTTCCCGCGCTCTGGATAGTCCATCCAGGGAACATCTGGCGGGCCAGTCCCTCCGCCATCTGGGAGCGGGCGCTGTTGGCCACACAGAGGAAGAGGAGGCTCTTCACGCGGACTCCTGGGATTCCGGGTACCAGCGCCGCTTCAACCAGAAGGCCACGCTCACCAGACTGATGAGCACCGGCACTTCCACCAGAGGCCCGATGACGGCGGCGAAGGCCGCTCCATGGGCGATGCCGAAGGTGGCCACGGCCACCG
>Ga0316604_10002424_pt1 | contig 14313 bp, 14 predicted proteins | sample OWC_soil_day20_C_FD_207650 | JGI IMG/M metagenome (GOLD analysis project Ga0316604, IMG submission 207650) | Wetland soil microbial communities from Old Woman Creek delta, Ohio, United States - OWC_soil_day20_CT | ecosystem: Environmental > Terrestrial > Soil > Wetlands | place: USA: Ohio... | reverse complement strand
ATATCAGCTTATTACAATTGAATGAAATAAATCGATATAGAATGCATGTAAATAATATAGTATGATTATAGTGATAGATAGTTAGGGGAGAAAACGTATATTGTTATGAAAACAAATGCTGCTAGAATATTGGATGGTCTTAAATTTACCTATGAATTGCGGGAATATGAGGTTGATGAAACTGATTTAAGTGCGCAAAATGTGGCGGAAAAAGTGGGGATGCCAGATGCGCAGGTATTTAAAACCCTAGTAGTAAAAGGCGATAAAACTGGAATTATAATGGCCTGTATCCCCGGGGCCACCGAACTTGATCTTAAAGCATTGGCAGCCGTTAGTGGCAACAAAAAAGTAGAAATGGTGTCGCTAAAAGAGGTTCAACCGCTTACTGGTTACGTTCGCGGCGGTGTTTCACCGCTAGGCCCGAAAAAGCGTTATCCGGTTTTTTTAGATAAAAGTGCGGCAAACTGGCAGGTAATTGCTGTTAGTGCTGGTGTTCGAGGGTGTCAGATTATCCTTGCGCCTGAACACTTAGCGCAAGCTGTGAAGGCTCAGGTTTGTCCAATTGCTCGCGATTGTAAAGATTAGTAGCTAAATGTCCGGGAGGAGTTTCTTTTTATTATGAAAATTACTATTCATGAAAGTATTAGTCAAGTTGTACCTAATTGCCGCTTAGGATATTTGACTATTAATGATGTTGTTGTCAGGGGGACACCACCAGCTTTAAGTCAGGAGTTTGATAGGCTGCAAATAGAAGTTGGTCAGGTATACAATATGGATAATCTGCCAAAACTTCCGCGGATTTTGGCAGTGCGTAATATGTACAAAAAGCTTCACTTTGATCCGTCACGTTATCGACCTGCATCAGAGGCTTTGGTGCGGCGTGTATTGCAAAAGAAAAACTTGTATTATGTAAACAGTGCGGTAGATGTCAACAACTATTGTTCTATCAAGTTTTTATTGCCATTTGGTCTTTATGATTTAGATCAGATTGTAGGCAATAGTAGTTATAGACTGGCAACAGAGGGGCAATATACCAACATAGCAGGTAAGGAAGTTTCTGCTGATCATAAACCATTTTTAACAGACAATATTGGGGTATTTGGCAATCCTACCGCAGATTCGCGGCGGACGGCGGTTACTTTGGCAACTCACAATTTGCTAGCTGTTGTTTATGCTGATGAAAATGTCAGTCTCACAGAATTAAATAATGTACTTGATTTTGCAGCTACCATGTTTGTTTGTTATAATGGAGGGACTGTGACCGGAAAACATATTGTAAATGCCGAAAGATAGTTAAATAGTATTTTTTGTGGGAGGAGTCTTTGTATGTATCTTAGCACACGAGGTCAGGTTGAGAGGATGACATCCGCTCAGGCCATTGCACAAGGGATCGCCCCTGATGGTGGCTTGTTTGTACCGGAAGCTATTCCGTGCGTAGATGAAACGTTTATCGTTACGTTATGTTCGCTTTGCTACCAAGACCGGGCAGCCGCTATATTACAGTTGTTTTTGACTGATTATACGGAGGTTGAATTGAAAAGCTGTGTAGCTGGCGCTTACGGAAGCGGCAAGTTTAGTAGTCCGGCTGTCGCACCGGTTGTCAAGGTTGGCGAACAGACAGTTGCTTTAGAATTATGGCATGGCCCGACTAGCGCTTTTAAAGATATGGCATTGCAATTATTACCAAGGCTGCTGTCTTGTGCGCTCAAGAAGATCGGTGAACAGGCTCAAATCGTTATTCTTGTTGCCACCTCTGGGGATACGGGTAAAGCCGCGCTGGAAGGCTTTAAGGATGTGGAACAAACGCAGGTTATGGTTTTTTACCCAGAAGAGGGCGTAAGTCAAATTCAACGCCTGCAGATGGTTACGCAGGAAGGGGAAAATCTTAAAGTATTTGCTGTAAAAGGCAATTTTGATGATGCCCAGACAGGTGTAAAACGTATTTTTAGCGACCAAGCATTTAATGCAGAAATTGCTAATGACGGTTTTAAGTTATCATCAGCTAATTCTATCAACTGGGGCCGATTAGTGCCGCAAATCGTGTATTATTTCAGTGCTTATGCCGATTTGGTGCGAGATCAGCAGATAACGCAAGGCGATAAAGTGAATTTTGTTGTTCCTACAGGAAATTTTGGTAATATTTTGGCAGGCTATTATGCAAAACAGATGGGTTTACCCATTAACAAGCTGATCTGTGCTTCCAATAGTAATAATGTATTGACTGATTTCCTTACAACTGGTGTGTATAGCCGTAATAGGCCATTCTATAAAACGTATTCACCTTCGATGGATATTTTGATTTCTAGCAATTTGGAACGATTGTTGTACCATATTACTAAGCAGGATTCCAAACAGATCAGCCAGTGGATGGAAAAACTCAATACCACTGGGGAATATCATATTGGTGATGAGTATTTAGCTGCGATCAAAGAGCTATTTCCGGCAGGTTGGGTCGATGATGTTCAAACAGCCGCCACTATTGACCGGGTACATAAGGAGTATGGCTATGCGCTTGATCCGCATACGGCAGTGGCGTGGCAGGTTGCCGAAAACTATCGCCATCAGACGGGAGATACTACTTTAAATATTATTGTTTCTACCGCCAGTCCGTTTAAGTTTAATCAAACAGTGCTAAATGCATTAGCCGGAGCTGATAGCGTTAAAAATAAGTCCGAGTTTGCAGTTTTAAACCAATTGTCCCGAATTATTGACAGGCCTGTGCCGCCAGCACTTGCTGAGCTTGAACACAAGGCTATTCGTCATACGGCTGTGTGCGGTAAACAAGACATGCCGAAGGTGGTAAAAGCAGCAATACATACAACGCGCTAAAGATTACCCCCACGCACACCTGAGGTTGCAAACCTCTGTAATGCGGAATATATAGATATAATATAGGGGAGGCGAGGAAATGACAGGGAATGTATATCATAACTTAAGTTCTGCTCAATTAGTAGAAGCTGCCATTAGGAGAGGAGAAGGGCAACTAACTGCCAGTGGTGCGCTGCAGGTTACTACTGGTAAATACACAGGCCGATCACCTAATGACAAGTTTATTGTTGACTCGCCTGATGTGCATGACAAGATTGCTTGGTGTGGTAATAAGCCACTTTCTATGGGAAAATTTGATCAACTGTATAGTAAGATGCAGGAATATATTCAAACCCGTGAAATTTTTATTTTCAATGGATTTGCGGGCGCTGATCCTGCAAACCGTATTTGTGTTCAGTTTATCAATGAATTTGCCTGGCAGAATCTCTTCGTACATCAGTTGTTTCTTCGCCCGGAAATAATAGAAGCAGAAGCTGACCTTGAGTATAAAGTGATTTGTCTTCCCGGTTTCAAGGCTGATCCTGCTGTCGATGGTACGGCCTCCGAAGCTTTCATCGTTCTTAATCTTGAAAAACGCATGGTACTTATTGGTGGTACTCAGTATGCCGGCGAAATGAAAAAATCAATCTTTACCGTAATGAACTATATTTTGCCGGAACGAAATATATTATCAATGCACTGCTCAGCTAATGTTGGTGCTAATGGGGATACGACATTATTCTTCGGGCTAAGTGGTACAGGGAAAACCACCTTATCGGCCGATCCAGCCCGCCAATTGATCGGTGATGATGAGCATGGCTGGAGTGATACGGGCATCTTTAATATTGAGGGTGGCTGTTATGCCAAATGCATTGGTCTTACCTATGAGACTGAACCGCAGATTTGGGAAGCCATTCGGTTTGGTGCTGTATTAGAAAATGTGGTCATTGATTCGGCAACTCGTCTACCAAATTTTGCTGATGGTTCGATCACCGAAAACACTAGAGTCGCCTATCCTGTAGACTATATTCCGAATGCTTTGATTCCCGGAGTTGCTGGGCATCCGCAAACCATCGTATTTTTGACGGCCGATGCCTTTGGTGTACTGCCGCCCATTTCTAAACTTAATGCTGAACAGGCAATGTATCATTTCTTATCAGGTTACACCAGCAAACTTGCTGGTACCGAACGCGGCATCACTGCACCACAGGCTACCTTTTCAACTTGTTTTGGCGCACCATTTTTGCCGTTGTCAGCCCACAAATATGCAAAACTCTTAGGAGAAAAACTAAAACGCTATCAAACCAATGTATTTTTAATTAATACTGGTTGGTCAGGTGGTCCTTATGGTGTTGGCAGCCGGATGAAGCTGTCTTATACTAGAGCTATGGTGACAGCGGCTATGGAAGGGCACCTGACAGACGTATCCTACCAACTGGACCCGATTTTCAATGTATATGTGCCGGAAAGCTGTCCTGGTGTACCGGCTGAAATTCTTATGCCGCGTAATACGTGGAATGATAAAGCCGCTTATGATCGTAAAGCCCAGGAACTTGCCCGGCTGTTTGTTGAAAATTTCAGCAGCTTTACTTCGAACATTTCCCAAGAAATTATTGCTGCCGGACCTAAAGGTTAATTCGCAAGGCCGCCGTTTCCCACATGGGACGGCGGTCTTTGTGTATTATTAGATAACTGGCAGTTTTTGTTTGAGAGTAAGTACTGGGGCAAACAAATCGCCTAGTTTGTCAGTTCGCGCTAATACCTGAGAGGCTTCAAAGCTTAGTAAATCAGGATTTTTTTGTTCAAGGACGCCAATAACTTCTTCCCAGGTTACCGGAGTAGAGATGGTAGGGCGTTCCTTGGCGCGGAGTGAATAGACGCAAACAGTTGTTTTGTGTTCGTCATTTTGGCTCCAATCGATAAAGACTTTGCCTGTACGCAGTGCTTTTTTCATATTGGCAACAATCAGGCTAGGGTATTTTTCCTGAAAGCGGGTGGCGAGTAGTCGGGCAAAGCTTTTCGTCGTGTCATAGCTGACAGGCGTATTGAGTGGTATATATACCTGTAGACCTTTGGAGCCTGAGGTTTTTGGGAAACTTTGCAGCCTGTGCTTATCAAAGTAATCTTTTAAAAGTAAGCTAACTTGGGCGCAGTCTACAATGGTAGCTGGCAGACCTGGATCAAGATCAAAGACTAATATGGAAGGTTGGTTTATTTTGGGGATTACTGATAACGAGGTATGTAGTTCGAGTGCTGCCAAGTTAATCGCCCATACCAGGGTAGCTAAATCAGTGGTGTTACAAAAGTTGATAGTGCGATTCTTACCGCCACTCCAGATAGGAATGGTCTTAATCCAATCAGGATGAGGGGATGGACATTCTTTTTGGTAGAAAAACTTGCCTTGTGCACCATTGGGGTATCGTTTCATGGTCAGTGGTCTGTTGGTAAGGTGGGGTAGGATTAGCGGAGCAATACGAATGTAGTAGTTGAGCATTTGTCCTTTGGTAAAGCCTGTGGCGGAATAAAATACTTTGTTAAGGTTGCTGATTTTTAGTTTACGTCCGGCTACATCAAGGGTTGTTTTGAGCTTGCTATCACTGGACATTGGCTTTTTTCCTCTTGGTGGTTGTCGGTGATTTTTTAGCTTTGCCGCTGGAATTTTTTTTTTTAATTGCCGAGATGCTGGCTTCAAGAGCTGCCATTAAGTCAATTACTTTGCCGCCTTCTTTGACGTCTGGTTGGTTAATAACTGTTTGTCCCTCCGCCTTTTTCTCCAGCATATCCATAATCTGCTGATAATACTGGTCATGATATTTACCAGCCTCAAAGTCAGTAGTGAGCGATTCGATTAGCTGTTCGGCCATCACTAATTCTTTTTTGCTCGGCTCAGACACATCTGTTGGCAGTTCTTCCAACTCAACTGCGGCAATGATTTCGTCGGCAAAGTGCATAGTCGAAAGTGCTAGCGCTTTTCCCATAGGGCGGATAGCAGTAAGATATTCTTTATTGCGCATAACTACCCGGGCGATGGCAACTTTTCTAGTGCTTTGCATAGCAGCAAGTAGTAAGAAATAGGCGTTGCCGGCTCCTTTGTCAGGAGTAAGATAATAGCAGTTGTTGTAGTATAGCGGGTCAATCTGATCCAGGTTAACAAAATCTTCAATAGCAATTGTTCGGGCATTTTTGGGCTGGATGGCCTCAAGTTCTTCGCTGGTGACAACTACATACTGCTCAGGCGAGATCTCATAGCCTTTAACAATATTGTCAGCAGGTACTTCTGTGCCGTCAGACGGGCAGACTTTCTTTAGGCGAATACGACAGCCATCTGATTTACGCAGTTGATTAAAGTGGATGGATTTCTTCTTGATGGCGTTGTACAGTTTGACTGGAATATTGACAAGACCAAAACTGATTGAGCCGCTCCACATCGGGCGGGGCATAGGCATTACCTCCAGTGCTTAGTCTTCGCGGATAACTTGCCGTGGTTTTTTGTCGTCTCTTAACCCTTTAAAGGATGGATGACGGAGGGTATGGTTCGGGGTCCATTCGGTAAATTCGAATTCGCCAACTAATAGAGGCTCAACAAATTGTGCGTCTTTAGCTGTTATTTTATGAGCAAAAGGGTTGTTTTTTCTGCTTAATGGCGCCAATAACTGAGCAAGCGCTGCTAGTGTGGAATGAGTAAAACCGGTGCCAGCTTTCCCTGCGTATAACAAGTGTTGAGGTATACCGCAGGCCTTTGCTGCCTGGGGCGTATTATCATAGTAACCAAGCAAGAGTGCTCCTATTTGGCCTTGGCGGGCACCCTGTCCTGGTACCCAGCCGCCAATGACAAGTTCTTGGCGACGTTGATTTTTGATTTTGAGCCATGCTCCGCTGCGTTTACCTGCTTGGTAAGGACTGTCCAGGCGTTTGGCAATAATGCCTTCTAAGCCAAGCTGGCGGGTGGCGGCTAGGATGGTTTGTCCATCACCTGTTTTATAGGCAGGCGTTTGCCAATGAGCGTTGTTTAATGCAAGGTTTTCCAGTATGTCGCGACGTTTGGTATAGGGGTTTTCCAAGAGTGAGTAATTATCAAGTGACAGGATGTCAAAGATTATATAATTTGCCGGAATTTTTTTAATCATCTTCGCGATAACCATATCGTCTTTTAACCCCATCCGGTGTTGTAACAGGGAAAAGGAGGGCAGGCCCTCCGCGTCAAAAGCTACAATTTCTCCATCAAGAATCATCTCGGTATGACAACTGCCTACCTCCGTTGCTAGTGCCATAAGCTCAGGGTATTGAGGGGTAATATTTTTAAGATTGCGGCTTATAAGCATAAAGCTATTGTTTTTTAGATAAAAAAGCGCTCTGATTCCATCCCATTTAATTTCAAAGCTATATTCACTTTGTGTGGTGGGTAGCGGACCGGATTTAGCTAGCATTGGTTTGATGAGTGCCATAGTAGCCTCGCTTAATGATTAGTTAGTAATAGCTTTTGCAAGGTTGGCGAATATATTCCAACAAAAAACAGGCCAAAATAAATCTGGCCTGTTACACATGCGGTAATTGATTATCTGTTCGACTGGAAACAATCGCGGCAGTATACAGGTTTTCCGGCAGTAGGACGGAACGGAACCTGGGTTCTAGCGCCGCAAGCACTGCAGGTAGCATCAAACATTTCGCGTTGGGGACGAGCGTTGCCACCTACGCGACCACCATTTTGCCGTTTTCTGGCTGCGCGGCAATCAGGGCAACGGGAAGGATCATTTTGAAAGCCTTTCTCAGCATAAAAAGCTTGCTCAGACGCGGTGAAAGTAAACGTTGCGCCGCATTCTTTGCAGGAAAGATCTTTGTCTTGGAATTCCATGTTTAACCAACCTCCGTAATATGTGTTTGACACAAACAATTGCTAGTCGGTTGGTCAAGACACGAAACTCTAGCCATCGAGAGCAATCATATTGTCATATACAAAATATAACCCGCATATATGCAGTTGTCAATACTTGGATAATAAAAGTTCCAGTTCACCAAGCATGGTTGAAAACTTGTTAAGGGTGAGTTCAACAGGCTGTGGTGTGGACATATCGACACCAGCCTTTTTAAGTATAGTAATGGGATAATCAGCGCCGCCACTTTTCAAAAAGGCGATATAACGCTGCTGAGCACTATCGTCTTCATGTAACATTTTTTCGGCTAAGGTAGTAGCTGCCGCATAACCGGTAACATATTGGTACACGTAAAAGTCCCAGTAGAAATGAGGGATTCTAGCCCATTCGACATCGACTTCAGGGTCAACCATCATTTCGGGGCCATAGTATTTGACATTGAGCGTATGCCACATTTCATCAAGTAAGTCAGCGGTCAGGGTTTCGCCTTCCTCGGACTTGTCGTAGATGGCTTTCTCAAATTCAGCAAACATGGTTTGGCGGTAGACGGTAGTACGTACCATTTCGAGGTATTGGTTAATTAAGTACAACTTCTTTTGTTTGTCGGTAGTTGTTTTCAAGAGAAAGTCGTTGAGGAGGATTTCATTGGTGGTGGAAGCAACTTCGGCGGTAAAGATGGTATATTGGGAGGTGGAATATGGTTGACTTGCCTGACTGTAATAACTGTGGATAGCGTGCCCCAGCTCATGCGCCAGGGTGCTGACATCTTCCAGGCGGTCATTATAGTTTAAAAGTACGAACGGGTGGACACCGTACACGCCCCAGCTATAAGCACCTGTTTGTTTACCTTTATTTTCATAAACATCAATCCAACCGGAGGTCAGACCTTTATTTAAGAGCGTAGTATATTCGGGACCTAGTGGCGCTAGACCGTCGCGGACTAATTTTAGGCTTTCGGGGTAGGTTATATTGAATTTTACTTCTTGTGATAACGGGGTATATAGGTCATACATATGGATAGTATCCAGTTTTAAGGCTTTTTTCTTGAGGGCAATATAGCGGTGCAGAGGCTCTAGATTGTTATTGACAGTGGTAAGCAGATTAGTATAGACACTTACCGGGATGTTGCCGTCAGATAAAGCAGATTCTAAGGTTGAGGCATAATTGCGGGTGTGGGCATAAAATATGTTTTTCTTTACATTGCCCGCCAGTGTGGCAGCAAAGCTGTTACGTAAACCGTTGTAAGAACCAAATAAACCAGTGAAAGCATCTTTGCGAACCTGGCGGTCAGCTGACATAATTAAGGAACGGTACCGTCCTTCACTTAATGTGATGAGTTTTCCATCTGCGTCAGTGATGTCAGGAAATGTCATATCAGCATGGGCCAACATATTAAAGATATTTTCTGCTGTCTGGGTAGCTTCGACTGATCGGGATAAGATTTCTTCTTCATTTGGTGATAAAATATGCTGTTTTTGACGAGTGAGATTGTCAAAGTAGAAGCTGTAGTCAGCCAGAGTTTGTTCAAGGCGGAAAGCGGCCAGCACAGCATCAGGTATAGCAAGAATTTCCGGTTCGATAAAAGAAGTGGCCGCGCCTAGTTCAGCAAGCAGTCCTTCGGTTTTGCCAACAAGAGCCTGGTATTTTGCATTGGCAGTATTTTCATCCCGGTGCAGGCGGGCATAAGCAAGTAATTTGCCAGCCACAATGTTGATTTCGTCCCTCAAGGTTAGACAAGTTGCAAGGCGGGAGGCTGTCTGGGACAATGTCTCCTTGTATTCAGCTAGTTTGGGCAAGTCTTTTTTGATTTTCTCAAAGTCTGCTTGCCACAAGTCTTCACTACCATAAATATCTTCTATCTGCCACTTATACTCAGACTGTATTTGATCACGAGCAGGCAATGCTGTAGATACTTCTGACATGAAATCACTTCCTTTTGCGAGAATATATAGTATATATTAGCATAGTATAATGATATTTCCTGGTATAGCATGCCCGAAATAAAATATTTCTTATACTTTGAAGTATTTTAATATACCGTCACAAATGCTTTCAGCCGCATTATCTCGACCATCTACACTGGATAATAGCATTTCTTCTACTGTATTGGAAATAAAGGCGACTTCAATTAGTATTGATGTCATATCAGTGTAACGTAATACGTAGAAGCTGGCAAAGCGGGCGCCCCTACTTTTTGTACCTAATTTTTCGGCCAGGATTTGTTGTATGAGATTAGCAAGTTTTACGGAAGATTTGTCGCCGTAGTGGAAGGTAGTAGTGCCTGCAGCCGTATTACTGGTAAATGCATCATTATGGATACTAATAAATAAATCTGCCTCCGATTGGTTGGCGACCTCAACCCGGGCGCTCAGTTCTTCCTGGTCGGTTGCCTCGGCAGAGGCAACCTCGGTATCAGAGTCGCGAGTCATGACAACGGTAGCCCCACTTTTTTCAAGTTTTTCTTTGAGCAGCATTGCAATTGCTAAGGTATTATCTTTTTCTATAGTGCCAGTGGGACCGAGTGCCCCTGGATCGCTGCCACCATGACCGGGGTCTAGGCATATGACTTTGCCAGTAAGGCGGGCATTTTCATCTTCAATCCTTTCATCACTAGTATTATCGCTCGGTAGTGGTGGCATCGAGGAATCTTTAGTATTTATTAAGACCAATTCCCGTTGGGCATCATAACGGATTCCGAACTTTAAAGCTTTGGCTATATTGCGGAGTGTTATTAATAAATCACGGTTGACGCGGGCACTGTCAGGTAGATAACGCCCATCGATCATAATCCGCATAATTTTCACCATCCTCATGTAGTATGGGTGGGATATAAGGTAATGGTTACCTTATTTTATTTTATGCGGAGCAGGTTTTATTGGTGAATGGCTGCTGGGACAAGTCTCGAACATTTGACAAGATAGGCCGAAACTACTATACTTGCAGGGAGATTATGGATGGGGAGAATGCTTGTGAAAGTTGTACTGTCAACATTGAATGCAAAATACATACATTCATCCTTGGCGCTTCGCTGTTTAGCGTCTTTTTGTCAAGCGCCGGGACGTACTATAGCTGTTCGTGAATATACGGTGAACAATGGTTTGCTTGAGATATTGAGTGACCTTTATGTTTGCCATGCTACTGTAATTGGTTTGGCCTGTTATATTTGGAATATAGAAGCAAGTCTACAACTAGCGGCACTTATCAAAAAAATTCAGCCCAAGACAATCGTTGTCCTGGGTGGTCCGGAGGTATCTTATCAGCCTGAAGACATCTTGAGAGAGCATGAGGCTGTGGACTATATCGTATTAGGTGAAGGCGAGCAAACATTGGAAGCATTGCTGACAATGCTAAGTCAAGGGCAGAAAGTAGAGAGTGTTCCTGGTTTGGCCTACCGAGGTCCCCAAGACATTGTTACAAGTCTGCCCCAGCAAGTGACCCAGCTTGATGACATTCCATTTCCTTATACGCACGAGGAGATGAGGGCACTTAAAGATAAAATACTGTATTATGAAAGCTCACGCGGCTGCCCCTTTGCCTGTCAATACTGTTTGTCAAGCGCAACTGCCGGTGTGCGGTTTGTAAGTCTGGCGAGGGTACTGCGTGATCTGCAATTTTTCATTGAACATGATGTAAAACAGGTTAAATTTGTTGATCGCACATTCAATGCCCGTAAGGAACACTATTTTCCTATATTAAAGTTTTTGGCTCAGCAAACTTGTCGGACCAATTTTCATTTTGAGATTGCTGCTGATATTTGGGATCAGGAAGTAGTAGAGTTTTTGCGGCAGGTACCAGTAGGTAGGTTTCAGTTTGAGATTGGTATTCAATCCACCAATGAACAAACGCTAACGGCCATCAAACGGCACAACAACTGGTCGAAGATCGTGAAAAATGTCAGCCAAGTCAGGGACTATGGCAATATTCATTTGCATTTGGATTTGATTGTTGGTCTACCCTACGAGAATGTATGCGTATTTGCCAAGTCGTTTGATGAGGTGTATCGCCTCCAGCCTGATATGCTGCAAATCGGTTTTCTCAAACTGCTTAAAGGCTCAGGCATAAGGCAGAATGCCGCCAGCCATGGTTACATAGCTATGACGACTGCACCGTATGAAGTATTGGCAAATAACTATATGGACTATGCCACAATCAGACACCTTAAGATTGTGGAAGAGGTATTTGAACAGATATATAATAGCGGACGCTTTCAACAGAGCCTGCCCTGGCTTATTGGATTAGTTAATGGTGGTGCATTTACATTCTATAGCAAATTGGCCGATTATTGGGAGCAGCATGGCTATCACCTTGTTGCCCATAGTTCCAAAAATTTGTATAAATATCTGGCTGAATTTTGTACTTGCTTTTATCCGCAGGCTAGGAATGAACACAACGAACTTTTGAAGTTTGACGCACTTATGAGCGAACATAGAGCCGTTCGTCCTGAATTTTTACCCTGGAACCAAGTTAATCAGGCTGCAAATGACAACTGGGCGGAACAGAAGACAGCCTTTTGGCGGGATAGCGACCGTGTTCGTCGTTATTTGCCTAACTTTACGTTTACTACCTGGCGGGACATAAAAAAAACGTATCATATAGAAGTATTTAGTGTCGATATTCCGGCATATTTGCAAAACGGTGAAGGCTTGGAGAAACGTGAGGTGGCTGTACTTTTCTCATATCAGAATACAAATCCGTCGTATCAGGTGATTAATTATGATGATTTCTGGAACTAGATATAATACCTATTCTGCCTACCTGCGCCAAAGGTATGGCGAAAAAGTGTACAAACTGCCTGTTAGTTTGCCGGTAACCTGTCCCAATCGCGATGGGCAATGCGGACAGCAAGGGTGTGTATTCTGCGGTGAAATTGGCGCTGGTTACGAAAATCTACCAGCCTGGCTAACAGTAAGTGACCAATTAGCTGCCAACAAAGCGCATATTGCCCCTAAGTATAAAGCTAAAAAATTCATACCTTATTTTCAAAACTTTAGTAATACCTATTTGCCGGTAGAGCAGCTAAAACAGCATGTCCTGGAAGCTTGTCAGGAAGACATTGTAGCTATTGCACTAGCAACCCGGCCTGATTGTATTAATGACAGCTATTTGGAGATGCTGGCAGCTATCAGAGAAGAGCGCGGCGTTGATATTAGTATTGAACTGGGGTTACAAACCGTTAATTATCACAGTCTGATCAAGATTAACCGTGGTCATAGCCTGGCCGAGTTTATTGATGCTGCGCAGCGAATTAAACGTTGGTCAATGGATGTGTGCGCACATCTTATTCTCAATCTCCCATGGGACGACATGACCGATACAATAGAAAGTGCAAAAATCGTTTCGGCATTAGGTGTTGATCAAGTTAAGTTACATGCTTTATATATTGTTAAAAATACTGTGATGGCTGAGTGGTATCAGCAGGGCGAAATTACATTGATTAGTAAAGAGGAATATGTCGAGAGAGTGGTTACATTTCTGGAATATCTCCATCCGAATATTGTTATTCAACGTCTTATCGGCCGCGCACCGGAGACAAATACGCTGTTTACGAATTGGCAGACTGGCTGGTGGAAGATTCGCGAGGAGATTGAAGAACAATTGCTGGCACAGGATACCTGGCAAGGTAAGCAATGCAATTACCTAAATGGTTCAGCCGTAAGAAAGTTTTTATAAAACCAATTGATTTAGCTGATTTATTAGAATAAACTTACTCTTCTGTGATTATTTAAAGTTATTTACAAATACAGTTAGAGTTGGTAGTATAGGTATTGCAGTTTAAAAATTAAGGGAGAGTGTAGTATTACAAATGAAAAAGCTTCAATTATTAGAACAGATCGATAAACTTTCATCTTTGCTTCATAGTGACGACTTGCAGGAATTTAATTTCACAGCCGGGACAATCAGCGAAATGCGCATGAAACTGGATATGTTGTCAGAAGAATATATAGAATGCTATTGCTAAACATCGTTTATACGATGTTTTTCTTTTGGAGAATATACGGTTGACATAATATTTTCGTCGTGGTACTATAAATAAGTCGTTTTTTGAATAGTTATGAGGCAACAAAAAGACAAAATAGAATATTGACACTCAGTAATGTGCGTGTTAATATATATAAAGTTGATTGCGCCAAGCAACGACAAAAACCATAAAAAATGTATATTGACACGTCAAATATGATGTGATAATATATAAAAGCTGTCGCCGCAATGCGAACGACAAAATGTGTTCGCAGGCAAAACGTATCTTCCATGATACGGCCTCAACACTAGTGCATTCCATGCACGACGTTCCCTGAAAACTGAACAATGTAAGAATGCATCATAAATGCCAGATGTGCGGTTGTATGTCGCGTGCGACATACAACACAAAAACAATTTTTAAATTGATTTATAGAGCCAACAAATGGCTTCAATAATAATTTATTGGAGAGTTTGATCCTGGCTCAGGACGAACGCTGGCGGCGTGCCTAACACATGCAAGTCGAACGGGGAGTTAGTAATAACTCCTAGTGGCGAACGGGTGAGTAACGCGTAGACAACCTGCCTCTAAATTGGGGACAACACCGCGAAAGTGGTGCTAATACCGAATGTGGTATCTTGGTCGCATGACTAGGATAAGAAAGGTGGCCTCTAT
>Ga0316604_10002422_pt1 | contig 14324 bp, 13 predicted proteins | sample OWC_soil_day20_C_FD_207650 | JGI IMG/M metagenome (GOLD analysis project Ga0316604, IMG submission 207650) | Wetland soil microbial communities from Old Woman Creek delta, Ohio, United States - OWC_soil_day20_CT | ecosystem: Environmental > Terrestrial > Soil > Wetlands | place: USA: Ohio... | reverse complement strand
CAGCGCTTCGCCGAACGGCTTGACGTAGGCGGTCGGCGAGCTCCAGCCGAGTTCGCCGCCCTTGTCCTTGGAACCCGGATCCTTCGACTGCTTGGCCAGTTCGGAGAACTTCTCGCCCTTGTCGAGCTTGGCGATGATCGCCTTGGCGTCGTCTTCCTTCTCGACCAGCACATGGCGAGCCTTGTATTCGGTGCTGCCGAGGTTGGTCTTGATCAGTTCGTACTCGGCCTTGAGCTGCGCGTCGCTGACCGGGTTGGCCTTGACGTAGTCGGAGAGGAAGGCGCGGATCAGCACGGCCTGCTTGGCCAGTTCAACCTGACCCTGGATGTCGCCCTTCTTGTCCAGGCCCTTTTTCTTGGCTTCCTGGGCGAGGATCTCGCGGCGAACCAGTTCTTCCTTGACGGCGTTTTGCAGTTCCGGCGAATCCGGCGTGCCCTGAGCCTTTTGCTCGGCAACGAAGGCATCGTAAACGGATTGCGGAATCGGCTGGCCATTCACCGTGGCAAAGGCCTTGCCCTTGTCGGCAGCGAGAACCGGGGCGGAAACAATGGCGCCGGCGACCAGCAGGGCGGCCAGACGGGAGAGCTTGAGCATGTAATGTGTCCTTGGGTGGAGGGAAAACCGGAAAATTATACTTCGTCGGGCGTCAATGCGCGGATGACCAACGCATGGATGCGAGCCCGCATCAGATCGCCGGCTGCATCATAAACCAGGCGATGCCTGGCCATGGTGTTCTTGCCGGTGAAGGCGTCGGCGACGATGGTCAGCACATAGTGGCCGCCACCGCCCTTGGCGCCGGCGTGGCCGGCATGGCGGTGCGATTCGTCTTCGATGGCGAGCGATTGCGGCTGCAGCGCGCTCAGGCGCTGGCGCAACAACTCGATGGTGTCCTGGCTCACGCCGGCAGCGCCTTCTTGAAAGGCTTGACGGTGACTTTTTCGTAAACGCCGGCGGCGACATAGGGGTCGGCTTCGGCCCAGGTCTGGGCGGCGCTCAGCGAATCGAACTCGGCGATGATGATGCTGCCGGAAAAACCGGCCGGGCCGGGATCGGGCGAATCGATGGCCGGGCAGGGGCCGGCCAGGAGCAGGCGGCCGGCGGCCTGCAGGGCCTGCAGGCGTTCAAGGTGGGCGGGGCGCGTGGCGAGGCGCTGGTCGAGCGAGCCGGTGCGGTCTTCACCGATGATGGCGTAGAGCATTACTTGTCTTCCTCAACGTACTTCGAGAGCAGCATGCCCTGGCCGAGCACAAAGATCAGCATCAGGCCCATGCCGCCGAACAGTTTGAAATTGACCCAGACGTCGGTCGGGAAATTGAAGGCGATGATCAGGTTCAGGAAGCCCATCACGATGAAGAAGGCGACCCAGGAGAAATTGACCTTGCTCCACACCGCCTCGGGCAGCGTCAATTGCTCGCCGAGCATGGTCTTGATGGCGTTTTTCTTGAGGACGAGGGCGGCGAAGCTCATGCTGCCGGCGAACACCCAGTAGAGGATGGTCGGTTTCCACTTGATGAAGGTTTCGTCCTGGAAGATCAGGGTCATGCCGCCGAAGACGGCGACCAGCACCAGGCTGACCCAGAGCATCTTGTCGACCTTGCCGTGGCGGAACCAGACCCAGGCGATCTGGGCCACGGTGGCGGCGATGACGACGACGGTGGCGAGCAGAATGGGCGCCTGTTTGACGTCGACCGCAGCGGAACCGAGCAGGGTGCCAATCCAGCTTGCCGCCAGTTCCGGATTTTTCTCGGAGTACTTGAAGGCGACGAAGAAGAGGATGACGGGGAAGAGGTCGAAAAGCAGTTTCATGGCGCCGCATTATATACTGCCGAAAACAACCCACCAGCCTTTGAGAGAGCTTATGCATACGGTGTTGATCATCGACGACAGCGACATCAACCTGACCTTGATCAAGGCGCTGGTGATGAAGCTCGGCGAGTGCGAACCGGTCTTGTTCGCCAATCCGTTGAAAGCGCTGGAATGGTGCCGGAGCAGCGTGCCGGACCTGGTGATCGTCGATTACATGATGCCGGACATGGACGGCCTGAAGTTCATCAGCGCCTTCCGCGCCCTGCACGGCCGCGATGAAGTGCCGATCCTGATGGTCACCGCCAACGACCAGAAGGATGTGCGCTACGACGCCTTGCTCGGCGGTGCCAACGATTTCCTGACCAAACCGATCGATCGCATCGAATTTTCGGCGCGTGCCCGCAACATGCTGTCGTTGCGCACCGGCCAGAAGTTTCTCGCCGATCGCGCCCAGCATCTGGCGGCACTGGTGGACGAGCAGACCCGCGAGATTCGTGACCGCGAGAAGGAGCTGATTTTCCGCATGTCGCGCGCCGCCGAGTTCCGCGACCCGGAAACCGGCGCCCACATCCAGCGCATGGCGCATTACTCGCAGGCCATCGCGATCGGCCTCGGCCTGGAGCGGGCGGCGCAGCAACTGATTCTCGAAGCGGCGCCGATGCACGATGTCGGCAAGATCGGCATTCCGGATTACATCCTGCTCAAGCCCGGCAAGCTGACGGTGGAAGAATTCGAAGTCATGAAGGGGCACGCCCGTCTCGGCTACGAACTGCTCAAGGAAAGCCGCTCCGACATTCTGCGGGCAGGGGCGCAGATCGCCCTGACTCACCACGAGAAATACGATGGCACGGGTTATCCGCGCCACCTGAAAGGCAACGACATTCCGGTTTTCGGGCGCATCGTCGCCGTCGCCGATGTCTTCGATGCGCTGACCTCCGAGCGGCCGTACAAGAAAGCCTGGTCGCTGGAAGATGCCTGCCGTTTTCTCGAAGACGGGCGCGGCAAGCATTTCGATCCGCTGTGCGTCGAGGCGCTGCTCGCCGAATGGAACCGCGTGCTCGATATCCGCCAGCGCTTCCAGGATGAAGTCGTGCCGATGGTTTGACGGCTGTCATGCGCTTTTTGCTTCCCCGGCGTCTCAGCCATCAGATCGTGCTGGTCGCCGCATTGCTGCTGGCGGCGACTTTTCTCGGCTATGGCGCTTACTCGGTGCGCGAACAGAGCGGCGAGGCCGAGCAGCGCCTGCTCAGCCAGAGCGAGGTACTGGCCCGCGGCATCGCCGAAATGCTCGACAGCGACCTGCTGCGCGACGACCGCCGGGCGCTGGGCCGCTTGCTGGCCCAGATCGCCGCCTACCCCGAAGCGCGCTCGATTCACCTGGTCGACCGTGACGGTCGGCTGATTGCCGGGGTCCGCAAGGATGGCGCCGGCGTTGTTTTCGATGACGTGCCGACCACCGCTTTTGCGCTGCCGGCGGCGGCCGGGCCGGAATGGGCGGCGCATGAACTGGTCGTCTGGCAGGAGCGGCCGGGCAGCGAAAGCGGCATCTGGGTACGGATGGCGATCAGCCTGGAGCGTCTGGAGCAGATGCGCCAGCGCATCTGGCAGGACAGCCTGATTGCCGGCCTGCTGGCGATTTCCGGGGCGATGGCGCTGCTCCTTCTGCTGCTGGCACGACCGATGCGGGTGCTGGCCGAGGCCAGCCGTTTCGCTGCGGCGCTCGACGTCCGGCGCGGCGGTCAACTGCCCGAATACCGCGGAAACCAGGAAATCAGCGGCCTGGTCGATGCCCTGAACCGGGCTTCAGTCAGGCTGAAAGAGCAGGAGGAGTGGATCGAAGCGCAGAACCGCTTCCTGTCCAGCCTGACCGATGCGCTGGGCGAAGGCGTCCTGGCGGCCGACGCCGAAGGCCGCTGCACCTTCGTCAATGCCGAGGCCGAGCGCCTGCTCGGCTGGTCGCGCGACGAGCTGATCGGGCGCGACCTGCACCAGACCATTCACTTTCAGACGGCCTCCGGCCAGCCGGTCCGTCATGACGAATGCCCGATGCACGCCCCGGTCGCCGCCTGCCATGCCTTCCGCTCGGAGTTCGATGCCTTTACGGCGCGCGACGGCCAGGTCTTTCCGATCTCGGTGGTCTCGGTGCCGCTCTTCGAGGGCGAGCGCTTCGTCGGCACTGTCGCCGCCTTCCAGGACATCACGCTGCGCAAGCGTGACGAGGAATACCTGCTGTCGACCAGTTCGCGTCTTTCGGCGCTGCTCGAAAGCATGCATGCCGGCGTCCTGGTTGAGGACGAACAGCACCTGATGGTGATGGCCAACCAGGCGCTGTTCAACCTGTTCGGCATCGAAGACCTGTCGATGGACGCCGTCGGCCAGCCGACGCTGCAACTGCTCGACGCCTGCCGCGCCAACGTGGTCGAGGCCGATCAGTTCATCGCCAGCGTGCAGGCCATTCTGCAGGGCGGCGTGGTGTCGACCGAGCATGAACTGCAACTGACCGACGGCCGGATTCTCGCCTTCGATTACGTGCCGATCTACATTTTCCCGTTCAACCCGCAGCCCGACGAGTGCCGCGGCCATCTCTGGCTGTTCCACGACATCACCGGGCGCAAGCAGGTGGCCGAGGAACTGCGCCTGGCCAAGGAAGCGGCCGAAATGGCGAACCGGGCGAAGAGCCATTTCCTGGCCAACATGAGCCACGAGATCCGGACGCCGATGAACGGCATCATCGGCATGACGGCGCTGGCGCTCGATACCGAACTGCAGCCCGAGCAACGGCTTTATCTCGAAATGGTCCGTTCGTCGGCCGATGCGCTGCTCGAACTGATCAACGAGATTCTCGACTTTTCCAAGATCGAGGCCGGCAAGATGCAGCTCGAAGAGGTCGAGTTCAGCCTGCCCGCCTTGCTGCGCGAAACCGTCAAGCCGCTCGGCCTGCGCTGCGAACAGAAAAATCTCGAACTGGTCATCCAGATCGCGCCCGAAGTGCCGGACTGGATGGTTGGCGACCCGGCCCGGCTGCGCCAGATCATCATCAATCTGCTCGGCAATGCCATCAAATTCACCGAACGCGGCTCGGTGCTGCTGCGCATTACCCAACTCGACGACGGGCCGCGCCCGATGCTGCAATTCACGGTCAGCGATACCGGCATCGGCATCGCGCCGGACAAGCAGGCGAGCATTTTCGAGGCCTTCTCGCAGGCCGACTCCTCCGTCTCGCGCCGTTTCGGCGGCACCGGCCTCGGGCTGAGCATCTGCGGCAAGCTGGTTGCGCTGATGGGCGGCCAGATCTGGGTCGAGAGCGTCGAGGCACTGGGCAGCGAGTTCCATTTCACCATCGAAACCCGGCGCGCTCGCTCGCCGCAGGCGGCGGGCGGGCCGGATCTGGCCGGCTGCCGGGTGCTGATCGCCGACGACCTGCCGGCCAATTGCGAGGCGCTGGTCGCCGAACTGCGCGGCTGGGGGGCGCAGACGACGGTGGTGAGCAACGGCCAGGCCGTCCTCGACGCGCTGGCCGGCGCGACCTATCAAGTGCTGCTGCTCGATGCGGCCTTGCCCGAACGCAGCGGTTTCGAGGTGCTGGCCGCGCTGTCGGCCAGCGCTTTGCCGCGCCCGGCGGTGCTGATGATGATTTCGGCGGCCGCCCTGGCCAGCGAGGGCGAACAATGTCGCCGCCTGGGCGTCGAACATTACCTGACCAAACCGCTGCTGCGCGACGAGTTGGGCGAGATGCTGGCGCGGCTGCTCGGGCCGGCCCGGCCGTCGGCAACCGCGCTCGCCCAGCCGGCGCCAGCGCCGGTCGGGCCGGGCGGCTTGTCGATCCTGCTGGCCGAGGACAATCTGGTTAACCAGAAACTGGCGCTGGCCATTCTGAAAAAACAGGGCCACCAGGTAACGCTGGCCAATAATGGCAGCGCGGCGGTCGACCTGTCGGCGGCGCAGGATTTCGATCTGATCCTGATGGATCTGCAAATGCCGGTGATGGATGGCCTGGAAGCGACGGCGATGATCCGCCAGCGCGAAGCAGGGCGACGCCATACGCCGATCGTCGCGATGACGGCGAATGCGCTGGCCGGCGACCGCGAGCGTTGCCTGGCGGCCGGCATGGATGGCTACGTGTCGAAGCCGATCCGCGTCGATGCCTTGATGCTGGCGATCGCCGACTGTTATCCCGAACAAGAAAAAGCGCCGCGACGCGTCGTGCCGGCGGCCTGAGAGGAGAGAAAGATGCTGGATGTTTTTGTGCTGGATCGCGCCGCGATCCTCGAGCGCCTGGGCGGCGACGAAGAAATTTACGCCATGATGGTCGACATGTTCCTGCAGGACGTCGATAACAATTGCGCCACGCTGGCGTCAGCGCTGGCCAGTGGCGAGCCGCTGCTACTGCAGCGCGAAGCGCATACGCTGAAGGGTCTGCTCGCCACCTTTTCCGACGATGCCGGCGCCGAGCGCGCCTTCGCGCTCGAGCAGAAGGCCAAACGCGGCGATCTGGCCGGGCTCGACGCCGAGGTCGACCTGCTGCTCAAGCGTCTGCGCGAGGTGGCGGGCGTGCTGGCCCAGGCCTGAGCCAGCCTTCAGGCGGCCGGCAGTTGCAGGAAGGCGGCCGCCCCGGCGCTGCCGCCGGCCGGGTTGTGCGGAACGACGCCGAGCAGCGGGGCGGGCAGCAGGGCTTGCAGCGTCGCCAGGTTTTCGTCAAAACGCGCCATCGCCGGGTCGATCCGGTTGGCGACCCAGCCGACCAGCGTCAGGCCGCGGGCCGCGATGGCTTCCGCCGTCAGCAGCGCATGGTTGATGCAGCCGAGGCGCAGGCCGACGACCAGGATGACCGGCAGGGCGAGGGCTACGGCGAGATCGGCACTGTCGCCGTCGGCGCCGAGCGGCACGCGAAAACCACCGACCCCTTCAACGATGACCAGTTCGGCCTGCTGCCTGGCTTGCGCGCAGGCGGCCTGGATGGTGGCGAATTCGATGTTCTGCCCTGCCTCGGCGGCGGCGATGTGTGGCGCGATGGCGGCGGCGAAGCAATACGGGTTGAGCACCTCGTCGGCCAGCGCAATACTGCTCGCGGCGCGGATGTTTTCGACATCGTCGTTGCGGCCGTCGGCATCGGTGCCGGCCGCCACCGGCTTGACCCCGGCGGCACGGATGCCGCGTTGCGCGGCATGCTGGAGCAGGGCGCAGGTGATGAAGGTCTTGCCGATTTCGGTATCGGTACCGGTCAGGAAATAAGCTGGGTTCATGCTCGGGCGTAAAGGGTGATGACGTCGTAGGTCAGCGGCAGGCCGGCCGCCGTGCGCAGGGTTTCGAAGGCCGTTTCGGCGCGGAGAAAGGTCTGGCGGCTCATCAGGCTGCGCCGTTGGCCGTCGCCGATCTGGTTGGCGCCAATCGCCTTGACCGCGTGCAGCAGGCTTTTGAAATCGGCGTAATGGGCGGTTTCTGTGCTTTTTTGCACGTCGACCGCAGCAAAGCCGGCAGCGCCGGCCATTTGCCGGATTTCATCGACGCTGTGAAAGCCCAGCGTGTGGCGATATTGATCGACGTCGGCAAAGGCGTGGCGCAGTTCGTGGAAAGTCGCCGGGCCGAGGCTGGCCAGGGCCAGCCGACCGTCGACGCGGAGGACGCGGCGGGCTTCGTGCAGCACCTTGGGCAGTTCGCACCACTGCACGGCCAGGCTGGACCAGTAGAGGTCGAGGCTGGCCGCGGCCAGCGGCAGATGTTCCAGATCGCCGGCCAGCCGGGCGCAGGGGGCCGTGATCTGCTGCAGCATGCCGGCCGAAAGATCGAGCGCCAGCGCCTGGGCAGCCGGGAAGCGGGCTTGCAGCAGGGCCTGGGCGTAGCCGGTGCCGCAGCCGGCGTCGAGCAGGCGGCTGACCGGATCATCACCCGGCAGGCCATCCAGCAACTGCCCGCAAATACGGCGCTGGACGTCGGCGGCGCTGTCGTAGGTCGACGCGGCGCGTTCGAAGGACTGGCGGACGCGAGCCTTGGAGGGGCGCTGGCCGGCCTTCGGTGTCAGGTCACTGGGCATTGACGAAGGCGGCAACCCGGGCGATGAACTCGGCCGGGGTCGAAATGAACGGGGCGTGCGCGCAGTCGGCGAAAACTTCGAGGCGGGCGCCGGGGATCAGTGCGGTCAGCGCTGCGGCTGCCGGCAGCGGCATCAGCGGGTCGGCCGAGCCGTTGATGAGCAGGGTCGGTGTCTTGACCTGGCTGGCGGCCTGGCGCAGATCGACATCACGCAGCCAGGCGAGGCCGGTGCCGAGCACCTGGCCGGACGGACGCGGGTCGGCCAGCCTGAGCAGTTCCAGGGTTACCGCCTTGGCCCGGGCATCGCCACGGTTGAAGCCGCCGACGAAGCGCGGCAGCATCGCTTCGGCATCGGCCGCGACGGCGGCCGTGAATTCGGCCAGCATTTCCGGCGGCATGCCGTGCGGCCAGCCCTCGCGCTGGACGAAGGAGGCAGTGCCGGCGACTAGCACCAACTTGCCGACCTTGGCCGGGGCGCGGGCGGCGACGGCCAGCGCCAGCTGGGCGCCGAGCGACCAGCCACAGAGCGTGCTGCCCGGCGGCAGGCGAGCCGCGACATCGTCGGCGGCGGCGTCGAAATTCTCGATCAAGGGCGCGGCGCAGTAGCCCGGCAAGTCGAAAAACTGCCCGTGCAGCGCGTCGACCGCAGCACTCAGCGGGCCGCGGCCGAGACACCAGCCGGGGATGAAAACGAGGGGGGCGCTCATGCCAGTTCCTTCAGGGCGTTGATCAGTTGCTCAATATCGGCGGCGGTGTGGGCGGCCGAGACCGAAATACGCAGGCGGGCGGTGCCTTTCGGTACCGTCGGCGGGCGGATGGCCGGCACCCATAGGCCGCGTTCCCAGAGCGCCTTGGCGAGGGCGAGGGCGGCCTCGTTTTCGCCGACGATCAGCGGCTGGATGGCGCTCAGCGAGGGCAGCAGCGGCCAGCGCAGGCCGGCCAGGCCGTCGCGCAACTGGCCGATGCGGGCGAACAGGTTGGCGCGCAGGGCATCGCCGGCCTGGATGATGTTCAGGCTCCGGCTCAAGGCGCAGGCAATCGGCGCCGGGGCGGCGGTGGTGAAAATGTAGCTGCGCGCCCGTTGCAGCAGGTATTCGATGGCGATGTCGGAGCCGGCGACGAAGGCGCCGCCGACGCCGGCCGCCTTGCCGAGGGTGCCCATCAGCAGCAGGCGCGGGTGAAAGGGCAGGTTGAAGTGGGCCAGGCTGCCCTTGCCGTGCCGGCCGAGCACGCCGAAGCCGTGCGCGTCGTCGATGACCAGCCAGGCGTCGTAACGTTCGGCCAGTTCGAAGAGCAGCGGCAGCGGCGCCAGGTCGCCGTCCATGCTGAACACGGCATCGCTGACGATGACCTTGGTCGGCGCGCTGCTGGCGGCGAGCTGGTGTTCCAGAGCCGCCATGTCGTTGTGCGGGTAGCGCTGGCTGTCGGCGCCCTGTGCCTTGGCCAGTTGCACGGCGTCGATCAGCGAGGCGTGGTTCAGCTTGTCGGCGAAGACCGCCGCACCGCGCCCGGCCAGGGTCGGCACGATGGCGAGGTTGGCCAGGTAGCCGGTGGAAAAGGTCAGGGCGCGCGGAAAGCCGAGGAAGGCGGCAATCTCGTCTTCCAGCCGGTCGTGCGGTGCCAGGTGGCCGCTGACCAGGTGCGAGGCGCCGCTGCCGGCGCCCCAGTACAGCGCGCCATCGGCCATCGCCCGGGCGATCTCGGCGTTGCCGGCCAGCCCGAGGTAGTCGTTGCTGGCGAAATTGAGCATTTCGCGGCCGTCTACCGCAGCAATCCGGCCGCAGGGCGATTCCAGCACGCGGCGGCGGCGAGTCAGGCCGAGGCTGGCGATTTCGGCCAGTTCGGCCTGCAGGCGGTCTTCGATCATGGGTTTCCTTCGTCTTCAGCCAAGCCGGAAGCGGCTGGCGGCGTCCCCTGGCCGGACGGCGGTCCGGGCTGCGGCGGCGGGCGATACACTGCATGCCGCTGGGCCGGCGGGCGGGCCGGCCATCCTAGAGGTCTTGGCCTGAATTGGCAAGCCTGGGCGGGGCACCACTAATTGCGCCGCGCCACCCAGTAGCAGGCGCCGTGCTCGCCGTAGCGTTCGGCATGCGGCACTTCCCGCGCCAGCTCGAAAGTGTCGCCGGCATTCAGATGCCGGGTCTCGGGGCCGACGCTCAGCCACATTTCGCCATCGACGACGAGCGCCTTCAGCGCGAAGGGATGGCTGTGCGTGTCGAGAACGGTCAGGGGCGGCCACTGGCGTTCGATGACTTCATCGAAGCCTTCGGCCATGGCCTGGCTGCGGAAGTGGTCGAAGTCGGGGCGATTCATGGCGTATTTTCGGGGGGGGGCCGGGCCGGCAGGCCGCTGGCGAGCAGAGTGAGCAGTTCGGCGAAGGGCATCGGGCGGGCGAACAGGTAGCCCTGGCCTTCCTGGCAGCCCAGGTTTTCGAGGATCTCGGCCTGCGCCGTATGTTCGATGCCTTCGACGGTAATCGACATCTGCATGGCCTTGCTCAGGGCGACGATGGCCTCGACCACGGCGCGCTGGTTTTCGCTGGTCGGTAGGTCGATGATGAAGGAGCGGTCGATCTTGATGCGCTTGATCGGCAGGTCGCGCAGCACGCTGAGCGACGAATAGCCGGTGCCGAAATCGTCGATGCTGATGGCGACGCCGAGCCCTTCCAGCGCTTGCAGGATGGACAGGCTGCGTTCGGTGGCTTGCAGCGTGCTCTCGGTGATTTCCAGTTCGAGCGCGCTGGCCGGGAAGCCGGTTTCGTCGAGTACCGAGCGGACGACGCCGACGAAATCGACACCGAGAAACTGCCGGGCCGAGACGTTGACCGCCAGGTGGAATATCTCGCCGGGCGGCCGGCTGCGCACCACGGCCAGCATTTCGGAGCAGGCCCGGTGCAGCACCCAGCGGCCGAGATGTTCGATGATGCCGCACTCTTCGGCGATGCTGATGAAGCTGAGCGGGGAAATGATGCCGCGTTCCGGGTGCAGCCAGCGGACCAGGGCTTCGACGCCGACGATGCGGCGGTCGGCGAGATCGACGCGCGGCTGGTAATGGACGATCAGGCTGTCGGTGGCGAGGGCGCGGCGCAGGCCCTGCTCGATGTCCATGCGCAGGCGGGCCCGCTCCGACATGTCGTTGGCGTAAAAATGGTAGCGGTTGCGGCCCTCGGCCTTGGCCGTATACATCGCCATGTCGGCGGCCCGCATCAGTTGCTGGCAATCGGCGCCGTTTTCAGGGAAGACGGCAATGCCGAGGCTGCCGGTGACCGACAGCAGTTCGCCGGCCACCGGCACCGGCACGCGCAATTGATCGAGGATCTTTTGCGCCAGTTGCGCCGCGTAATCCGGGTTGATGCTGCCGGCCAGGATGACGAATTCGTCGCCGCCCAGGCGGGCGATGGTGTCGCTGCTGCGCAGCACGTTGCGCAGTCGGCCGCCGACGACCCGTAGCAACTCGTCGCCGATGGCATGGCCGAGCGTGTCGTTGATCACCTTGAAACCGTCCAGATCGAGAAAGAGCAGCAGGCAGCGCTGTTCATTGCGGATCGCCTGTTCGATGGCGTTTTTCAGCCGGTCGTCGAACAGCAGGCGGTTGGGCAGGCCGGTCAGCGGGTCGTGGTGGGCCAGGTGGTGAAGTTTCTGCTGCGCTTCATAAATGGCGGTGACGTCGGAAAAGGCGGTGACGAAATGGGTCAGCTTGCCGTCCGGGTCGTGCACGACGCTGACGCTCTGCCAGGCCGGGAAGATGCTGCCATCGTGGCGGTGGCAGCTGACTTCGCCCTGCCAGAAACCGGCGGCCCCCGGCTGCAGGCTGTCGGCATAGCGTTCGAGCGGCGGCGTGACACGCAGCAGGATGTCCGGATCGAGCCCGGTGACCTCGTTTTCCGGGTAACCGGTAATCCGGGAAAAAGCGCTGTTGACCGCAACGATCCGCCGCCGGGCATCGCTGATCACGATGGCTTCGGCCGTCGTCTGGAAGACGACGCTGGACTGGCGGAGCAGGGTTTCGTCCTGATGGCGCTGGGTGACATCCTGCAGGATGCCGACCACCCGCTGCACGTTGTCGGCATTGCCGTAGGCTTTGGCGTGCGCCTCCATGCGGCGCGGCGGGTAGGCTTCGCCGGCGATGCGGAACTGGACGCAGACCGCCTCGCTGCCCGGCGGCTTGGCGGTCAGGGCGAGGCGCACCCGTTCGCGGTCGGCCTCGTCGACGCGGGCGATGAAGCTCTCCCACGATTCGTCGAGCGGCTGCGGCCGGTTGCCGAAGAGCAGGCCGAGATAGTCGTCGCCGGTCAGGCGGTTCGAGGCCGGACTCCATTCGAGAACGCCGAGCGAGGCCGCTTCCAGCGCCAGGCGCAGGCGCTGTTCGCTCTGTTCGACGGCGACTTCCTCTTCCCGGCGGGCCAGCGCCATCTGGATCGTCGCATGCAACTCGCGGCCCTCGCAGGGCTTGATCAGGTAGCCAAAGGGTCGGCTGTCCAGGGCGCGGCGCAAGGTGTCGTCCTCGGCGTAGGCGGTCAGGAAGACGACCGGGATCTGATGCCGGGCCCGAATGCGGGCGGCGGCCTCGATGCCGTCCATCTGCCCTTCGAGGTGGATGTCCATCAGTACGAGGTCGGGTTTTTGATTTGCTGCCTGGCTGACGGCCTGTTCGCCACTGGCGACGACGCTGCCGACGTGATAGCCGAATCCCTGCAACTGGCGTTTCAGATCGAAAGCAACGATGCGCTCGTCTTCAACCAGCATCAGGTTGATCGGCAATCGTGCACTCATGAAATCTCCTTGGCGACAAAGCGTTTCGGGAACCGTATCGAGAACCGGGTGCCACTTTCCCGCTCGACGCTCAAGGCGCCATGTAATTGTTCGACGAATAACTGGACCAACTGAAGACCCAACGAAGAACTCTGGGCCAGATCGGCTTCAGCGGGGAGGCCAACGCCGTTGTCGCTGACGCTGAGGCAAATCTGGGCATCGGCATCCTCACTGATTTCGATCACGATTTCGCCGTGACGTTCCGCCGTGAAGGCGTGCTTGAAGGAATTGGTCACCAGTTCGTTGATCAGCAGGCCGCAGGGAATGGCCCGTTCGAGATCGAGCTGGACATCGGTGGCCGGCGATTGGAGGCGCAGGCCGATGCGGTCGCCGCTCGCCCGGTAGCTGGTGCGGATCGACTGGACCAGGCGTTCGAGATAGTCGCCGAGGTCGAGGCGGGAGAAATCCTTGCGCTCGTAGAGCAACTGGTGGGTCAGCGCCATCGCCTTCACGCGGCCGCAGCTTTCGGCGAGGATCGCCCGCAGCCGCGGGTCGGCGGCGAAGTCGGCCTGCAGGTTGAGCAGGCTGGTGATGACCTGCAGGTTGTTCTTGACCCGGTGATGGACCTCGTTGAGCAGCACGGTTTTTTCGAGCAGGGCGTCTTCCAGGCGCTGCTGGGCGCGGCGGCGCTCGGTGATGTCGATGATCGAGGCGAGAACCATGGTGCCGGCCTCGGTGGCGATCGGGTTGAGGCCGATCTCGATGGGAAATTCGCTGCCGTCGGCGCGACAGCCGGCCAGGTCGCGGCCGACGCCCATCGGGCGTGGTGCCGGATCGCCAAAATAGCCGGCGCGGAACGAGCGGTGGTGTTGGCGAAAGCGTTCGGGGACGAGAATCTCGACCGCCTGCCCGATCAGGACCTGGCGGTCGTAATCGAACATCCGCTCGGTCTGGGCATTGACTAGCACGATGATGCCTTGCTGGTCGATCATCACCATCGCGCTGGGCGCCCATTCGACGACCCGGCGGAAAGAGTCTTCGCCGAGCGCGGGGCCGACGGCATGGCTTGGTACGAAGGGGCAGCCAGCCTGCTCCGGTTTTCCCGGCGGGGCGATATCGGTGGGGGCGGCATCCATGGAAAACTCCTGAAAGAGTGCTGTCACCACGGAACGCCAGGCAAGTCCGGGGATCACATTCGGGGCGGTGCTGGGAAGTTGGACAGCCGCCGGCTGAAAATGATCGCGCCGGGCGCTAAAAAATATCGGCGATGCTGCCGGCCGGCCAGCGAAGGGAAACCTTCGCGACCGGCGGTCGACGGTCAGGTCAGCGCGCTGTCGAGTGCGCGGTGGATGGCCCTGCCGAGATGGGCGATCTCGTCATCGCTGACGATGTAGGGCGGCATCAGGTACACCGTGTTGCCGATCGGCCGGATCAGCGCTTCGTTGTCGAGCGCGGCGCGGTAGAAGCGGCGGGAGAAATAGGGATCGTCGGTCGCCACGTCGAAGGCGGCGATCATGCCGCGCTGGCGCAGGTGGCGGACTTGGGGATGCTCGGCGAGCGGGGCGAGGGCGGCGGCGATTTTTGCCGATTTCAGGCGGTTGACCGCCAGGGTGTCGTCTTCGGCAAAGATGTCGAGCGTCGCCAGCGCAGCGCGGCAGGCCAGCGGGTTGCCGGTGTAGGAATGCGAGTGCAGGAAGGCGCGGGCCACCGAATCGTCGAGAAAGGCGCCATAGATCG
>Ga0316604_10002421_pt1 | contig 14325 bp, 17 predicted proteins | sample OWC_soil_day20_C_FD_207650 | JGI IMG/M metagenome (GOLD analysis project Ga0316604, IMG submission 207650) | Wetland soil microbial communities from Old Woman Creek delta, Ohio, United States - OWC_soil_day20_CT | ecosystem: Environmental > Terrestrial > Soil > Wetlands | place: USA: Ohio... | reverse complement strand
CTTGCCGTTGAAAATTCCGCCATAGATTGTCAATCGTAATAGGCTGCTTAACATTTTCGAGAACAAAAGAGCCTAAGCCCAATAATGACTCAGCAAACGAAATATGCTTATCAGGAAGTAACACTGATGGGCTCCTCAAAAATGTCGCATGTTTCGAAATATTTAGCCATAAGCACTAGCGCAGAGTCTCTGCGTAACCGGTCAGCTGCAGGAATGTTTGTCTTTGGTGCGATTCGATCAAGAATGAAGCCGAAGCGTAAATCTCCAGCAGAAATTTCCGATTCTGGACTGACATCGGGAAAGGCCTCAAGGCTCTCGCGATAATAACCTGCAAAAAAATCCCGCAGTGCTTGTTTTGCAAAATCACTGTTTCGCTTCAGGTAATCATCAATCTGCCAGGTTTCCCGCAATTTTGATTTCAGCCAATGGCCTGTTTCAACAAGCCCGTTAAATGAAATTTTTTCTTCGAAGTCTGGGGCTATGAGCTTCCCCGTTGGCGCATCCTGCGGTGGGCTGTTTTGTATATGCAGGATTACCTCGCCAAGCACGGTGTAATCTAGGCTTGACACGCTATCCCATGCAGGCAATCCACCTACAACCATACAAATCTGGTCTTCCGATAAAGAAATGAACTCTTGCTCAAGATGTTTGCTGAGAAAAACATTGCACTGTTCCAGTGAGTGTTTGGTTTTGATTGTTGCTAAGGTTTTTTCGATGTCATATATGGTCCCCCTGTATTTGTCATTAAAAACAAATACATATTCTCGAGGGGGGCAAAACGTTGCCCAATAGGGTAGTAGTTTCTCTTCAAAATCTTCAGCCACTTTGGCTATTGCCGCACTCTTGCTTGTGGAGGGGTCCTCTGGCGCGTAGACCTGAAAATATCGACCTTCGTTTTTTTCATATCCGTCATTGCCGCGATCGCCTTGGTTCCCGTAGGGCTTGATTTTAAGGAACCCTGCACGCGAGTATTCCATGACGCGCCCAAACAAATGTTCAAATTCGAAACCATCAGCTCTATGAACCTGCAGCTGAAATAAAGTTCGGGCAAGATGCTTACGTTCGTTTGTCATCATCAAATGCCCTTTCTCTATATATGACTTGTCTCGATCTTAGCATGAGAAACTTTGTCACATAGAGGACTGCCAAGCTTTGGACATGCAATAAATAACATTCAGGGTGTTGTTGAATGTTGCGCTGCTAGGGGGCGCAGTATGGAAGGATTAGTGGGTGCCATGCCCGTTGGCTATATCTGCTAACAAACGCATAGCAGACCGATAGCGTTGGAGCCGCCCTACCGCGCGAGCGGTTTAGTCCTTTGGCCGAACTGCTGCCAGCGAAGCAAGCAGAGGTGTTGGTCCTTAGCCAAGCCGCCGGTAGATATAGCTTTGGGAGAAGGTCGAGTACCAATTGCAGATTTTCCTGCGTAACTGTGAAAAAAGCTCCGTTTCGGAGCTTTTTTCATTTGCTGCGTCATTAGTTTTCACTAACTTGGCACATTTTTCACTTTCTGTGTCATCCGACAAAATTGTAGGATCCCATTGATCCTCAGAATGGATGGCTATATAAATCAAGGACTTTCCAGATCGAAATGAGAATGGTCCGGTGGTTTTGTCTCATAACTCCAGATAATCCTATCCCACGCGTTTTTTCGCTTTCTCTTCCTTATTTCGTAGTCTCCAGGTAACTCAATCCCATGCTTCTGGATGAAGCGATCCAGTGCATCGCTTCGTCGGTAAACCAGCTGCCGGCAGGGCTCGGCGCTACTGTCTCCCCGTAAAGGATAGATGCTAAGTTCCTTAAGCATGCGCATGACTTTTCGTGAAGACCGGCCAACGTTATCAGCAATCTCTGTCGCAAAAATATACTCGCGCTCGAATCGTTCAATTTCAAGCTTTTTTACTCTTGAGCCCACATCCCGGATTGTCCCGAGTTTTTCGGCGCGAATGTAGCTGTTCTGTGTCAGCCAATAGGCCACTTGCTGCTTGATGTTGAGTATCTTGGCCATTTCCGGAATCGTGACCCAGTTGGCTCTTCCTGCGTCGAGTTGCTGATTCCAGGCCCGGAGTTTTTCGCGATGAAAAATCCAGCGCGTGATCCCGACCGCGCCGTCCAGCCGAGCCTCCGGGTACATGGTTTGCTGTTTGACGGACTCGACCAATGAGACGACTTCGTCTGCGCTCCAGTTCCAGTATTTCAGCACATGCGCAAAGGTAACCTGATTCTCCTCGGGTGCCGCTAGCACCTGCAACTCCATCCCGAGTTCTGCCAAGGTCATCACCTCACCGCGCGGAATGCACCATGGCATGTAATCCCTGTCGGTAATACGCCTGGATGACGGGAAGAGTAGTTTCAGGATTCGTTGTAGCCGTACCTTGCCGATCCCAAGAATTTCCAAGGCTTTTGTCATGGTGATCTCGTTGACCAGTTTTTCAGCCATGGCATACAGCTGGTCTTTGCGAACCATGATGAACCGTCGGCCCGAGGCTTTGACGGACTCTTGTCCCTCAAGCTCACCTTTGCGAATCAGATAGCGCAAATGGTCCATGGATATGCCCAGCTTGTCTGCGGCCGCCTTGCCGGGAATCCATTGCATATTGGCGAGTAGGTCGTGGGAAAGACGCCGATTGCGCTTGGCGGCGCCCCCTTTCCATCGTTCGGATACCCAGGTTTCGAATGCTTCGCGCACAGAAGTAAAAGCTGGTTCGCGAAGAGCGTGATAGGGATAGGCATAAGCCTGGTCAAATTTTCCCTTTAGGCCGGTTTTCCCTTCTGGTGCAGCTTCCTGTAACTGATTAAGCGTTTCGTAAAATGCACGCGGCCAATCAAACAGAATCTCTGCGGCTAGTGATGTGACAGACCAGGAAACATCCATGGAACCTGCATGGCGGATTTTCAGCGGCTTGGGGCCACGAGCGGGATCCAAATAGCTGCCGATATAGCGAATCAGTCGTTGCAGCTGTTCGAGATTCAGATCGGCAAATGGATAGGTACCGAGTACGACACTGTCTTGTTTCTGCAGAAGCCGGTTTTCAAGGCGTTCGGCCAGAAGCGCATCAAACCATGGCGCTTCCTCCGCATGTTCCTGGCGTAAATCCGATCCGCAAGAACAGCGAAGCAGTGAGTCTCGTCCCCACCTAAGCGGCTTTCCACACGAGCTGCACTGATCAACGAGCCATCGTCCATGTTTGGGACAGACATCAAAAAATAGAACTTCCCATGAGGCTTGCCAGGTTGGATCTTCCGCCAGACAGCGCGGGCAAAACCGAGCATGCTGTTGATTCCAGATGCGCCGCGTTTCCTGAAAGGACCTCCCGACACGCCTCACATGCGCATGCAGATCCGGATCCAGGGCAGGGGTGGGCATCAACTGCTGCCGATGCAAAACACCGGCATCGAAGCAAATCCCGAGTTCGCCCAGCTGATGGGCCGTCATGAAATTGGCTTCGGCTAACCGCAGCAGATCTCCTTGTGCCCCTTCGTTTCGGTGCGGATGGGGCCGGATAAGCAGGTCCGGCACCTTCGTATCTATAGATAGTGACGTCATCGGTTGTCCTTCTTCGAGAGTTTGAGGCCGAGTTTCGAAGCCACGGGTGAGCCCACACCGTCTTGCCGCGTGTGCAGATGAAAAACCTCGCCAGGTCGATCCAGCGGCCGTAGCGGTGATTCGGGATGGAAGGGGTTCAGACGGTCGGGCACATCGCGCCAGACTCGGTTGCGGAAACCAGCTGCGAACACCAACAGGTCGATGCAATCGATACCCGCTTGATTCGCGGCGGACACCGCGCCTTCGAGGATCTTGATGGTGTAATCAATCAGGCCGTAACTGCCGATGAAGATGCGCCGTGCCAGGTTCGCCTCGAACAACGGCGTTTCCGGTCGGATGGGTAAATGTGGTTCGAGTGCTTTCAGGATGCCCCGGTACTCGCGGAAATCCTCATCTTCCAACGTGAAAGGCGAAAGCCTGATCCGCTGCGAAAACCGCCTGGCCAACTGCTCGTTACTATCAATAACGAGTTCTGAAGCAGGCAAACCACAGGTCACCATGCCGACATCGGTGTCATTAAGCAGATTTTTGAGCCAATCAGTGACATCACGAAAAACCGTGACATTTGTGGTGTAGAAAAGATGCTGAAATTCATCGAGCAAAAGCAGCTCTACACCACAGCGTCGGAACAGTTCGCGCAGCTTGGTGGTTTTTTCCGGGGCGGTGCCGCGATGGGAGTTTTTGTCGCCCATTGCCTCCAGAATGGCCCCGGCCAAACTGCGTACCGTTGGTGCTGAGGGCACAGAAACCAGCAAAACCGGGATTTTCGTTCGCTGCGACTCGAAAACGCGGGGGTAAGCGGCATGGTAAGTGCGAATGATCGTGCTCTTACCGGCCCCCGAGGGACCGACAAGGAGCAAACCGCCTCCTGTGCCATACAGCCGGCGGCGTTGATGCAGTTCCGCGATCTGAAACATCGCTTCGCAATAACGCCGATGTTGGATGGGCTCGATGACCAGTTTGTAGCCCAGCGTTTCAGGCGAGGTAAATCCGGTCTCTGGCGCGAAGTGCGCCATCATCTGGATCGGATCCATGATCAGCCCTCCGAACCAAAATCAGGCAGATCGTCATTGAGACCATCCGGCAATTCCTCTGGCGGAACTTCCTTGACCCGTTTGATGGGGCGACGTGCTTTGGCCAGCGGATCCTCCCCCTTCAAAACGGCTTCGCTGTCATGCAACAGCGTGCGTGCGCCGGCTTTACGAATCCCCATTTTTTTGCTTTGAAGTGCCTCAGTTACGATGCCTTCGATTTCCTGGCGTGCTTCTAGCAGTCGCGGAGCAAGACAGTGTTCGCCGAATTTCTTACGAGCGTGTTCACGGATCAGCCGATGAACATCGCGGGAAAGGTCATTGGCGTAGTCTGCCAACTTCGCCGGAATCCGCAGATAGGTTTGATCACTCGGATCCAGCACATGGATATGGCTGATATCGTCCTCGTAATACTTCAGGCTGACCTTGACGTTCTTGCCGGCCCGTCTACGGATGGTTTGCAATAGCTCAGAATTGTAGTGCAGACCCTCCAATTCAATGCCGTAATGGAACAGGGTCCGCTGCGCGGGAATCCCCGCGATGATTTCCATTTGCTGAGGATTTGCGGGCAATTCGATGATCTGTTTGCTGGCCGAGTCGAGCCACAGATCCAGAGGGCGTCCTTTAGCACCGCGATGCGGGGTAACGTTGTACACATCGACGATCCACTTGATGATCAGGTGCACCAACGTGTCCATGTCCAGCGTGGTGTGTTTTTCAGAAGCATAATCGCCGCGTTGTTCCGGATTGGAAAATACGGTTCCCGGCAGGCGGTGGATCAAGCCAGTATTCATTGTTCGGAAAAAACGTTCGATGGCCCCTTTATGTTGTGGGGTTTTAGATCCACAAAAAAGGATTTGGATGCCCAACTCCAAGCAAGCAAGTTCCAATGCTTCGGAATGCAGGTCGGTGCCGTTATCGACTGCGATCAAGAGCGGCAGGCCGTAGGCTGGCCACGATTCTTTGATGTCCGGGTATCGAGCCTGCAGTTCATCCTTGGGCAGAATGCTTCGGCGAAGACATTGCAAGACACTATGGCTCGATGGCGGGGTGAATGAGATATAAAAACCTACGACCATCCGCGAATAACGATCAATTGCCATCGTGAGCCAAGGGCGTCCGAGTGACAGCTTGGTCTGCGTGTCGATGACGATGAGATCAAGTGGCGTGTGGTCGATCTCAATCCGTTGCAGAACATCTGTAACCTTGATGTTGCCCAGGGCTGCCTTGTACTTCATGCGTGCTGCTTCAGCACCTTCGCGGGCAGTGTCGACAAGATCCTGCTGAAGATTCTCCAGCCAACGATAGATTGTGGAGATAGCAGGTGGCTTGATTTGCTCTTCTACTGGCAGTCCATTGTTGATGGCATGGACTCTCAGGTAGACCTTTTCTACAACCACGGACTTGGGAAGCTTCTGGTTTGTCAGGTAAACAGCCTCAATGACCTCCTCGAAAATCTTGTACGGACGTCGCTTGTATTGTGAGGTGGACGGGTTGTTTGCCGGAATAAGTTTCAGAATGCTCTTAGTCTGGCGGTAACGTTGCCACCATCCGGCGACGGAGGAGGGGCTAGGGGGCTTGTTATCGCCCGAACTATTGGCGGCCGTGGCAATGAGTTCTTTCCAAACCGCCGGGTTATAGGGGCGGACTTCAGGGTTGATCGCCAGGATGTAATGCAGCCGGCGCTTGGCAATCTGCTGAAGCTTTTCCGGATAGGTCGACAGATCTCGCGGCGTGACAATGTGAATGGCATTGCCAAGCTCGCCAAGCGAAACTTTGTCGATGATCCAAGTCCGCGATTGCCAGCGGCACAGAATTTCTTCGCGGGTCAGATTGAGGGTTTCGCCAGCATCGGACAGAAACTGTATCTTGCCTGTTGCTAGTCGGCGCTGCATTTCCCAGAGGGTTTGACCTTCGAGAAATACCAAGCCACGCTTAAAGCAGAATCGTTGCATTTTGCTCTCCTGCGCAGAGTTGTACCGACGTATCAGCGGTGAGTGGCTGCTCTAGGTTGCAGATCAGTTTCCCGGTCGCGATCAATCGGCGTGTTGATGCTGGTCCCAGCATGCGGTCACAGTCCTGCAGTGTTTGCGCTTCACCTCGGAAAAACTCCACCAACGCACTATCTGTTGGCAGCAGATGCCATGGGTGCGAATGCACATAAGCAAGCTCTTCGAGGTTCGAGAAGAGTGGTTCTCGGCGGATTTCGAGCTCAGTGACGATACGGAAATCGAATTGCTTGGTGTGATAGTGCTCAGCAATTCGCTCGTACTTGCTACGTATCTCTGGTTTGGCCAGTTCAGTGCTTGGCTTTACTTCGAGATGCACAAGAGAGCCGTCGAGCAAGGTCAGTTCGAAGTCGGGGTAGTACTCGCGTACTTGGGTGCCATCGGAAAACTGAATGACAGTGGGTTGCTCTTGGTAATTAACAACTCCGTGGGAGAGTTCAAGAAGGAGGATGGCATCACGCTCAAGTAATGACTCCCATGCGACCATCCGACCCATTTTTGCGGATGGGAATTTGCCACGGAACCGGCGCCCTCGGCGGGTTATGACTTTTCTGCTTAGCATCGTCTGCTCCAGGCGGCAGGCAACAGGGTTCCCCGCGCCGACCGCGCATATAAAAATCTGACTGAGAATTTGGGCAAAAGAAAACCTGCGGGCAGGTTTAAAACTGACCGTTTTCTCGATGGATCAATGGGATAGGTCTTGACGCCCCAGAGGGAAGGAGACGATACTTGGCTTGTCTAGAGCGGTAGCGTCAGCTGCCCAATAGGGGCAAGCCATGTGCTTGCCCTTTTTACATTTTGGCTCTCCTTGTTATCTGGTTGTTCTGCTAGTAGATAGCTATTCAGTGTTTGGCCGAGTGATGGCTGTTACTGGGCATGGCTTCTGAGATCTTGAGCGCCATCTCAATCAGCTGGATCTGCAGTGGCTGCAGTTGACCAAGTTGTTTTTCCAATTTTCTGATCAAATCATATTCCGCCGTGCTGGCTTTTACGGGTAATGAGATCTGTCTCCGTGATGCGTCTAGGGCGGAAATTAATTCCTGCTGTTCCATTTCATTCAGATTGAGGCCTTTAATTAGCCGCTGGATGAAATCTTGGCGTGGCGGTCCCTTCTCACTTCTTTCCAGCGCAGACAAGTAGCTTGGCTCGTAACCAAGCTGATGGGCCAAGGCTTTTTGTCTAAAACCTCGGCTCAGTCGTAACTGTTTAAGAAAAATGGCGAACGGGCTCATTGTTCCCTCCATCATTGATTCTAAATGGATTTTTTTAGGTTGGGAAATTTTGACTTTTCTGCGATGTATAAACTTAATGATGATTTTTTAATTTATTTTTATTTGCGGAGAATTAAATATAAGAATTTCTATTTAATGTTGGATGTTTTAAATATTTTGCGTGGTTTTATTTTGAAATTTTGGAAATATGTGTATTTGTTTGGCTAGGTAATGGCGTGGAAATATATTTTTGGGTTATGGGCGGGAATGGCGAAAATTTGTGGTCGTGAGGCGGGCTGTTGCTACCTCCATGGTTCATAAGTACGATGGTCACAAGATGTCCAGTCCCTGTGCTTGTTGATCATGCACGCTTCCAGTTGGAGGACTACCCGATCCTGGCGTGGTTGGCGCAAGCACGTACAGCCCCCACCTGCCTCAATGGTCGAGCATGTCGGTATCTCTATGAGGGCGGGTTGGTCCAGATTGACCATACAAAGATTTCGGAGCGTGAAATGGCGCTGATCCGAAAATTGGGTGTTGAACTTCCGGATGACTGAGTAAATGCTGGTTTTCCTGGACACTAAATTTACGGATTTTATCGACTGCGAGCTCATCAGCATTGGCATAGTGAGTGAAGACGGGCGGCATGAGTGCTATCTGGAAGTGCAGGACTTTGACCGATCCTAGTGCAATAGCTTCGTCCAGTCAGTAGTGTGGTCTCCACTTGGCAGAGGCGAGGGTGCGATAGTTTTCAAGCATGAGCTGCAAAATCGGCTGCGTGACTGGTTTGGTACTCTGCCACGCTGCGTCACGCTGGCCTGCGATTTGCAGCATGATCGTGATTTCTCGCAGATGCTCTCGACGGCAAATGGTCAGAGAATTTACAGGGGAGGTTCCATCTGTGGCCGTTGATTGATACCGGTGTTTTCGATCATGCCGTTTCGCGCTATCACATCAGACAAGCCTTGGCATCATGCCTTGTATGACGCACATACCCATTGCGCTGGCTGGTTAGCATGGATGGATGCCAACAATAAACGAGAACCATGATGCGTATCCACATCCTGTCGGATTTACACGTTGAGTTTGGCCTCATTGCACCACCAGATGTGGATGCGGATGTCATTGTGCTGGCCGGTGATATCGGTGTGGGTATGAAAGGCATCCGCCGAATTGCACGTGATTTACCCGATAAACCGGTACTTTTTGTGGCTGGCAACCATGAGTATTACGGCGGGAACTTCCAACTTGTCAATCAGCAGTTGAAGCAGCTTTGTGGTCCCAAATTACATTTTCTCAACAATGATGTTGTGATCATTAACGGTGTTCGGTTTTTGGGCTGCACGCTCTGGACCGATTTTCAGCTCTTCGGCAATGCTGTTCAGGCGATGCTGGCGGTCGGGATGGCGATGAATGACTACGTCAACATCTCGTTCCGTGATGAGAATGGAAAACGCAAGCTTAGGCCTGAAGATACTTTGGCCTTGCATCAGCTGAGCCATGCTTGGCTACAAGAAGAGCTGAACAAGCCGTTTGCTGGTCCAACTGTTGTGATCACTCATCATGCTCCACATCCCAACAGCCTCTTACCCGGTTCTGAAGAGGATATCCTGTCGGCAGCCTACGTCAGCGATTTATCGGATCTGATGGGCAAGCCGCAACTGTGGATTCACGGCCACACACATTCCTCGTGGGACTATGAAGTGGACGGCACACGGGTCGTGTGCAACCCGCGTGGCTATTATCGGTATCAGCCGAATATGGATTTTGATCCCGGTTTTATTGTAGAAGTGGAATCTGCGCACCTATAGGATTTATACGTTAATACGGAATCCGAGCGAAGCCAATTCTTAGGGCTGGCGGGGTAGGCACAAACCAATAGCACACCTTCTGCCGGGCTTGTAAGGTAATCAAAGGTTATCCAGCGACACTTTCATCGTCTGCTGCCCATCGTTTAATCTGGCGTTGGCTGTTGTTGCCAAATTTACATCATCCAGTTGATCCATGATGCCCTCCCATACAGCTGGGCTGATGATATAGCCCGCGAGTTTGTTGCGGTTGAGGATGGCTACCGGTTCTGCTTTAGCTGCGGTTAAAACAGCAGAGGGGTTAACCCTTAACTCACTAATGCTAACTGTTTTGTGTGCAAATATTTTCCGCATGATTAACTCCTGTTCTTTTGTAACATCATGAGTTTTATGTGAACACTGCTGCAGGCGCTGATAATGCTGACACCGAATTTCGGAGCTTGTGAGCCACTCAAACCGACCGCACCAAGCCAAGTAAGTAAGAGAGTCAGTGGGTCAGGGTCGATGCCATCACAATCGTAATTTTGGGGGGTTAGCAGAAGTTCAGTCATTTAGTGTTCCTTTGGTGGCTAACGTTCAAAGGCGGGGACGCGGCGCGGTTTTATGCGCCGCGTCCCTACACCACGGGGTTAGCCATGACATGGCGTGATACCCGACTGAATTCCAGAAATGCCAAAGTGTTTGCAATCTTCTGCTGAACAGATGGCGCATCGGTAGGCTTTCCATGCATGCCGAATGCTTTGCGCACTGTATCGTTCGAGACCCCAGATTTGTTGTGGTTTGGCCAATTGATTACCCAACGCTCTACCGTAGTTCCTGTTTTCATAGGTGCGGCGTATGGCACAAGCATCCCGCTAACCGAAAGATCTTCAATTGTCGCAATGTCAGGCACTTTGGTACGGAACAGGTCAGTTTGCTGAATGTAGTGATCGATACAGCATGGTTCGATGGTGCAGCCCGACCACTCGTAGGCGGATTCTTCGCCATAGGCACGGACAAGCGGAAGACCGACGAGACCATGGATGCCGAATTCGACTCCAGGCACTCCTCCGCCGAAGACACTTATTGGTCCTAGCGATATCCCACCGCGCATGGGTAGCCCTGTGTAGAAACCTGAAACCATGAGCTTGCCAGCAGCCGCGCAGATGTCGATGAACGACGTCATGCTGTCATTGTCGGTGTACAAGAGAACGCTGTCTGAAACTACCAAGCATGAAACCTTGGCTTTGGAGAAGTCGGGAATTGCGACCTGTGCTGTTTCACCTTCTACGACTTTGAAGGCACCGTTCGATACCGCCATAGCTGCGTTCGACACGAATGCATTGCTGTACAGGCGGTGAAGATGGTCGTGCGTTGATCCCTCGACAAGCTCCTTGAATCCAAGTATGTCCAGAAAAGCTACGTAACAAGTGCGATAAGACTCAACGGCGGCATTCATAATGAGTTCACTGGGCTAACGAATAAAAGGGATTTCCCCGTCCCGAGACCGCGGCGGAAGCCGCTGCAGCAACGAAGTGCCATGATGGAATTTCCACATTTCATCAAAACGCTTACAGGAGGGACATTCATGGCCATTGTCACCGTTGGTATGTTTTATTTCTTTTGGTTGCTAGCGATGGCGACAACCAGAAACACCACTAGCCCCACATAGGTGAATGCATCTTTGTAGCTCTTTGCAAAGAACAGCACGATGCTTGTCGCCGCAATTGGGGCGCATATCGCCGCCACAGTGAAATAGTGAATACCAAATTTGATACGCGCATTTGTCGCTACGCTCGGAATTAGGCCGATTGCAGAATTCTTAACCAAGGAGGCAATTGCCATGCAGGGAATGAATAGCAATACCGTAACTAAGACGAACACCCACTGGAAATACTCCCCAGTCAGCGGGATAGCGGGAAACATGTGTCCAATGTAGGAAGCATCAGACAGCAGTACAGGCTGCTTGCTAAAAGACGCCTTTAAAGTAGGCGCGGTGCTTACAGAAAAGTAGATGAGGAAGACGGTAAAGAAGTACGTTAAAGCCGTGTAACCCCACATTCCCAAGTCGGCGGGCTTGACTGTGGGTACAGGTGTTGGCTGGGGGCTCTGAATTGGTGGCGGGGGAGTTGCTGCTGCACTACTGAGTTGATTCACTTTGTACTTGGCAAGCCCCCAGCAGAAGAGCCAAACAAGCCCCATATGAATGAAGCTCGATAAAACGTTAAGGGCAACGCTTTTTATATCATCCATGTACGGCTCTCTATCAGTGAAGCATAACGAATAGCATTTACCCGACGGCGCGGACGTGATTGATCTCAGTGTTGCATCATGGCGGCGGATAAACCTTGTTGGACTGAACTGCCAGGATGGCGGTAGTTATGGGGATTGTAAGCGTGCGGCGTCTAGAGTCAATCTTTTGACAGGGCGCTGAGTGGGTTGAATCAGGGTGTGGCGCAGCTTGTTTCGGGAAATTGCGGCGTGCCATTGAGGCCAATCAGGAGACCGGCCGCGGCATGAACCCCCTGATTTCGGTAGTGTGGGTACGAACGGCCAGCCGCCGCCATCAATCCTATGGAGAGCATTAAATCAGCATCGCTTTCGATGACAGCTGTGCCAGTAGCTCGGTCTTGAACTGGTCGAACACGATCCAGTTGTAATATGGTTTTCCGCTCCAGTAGCCTTTTCCTCGACAGATCGGCTCGATAATTGACTGTAGGTGTTTGTCCGGCTTGTGGTAGACCTTCAAATTTCCAAATGGCAATTTTTTGACCCAGATCCACTTGCCGTTAAGCGAGAATGTCCACGAGTCCCGAGACAGCAGCAAACTCGGCGAAGTCGATAACTCTGCCACTGTTGGCAAATGGATCCAGCTTCGTCGGTCGGGGTCAACCAGAACAGCTTCTTCCAGTTCACGCCATGTCCAGCGTTGATGGATCCAGTCACTTAGCTCGATCTCCATTGCTTGGATGTTGAGTGCTTTTAACTTGTCTGCTTTGTCCTGATCCACACGGTGATTGACTGCAATCTCGATGACAAGGGGCTTGTCCCCCGTTGTGGCATAACAATCCGCAACAATCCAGTCACGGCTATCCGGATTCTCCAGCCTGTGCTCCAGCCATACTTGCTCCAGCGTAGCAATGGTTTCGATTTTGGATGACTCAACTCCGGGAGGTACAGTTATGTGCTTGTAATCAGTGATGATCTGCTTGGCGGCTAAATGCAGAGCTGTTTCTGCGCAACCAGACGATTCGCTGGAATTGTCATGTGCAAAATGATGCGCTCGTTCTTGCCCACCATTCTTAGCGACAAGCGGCGATCGGCAATGCGGACAAGTACACAGGCAAGCTGCGCCGTTTTCAACATCATCAATATGCGCAATGCGACCCTGTGGGCCAATGGCAAAAGTCATTACGGTACGAGGACTGGTTTGCATGACAGCAACTCCGTTTCTAGTGAACACGAAAGTTACGGTAGCTATCAGCAAAGACGTAGAATAGTCATAAACCGTCACGCGACAGAAAGAGACTGTCATGAACCAACGTAATATCAATGACTTGGAAAACACTCAGCCCACATCTGATCCTGAGCTGCTTATTTCTGCCACACGTTCGCTGCTAGAGTTTATTGATCGCTACTGCCCCAAGACACTTGCATACGATGCACTTCGCGCATTGACGACACTGACTATTGAACGCATTGAGTCAGGTAAATGCGAGGATGGTCTGCGCTTTGAAACGCTCAATGTCGTGACTGCCGCAGGAATAGTCATTCCCCCAGGGAAAGCTCCCGGTACCGTCCTATCCCGACCGTGGTGCGAACTGGAAAAGCAGTGGCCCGAACGGCTTCGTGGCGTTCAAGAAGTCGCAGCGGATGCGGGGTTACGGCATTACGTCTGCCCAATCAAAGAAAAAAGCGATGGTGGCCATTCCTCTAAATACCATCTGGAAATGGTCCCAATACCAGATGATGTCCTTTACCAGAAGAAAAAAGCTGCGCAGGGAGAAATTACCTACATCCGTGATTTGGAGCCCAAGCCTTCATGGTGGGCACGGTTTATTTTGAACAAAGGCTACCGTGTAGCAGGGTGGCGACGAAGACTCTTAATGACTTACTTCCTCGGCACCTTGCTCCTAGCCGCAGGAACGCTAGGATTCCTGTGGCTGGTCATGTTGTTCTCGCCGAAATTGACGCTGAATGAATTGGGTCTTTCCATATTGGTGACGCTGGTCATTGCTGGTGCTGCCTGGGAAACCCTTTCTCCGTTCATTCGCTTGTTCGAATGGCGAATCATCATGGCGCCAACCGGCATGATTGCTTTGAACGAGCTGGATGTTCAGCTCGAAATGGTGCGAGACCCCAAGCTTGGTCGCCATGATCCGGCAACGATCAGGTTGGTGCGCTATTCCAGTGTTTGTCCGCACTGTGGGGGAATGGTCTCGGTAGTTAAGGGGGGTAAGGATTTTCCGAATCGCCTTGTTGGGCGGTGTCAGGAAAATCCTTCTGAGCATGTATATAGCTTTGACAGATTGTCCTGTGTGGGGAGAATGTTGCGAGGATGATGGCGCAATATTCCCGAAATAAGATGACTGGGTTTCGGCCAAAGTAGCCAGTTACGCCCAGACGTAATCCGGTCCGCTATCCGCAGCGCATAGCGGACGTTGGATCGCCTTTCTACTTTGGTCTGCAATGCATCTGCAAGCAGCCTTTCGGATTCGACCAAGTTTGAACACCCATTTT